>Ga0222712_10000240_pt1 | contig 77820 bp, 65 predicted proteins | sample C33_657DmetaG_FD_165043 | JGI IMG/M metagenome (GOLD analysis project Ga0222712, IMG submission 165043) | Estuarine water microbial communities from San Francisco Bay, California, United States - C33_657D | ecosystem: Environmental > Aquatic > Marine > Unclassified | place: USA: California... | reverse complement strand
ACGATGTTTCGCCTACTCTGCGCCCTCCCCGCGTGGGGACATCACACCCATTCGCTGGCAATCAATGTGCGGGTTCGGCTGGGAGTGACGGGGGGAGCGAACCGGGACCGTCGGCCGCCAGGGATGTACTTGCGGCGTGTCCCGGGGCGGTCCCCCCGTCAGTCACAGACGAACGGGCCTATGAATGCCCCTGAAAATGTCGCAACCGAACTCCCGACGCATACAGACTCGCCGTGTAAAGCCCCAGCCCCCCGAACGTCAGCACACTCATCCAGAAGATCCGCGTCCACGTGCCCCAGTCCAGCCAGTCCTGCCAGTCGCCCGCCAGCCACCACAGGAACACGCCCATCAGCACATTCGCCAGCAGCATACGCAGCAGGAACAGCCCCCAGCCCGCCTGGAAGCGGAACACCTTCTGCCGGATCAAGCCCAGCAACAGCAGGCCCGCATTGAGCATGGCCGCCAGCGACGTTGCCAGCGCCAGGCCGGTGTGGCCGAAGTCGAAGACGAACACCAGCACCAGGTTCATCACCATGTTGGCCACCATGGCCACGATGCCGATGCGCACCGGCGTGCGCGTGTCCTGCCGCGAGTAATAGCCCGGCGCGAAGATCTTGATCGCCATGAAGGCCAGCAGGCCCAGGGTGTAGGCCTGGAGACTGCTCGTCACCTTGCCCACATCGTCCACGCTGAAGTTCTGCCCCTGGAACAGCGTGATGATCAGCGGCTGCGCCAGCAGGATCAGCGCCAGACTCGCCGGCACCGCAATCAGGAGCACCATGCGCAGGGCCCAGTCGAGCATGGCGGCGAATTCATTCAGCGACTTGTCGGCATGCTTGCGCGACAGGCTGGGCAGCACCACGGTGGCGATGGCGATGCCGAAGATGCCCAGCGGCAGCTCCACCAGACGGTCGGAGAAATACAGCCAGGACACGCTGCCCGACACGAGCAGCGAGGCGATGAAGGTGTCCAGCAGCAGGTTGATCTGGCTGACCGACACGCCGAACAGTGCGGGAATCATGAGGCTCATGATGCGGCGCACGCCCTCGTGCTGGCGATTGAGCCGGGGAATGGGCAGCAGCCGCAGCCGCGCCAGAGCAGGCAGCTGGAACACCAGCTGAGCGATGCCGGCCACCAGCACGCCCAGCGCCAGTGCCACCTCGGGCCGCGTCATGTACGGGCTGACCAGCACCGCCGCGCCGATCAGCGCGATGTTGAGCAAGGACGGCGTCAGCGCGGGAATCGCGAACTTGTCGTAACTGTTGAGGATGGCGCTGGCGAAGGCGGCCAGGGAAATCAGCAGCAAGTAGGGAAAGGAGATGCGGAACATGTCCACGAACAGGCTGAACTTGTCGGCGTTGTCGCGAAAGCCCCAGGCCAGGGGAATGGCCAGCAGGGGCGCGGCGAGCACACGACAACGGTCAGCACGAGCAGCACGGACCCCAGACTGGCCGCGACCGCATCGACGAGTTGCTTCACCTCGGCATGACTGCGCTGGGAGCGGTACTCCGACAGCACGGGCACGAAAGCCTGGTTGAAGGCGCCTTCGGCAAACAAGCGGCGCAGGAAATTGGGGATCTTGAACGCCAGGAAAAAGGCGTCGGTGCCATCGCCCGGCCCGAACATGCGTGCGAGCACCACGTCCCGGGCCAGCCCGAGCACGCGGGACACCATGGTCATGCTGCCGGTCACGGCACTGGAGCGCAGCAGGCCGCCGCGGGGACGCGGGCTCTGCTCTGGCGCTGGGTTCTGGGGGCTGGGTTTCATATAGTCCAAACTGACCTGAAGATGTCAGGGGGTGGGAGCGTGTGCGGCGGGGGCAGCGAGCTTGGCCGCGAAGTTTCGCTGGCACCGGACGTGAGCTCTGGTTTGCGCCTGCTCGTCTGCGGACCGTGAGCCGCCCGGACGGCGGCGAGTCGAGCCCCCATGGATGGGTTCACGGCGTGTCCGCAGACGAGCAGGCGCAAAGCAGAGCCAAGTTGGCGCAGGACCTCGCCGGCAAGCTCGCTGCCCCCGCCGCACACGCTCTCACCCCATCAAGAAATATCAGCGGTTCAACGCCCGCAGCATCCAGGCCGTCTTCTCGTGAAGACGCATGCGATCCGACGCCAGCGACGCCGAGGACTCATCCCCCGCCTCCTGCGCCACCTTCAGCACCTTGCGACACGTGCGCACCACCGTTTCATGACCCTGCGTCAGGATGTCCACCATTTCCCGGCCCGACGGAATCGTGTCCACCTCGTGAATCGCACTCAGCCGCGCGAATTCCTTGTAGGTGCCCGGCGCGATCACGTCCAGCGCCCGGATGCGTTCCGCCACTTCATCCACCGCCAGCGCCAGTTCGGTGTACTGCTCCTCGAACATCAGGTGCAGCTCGCGGAACTGCGGGCCCGTGACGTTCCAGTGGAAATTGTGGGTCATCAGGTACAGCGTGTAGGAATCGGCCAGCAAGTGTTTCAGGCCTTCCGCAATGGTCAGGCGATCCGCTTCCGGGATGCCGATGTCGATGCTGCTCATGGGGGTCTCCTTGGTCATGAGGACGATGTTCAGTCCCTTCAGTGGTGGCGAATCAGTCGGATGCAAGCCCGGCGTAGACCGTCTGCACGTCGTCGTCGCCGTCGATGGCATCGAGGAATGCCTCGACTTCCTCGAGGGCCTCACCACTGAGCTTCACCGGATTCTTCGGGCGATAGCCCAGCTTGGCCGACTCCACCTTGAAGCCAAAGTTCGGCAGCGCCTTGCACACCGCATCCAGGTCGGTGGGTTCGGTCAGGAACAGCGTGCCTTCGTCGCCCACCTCCAGATCCTGCGCGCCGGCCTCGATGGCCGCCAGTTCCGGGTCGGCATCAGTGGCTACGGACACGGCTTCGATCATGCCGAGGTAGTCGAAGTCCCAGGCCACCGAACCCGAGCTGCCCAGCTGCCCCTTGCGGAACAGCACACGCATGCTGGAGTAGGTGCGATTGGTGTTGTCGGTCAGGCATTCCACGATCACGGGCACCTGATGTGGCGCGAAGCCCTCGTAGATGGCCTTCTCGTAATGCACGGCATCATCGAGCAGGCCGGCGCCCTTCTTGATGGCGCGTTCCAGGGTCTCGCGCGTCATGGAGGCCTTCTTGGCGGCTTCCACCGCCAGGCGCAGACGCGGGTTCATGTCCGGGTCGGCGCCGTTGCGCGCGGCCACCATGATTTCCTTGGTGAGTTTGGTGAAGATGCGGCCCTTGGCGTTGGCCGCCAGCTCTTTGTGCTTGGCTTTCCACTGTGCGCCCATGTGCGGTCTCGTCCTGCGTGTCGATGCGAATTGCCCGGCATTTCGCGGGCTTGAAGGCCGCAGATGATACGTGCTGGCGCAAGGCTCAGACAACTACAAACTGGCCCATCATGCCGTGATCCTCGTGCTCGAGAATGTGGCAGTGAAACATGTAGGGATGCACCGGGTCGGGGTGTCCGGCAAAGCGCGCGATGACCCGCACTGTCTCGGAGATGTGCACCCGCACCGTGTCCTTCAGGCCACGCTCTTCCGGCGGTGGCGGCTGGCCGTTGCGGTCCAGGATCTCGAAATGGACCTTGTGGATGTGGAAGGGGTGAATCATGGGCGAGATGTTGCGCAGCTCCCAGATTTCCACGGCGCCGTCCTGCACCTCGAAGTCGATGCGATTCATGTCCATGGTCATGCCGTTGAGCTTGAACACCCCTCCGCCGAAGCCGCCGCCATTGCCGCCGCCGTTGCCGCCGCCCCCCGCGCCGCGCCCTTCCCTGCCTCCACCGTTGCCCGGGCCGTTGCCCATGCCCAGCTCGAAATAACGCGACACCGTGGCCTCCTCGGCACGCAGACGCGCGAGCGTGGTGAGCACAGCGGGCAACTCGGCGGAAGGCTCCAGCGTGGCCGCAGGGCGCACCTCCAGGACATCGAAGGCATCCTTGTCGAGCGAGCGCATCATGCCGTTCATCTGCCCGTTGTAGAACGCTGGATAGGGCGACACGGGCAGATTGACCAGGAAGAACGGCTGGCCGGGCGCGATGTCCAGCACGATCTCCGCACGCTCGCCGGGCGACAAGGTGACACTGGCCACCTGCAGGGGCGCTTCCAGGAAGGAGCTGTCGCCGGCGATCAAGGCGAAGGGCTGCTCGTCGCTGCGGGCGATGGTGAAACTGCGCGCATTGGCCGCGTTCAACAGACGCAGCCGCAGTTTCTGCGTGGGGACCTCCAGATACGGTGCCAGCGTGCCATTGACCAGCAGGGTCTCGCCGCGCACGCCGCGCATCAGGGTGCTGACATCCGTCGGGTATTCCAGCACGCCGTTCTCGCCGAAGCGGCGGTCCTGCAGGATCAGCGGCACATCGTCCACGCCATAGCGGGACGGCAGCGCCAGCGCGTCCGTCTCGGCTCTCTCCACCAGCAGCATGCCGGCCAGGCCGTGATAGACCTGATGCCCGGTGCGGTGGTGCAGATGCGAGTGATACCAGCAGGTGGACGCGTGCTGATCGAGGGTGAACGCCGCCTGCCAGCGCGCGTCGGGCGCGATGATCTGATGCGGGCCGCCGTCCATCACCGCCGGCACATGGAGGCCGTGCCAGTGCAGCGTGGTGGCTTCATTCATGGCGTTGTGCACATCGATGGCGATCGGCTCGCCGCAGCGCAGGCGCAGCGTGGGCCCGAGATAGCTGCCGTTGATGCCCAGCGTGGCGGTCTCGAACTCGGGGAAGAAGCGGGTCAGGCCGTGCTGCGTCCGCAGGGCGAAATGGCGCACACCGTCGCGCAGCTCGCCTTCCAGCAGCTCGGGAATGCGCAAAGGGTTCTGTCCCACCAGGCCGGGCGCGATGCCGATGGTGGGAAACTGCACGCCGGCCGCCGTTTGCTCCAGCGGCAGAGGTTCCGGCTTCTGCGGCCGCCACAGCACCCAGGCACCCCCCGCGCTCAGGCCGAGTCCGGCCAGCCATTGCAGCAGGCGACGGCGCTTCATCGCGGGGCGGCTCCCCGACCCGGGGCGTTGGCAGGCAGCACGGACATCGCCATGGCGTCTCAGTCCGTGTCGGCGTGGACGATGGTGCCCACGTGTTCGCCGCGCAGGGCCCGGGCGATCAGCTCGGGCCGGCGGCCGTTGATCAGTTGGAACGAGCGCACACAGCGCGCGGTGTCCAGCACGTCCAGCAGCGCCTCGTCGAACGGCAGCGTCGGCAGTGCCAGCGCGCGCAGGGCACTGACGCTGATGCGCTCGATCAGGGGCGCGGCAGGATTGTGCTTCGGATCCTCGGTGTGCAGGCCGTCGACATCCTTCACCAGGGTGACCGACTTGCAGCCGAAGCATTCCGCCAGGATCAGACAGCCGGCATCGGTGCGATGCGGCGGAATCTTGCCCACGGCGGGCGGATGCTCCCAGAGCGAATACGGCGGCACGCCGTTGAAGATCACACCGGGCACGGCATGCATGAACAGGGGCAGCAGATGCCCGAAGATCTCCGGCGGAATGGCCGTGACGCCATGGGGCGCCAGCAGAGTGCCGAGGATGTGGGCATTGCCCAGGGCATCGGCCACGCTGACCTGGGCCAGCACGCCGGTGGGCAGGCCGAGATCCAGTCCGATGGAGAACACGTGGCGGCTGCGTGCTCCGGCGCCCACGCCCAGAATCAGCTTCTGCGACTTGAGCACCTCGCCCAGGGCGTCGACCACCGGCATGACCACGTCGCGGCCCGCCTCCAATAGCGAACTGCCACCAATCTTCACGACATGCACATGAGGCAGCATGCGGAACACGGGCGTTTCGGTGCCGGCCATCACGTCCTTGTCGAGCAGGCTCTCGCGGGCCAGCAGGGACTGCATGTGGTGGCGCTTGTCAGGGGGGGTGTGCTGGGTCATGGCGTGCCCTCAGTCTGCGATGATGATGGTGCCCACGGCCTCACCGTTGAGGGCGCGGGTCAGATTGCCTTCGACGAGGCCGTTGATGATCTGGATGGAACGCCGGTTGCGCGCATTCGCCATCATGTCCAGCACGCTGTGCTCCACCACCACGTCCTGCAGGTCCATGGCCTTGAGCTCAGCCACCGTGATGTGCGGAATGAAGCGGGCATGCTTGTCCTTCTTCGGGTCGGCGGTGTAGAGCCCGTCCTCGTCCTTCACGTAGATCATGCTGCGCGCGCCGAAGGTCTCGCTGATCAGGTAGGCGCCCGTGTCGGTCCGGTGTGGCGGAATGCGCCCCACCTCCGGGTTGCGCTGCCAAAAGGTATAGGGCGGCATGCCGAAGAAGATGGCGGCGCGGCGCTCGGCCAGGTAGAGCGGCAACTGCGGGAACTGGGCGGGCTCGATGAAGGGGATGCCCGCATCGGCCAGCAAGTAGTGGAGCATGCGGGCGTTCTGCATGCTGACGAAGGTGCCCAGCACACTGAGCACGCCGGTGGGCATGCCCAGCTCGATGCCCACGCTGTAGGCGTGGCGCGCCCGGGTGCCGGCCCCGGTGCCGATGATCATCTGATGCTCGGGCAGCGCCTGCTTGATCTCGCGGATCAGCGGATACACGGCGCTGCGACCGCGATCAATGAAGCTCTGACCTCCGATCTTGATGACATTGGCCTGGGGCAGGATCTGCAGGTTCGGGGTGTCCCCGGTGCGCGCCAGCAGGCTCTTGTCGGTGAGATTGCCGGCGACGAGCGCGGCCCCGAGTTCAGTCAGTAGAGAGGGGTTCATGGGAAGCAGGTCCTTGAGCAGTATTCAGCAGGGGTGACGAATCGGGGCGAATGCTAGTACGCGCCGCCCCGCCACGGCAAATCACAGCTGCACCACACGACCGCCGGCCGCCTCGGCATCTTCCGGGTCGTGAGTCACCAGCACGCTCGGCAGGCCGGCCGCCTGCAGGGTCTGGAACACCAGGGTACGCACCTCGCGGCGCAGCGCCGTGTCCAGACGCGAGAAGGGCTCGTCCAGCAGCACTGCATGAGGCTCGCTCAGCAGCAGACGCTGCAGGGCGACGCGCGACTTCTGCCCGCCCGAGAGCGTGGCCGGGTCGCGCTCGGCAAAGCCGGCAAGCCCCACGGACGCCAGCGCGGCCTCGACGCGCGCCGGCTTGTCCGGGCAGGCCGCGGGCAGGGCGAAGCGCAGATTGCCGCCCACGGACAGATGCGGAAACAGCAGCGGGTCCTGGAACAGCAGACCGATGCGGCGCTGCTCGGCCGGCAACTGCAAGACATCACGTCCGTCCAGATGAACGCGGCCCGAAGCCGCGAACGCCGGCGCCAGAAAGCCTGCCAGAAAGGCCAGCAGACTGGACTTGCCCGAGCCGGACGGCCCCATCACGCAGAGAATCTCGCCGGCCGTCAGCTCGGCGCTCAGACGCAGCAGCTCTCTGCCCTGCAGACTCAGTCGCACGTCCTCCAGCTGGAGTCGATGGGTCGCGCCGGGGGCGCTTGCACTGTTCACGGCGTGCTCCTCATGCCAAGACGATGGCGCCACACCAGGCGCGGGACCAGCAGGGCCAGGGCGAAGCCCAGCATCGGCAGCGCCGCCTGCAACAGAGCCCAGACAGCGATGATGCCGCGATTGCCCCCGGCCGCCAGGGCGACGGCTTCGGTGGTCAGCGTCGGCACCCTGCCGGCCCCGGGCAGCTGGGTCGCGAGATATTGCCCGACACTGACCGCCAGGCCAACCGCTGCGGCACTCAGACACGGCCCGAGCAGCAGCGGCAGCCGGATGCGCCAGAAACCGCGCCACGGCGAGGCTCCCAGGGTGATCGCCAGCTGGGTCCAGCGCGGGTCCAGATGCCGCCAGGCCTCCGAGAGCGACAGAAAGACATAGGGCAGCACGAACAGCAGGTGGGCGAACAGCACCAGCCAGGCATCCGGCGTCCAGCGCAGGAATTCGGTGGCCACGATCAGGCCGAACAGAAAGGCGATCTGCGGCACCAGCAGGGGCAGGTAGATCAGCCACAGGGCCGGGGCCAACCGCCGCCCGTGCCGCGCTTCGGCCTCCAGCACTGCCAGGCACAGTGTCACCGCGATGCAGGTCGAAGCACCGCCCAGCAGCAGGGTGTTGCCGAGCGGCGCGAGCACTTCGGGCAGCGCCCGCGACCAGGTCTGCAGGGTCCAGTTGCCTGGCAGTGCATCGGGAAAACGCCAGAAGCCCGCCACCGAGTTCAGCAGCAGCGCCACCAGACTGCCCAGCGCCAGGGCCAGCAGGAACGCGACGCCCAGTCGACCGGTGTGGCGCAGCACGACCTCGCCCCGCTCGCGCTGGCCCGCGGCCAGCCAGTGCCGGCCGGCCAGCGCCGCCAGCATTTCCAGCAGCCGCCACAGCAGCATCGCCAAAGCGGTCACCCCCAATTGCAGCACCGCGCCGGCCGCCGCCTGGAAACGCAGGCTCAAATCGGGGTCAGAGAACCACTGCAGCACGCTCACGCTGAGCGTGGCAGGGAGGGTCGGCCCGAGGATCATGGCCACGTCCACCGTCGCACTGGCATAGGCGATCACGGCATACACGGGCAGTCGCAGCAACGGGTAGAGCGCAGGCAGCACACAGAGCAGCCACGCCACGGCCGGCCGGTAGCCAAGTGAGCGCGCCAGGGTGACGCGCGGCCCGGGCTCGCACTGCGGCAGCGCTGCCAGGGCCATCAGCAGCAGGAACGGCACTTCCTTGAGGATCAGGGCCAGCATCATGGCGAGGCCCCAGGGGTCGTTGACGATCAGCAGATCAGGCGGCCGCTCCCATCCCGTCAGCGAGGGCGACACGAGGCGAGACAGCAGGCCCGCGGGGGCGATCAGGAAGGCGAGACCGAAGGCAGCCGCCGCATGGGGCACCGCCAGCAAAGGCGCAACGAGGCGACGCAGCCAGCGTTCGAGGGCGGTGCCCGACGAACCCGCCAGGAACATCAGCACGATGGCCAGCGCCAGCAGCGGCGTGAGCACGCCGGACAGCACGCTGAGCTGGACACTACGCCCGAGACCGGGCATGGCCAGCAGCTCCCGCCAGGGCGTCAGGCTGAAGGTGTCGCCGCCCAGCACGGGCAGATAGCCGAAGGCCGGCAGCAGCGTCAGCCCCACGCCGAGGGCGACGGGTGCCAGCAGCAGGCCGATGACCAGCCAGGGAGCCGCACGCAGCAGCACCTCAGCGCACTCCGTAGCGCGCCAGCCAGGCTTGCTCCAGCGCCTCCATCCAGGACGGATGCGGCTCGCGCAGTGGCGCTCCCAGCGCCTGGGGCGGCAGCGTGGCAGGCCCCGGATCGATGGCCTCGAAGCGCGCCCGGTCGACGGCGCTCAGGGCCTCCATGCTGAGCACGGTGGTGCTGCCCATGACCTCGGGCGAATAGGCCCGGGCCTGAGCCTCGGGCGACAGCAGGTAATTGGCCGCCACCAGCGCCCCGGCGCGGGCCGGCGCATTGAAGGGAATGGCCAGGAAGCTGACATTGCCGATGCTGCCGTCGCGCGGCACGAAGCTGCGCACCGTCGGCGGCAGCTCGCCAGCCAGGATGCCGGCACTGGCCTCGGCCGGACTGAAGGAGAAGGCCAGCGCGATCTCACCATCGCCCAGCATGCGCCGCAGTTCGCCGCCATTGCCCGGGAAACTGCGCCCGCCGCGCAGCAGCGTGGGATGCAGCGCATCGAGAAAGGCCCACAGCGGCGCGGTGACGGCGTCGAACTGCGCCGGGTCCACGCTCTGGTAGAGCCCCTCGCGCTCGGCCACCAGCTCCAGCAGCGCCTGTTTCAGGAAAGTGGAGCCGAGGAAATCCGGCGGTCGCGGATAGGTGAACAGCCCCGGATTGGCCTGACTCCAGGCCAGCAGCTCGACCATGGAGAGCGGCGGCTCCGGCAGCACGTCCGGGTCGAAATAGAACACCAGCCGAGAGCGCGTCCAGGGCGACTCGTAGCCGTCCACGGGAATGGTGAAGTCCTCGCGCATCTCGGGGAAGCGATCGGCCTGCACCAGCGGGAAATTCGGCAGCGCCTCGGCGAAGGGGCCGTACAGCAGGTCGTTGGCCTTCAGGGCCGCGAAGTTCTCGCCATTCACCCAGAGCAGGTCGACGCTGCCACGATCGGCGTTGCCGGCCATGCGTTCGGCCAGGATGCGGGCGACGGACTCCGCCGTGTCGCCGATCTTCACGTGCTGCAGGCTGACGCCGTGCTGCGCCTGCAGCTGTTCACCGGCCCAGGCGATGAAAGCATTGATCTGCGGGTCACCCGCCCAGGCGTGGAAGTAGACGGTCTGTCCACGCGCCTCGGCCAGCACCGCATCCCAGTCGTGCGGATCGGGTGTCTGAGCGCGGCTGGCGGTGGCCAGCGCGGCCAGCAGGAGCAGTCCCGTCAACGCTCTCAGCATGCGGGAGTCCCCGCTTCTGCCGGGCTCACGCTGCCCGTCGCCACAGTGCTGCGCGCCAGCACGCCCAGGCGTCGCGCGCGACGCTCGCGGGAGGCCTCGTCCAGCACCGCCCCCAGCACCTGCTGGTGGAAGCGGTCACAGCCGATGCACAGATTCTGGTAGGGCTGACCGTCCGGTGTGGTGGTGTGGCACGCCTCGAGGAACTGCGCCTCGCTCCAGCCATGGGTGAGCCCCATGGTCTGCGGCGTGCCGGCATTGATGGCCTGCAGGGCGGGCAGCGCGCGCAGGCCATCGAGCATCTCCAGCAGTGGCTCCTCCACCAGATTGCCCAGGGGGTGCGCCGTCTTCAGGCAACAGGGGTAGACATCGCCGGTCGGGTCGATGGACACCTCCGACCCGGCGTGCTCATGGTTGAGAAAGTTCAAGCCGCCTGACCAGGCATTGCAGAAATTGTCCTCCAGCGTGGCCTTGGACAGGCCGTTCTGCCAGGCACGCCCACGCGGCCAGAGCTTGCCTATCCAGGCGTCCTCGGTGGCCCCGAACATGTTGAACAGGGGCGGCCCGATATCCTCGCCCGGCCGACGCGGCTCGAAGATGGCGGAGTTCTGCATGCCGGCCGCCGCGAACATGGCCAGCAGCCTGTCGATGAGCTTCTGGCGTTTGTCGCCTTCCATGCCGACGTGATAGTCGTCCATGCCCGCCACGGAAATGGTATTGACGCCCAGGGCCAGCAGCTCGTCGATGATCGCGGGCGTCAGCAGGTCGCCCGTGGTCTGCACCACCACGCGCACGCCGCCCTGGTCGCGATACTTCTCGCGGATGGCTTGCAGCGTGGGATACAGCACGCGTTCGCGCACGGGCTCGGTCAGCACGTCCCCACCCGAGAGAATGATCCGGCCACTGCGTTCGACGCCGTTATCGAGATAGCTCAGCCGCGCCGGCAGATTGGCGACAATGCGCGGCGCATTGCGTTCGGCCTCGGCCACCACGGCTTCCAGTTCGTCCCGCACATAAGGTCGAAAACGCTCTTCATAGCAATGCTTGCAGCGGCGATGGCAGTGCCAGCACACGACGTAATAGATGGATTCCACAGTACCCCCCCGGCCTTCGATAGATTCAGTCCAGCGCGTCCGCAGCATAGACATGCAGCATCATGTCGCTGTGTTCCGACCACACGGCTTCCTCGGCCAGCAGCGCCAGCCCCTCGTCGCGCTCGGCATCCACGACATCGCGGGCGCCGAACTCGTCGATGTAGAACCCGATCCGCCCAGCCTCCGCGCCTTCCTGCAGCCGCGCGACCAGCCAGGCCTTGAGCTCCTGCGGATCGGTATCCGGCTCGAGCCGTTTCAGGGCGCGCAGAATCTCCAGCACCGAGGCCTCTTCATCCAGATTGCTGCGCAGGACGTCCTCACGCATCGCTTGTACTCCTCATGTCAGGGACTTCGGGGCAGAGACTGCCCCGAGTCCGGATGGTTACCCTTGAGCAGCACAGGATACACAAGGACGACCGCCAGGATGATGCCGGCACCAAGATAAAACGTCAGCCCCAGTTCGCGCTGCTCGCCCAGGATGAGAATGGCCAGCAGGATGGCGTAGAGCGGTTCCAGATTCACCGCCAGCGCCGAGGCATAGGCCGACAGCTGCCGCAGCGCCACCAGCGAGAGGGCGAAGGGCAGCAGCGTGCAGGCCACGGCGAGCACGCCCAGCCAGAGCAGATCGCGGCCAGCCGGCGGCGTCAGCAGGTCCTGCTGCTCAGGCAACAGCGCTCCCGCCTCCCAGGGCGCGAACGGCAGCCATGCCAGCAGCAACGCCAGCAGCAGCACGAACACGCCGCCGCCGAGCATCTCCAGCGCCGTCGCGCTGAGGGCATCGGTCCGCTGTATCAGGCGCTTGTTGAAGGCCGTGAACAGCGCCGCCAGCACTGCGGAGAGGATGGCCACGACAATGCCCGTGTTCATGTCCTGCGGCGTGCCGCCCACCACCAGGGCGACGCCGGGCAGCACCAGCACCCCCAGCAGCAGTTCGCGCCGCACGAAGGGTCGCCCGGTCACCAGCGGCTCGATGAAGCACAGGCTCACGGGGATCAGCGCCATGCAGGTGGCGGCCACGGAAGCATTGGCGAGCTTCACGGCGGCATAGAACGTCAGCCAGTGCAGCGCGACCAGCACGCCGACGCCGAGAAACGCCAGCAAGTGTCGCATCGAAAGCCGCAGGATGCCGCGCCATACACGCGCCAGCAGCAGGAGCACCAGCCCCACCGCCAGCATGCGCCAGAGCACCAGCGGCAGCGCCGGCAGCGTGATCAGACGCCCCAGGATGGCGGTGAAGCCCCAGAGGAAGACGCAGAGATGTATCTGCAGCCAGGCGGTGCGGGAGTTGGACATGGTGAACCTGTGATCGGGTGTCGACGGCCGTGCGGCGCTCTTGAACACGGGGTCGGAAAAGGCCGCCAGCCTACACCAAAAACCGCCCTGCTGGCGGCGCTCCCTGCAATTGTGTCGCTGCGGACGGCAGGCTAGACTCGGCCCGTCCTCTCACCCTCTCGGAGACTCCCCGTGAACACCTCGCACTGGCAGGCGCGACTGCGCGCCCTGGGCCCCGGCATCGTCATGTCTTCTGCCGCCGTGGGCGGCTCGCACCTGGTGGCCTCGACGCAGGCCGGCGCCCTCTTCGGCTGGCAGCTGCTGTGGCTGATCCTGCTGGTGAATGTGCTGAAGTACCCCTTCTTCCGCTTCGGCGTGCAGTACACGCTCGAACGCGACGAAAGCCTGATCCAGGGCTATCTGCGGCGCGGGCGCGGCTACCTCATCGGCTTCACACTGCTCAATGTGGTGGCCGCCGTGGTGAACACGGCCGGCGTGCTGATCCTGACCGCCAGCCTGCTGCAGTATTTCATTCCGGTCACGCTCTCCCTGACCGTGCTGTGCTGGCTGCTGCTCGCCATCGCCCTGGCGATTCTGCTGGCCGGTCACTACCAGCTGCTGGACCGTCTGTCCAAGCTCATCATGGCCTGCCTGACGGTCACCACCTGCGTAGCGGTACTGATCGCCTGGCAGAACGGCCCCGCCGCGCCGGCCGACTATGTGAGCCCCTCGCCCTGGCAGCTCTCGGCGCTGGCCTTTCTCGTCGCGATGATGGGCTGGATGCCGGTGCCCATCGAGATCTCGGCCATCAGTTCGCTGTGGACCCGGTCGAAGCAGAAGCTGACGCGCGTGACGCTGCCCGATGCGCTGTTCGACTTCAATCTGGGCTACGGCGTCGCTGTCTTCCTGGCCCTGGTGTTCGTGGCGCTTGGCGCTCTGGTGCAGCACGGCTCGGATCAGGAGATCGCGCTCGCCAGCGGGGCCTTCGCCCAGCAGCTGGTCTCTATGTATGCCGCCACGATTGGCGACTGGTCACGCTATCTCGTCGCCGCCATCGCCTTCCTGTGCATGTTCGGCACCACGCTCGCGGTGATGGACGGCTATGCTCGCACGCTGGACGAATCCATTCATCTGCTGCGCGAATCCAGCAGCGAACCGGCATCCTGGTCGCTGAGTGCCTGGATCGTGGCCCAGGCCCTGAGCGGCATGGCCATCATCCTGTTCTTTCAAAGTGCTCTGGCGCCGATGCTGACGTTCGCCATGACGCTGGCCTTCGTGACCACGCCCTTCTTCGCCTGGCTCAATTTCGACCTGATGCGCCAGCAAGGGCTGTCGACCCGCATGCAGTGGTTCGCCTGGATCGGCATGGCCTATCTCAGCCTGTTCGCCTTGGGCTATGTGCTGTGGTGGTTGACCGCCTAGGCAAAAAAAAGGGTCGCCAGTGGCGACCCTGAACAACCCGGAAATCCGAGTCTAAAACCTTGCCTTGCGAAAGCGTTGTCAGGCCCCGCGCACGAAGACATTGCGCTTGATGCCGCCACCCAGCAGGCGTGCCGGCCAGCGGAAGGAGCTGACGAAGGACACGAGCACGGCCGCCGCGTAAGGGATCGCCTGAATCAACATCACGATGCTCCAGATGCGCAGGTCCGGGCTGCTGAACTCACGCGGAATCAGGTTCAGCATGGCCACGGCCAGACACAGGCTCACCAGCATCAGCAACTCCTCGCGCACCGCCGTCAACGCCTGCAACACCGCCGACGGACGCGCACATTTGGGCGTGCGCACGAAGGGCATGTCATCGGTGAACATGCCACGCAGGGTGGCGATGCCCACCGTGTGCGACAACGCCAGACCGGCGATCGCCGCCGCGAATGTCTGACGCAGATTCGCCTTCACGCGGGAGCGGTAGAGATAGATCATCTTCGACAGCTTGAACACGAACAGCGACAAGGGCAGCACGGAGAACATCACCAGCGGCGCGTCGATCTGTGTCGGCGACAGGATCATCGCGATGGTCCAGGCGATGGCCGCGAAATTGAACACCAGGTTGAAACCATCGGCCACCCAGGGCAACCAGCCCGCCAGGAAGTGATAGCGCTGACCATTGGTAAGCCGCGAGCCACGTACTCTGAACAGATCGCGCGTGTGCTTGCGCAGGATCTGCATCGCGCCGTAGGCCCAGCGGAAACGCTGCTTCTTGTAGTCGATGAAGGTGTCAGGCATCAGGCCGCGACCGTAGCTGTAGGAGAGATACATCGCTTCGTAGCCGGCTTCGAAAATGCGCAGGCCAAGCTCGGCATCCTCGGTGATGCACCACTCGCCCCAGCCACCCACCTGCTCCAGCGCGCTGCGCCGCACCAAGGTCATGGTGCCGTGCTGGATGATCGCGTTGCGCTCGTTGCGCGTGACCATGCCGATCTCGAAGAAGCCACGGTACTCGGCGAAGCACATCGACTTGAAGGCATTGTCGTCATGATCGCGGTAATCCTGCGGCGACTGCACGATGGCCATCTTCGGGTTCTCGAAGGCACCGATCAGATCGCTCAGCCAGTTCGGCTCCACCTGGTAATCGCTGTCGATGGCCGCGATGATCTCGGCCTCCGGATGCGTGCGCTCCAGCGCGTAATTCAGTGCTCCGGCCTTGAAGCCGGAGAGGGGCGCCACGTGGAAGAAACGGAAGCGCGCACCGAGCTTTTCGCAGTGAATCTGCACGGGGCGCCACACGGCTTCGTCGCGCGTGTTGTTGTCGATGACCAGCACTTCGAAGTCGGGATAGTCCAGCTTCGCCAGCGCATCCAGAGTCTCGATCATCATGTCTGCCGGTTCGTTGTAGGCCGGCACGTGGATGGACACCTTCGGCGTGCGGGTCATCACCAGCTGGGTGGGCTTGATCTGACGTCGGCGCGTGGTGTACCAGTGGGCTTCCGCCCACTCGTGCGCTTCGGTCAGCAGGATCGTCACGACGCCCAGCATGCCGATCATCAGCAGGATGCCGACGATGGTGGACGTGATGGTCAAATACTGCTGCGAGTAGTCATAGATGATCCAGACCAGCACCGTCGCGGTCACCGAGGCCACCAGCGCCATGAGGCCATAGCCCTTGGTCTTGAGCGCCTTGCTGTTGATGCCGAAGATGGCCAGCATGATCACGGAGGTCAGGATGGAAATCGCGGCCAGCACTTCCCAGCCGGGCACGCGCACGATGGGCTCGGCGAACGAGAACTTCGGATTGCGCTCCACATCGTAGACGCCCCAGTAGGCACCCACGCCACCTTCGTTCTCGGCCTTCCAGGGCTGATCGAAAGCCTCCATCAGGAAGTAGTCGTAGTTCAGTTCGTCGGCACGGTGCAGGAAGCGGCGCAGGAACAGCGCCTCGTTGGCCTCGCTCGCCACAGCTGCTTCGCGTGTGCGACCGTCAGACGGCCAGCCCACTTCGCCGATCAGGATCTGCTTGTCCGGGAAAGCGGCTTCGAGCTGTTCCATCTTGTCGACGATGTAGTCGACGGCGATGTCCACATCGATCCCTTCCCAGTAAGGCAGCATGTGCACCGTGATGTAGTCGACATGGTCAGCGAGTTCGGGATAGCGCAGCCACACATGCCACGGCTCGGCCGTGCTCACCGGCACGTTCACTTCACGACGCACGCGATCCATCAGCACGCCGAGGTCGGTGGCACTGAATTCGCCGCGCAGGATGGTTTCGTTGCCGACCATGACACTTGTCACGTTCGTGCTGGCATTGGCGAGAGCGATGCCCGCCTGGATCTCGTCTTCATTGATGATTGTGTCCATGCCCAGCCAGATGCCGATGACGACATCCATGCCGTAGTCGCGCGCAATGTCGGGCACCGCAGCGAGACTGCGCAGGCTGGAGTATGTGCGCAGGGCGCGCGTGCTGCTGGACAGCAGCTCGACGTCCTCGCGGATCTCTTCTTCCGAGGGCATGACGTTGTAGATGGCATTCTGGCCCTTCTGGAAGGGCGAAAACGCAAAGCCGCTGATCTCTTCAGGCCAGGGCACGACTTCCGTGGGACGATTCACCATCGCCCAGAGAAAATAGGTCACAACTGCGAACAACAAAGCGACAATCAGAGTCGATATACGCATAGATCCAGGGAATCAGAAAAAAATGGGTGGGGTAGGCAAACGGCGCGCATGGTATGGTTACGCCCTGTGCCCGTCAATAGCTCACGGGGAAATATATTTTTGTGGTCGCACGCTTGAAAAACCCTTGAAATGGCACGATTTTTCCCGGCTCGCACCAAAGTCAGGCAGTGCACCAAAAAGGCACAGGCAGGGGGCTTTCGCACCGAATGAGACCTCGAAAAATTTGTAATCAACGTTAAACAACCTCGCTGCCAACGGATAAGGATACCGATGCAAAAACTCTTCCATCTATTGCTTGCTTGCCTGCCCTGTTTGCACGTTTCGGCTCAGGCACAGACCGAACGAGTCGAAGTGACACTCCCCGATGCCAGCACACTCGCCGTCTACCGATTGCTCCCCTCCGCCCCGCCCGCTGGCGGCGCCCCTCTGGTGATCCTCATGCCGGGCGGCTCGGGCGATGAATCCCTCGCACGCGATCTGCACTTCTGGCTGGGCGAGGAACTCAAGGAGCGCGGCTGGGCAGTGGCTGTGCCGGTATCCCCCAACGGCCGGTCGTTTCGCGGTAGCAACAACGCCCTGATCCCGCAGCTGATCAGTGTATTGGAGAAAGATGAAAGAATTGCGGACGGCCGGACTCTGCTCGCAGGAATCTCGAATGGGGGCATGTCGGCGCTGGAGATTGCGGCACGCTCGCCCGAGGACTACCGAGGCGTCATGGCGGTGCCAGCTCTGATCCCGGAGCGGCTGGAGGTGTCGAGACTGGCAGGCATGCCCATCTACCTGCGCATAGGCGACCAGGACGAGTTCAGCTGGATGAATCGATTTGAGGAAACGCGCTCTGCCCTGGATCAGGCAGGCGCGATTGTCGATGCGGACCTGGTGTTCATGGCCCCCCACATGTTCTCGATGGAATGGGAGACCCTGGACCCCTGGCTACAGTCTGTGCTGCAGAATCCGTGACTAGAAGTTGTGCTCGACCAGAGGGCTGGTCTCGGCGTCGTAGTCGATACCGCTCACTCCGAAGCCGAACAGCTTGAGGAACTCGGCGTTATAGCCCGCAAAGTCGGTCAGCTCGAACAGATTGCTTTCGTCAACCTGCTCCCACAGCGCTTCGACACGGTGCTGCACAGCCGGATCGAGTTCCTTTTCATCGACGCGCAGACGACCAATGGCATCCAGGCGCGGCGCCGAAGAATAGAGACACTCGGTGAACAGCCGCTGGATCTGCTCCATACAGCCCTCGTGCGAGCCCTGCTCCTTCATCACCTTGAACAGGATCGACAAATAGAGAGGCATGACGGGAATGGCGGAACTGGCCTGAGTCACGACAGCCTTCAGCACTGCTACACGAGCGTCGCCCTTGAGGCCGGCGAGTGACTGCGCGATGGCAGCGGCAGCGCGGTCCAGATCTTCCTTCGCCTTGCCAATGGTGGCATGTCCGTAGATCGGCCAGGTGAGCTTGTCGCCCAAATAGGTGTAGGCCACAGTCTTGCAGCGTTCCGCGAGCAGACCTTCCTGCTTCAGTGCCGCTATCCACAGTTCCCAGTCCTCGCCGCCCATGACCTTCACAGTGGCGGCGATTTCCTCTGCACTGGCCGGCTCCACGGTGACAGGAGCGATCTTGTGCGTGTCGGTGTTCAGATTCTTGGCCGTGTAAGCCTGACCGATGGGCTTCAGAACGGAAGAGTATGTCTCGCCAGTGGCGGGGTCTGAACGACGTGGCGCGGCCAGGCTGTAAACGATGAGATCGACCTTGCCCATGCTTGCTTTCAGGGCCTCGATGACCTGCTCCTTGCACTGCGCGGAGAAGGCGTCGCCATTGATGGTCTGGCAGAACAGACCAGCCGCTTCGGCCTCTTCATGAAAGGCGGCAGTGTTGTAATAACCGGCTGACGCGGTTTTGGCGTCAGTGGGAGGCTTTTCGAAACAGACACCCAGCGTGCTGGCTCCGCTGCCAAAAGCCGCCGAGATGCGAGACGACAGGCCGTAACCTGTGGAGCAGCCGAGAACCAGCACGTTGCGGGGGCCACCGTCGACGGTACCTTGCGCCTTCACATGGGCAATCTGCTCACGCACATTGGCAGCGCACCCTTGCGGGTGGGCGTTGATACAGATGAATCCGCGTACTTTCGGCTTGATGATCATGAAAAGTCCTGTTTTCCTATATGGCAATTCGGTCAGACACCCCCGAAACGGTGCGCTTCAGGGCAAGGGCGGCCATTATAGTGCCGTTCGCTGCCTTGACAACACCGGTTTAAACCGGCATAGTGCCGCGTCTAAAAATCGGCTGGCGAATGCATGGCGTTCGTCAAATCTGCCCTGAAATCCCTGGCGCAGAACCTGCCGCAAAATTTGAATCGTATTGAATTGCCTATGCATCAAGGAGCATCAGTTGGCCAACTCAGCACAAGCTCGTAAGCGCGCCCGTCAAGGGGAAGTTCGTCGTCGTCACAATGCAAGCTTCCGTTCCATGGTTCGCACCTACCTGAAGAAGGTGATTGCGGCGATCCAGACCGGCGATTACGACAAGGCGACTGTTGCCTACAATAACGCGGTTCCCGTGATCGACAGAATGGCCGACAAGGGCATCATTCACAAGAACAAGGCCGCTCGTCACAAGAGCCGTCTGAACACTGCCATCCTGGCGCTCAAAGCCGCCTGATATCTGCAGCAGTGGAAATGAAAAAACCGGCTGAAGCCGGTTTTTTTATTGGCGCAGGAATCATGATCCCGCTGCGGCCGGGACGCCCTATTCCACAAGCACCATGTTGTCGCGATGGATCATTTCCTCTTCGCCAGAGTAGCCCAGCACGTCTTCTATCCGGTCACTGGACAGACGCAGGAGTTTCGCGGTTTCACGACTGTCGTAATTCACCAGGCCGCGTGCGACTTCCTTGCCGTTCTCATCGAGACACGTGACAACTTCTCCTCGCTCGAACTGGCCGTGGCATGCAATCACCCCGACAGGCAGCAGACTGCGACCTGATCCCGTCAACACCTTCACGGCACCGGCATCGATGATCAACTGCCCTTTCGCCTTGAGCTGACCGGCAAGCCACTGCTTGCGCGCAGCCATGGGTTGCTTCTCGGGCAACAGCAAGGTACCGATCTCTTCGCCCTGCGCCAGCCTGACCAGCACGTCCGGTTCGCGACCGCTGGCTATGAGGGTGCAGGCGCCCGAACGCGCCGCCAGCTTGGCTGCAGACACCTTGGTGATCATGCCGCCACGTCCCAGACTGCCGCCCTCGCCTGCCATGCCGGCCAGCGTGGGATCGCCCGCCATGGCCGTGCTGATGACCGGGGACTCCGGATTCTGCCGGGGATCCGACTCGTGCAGCCCCTTTTGATCCGTGAGGATGACGAGCGCATCGGCATTCACCAGATTGGCCACCAGAGCCCCGAGTGTGTCGTTGTCACCAAAGCACAGCTCTGCGGTGGCCACGGTGTCGTTTTCATTGATGACCGGGATGACCCTCATGTCGACAAGGGTACGGAGCGTGCTGCGCGCATTGAGGTAACGCGTGCGATTGGAAAGATCATCATGGGTGAGGAGTATCTGCGCCGTGTGGACACCGTACTCCTTGAAGAAGGTTTCGTAGGTCTGGATCAAGCCCATCTGACCGACTGCCGCCGCGGCCTGCTGCAAATGAATCTCTTTCGGTCGTTTCTTGAGCCCCAGGCGGGCAACGCCCTCGGCCACAGCACCCGAAGAAACCAGCACCACCTGAATGCCCTGCTTCTGCATGGCGACCAGTTGTCCCACCCAGGCCGAAATGGCCTGCTTGTCCAGCCCGAGACCATTGTTGGTGATCAGGGAGCTGCCGATCTTCACTACCCAGCAACGCGTCTTCAGCAAGTCTTTTCGCATCATGCAGACAGGTCTCGCAGTTTCGTCAAATCATCAATAATTGTCGTCGTCGAAATCGTCGAAGTCATCCATGTCGTCATCCGCGGCAGCACGACGTGCGGCGCGACTGCTCTCGATACTCTTGCGGATCTCGTATTCCATCTCGCGGTCCAGCACCGCCTGAGCGTCCTGATACTCTGGATCTTCCAGCAGACGTCGGCGATGCTCTTCGACAGACAGCATGATCGCCTGGCACATGTCCGCGCAGCCTTCCCCGCTGATCGCCGTGATGGAAAACACACGCCCCTTCCACTTCAAGGCCTTGGTGAGACGCTTGATCAAGGCGGCACGTTCGTCTTCCGGCACCAGATCGAGCTTGTTCAGCACCAGCCAGCGCTCCTTGCGGGCCAGCGTCGGGCTGAATTTTTCCAATTCCTCGGCGATCTTGCGTGCGTGCACCACCGGATCAGAGCCGTCGGGGGGCGCCACATCCAGCAAATGCAGCAGCAGGCGCGTCCGCGACAGGTGCTTCAGGAAACGGAATCCAAGACCCGCCCCCTCCGAAGCGCCTTCAATCACGCCGGGAATGTCGGCCATCACGAAGCTGCGCTCACTGCTGACGCGCACTACGCCCAGATTGGGCACCAGCGTGGTGAACGGATAATCGGCCACTTTGGGTCGCGCGGAGGAAACGGCCCGAATGAGCGTGGATTTGCCGGCATTGGGCATACCCAGCAGGCCGACGTCCGCCAGCACCTTTAGCGTCAACTGCAGCACGCGGAATTCCCCGGGAGTGCCGTTCGTCGTCTTGGTGGGCGTGCGAGTGGTGCTGGACTTGAAGCGCGTGTTGCCGAGGCCGTGAAAGCCGCCGCGTGCCACGAGAACCTTCTGACCGTCCTGGGAAATATCAGCAATCAATTCTTCGGTATTGGCATCCACGATGGTCGTGCCGACGGGGATGCGCACGACGAGATCCTCGCCGCTCTTGCCGGTGCAGTTCTTGCTCTGCCCGCCCTGGCCGTTCTGGGCGCGATACTGTGGCTGAAAACGAAAATCCACCAGAGTGTTCAAGGAACTGTCGCCCACCAGGTAGACACTGCCACCATCGCCGCCATCGCCGCCGTTGGGGCCACCCTTGGCAATGAATTTCTCGCGCCGGAAACTCATGCAGCCATTGCCGCCCTTGCCGGCTTCCACCGTTATTTCGGCTTCATCTACAAACTTCATGGTTTACCTGCCCCGAAACCGGGATGCCTTAAGCGCTGATGTGGCGATTTGCCCAATATGAAAAAGCCCCGTCACGGACGAGGCTTTTTACCCGAGCACACTCGACCACTGGCCAGGATGCTCGGCGAACGAATTGAAATGTCGGATCAGACCGGAACAATACTGACGTATTTTCTGCGGGCCGGACCTTTGACTTCGAACTTCACTGTGCCGGTGACGGTCGCGAAGATCGTGTGATCCTTGCCAAGACCGACATTCACACCGGGGTGAAAGTGAGTGCCGCGCTGACGCACGAGGATATTGCCTGCCAGCACTGTCTCGCCGCCGAAACGCTTCACACCAAGTCGCTTCGACTGGGAATCGCGGCCGTTACTGGTACTACCACCTGCCTTTTTATGAGCCATTTTCTACTCCTGCCAGCTTGCGCCCGACTTTAAACGGAAATGCCTGTGATCTTGACTGCAGTGAACCACTGACGGTGGCCCTGGTGCTTCAGGTGGTGCTTGCGGCGACGGAACTTGATGATGCGCACCTTGTCGGCACGACCCTGAGCCACGACTTCTGCAGTCACCTTGCTGCCTGCGACGTAGGGAGCACCGATCTTCACGGACTCACCCTCGCCAACCATCAGCACCTTGTCGAAGCTGACCTGTTCACCTGTCGCGGCTTCCAGTTTCTCCAGCTTGAGGATCTCGCCCTCAACCACTCGGTGTTGCTTGCCACCACTTTCAATTACCGCGTACATATTTCACTCCAGATTGGGGTATAGGGGTGTTCTCTGCCAGCGCTGCGGTCTCAACGTGACACCGTTGTGTCGGGTCAGCGAACCTGTAGTCCAGCAGTGCCTATAGGGGCGGGCATTTTACGAGAACACTCCGGCAGTGGCAAGCCTGAGTATTGAAATTATCCAATCAATTCGCCCAATTGCGACACGCCTGCACAGCCCGTCATTCTTGACAGTCATGCCCTTCGCCCCTAGCATGCAGGCTCATTTTCCACCCAGCTCCAGCGCCCGCGTGCTTTCTCCCGGCAGATTGGCAAGGCCTCGGCCGGCGACGGCATTGATCACGGTAGTTCCATGTACAAACAGATTCGCGCGGTTGTCGCGTCCGATTTCGAAGCTGTCAATCAGGTGATTGTCGATCAGCTCTACTCCGATGTCGCGCTGGTCGAGAGCATCGGGCATTACATCATTGACGCAGGCGGCAAACGCATGCGACCGGTTCTCGTACTTCTCAGTGCACGCAGCTGCGGCTATGAGGGTAAAGAGCACATCCGACTGGCCGCCGTGATCGAATTCATCCATACCGCCACCCTGCTGCATGATGATGTCGTGGACATGTCGGCCATGCGCCGCGGCCGCCCGACCGCGAATGAGAAATGGAACAATCCCTCGAGTGTGCTGGTAGGCGACTTCATCTATTCACGCGCCTTCCAGATTCTGGTCAGCATCGGCAGCATGGATATCATGCGCATCATAGCCGACACCACCAATCGCATCGCCGAAGGCGAGGTGCTGCAACTGATCAACAAGCACAACAGCGCGGCGACCCAGGAAGGCTACATGAATGTGATCCGTCACAAGACGGCCATTCTCTTCCAGGCTGCTGCCGAATGCGGCGCCCTGCTTGCCGGAGCCACCGACGCGCAGCGGGCAATCCTGCGCGACGCCGGCATGCATATCGGCATGGCATTCCAGTTAATCGATGACGTGCTGGACTACGACGGCGACGCCGCCACCATGGGCAAGAACGTGGGCGACGATCTGGCCGAAGGAAAACCGACACTTCCGCTCATCCACGCCATGCGCAATACCGACGCGGATAACGCGGCCCTGCTGCGCCGCTGTATCGAGACCGGCGGCCAACAGCAAGGCAGTGACAGCCGCGATAGCGTCTTGCAGCGCGTGATCGCCATCGTGCGCCAATGCGGCAGCCTGGAATACACTCGGGATCTGGCGTTGAAGCAGGCTGACACGGCGATTGCACTGCTTAACCAGCTGCCCGACACACCGTTCCGCAACGCCCTTCTGGACATGGCCAACCTGTCCGTCCGCCGCAGCAGCTGAGACCATCCTCTCCCCTCAGCGCGGCGTTGCCCGCACACTGAACCCCGCACTGGATGAGCGCAGAATCGACCGCTCATCCAGCACGCGCACCTTGTCACGACTCGGCAAATAAAGCTGATTGCTTGTCAGCACGGCAACCCGCGCAAGCGCCATCTGCGTCGCAGACTGCTCCATGTCTCCCAGGATTTCCCAAGTCTTGCTCAAGGCCAGATAGAAGTCCGGCTCACTGTCCTTGCGCCGGATCGCGCGCTCGTAATGCGTGCGTGCCTGCTGGAAATCCCCCTGTGCATAGGCCTCATTGCCCAGGCTGTAATGAAAGTAGGGATTGCTTTCGTTGAAGCGCTCGATGGCTCTGGCGTACCGTTGCGCCGTTTCCAGGTCGCCCTCCGCCGTGTGGAATTTCACCAGGTTGTTGATGGCTGTGGAATTCTTGCGATCCAGAGAGAAGGACTTGCGATACGAGTAGGCAGCAAGCTCGCGATTCCCCAGCCTGCTGTAGGTGGAGCCCAGATTGTTCCAGACAATGGACTGATCCGCGTCGATCCACAGCGCATTGCGGAAATAGGTCACCGCCATCTCCAGCTCGTTGGCAATCAGTGCCTCGACCCCCAGGTTGTTGAAATACAGTGCCCGCCCCTGCGCATCGGTGACTTTGCTCGCCGTCAGCTGTTGCAGCGTGATCTCGGGCGTGAAGTCGACGACGTACTGGGTGTTCTGATCAAGGCGCCCGATGGCATTGATATGCTGACTCAGCACCAGATGGTCACCGCGGCGATCCCAGCTCGGGCGCACCCGCACCGTCTGGTATTGGGCATTGACGCCCAGATGACGCGCCATGGCGATGTACAGGCTGACCACCGACAGACAATTGCCCTGTCTGTCGGCAAAGGTTTGCACCGCCGTGCGCGTGCGCTGATCGTCATATTGCAGATTGAGATAGTCTTCGGTGAAGAGCAGCTGCTGCAGACGATCGACGATACGATAGTCCGAACTGCGATCGGTCACATGCGTATCGAGGTAGTCGATGATCTCTTGATTCAAGGCCAGAGCATCGAGTTGCGGGAAGGCGTCTTCCTGCTGCGACAGAATCTGCGCCTCCAGAGCATTGTCCGAGGAAAAGGGCAGCTCCAGCCGGATCACGGAACAACCGGCGAGCAGTGCCGCCAGCATCAGCAGCACACCCGCACGCACCAGGGTGTATTTCGTCCACATCGCCGCTCACATCCGGGTGGGTGTTGCCCGACCCGCCTTGTCCAGTTTCAGAAATTCGTAGCGTCCGTGGCTGAAATCCAGTGCATTTCCGTGCACATTGCGGAACAGCGCTATCCAGGCGGCGTATCTGCCGGCCTCGACGGTGCTGCGACCGAGGGCATTGAAATCGGTACGCCCCTCCAGCCGGAAGGCCTCGGGCCCCCAGGCTTCCTTGAATGTCGCCGCCTCACCCGCCGAGTCGTAGCGATATACCAGCGCCGCCTGCGTGCGGGCAATGCGCAATCGGTCGGACTGCAGGAAACGCACCTCGTACTGCGTCGCAAAATGCAGGCCATCCTGCCTCTCTTCAATCGCCACGCTGGTATCGATGATCACGCTCTTGAGGACATCCAGTCGCGTCACATGATTGAACGGTTCCATATCCAGCCGGACCATCGCCACGCCAAGATCCGTATCCTTCAACTCAGACGAGAGTCGCACCCGCCCGCGCTCATCGATGTCGACAATGGCGTCCGAGCCTGTGCGCTCCGCGCGCCCGGCGAGATCAAAGGCGGCCTTGAGCAGGGCCGGGGCTTCGGCCGGCAGAGGATGACGACTCCCCTCCTGCGCGAGCCACAAGCGATCGTCGGCGAACACCAGGGCGACATTCTCAGAGTGCAAGACCGCGTTTTCTCCGAAGGCAATTCCGCCGGGCACGATGATTTCGGGAATCGTCGAGGCCTCGAACTCGTCACCCAGGCGTTCCTTGAGGAACACGGCCGGCTCGCTCGACGCGATGCGCCGCAGTGCCCGACTGTCGGGATCGATGGCGGAATCGCTGTCGCGGCGCAGAGCCTCGCCCAGCAGCGCGAACTCGGGGATGCTCAGAGCGGCATCGCGGGCTGCCGGTGAATCCACGACCCAGCGCCGCCCGGCCGTGGCAAACAGACGACCACCCGACTCCGGGGCCTGCCCGGCAGCACCGCCGCTCAGCAGCAGCGTCGAATACTGCGCGTCCAGCAGCGTCTGCAGCATGGCCGCCGTTGCGGCATCGGCGCGATGAAAGCTCAGGACATGACGCTGCGCTGCCGGGGTATCGAGCCAGCGACGATGAAAGTCTTCATCGCTCGTCGGCTTTTGTGGACGGTCCAGCAGAAAAGCCAGGGCGCCGATTTCGCCGCGGACAAAAGCCTCTTCCCAGTTCAGCAGTTGTTCGGAATCCGGAAAGCTCAGGGGCGGGATATCCGCCAATGCCCCCACACGGGGTCGGCGCGGTGAAACGTCCGCCACCTGACGTCGATTGAGATTGAACGCGATGTCCACGCCAGCGGCGTTCAGTGCCGCCTCGAGCTGCTGCAGCGGCGCCTCTGCGGGGCTTTCCGGATCAAGAACGTCAGACAGGGTCACCGAAGCGAACAGGGCAGACACCAGTGCCACTACCATGGTGATGCTGCGCATGCTGCCTGCTCTTGAGACCAGGATCATTGCCCAGGCTCAGCACAGGCATCCCAGCGCTGCCCGCGCTCGGCAGCCTGCAGCTTGCCGTTCAATGCACCGATCCAGGGATGCTCGCCCCAGAAGTGCATCGGCCGGGCCATGCGCTCGACAAGACGTCGAGCGTCGGCAAGTCGGTCAGCCAGAATGGCGTAATCGACAGCCTGTTCCAGAACAAAGGAATCTGCGCCCAGGCTGCTCAGCGCTCGCTGCTGATGGGGCAGCCCCTGCTGCCAGTCGGCACCAGGCAGACTGAACAGCTGGGCGTAGGACAACTGGACTTCGGGAGACGCCGGATTCAGGGCCAGGGCTCGGGTGAACTGCTCCTGCATGAGCCGCTGCATCTGTTCGCGCTGCGCAGGGGAGTAGTCCGCATCACAGTCTTTCAGTTCCGTGTCCAGGTACTGTCCGTAATCGAGATAGAGCTGATAGTCGTCCGACTCGACGTCCTGCGCCTGCCGATACAGCGGCTCCACTTCAGGTGCCACCTCGCCTTCTTCGGATTCGCGCATGCGCAGGGCATCGGCCTGCCCCGAAAAAGCCCGCCCCGGTGGCGCAGTGCCCTGCGTCAGCGCCGTGAAATAGGCGTGCGAAAGATCAAAGCGTCCAGCATGCAGGGCCAACTCGCCCAGTTGCAGCATGACCTGCGCGGCGGGTGCCTGCTGCGCCGAATACTCGGCCATCTCGACTTGCGTGAAGAGAGTGCGTTCGTCCTCGCGCGTCTCACTCAACAGCACGAGGAAGCGATCGAACTCCTGCGCCAGCGCCGTCAGAGAGACGTCGAAGGACTGATCGTAAGCGAAGCGCTCCGCGCGGGATTGCTGCAGCTCACCAAGGTAGTCCTGCAGTTGGGCACGACGATCCATGAAGCCCTCGTACTCGTGCGCGTGCTGCAGGAAGTGCACGAAAAGCCCCGACTTCAGATTGGCCAGCTGCACGAGGCGGGGTGACGCGAGCGCGGCATCGTCATGGAGGATTTCGTCGAGCGTCAGCACGTCGTTCACCTCGAGCACGAGTTCGTACTGCTCGCGTGCCAGAGGAATCAGGCTGACCTGCCCCTCCTCTACCCGCAGGCGGGAAAGATAGTGCGCCATGCCCTCCTCGAACCAGCGCGGCAGACCGATCGGTCGATTATTGATGAGGAAGTGGCTGTAGTGGTGCTCCGCGAGATCTCGGGCACCCCGCGCATCGGAGAGCACGACGAAATTGGAACGCGGCGAGGAGTACAGGTAGGCGGAGTCCTGACCTTCGGCGAAGGGCCGATAGTCATCGTCGTTGTCGAACAGGTAGAGATAATTGGGAATCGGATCGGCGGCAACGGCAAGTGCCGGAGACAGCAACTGTGTCGCGGCTAGACGCCAGGCCTCCAGCAGGCGCGCCTGTTCCTCGGTGTCGCCACGCGAGCGCTGGCTGAGAATCTGGAAGCTGGGGGTGGCAACGGAAAACCAGCGCTCCCCTGCCAGTTCCACCTGTGCCTGCAACTGCGAGGACCACAGCAGGCAGGCTGTCAAAATGGCGAACTGGCGACTCATCGCAATCTCCAGAAACCCGGTTGCGGCCAGAGTAAGACAGGGTCAGAACCTTGGCAAGCGCTACATATTGGGATAGTTGGGGCCGCCGCCCCCCTCGGGCGACACCCACTGGATGTTCTGTGCCGGGTCCTTGATGTCGCAGGTCTTGCAGTGCACGCAGTTCTGCGCGTTGATCTGGAAGCGCTTGGCGCCGTCCGCCTCTTCCACGATCTCATAGACCCCTGCCGGGCAGTAGCGCTGAGCCGGCTCGTCGTAGAGCGGCAGGTTCTGCGACAGCGGAATCGAGGGGTCGCGCAGGCGCAGGTGGCAGGGCTGGTCCTCCTCGTGATTGGTGTTGGAGAGGAAAACGGACGAAAGTCTGTCGAAACTGATCCTGCCATCAGGCTTCGCATACTCGATGCGTGGCGCCTTTGCGGCTGGCAGCAACTGCAGGTGATCCGGGGTGCGGTCGCGCAGCGTGAAGGGGAAGCGACCGCGCAGGACATTGTGTTCTAGATACACCAGGGCACTGCCGAGCCAGAAGCCCAGCGCGTGGAATCCGGCGCTGAAGTTGCGCGAGCGTTGCAGCTCTTCGTGCAGGCTGGACTGACGGAAGCGGTCGGCGTAGTCCACCAGGTCGCGCGGCGCCTCGCCAGCGCTGTCCGCTTGACGCAGCGCTGCGTGCAGCGACTCGGCCGCCAGCATGCCGGATTTCATCGCGGTGTGACTGCCCTTGATCTTCGCGGCATTGAGGGTGCCGGCTTCACACCCCACCAGCAGCCCGCCGGGAAAATGCATCTGCGGCAGCGAATTCAGGCCGCCCTTGTTCAGCGCTCTGGCGCCGTAGCTCAGCCGTTTGCCACCCAGCAGGTACTGCTTGATGACCGGATGCTGCTTGAACTTCTGGAACTCCTCGAAAGGGCTCAAATGCGGATTGCGATAGCCCAGATCCACGATCAGCCCCACCGAGACCTGGTTGTTCTCGCTGTGATAGAGGAAGCCGCCACTGGAGCCGGCCGCACTTGCACCGATCAGCGGATAGCCCGCCGTGTGCACCACCAGCCCTTCCTTGTGCTTTTCGGTGGGAATCTCCCAGACCTCCTTGAGGCCGATGCCGTAGTGCTGCGGGTCGCTGTCACGCGCCAGTTGGAAACGCTCGATCAGCTCCTTGCCCAGATGACCGCGGCAGCCCTCGGCAAACACAGTGTAACGCGCATGAAACTCGAAGCCCGGCTGGAAGCTGCCCTTGTGCTGACCATGAGCATCCACGCCCATGTCGCCCGTGGCCACGCCCTTCACGCTGCCATCCTCGTGATAGAGCACTTCGGCGGCAGCGAAGCCCGGAAAGATCTCGGCACCCAGCTCGCTGGCCTGCTCAGCCAGCCAGCGGCAGAGATTGCCCAGGGAAATGATGTAGTTGCCGTCGTTGTGCATGGGCCGCGGCACCAGCAGACCGGGGAATCGCACGGCACTCTCGGGGCCGGAGAGATAGTAGACGTCGTCGCCGGTGACGGCGGTGTTCAACGGCGCGCCGCGTGCCTTCCAGTCAGGAAAGAGCTCATCGAGGGCACTGGGTTCGAAGACGGCGCCGGAGAGGATATGAGCCCCGACTTCCGAGCCTTTCTCCAACACGCAGACACTGACTTCCTGCCCGGACTCCCTGGCCAGCTGCAGCAATCTGCAGGCGGTGGCAAGGCCGGCCGGCCCCGCTCCCACAATGACGACATCAACTTCCATGGACTCGCGCTGCATCATTCCTACCCCGGCTGGCCGTTCAAAACAGGGGCGCATTATGCGCAATCGGCCTGCAAAGCGCAAAGTACGTGGCTTTGCGACTCATGACAGTGCATTGTCAAAAATCGGCGATTGCCCGCAGATTGACAGAATTGGACCCGCCTAAAGCACAGCAGATCACAATATGTTACCAAACCGGACTCTTTGCTCCTGTACACTCCGAGCATTCAATCTTCGATCAGAGCCAAGTCTGGCGTTGAACGGAACCTCTAACGACGTACCTCGTGCGTTTCACTCGACTCGTTACATTCCGGAGTTCACATGACAGATCGGCGAATTGTCTTTTCCCGTTTGTTGCAAATTCTCTGTCTACCCTTTGCCACCCGTTCCACCCTCGCCCTTGCCATCGCCATCTCCACCGCACAGGCGCAGGAAGCCGGCAGCGATGAATCCACCGTCGTCTACCCGGCCAGTTTCTTCGAGCAGTACACCCCGGCATCCGCCAACGACATGGTGACACGCATCCCCGGCGTGACCCTTGGTCGTGGCAACAACCATGGCGGCGGCCGCGGCCTTGGCACCAGCGGCGACCTGCTGATCAATGGCAAGCGCGTGGCCGGCAAGGACAATTCCACCAGCAGCCAGCTGACCCGCATCGCGGCGGACCAGGTGGAGCGCATCGAGATCATACGGGGCTCCTCGGGCGACATGGACGTGCGCGGCTCTGCTCAGGTGGTGAACATCGTGCTGAAAGAGTCCATGGACACGGCCAGCATTTCGGCCGAAATCAGCATGGACTACCACCACGATGACACGCTGGACCCGGGCGGCTCGTTTTCCTATGGCGGCCAGGCCGGGGCCCTGAATTACCTCTTCAATCTGGAGGTGGACCCGCGCTACAACGCTTTCGAGCGCACCGAGTACAACTACCTGCCTGACCGCAGCCTCAGCGAGATCGTGCTCGAGGACAGCTACCGCGATCAGAGCAGGGTGCAGGCCAGCATGAATCTCGGCTACGACTTGGCGCGTGATCGTCTGCAATTCAATGCGCTGATCGGCGACGAAGATCACCCGTACAATATCGACCGCAGCATCCTGCGCGCGCCGGCCGTGACCGATGTGTTCCGCCACGAGTGGGAGAACACCGAGAACAATCACGGCAACTGGGAGGTCGGCGGCAATCACGAGCATACCTTCCTCGATGGCAGCCGCTTGCAGTTCCTGTTCATCGTCAACGAAGAGGTGCGCGACAGTGTGCGCGAGCGCTTCACCGTGCGGACGGATGCGCGTGACAAGACCAGCTTTCTGCAGTCCGATCGCACCACCCGCGAGCGCATCGGCCAGGGCAGCTACAGCTGGCGGTTGACCGAAACCCAGGACATGCAACTGGGCTTCGAGCGTGCCCAGACCATTCTCGACACCCGCCTGCTGGTGGGCTCGGCCACCGCGACAGGCAGCGCCAATGCGGCCTATGGCGGTCTGGTGCCGGTGCTGCGCTCCTCCAACCGGGGCTCGACGGTCGAGGAAATGCGCTACGAGGCGTTCGCTGTGCACAACTGGACACTCAACCCGAGGATGAGTCTGGAAAGCACGCTGCTGTATGAAGACTCCACCATCAGCCAGAGCGGCGCGGCCAGTCGGGAGCGCGACTTCCAGTTCTGGCGTCCGAAACTGGATTACCGCCTCGACATGACCAGCTCCCTGCAACTGCGCGCGACCGCCGAACGGCAAGTGTCGCAACTCAGTTTCGAGAGCTTCACGGCGACGACGAACAATCAGGACAACGACAAGGACACGACGTCCGGCAACCCGGATCTGACGCAGGAAATCGAGATGCGCTACGAGCTGGGTCTGGAATACCGCCTGCCCAACGATGGCGGCGTGCTCAGTGCCCGCGCGTTCTATCGCGACATCGACGATGTGATCGGCAAGATCAATCTTTCCAGCGACCCGATGAAACCGGAGTCGGCCACCGGCAATCTCGGCAATGGCAAACGCTATGGCGCCTACTTCGACGCCAGTGCACGCCTTGGCTTCCTCGGACTGCCCGAGGCCGTGCTGACGGCCAGCGTCAATGTCTTCGATTCGCAGGTGTTCGACCCGATCCTGGGCGCCGACCGCCGCTTCAACGGCCGTGGCAATGGCTCGCTGGGCTTCCGGCATGACCTGCCCGGACTGGGCATCAACTATGGCTTCAATCTGCAGACGGACTTCCACGGCGGCGACAAGAACGTCGACGTGGACACGCTGGAAGTCGGCCTGCCCGGCACCCAGCTGAACCTGTTCGTCTCCAAGGTGGCCTTCCAGGACGTCACTTTCCGTCTGGAGGCCAACAATGTGCTGAAGTCGGAGTTCTGCCGCGATCGTCTGCGCTTCGACGGTCTGGTGGGCCTCGGCACACTGCGGGAGATCGAGGATTCCTGCAGTGCCGGTGGCGGCCAGAAGATCGCTCTGAAGATTCGCACCACATTCTGAAGTCCAGGGCTCACACTTCTTGCACGCTCGCGAACACCGGCCTCATGCGGTCAACCACCCTCACCAAGAGCCTTCACCAGGCCGAGTCTCGGGTGAAGGGCTAAATAGACTTCTTCGACTATATGAACGAGCGCTCAGTGCCCGGGGAAGTAGCACAAAGGGCGGTCGAAGAAAATCACCTCGTATAGAGATCAGCAAGCGCTGATGCGAGCCGCCGTCAACGTTTACTGAAGATCATCATGTGCTGCCAGGGCAGGAAATCCAGCGTCTCCTCGAACTGCAGGTCGAACACCGCCATCTCGCGCTTCACCTGAGCCTGGGTCATCTTGTGCAGCGGGCGGATGGGCACGCTGCGATCCTCGCCGCGATACTCCACCAGAATCACGCGTCCGCCCGGCTTCAGTGCCGTGAAGATGCTCTGCATCATCTCGTAGGGATGGGAGAACTCGTGATAGGCATCCACCAGAAAGGCCACGTCCACGGAGTCGGGCGGCAGGTTCGTGGTCTGCAGGTCTCCCAGCACCCCTTCCACATTGCTCACGTTCTCGTTGAGACGACGGGCCTCGACCATGGCCAGCATCTCGGGCTGGATGTCGACGGCGAGCACCTTGCCCTGGGGCACCTTGGCGGCGATGCGGAAGGTGAAGTAGCCCGAGCCGGCGCCGATGTCCGCCACCACGTCCGTGGGGCGCAGATTCATGTTCTCCACCACCTCGTCGGGCATTTCCTCATGCGTGCGGGTAGGGCGTTCCAGCCACTCGGCCGCCAGATGGCCCATGACGCCGGAGGTCTCCCGGCCCATGTAGAACATGCCGGTGCCGCCATCAATGCTGCGCTGAGGGGCGTAGACATAGCGGGATTCGGCCTGGTCCTGCGCCACGGCGGCACAGGCGGTGGCCAGAAGGCCGAAACAGACAAGCAACAGACGGCGGGCAGACGACATGGGCAAGGCTCCTGTGCGGGTTGTTGTTCTTGTGCAGCGGGGTCGGGGCGATTGTAGAGGATGCCCCGGGCGAAAGACACAAGGACGCCGCAGGCGCCACGCCGGGAGAATCAGAGCAGTTTCAGCCAGCGATGGCCGCTGCCCTTGCAGGTCAGACAGATCTGCGCATTCGCCAGCGTGCCGCGGCCCTCGCAGGCGCGACAGACGTCCTGATACGGCTTCTTCAGAATGACGACCAGTTCGCGATAGGCCTGAAGGTGACGGATGTCTTGCACGTTGGCGTTCATGTCGCAGGGCTCCTGACGGGTGGCCAGTGGTGGCTGATCGGTGGCCGGACTCCCGGCAGCGATCACGGCGATATTTGGGCCATCCACCGGCACGACAGGTGTTGAACGGCTCACAGAATCTCCGCGCACGGGCTGCGCTGGCGACAAACTGTGACGAACTTCATTCTTCCCGGTGCGCCGGTCGACTGCGTGACTCGCACCGAGGCGTTCAGCGCAGGGTGAAGCCCTGTGCGGCCAGGAATTCGCGCATGTGCGGACGCGCCTTCTCGCTCAGCAGGCCGGCCACCTGCTCGCTCCAGCTCTGGCCGTGTCCGCCTCCCGTGCGGGTGCGGTAATACTCCTGCACCTGGGCGTCGTACAGGGCGATGCGTTCGGCGTCTCCCTGCTCGCTGTAGACCTCGTCCTTGAGCACCACCGCCAGCGGCAGGCGCGGCTTGCACTCGGGGTCCTGGTCGGGGTACCCCAGACACAGACCGAACACCGGGTAGACGCCTGCGGGCAACTGCAAGAGTTCGGTGACTTCCTGCGGGTGATTGCGCAGACCACCGATGTAACAGTTGCCCAGCCCGGCCGACTCGGCGGCCACCACCATGTTCTGCGCCATCAGGGCCACGTCCACCGTGGCAATGATGAAGTGCTCGGTAAAGTCCCCGGCAAATGCCTTGCCCTGCTGCTCGCAGGCGTTGGCCGCGCGCTTGAGATCGGCGCACAGCACCAGAAATTCGGCCGCAGTCTGCACATGGGCCTGATTGCCCGCCAGCTCGGCAAGCCGTCGCCGACGCTCGGCGTCGCGCACACGAATCACGGTGCAGCCTTGGAGGAAACTGGAGGTGGCCGCCGCCTGTCCGGCCTGCACGATGGCCTGCAGCAGGGCCTCGTCGATGGGCGTGGCGCTGTAGCGGCGGATGCTGCGGTGGCGGTTGAGCAGATCGATGACCGGGGTCATTGCAGGGCAAGTCCCGGGGTGAGCAGGGCGTCGAGGAAATGCGGCACCACGTCGTTGGCCAGCGGGGTCTCGGCATTGAAGAGCACGATCATGCCGATATCCAGCGCCGGCACCAGCACCAGCTCCGTGCGGAATCCACGCACGCCGCCGCCGTGATGCACCACGCGCTGACCGGCATAATCGAAGACACGCCAGCCCAGGCCGTACCAGGCGTGTTCCAGATGCGGCCAGCGGTTGAAGTAGTTGCCGTGGGGCGTCTCCACCACCGGCGCGTGCTGCTGCGCCAGCACTTCGGGCGGCAGCACCTCGGGGAAGGCCCCCAGATTGGCCTGCGCCCAGAGAATCATGTCGTTGAGGCTGGCATTCACCCCGGCGGCGGGGCCGACGCTGTAATAGGCCGCATTGGTGCTGACCGTCTGCCACTGTTCGCCGCGACGCTGATGCGGAGCGCTGACATTGGTGTCCGCCAGATAGTCCTCCAGCGTCATGGAGGCCCGCGTCATGCCCAGCGGCTCGAACAGCCGGCTCTCGACATACTGTTCGTAGGGGATGTGCTCCGACACCTGCACCACGTCCGAGACGAGGGAGAACACCACGTTCTGATAGCCATAGCAGCGGCCCGGCTGGCACACAGTGGGAATCTCGGTGAACTTCTCCTGGATCTTCTGATAGGCCACGCCGGCGTCCAGCATGTTGGAGAAGGCATGGGGCATCAGTCCGGTGGAGTGACTCAGCACATGGCGCAGGGTCAGCCCGCGGCTGCTGGGCTCCGTGCCGATGGCCAGCTGCGGCAGGACGTCCGTGAGGGGCGTGTCCCAGTCCTGCTTGTGCTCATGCACCAGGGTGGCAGCCACCGCTCCAGCGAAGGTCTTGGAGACCGAGGCGATGCGGAACAGCGTGCTGGCGTCCACGGGCGCGGCCTGACCGATGGCGCGCACTCCCCAGGTCTGCACCTCCAGCACCCGGTCGGAGCTCACCACCGCCATGGCCACGCCGGGCACGGTGCTGGCGGCCACACTGGCGTTGAGCCACTGGGCATATTGGGCATAGCCCGGAGTCTGGGCACTGAGCGATGCGGGCAGAAGCAGGGCGGCAGCCCAGAGAACGACACGAGAACGACGAAGGGATGCGGACAACACGAAAGACCCCGGAAGCGGACAAGGCAGATGGGCCGGGAACATAGCATGGCAGGCAGTTTTTGCAAAAAAAATGCCGGCTGGGGGTGCCCCGCAGCCGGCCAAAGTCAGGCACAGTGTTGAAACCTGTCACCCTTGCCTTGCACTGGTAACGCAAACTCAGGACATGATCACCAGCATGCGACGGTTCTCGCGCAGCACGCTCAGGGCGGTCACGGGCGCGTCGGCGTCCACGCGCTGATTGAATTCCTGCAGCGTGGCGACTTCGCTGCGATTGACCTCGAAGATCACGTCGCCGGCGCGCAGACCGGCCTGCCAGGCGGGACTGCCCTGCTCGACGCTGACCACTTCCACACCGCGACGCTCACCCGCACCGGCCACCTGATCCAGGCTGCGCAGCTGGGCACCCTGGTACACCGGGTCGGCCAGCGCACGACCGCTGTCCTCGGTGTTGGCGGCCAGAGCCGGCTGACCTCCGCCGACCACGGCATTGATGCGCTGGGCCTCGCCATCGCGGTACACCAGCAGCTCGACTTCCTGATCACGACTCATCAGGCCGATCATGTTGCGCAGCTCACGCCCGCTGTCGATGCGACGCCCATCCACCTCGACGATGACGTCGGAGGCCTGGATGCCGGCCGCTTCCGCCGCACTGCCGGGCAGCACGCTGGTGACCAGGGCGCCCTTGCCTGCGCCAGTCTGCAGCGCCTGCTCCATCGCGGCATTCAGATCCTGAATCTGCACACCCAGCTGACCACGGCGCACTTCACCGTCGCGCTCCAGATGCGTCATCACCGACGCGATCATGTCCACCGGCACGGCGAAGGCGATGCCCGCATTGGTGCCGGTGCCGCTGATGATGGCGGTGTTGATGCCGATCAGCCGGCCTTCCAGATCCACCAGCGCGCCCCCGGAATTGCCCATGTTGATGGCGGCGTCGGTCTGGATGAAGTCTTCGTAGTTCTCGTTGTTGAGCCCGGAGCGCCCGAGCGCGCTGACGATGCCCTGAGTCACCGTCTGCCCGAGTCCGAAGGGATTGCCGACAGCCACCACGTAGTCCCCCACGCGCAGATCCTCGATGTTGGCAAAGGGCAGTTCCTGCAGGTTCTCAGCCTCGATCTGCAGCAGGGCCACGTCGGTGCTGGCATCACTGCCCAGCAGTTTCGCCTCGAACTCGCGCCCGTCCTGCAGGGACACGGTGATCACGTCGGCCTTGTCGATCACGTGATGATTGGTCACCACATAGCCCTTGTCTGCATCCACGATCACGCCCGAGCCAGCGCCGCGCACCGAGGGCTGGCGGTCCTGACCGGGAGCGGCCGAGGGATCATTGAAGAAACGACGCATGTCCTCTTCATCGAGAAAGCGCAGCGACTCCGGCGCGGGACTGGTGCGCGCCGTGGAGATGATGACCACCGCCGGGGTCACCTCTTCCAGCATGGGCGCAAGGGACGGCACGCCGTTGCCGGCGGCGTCTTCACTCAAGGCAAACGACGGGCTTGAGGCCAGCGCCCCCAGCCCCAACATGAACACCAGACTCACAACTCGCTTGCTCATCGCAGACACCTCTCTTGCTTCACACGGATGGTCGAACGTTGCAGCCGCCATGACTCAGCAGCTCATGGCGCTACAGTGCAGCCGCAGAGAACGAAATACCTGTGGAAAAGCGGAAGTTTTCATCCAGAAAATGTGATGAAACCGGCAAAGCGCCGTGCCGCGCTGGAAAGCTGATCCAAATAGGGATAAAAGACGTTAAGGGCATAGAGAAGACATCGCGCAGGTCCGGACCTGCGATGGATATCCAGCGCGCGAAAGCGCAGAGGCCGACATGACACAGACACATCGCATTGCCGAGACCAGCCATGCTTCCCTGGACGCTCGCGGCAGCGCCTTCATGCTGCAGCGCTGGCTCGTCGACCCGGCAAGCCGCCAACTGCAGCATCTGGACAGCGGCGAGGTCCGCTCGCTCGAACCACGCCTGATGCGCCTGCTGTGTCTGTTGTGCGCAGCGCCAGGACGCGTGCTGAGCCGCGAGAGCCTGATGGAGGAACTGTGGCCGCGCGTGGTGGTGAACGAGAATTCCCTGACTCGCGCCGTCTCGGAGCTGCGTCGTCGACTGGAAACCGACAGTACCGATGCCTCGCTGATCGACACCATTCCCAAGACGGGCTATCGCCTCGCCACGCATTGCCGCGTGCAGGACGTCGACTCGACCACGGACTTCCGCCGTGCCGCGGGGGAGCCGATGCGTGCGCAGGCGTCCTTTGTCTCACCCTCCACCACGCCGCGCCTGCGTCTGCCTGCGCGACCGCTGCTGGGGGGCGCCATCAGCATGGCTCTCGGTGCCTTCATGCTGCTGGGCGCACAGGGCCTGCTGACGGCCGATGCCCCGACCCCGGCCGCCTATCCGCTGGCCGACATCAATCTGAGCAGCGAGACCGCAGCCCAGCGCCTGGTGGGCGGGCATCTGGCGCCGGCCTCTGCCACGCTGACGGATGACGCGACGCCGGGTCTCGAAATCAGCCCGCTCTCCGGCACGCAGCCCGTGCGCTCGAGCGACGGCCGTCTGTTCGCCATGGTGCGCTATGGCGAAGAGGGCTCCAGCCTGCTGCTCGGCTCGACCGAATTGCCGAATTCTCCCGTGACTGTGCTCAGCACCCAGGACGTGATCTACAACCTGCAATGGTCCCCGCTGGACCGCGCCCTGCTGTTCGCCCAGGCCCCGCGCCTGGCGCCGGCCTCGCTGCAGGGGCAGGATGAGCGGGCCAGCCTGGTGATGTTCGACCTCGACAGCTTCCAGACCCGCCTGCTGCAGGGCCCCGACGTGAAGTACGACACCAACCCCGAGGCCCGGGAACAGACGCGCGGCTTCAAGCTGACGGCATTGACGCGCCATTTCGACTGGCTGTCCTGAGCCCCCCGACGCCCGGCTGGACGCCCCTGCGCTGTATATGAAATGATACAGCGCATGGTTCCGACCCCCACTCTGGAGCGTCCCTGATGTCCCCGACCCTTCCCTTGCACCGCCTCGCCGCGCTCGTCATGGCGTGGCTGCTGCCATGCGCGGCAGGGCAGGCGCAGACGCCGACTGTGGCCGCCGCGTCCGATCTGCAGTTCGCGCTGCAGGAAGTGCACGCGCAGTTCGTGCGAGACACGAGGCAGCAGGTGCAGCTGGTGTTCGGCTCCTCTGGCAATTTCTACCGCCAGATCGTCGAGGGCGCGCCCTTCGAGTTGTTCCTCTCGGCAGACGAAAGCTTCGTGACGCGGCTCGCCGAGCAAGGCTTGACCCGCGACGAAGGCCGGCTTTATGCCATCGGCCGTCTGGCCCTGTTCGCCCCGCATGGCTCTCCGCTGCAGGTGGATGCCGAATTGAACGGCCTGCGTGCCGCGCTGCAGCGGGGTGATATCCGCCGCTTCGCGATTGCCAGCCCCGAACACGCGCCTTACGGGGCGCGCGCCGAGGAAGCCCTGCGACATGCCGGCCTGTGGGAAGCCCTGCAGGACGCGCTGGTGCTGGGCGAGAACGTCTCGCAGGCCGCGCAGTTCGCCGCCTCCGGCAATGCCCAGGGCGGCATCATCGCCTACTCGCTGGCACTGGCGCCGAATGTGGCAGCGCTCGGCACGTCGGCCGTGCTGCCGGAACAATGGCACTCGCCGCTGCGCCAGCGCATGGTGCTGCTGAAGACGGCGTCGCCGGGCATCGAGGCCTTCTACGACTATCTGCAGCAGCCGGCGGCCCTGGCCATCTTGACCCGCTACGGCTTTGCCCTGCCGGCTGAGGACTGAGCGGACATGGACTGGACCGCCCTGCTGCTTTCCCTGGAACTGTCCCTGTGGACGATGCTGATCCTGCTGCCCATCGGCATCTGGTCGGGCCGTCGCCTGGCCTGGACGCCGGTGCGGGGCAAGAGCCTGCTCGAGGCCCTGGTGGCACTGCCACTGGTGCTGCCCCCCACCGTGCTGGGTTTCTACCTGCTGGTGGCCATGGGCGCGGGCTCGCCCTTCGGCCGCGCCTGGGAATCGCTGTTCGGTCAGCAGCTCACCTTCTCCTTCGCCGGCCTGCTGATCGCCTCGGTCATCTTCAACCTGCCCTTCGCCATCCAGCCCATGCAGCGCGCCTTCGAGGCGATTGCGCCGGAAGTGCGCGAGGCCGGCCGCTGCTGCGGCATGAGCCCCTGGCAGATCCTGCTGCGCATCGAACTGCCGCTGGCCTGGCCGGGCATTCTCTCGGCCCTGGTGCTGACCTTCGCCCACACCCTGGGGGAGTTCGGCGTGGTGCTGATGGTGGGCGGCAGCATTCCCGGCGAGACCCGCACCATCGCCGTCTCGATCTATGACCGCGTGCAGGCCTTCGACAACCAGTCCGCCGGGCTGATGTCGGCCGTGCTGCTGGGCATCTCCCTCGCGGCGATCAGCCTGTCCTACCTCGCCACCGCGCGACTGCAGAAGAGTCAGCCCCATGCCTGACGGTCTGCATCTGACACTGCAACAGCAGACACCTATCCCGCTGGAGGCCCGCCTGCATTGCGCGCCTGGGGAAGTTCTGGCGCTGGTCGGTCCGTCGGGCAGCGGGAAGACCACGCTGCTGCGCAGCATCGCCGGACTGCATCCGCACGGGCAGGGCCGCATCGAGTGCCATGGCGTGGTCTGGTATGACAGCGCTTCGCGACTCTGCCTGCCGACTCAGCAGCGTCGCGTGGGCATGGTGTTCCAGCAGTTCGCGCTGTTCCCGCACCTGAGCGCACTGGACAACGTGGCGGCGGCGATGCTCGACTTGCCGGCAGGGGAACGCCGACAGCATGCTCAGCGCTGGCTGGCACGCATGCATCTGCAGGGGCTGGAGAACAGGCTGCCGCGTCAGCTGTCGGGCGGCCAGCAACAGCGCGTGGCCGTGGCCCGCGCCCTGGCGCGCGAACCGCAGATCCTGCTGCTGGACGAGCCCTTCTCGGCGGTGGATCGCGCCACTCGCGAAGCCCTGTACTACGAGCTGGCGGAGCTGCGCGAGGAATTGCGCATGCCCGTGATCCTCGTCACCCATGATCTCGATGAAGCCACCCTGCTGGCCGATCGCATGTGCATGCTCGACCACGGCCGCATCCTGCAGACGGCGACCCCGGACGAACTGCTGCGGGCCCCGGCCAGCGCGGCCGTGGCAAGAATGCTGGGCATGCGCAATCTGTTCGCCGGCACGCTGCTGGGCCATGAGTCGAACTGCAGCGTGCTGCGCTGGCAGGGGCAGACGCTGCGCATTGCACGCCAGTTGCACATGGCGCCTGGCGAGGACGTGATGTGGGCAGTGCCCGGCACGGGCGTGATGCTGCTCAGCAGCCATGGGACGAGTCTGCAACCGCTGGAGAATCAGGTGTCGGTGCAGGTGACGCGCATTCTCGCGCTGGGGGAACAGCTGCGCGTGATGCTGCAGTGCGGCAGCGACACTCTCACCATGAGCGTGCCGCGGCATGTCGCCCAGCGCCATGCGTTGAGCGAAGGCCAGCCCCTGCAGGTGCGCCTGCGCGGCGAGCTGATTCACGTCATGCCGGCCGCGCACACGCAGGGCTGAGGCCCTTCACCGGACTGTCAGTCGGCCACCTTGACCAGCTGCTTGCCCAGATTGCGTCCGCGCAACAGGCCGCGGAAATACTCAGGCGCCTTCTCGAGCCCCTCGCCCACCGTTTCGCGGTACTGGATGCGCCCTTCCTTCACCCACTGCCCGAGCTGCCGCGTGGCCTCGGGCCAGCGCGCAAACCACTCGCTGACTAAGAAAAAGCGGTGCTCGGGCACCACCGGCAAGGCCTTGAGGATGTCGGCCGGAAGCACCGACTGACTGATGTCCTTGTCGTTGTAACTGGAGACATAGCCGCAGATGGGCACACGCGCGCCAGGGGTGAGCAGCGGCGCCACGGCGCGGGTGACCTCCCCGCCGACGTTCTCGAAGTAGATGTCGATGCCGCGCGGACAGGCCGCTGCCAGACGTTCGGCCAGGTGCGGCTCGCGATAGTCCAGGCAGTCATCGAAGCCCAGCTCCTCGCGCACATGACGGCACTTCTGCTCGCCGCCCGCGATGCCCACCACATGCAGGCCCTTGAGCTTCGCGATCTGGCCCACCACGGAGCCGACCGCGCCGGAAGCTGCCGCCACCACGAGAGTCTCGCCCGGCTGCGGGCGACCAAGCTCCAGCAGGCCGAAGTAGGCCGTGCGACCGGGCATGCCCACCACGCCCAGATGGGCCGAGAGCGTGCCATTGGCCAGGTCGACCTTCATGAGCATGGGGTCGGTGTCGTCCGCCACGATCATGCTGCGCCAGCCCTTGTGGATGGTGACATGGTCGCCCACCGCATAGCGGCTGGAGCGCGACTGCAGCACCACACCGGCCGTCTCGCCCGGCATGATGTCGCCAATCTCCAGCGGCTTGGCATAGGACTTGGCGTCATTCATGCGCCCGCGCATGTACGGGTCCAAGGACAGCCAGAGGACCTTGATCAGGATCTGCCCCTCGCCGAGTTCGGGGACTTCTTCGTGGACGATGCCGAAACAGGCATCCTCGGGTTCGCCGACCGGACGCCGGGCCAGCACGATCTTCGTGTTCTGCATGGAATTCTCCTTGAAGGCGCGCGGCAGAGGTCCGCGCGCCGGCCATGGTACCCAATCCGCTCGCCACTTGCCGCCCCTCTGCCGGGAACCGCGCTCAGGCTGCGCGGACAGCCGCAGCGCCTGGTGCCAGCACATCGGCGCAGGCTCTGCGCAGGATATCCAGCCCTTCCTCCCACTCCGCCGGCTCCAGCAGCAGACTCGGAATCAGGCGCAGCACCGCATTGCGGGTCGGCGTCACCAGCAGTCCGCGTGCCAGGGCCGCTTCGGTCAGGGCGCTCACCTGGGCGTCGCTGTGCAGCTGCAGCCCCAGCAGCAGGCCCTGGCCGCGCACTTCGCGCAGCAGCTGCGGATACTCGACAGCGAGCTGTTGCAGATCCTGCAGGGCGCGATGTCCCAGACGCGCCACACGCGCGGCCACGTCGTGAGTGACCAGATAGTCCACCACGGCACTGGCGGCAGCGCAGCCCAGCGGATTGCCGCAATAGGTGCCGCCGTGATCGCCTCTGGCCACGCCGGCCGCCACCTGTCGCGTCACGGCGAAGGCCGCCAGAGGAAAGCCCCCTGCGATGCCCTTGCCCATGGTGAGAATGTCCGGCTTCACGCCGGCCGCGTCCACCGCGAAGAAACTGCCCGTGCGACAGAAACCCGTCTGCACCTCATCGGCGATCAGCAAGGCGCCATGCTCACGGCACAGCGCCGCCACTGCCGGCAGATAGTCGGGCACCGGCACGCGCACGCCGCCCTCGCCCTGCACCGGCTCCAGCAGCACGGCAGCGACGTGGTCGCTCATCGCGGCCCGCAGCGCGTGCACATCACCAAAGGGCAGGAACTGATGACCCGGCACCTGCGGCGCGAAGCGCGCCCCATTCTCCGGCCCGCCGGAAAGGGACAGTGTGGCCAGGGTGCGGCCGTGGAAGGAATTGGACGCCACCAACACCTTGCTGCGCCCGGTCACCTTGCGCGCCAGCTTGACGGCGGCATCGTTGGCCTCGGCGCCGCTGTTGGCGAAGAAGACACGCTCCAGTCCGGCCGGCAGCACGCCCTGCAGCTGCTGCAGCAGCTTCGCGCGCACCGGGGAGTAGGTGAACCCGGAATTGGGATTCTGCATCAGCCTGCCCGCCTGTTCGGCGATCGCCGCCACCAGCACCGGGTGGGAATGGCCCAGCGAGGTCACGCCCCAGCCGGCGGTGAAGTCGAGGAAGGCGCGGCCCTGCTCGTCCCAGACACGGGCGCCCAGACCGCGTTCGATGGCCACTGGCTGTTTCATGCAGACAGACAGCGCGAGGCTGTCTTCAATCTCGATCGTGTTCATAAGCCCTCCGGCTTTCTTCAAGGCAAAAAAAAACCTCCAGGAGTCGCGCGACGCCTGGAGGTTCTATGGGGTACTGCAATCGTGCTTAGAAGGTCTCCGACATCGGCGCTGAATGGGCGGCACGCGCGCGCGCGCGACGACGCGCCGCGGCAGCACGCGCGGCTGACATGGCGGCAGCCATGGCAAGGTCGGTCAAGCGAAGCGCAGTGGTGTTCATGGGCCGTATCCAGCGTGGTGCAAAAGTGCACGTCGGGTTTGAGGCGCGCGAATCTATGTGATCTACTTGGCCGTGTCAACCACGTGATCAAGGCGAATCGCGGCATGCACACACTGCCCCCGCAGGCTGTCCAACGATCTGTCCGTTTGCGCAAGGCGCTGGCGCTGGCGGCCACCGCCCTGTTGCTGCCCGGCATGACGACGCAGGCGCAGGATGACGATCTGTCCCCCGCCATGCAGCGTGCCCTGGAGATGGAGGCCCGCATTGCGCAGTACGAAGAGACGCTCGGCGCCCTGCAGAGCGCTCACGGCCCCTTCGACCAGCGCCTGCTGGAGCCGCTCGACGACTTGATCGGCGTGCACATCGAGAACGAACGTTTCGACGACGCCGCCTCCCTGCTCGATCAGCAGCTGCAGATACAGCGCATCACGCACGGCCTGTACTCCCCCGAACAGATTCCGGTCATCGAGACCCTGCTCGAGCTGCAGTCCCGCCAGGGCCAGTGGGGCCGCATCGACGAGACCCTGCAGTACCTGAGCTGGCTTTACGAGCGCGACGACTCCCTGCCCGCCGAGGCTCGGCTGGCCGGGCTGAAGAAGATCGGCGAGTGGCACCTGAGGGCACTGGAAAAGGATGAGAGCGCGCGCGAAGCCCACCACCTGGTCCGTCTGAGCACGATGGAAGAGAAAGCCGCCGAACTCGCCGAGGAGCAGCTGGGCGCCGACAGCGAGGCGCTGGTGCCCTATCTCTACGAAAAGTCGGTGGCAGAGCTCTATATCGCCCTGGCGATCATGCTCACCGACGACACCTCGCAGGCGCTGATGCTGGAAACCGAGGGGGTGCGCAATCGCGGAGCCCTGGGCGCAGGCAGCGGTGCCGGAGGACTGGGCGTGGCGGAAGTCGAAGCGCTCTATGGCTCGCGCGCCAGCACGGTCATCGAGCGCTCCTTCAAGGCCAACATGGGCGCCAGCTATGAGGAGCTTGAGCGCATTCGCGACATCTATGCCGGCAGCGGCAATCGCGAGGCCGAGGCCCTGGCCTTGATGGCGATGGGGGATTCGGTGCTGATGCGCACCCAGTTCGAGGACCGTCCCGGCAGTTTTGCCGGCATGCAGCGCGGCTCCTCGTCGGCCGGAGCGGCCATGATGTCGTATCAGGACGCCTTCGAGCTGCTGGCGGAAGCCGGCTTTACGGAGGAGCGGATCGCGGCGCTGACCCGCTGCCCGGTCATGCTGCCTGTGACTGTCTTTCATGCCAGCATCGATGCAGCGCTGCCGAGCTGTGACTACATGGCCGATCCGGTGTCCTACACGCTGGATGACTACAATCTGATCTCGACGCTGATTCCCGGGCTGCAGGGCGATCCCGCCAATCCCGAAGACACGCTGCAGGCCAGACTGCGCTTCAATGTGCGCAGCAACGGCCAGGTGGGCAATGTGGAATATCTGGAAGTCACCCCGGACAGCACGCCCAATCGCGTGAAACTGCGCAAGCTCAGCGAGTTGCTGCAATTTCGTCCGGCCCTGCGCGATGGCGCGCCGGTGCGTGCCGAGAACGTGCTGCTGACAGTGCGCATGCCCGCGGCACGCGAGTGACCGAGCCCCTCAACGCTGGAGCCGTGGCTCCAGCCCCACCATGTCATCCCGCAACGTGCGCTCGCGACGGTTGCTCCGCGCACGAGGCCTGCAACAAGGCCGGCAGGAAGAATTCCGCCACCAGCAGCGGAAGTCCATGCAGATAGAACAGGGAACGGCGGCCCCAGATTCCGGCGTCATGCGTCAGCTCCAGCTGGAAGCGCTGCATGCTCGGTTCGCGGAAGAGAAACTCGCCCAGGGGGCGCTCATCCAAACGACGCAGGCGCTTGAGCGGTCCCTGCATGCTGCTGAGCGGAATCAGGGAATGCGCGGCGACCCAGGGAGTCTGCCCGCATTGCAGAAGCACCTTGCGCGACCACATCCGCTGATGCGCCACATGGGGCTGAAAACACTGCAGAAGGGAGGGAGAACAGTGGCGCACCCAGCCTTCCTCCAGCACGCGAACGCGAAACTGCGGACCTGCCAGGGCCTTCAGTCGGGCGGTCAGGGAACCAGGGTCCAGCAGCCAGCTCTGCAGGGCAGGCGCTGGTCGTGGCACCACCTCGGCGGCGGGCTTCCACAGCAGCCCGGAGGCGTCGAGACCTGGCCATGTTGACGGGAACGTTGCGCTCAATTGTTCACCTGTTCCAGTGGGCACTGCCGCTAAAGAAAACCCCCGACGCCGAGAGGCCCCGGGGGTTGTGGTCACTGACCGGCCGACTTCTCAACGCTGCTCGAAGCGCTCGAAGGTCGTGGTGATGACACTTTCCACGCGACGGTTCTGTGCGCGGCCATCGGCGGTGTCATTGCTGGCGACCGGACGGGATTCGCCGAAACCCTGTGCACGCAAACGGTTGGCGGCGATGCCGAACTGGTTGATCAGCACCTGGCGCACGGCCTCCACGCGACGCTGGGACAGGCTCTGGTTGTACTCGTCGGGGCCCATGGCGTCGGTGTGACCTTCCAGGGACGCGACGGTGTCCGGGTACTGACGCAGGAAGTCAGCCACTTCCTGGATCTCGTCATTGAACTCGGGCTCGACAACGGCCTGGTCGAAATCGAACTGCACGTTCAGGGTGATGCGGGCCACTTCCTGCACGGGGATGGAGCAGCCGCGGGCATCCACACGGTGGGTGCTCGGGGTGTCCGGGCAGGCGTCGCTGGCGTTCACCACGCCGTCACGATCGTCATCGGCCGGCGCTGCGGCTGGAGCCGGCGCTGCCGCCCGTGGCGCGAGCGCTGCGCTGCCGCCGAAGCTGTAGACCAGGGCCATGTCGATGCCGTAGTCATGCATGTGCTCGTCCATGCCCCAGAACTTGCGCAGTGCCGTTCGCAGGACGAGGTTCTCGTTGATCTGGTACTTCACGCCCACGCCGGCGTCCCAGACGGTTTCCTCGTTCTGCGAGTAGTCGTTGTGACCCGCACCGGCCACGAAGAACGGCGTCAGCGTGCCCATCTGACGTGCGAACGTGTAGAACATATCGAAGCGGTAATGGAAGAGGTCATCGTCCGGACCTGCGCCGTCGAGATCCATGTCGAAAACATTGATTTCGCCGCTGAGTTGATTCGTGAAGTCGTAACCCAGTCCCAGCGTGAATCCGTAGTCGTTGTCGAGCATGCGCTCTGAATCGAAGTCAAGCCACTGCACTCCCGGCGCGATGTAGAACTGGCCTTCGTCTGCCATTGCCGTGGTGCCCAGCGTCAGTGCGCCAGTCGCCAGCAGCAAGTGCACTGCAGTTTTGCAAGTCTTTTTCATGGTATCTCCCGTGGTGTGCCCAAGTGTCAAAAAGCGCGCGCATTATAGCCTGGGTTGCCAAGCCTTCTAGAGCAAAAAAATGCCCGAATCTCCGCGCCTTGGCACATTTTGCGAACTGTATCCCGAAAATGCGGCGACAAGCGGGCCTCCGTCTGCCCTGACAACGAGCAATCCTCCCGCGACGCGGCAAGGAAACTGTCAACAATCTGTCATGTGCATGACGCCAGACTGCAACAATCGCCGTCTAGGATTCCGCCTGTAAAACGTTCTCAACGCCATCCGCTCACTTCGAGACAGGACTACAGGAGTCACCATGAATTTCACACGCAAAGCCCTTTGTTCCGCCATCAGCGCTGTCGCGCTCGGGCTCGCTGCCCTCTCCGCACACGCTGCCGAACCGGCACTGACTGGCGCGACTGCCAGCGGCGCAGCCACAACAGCTTCGTTCACCGGCGGTGCCACCATCAACAACGGCTCCTCTTGGATCAGCAGTGCGGCCAGCAGCGCCGCGGTGGATGTCATGGGCACCATCAAGGTGGCCCTGGCCGACGTTGGCAGGAAAGGGTCCCTGGTGGCGGTGGTGCAGGTTCCGGGCATGGGCACGTACCAGATGGTGTCCGGCGGCCTGTTCCTGCCGTGGAACGGCGAGGTCAGCAGCCTGCAGCCCTTCGCGGTGAAGACGCTGGCGGCCTCTGAGCCGGTCACCATTCTGGATGACCTGATCGGCGTGAACTCCGGCCTCTCCGGTCTGAGCTTCCAGGTCTTCTTCGGTTACTACACCAACAACGACGTGAGCACTCTGGCCTACACCGGCAGTCCGATCTCCTTCGCCATCGCGGCCAAGCCGGCAGCCGGCTGCCCCACGAACACGACGCTCTCCACCGGCGGCACCTTCGAAGGCAAGCCCGTGTGCATGCTCTCTGGCACCATCACGAGCAATACCCACCTGAACGCGAACAATGTCTACCTGCTCAACGGTGCCGTATTCATCGGCGGCGACAACACCAACTCCGCCACGTTGACCATCGATGCGGGCGTGAAGGTCATCAGCCCCGTCGGCCTGAACTTCCTGGTCATCCGTCGCGGCTCCAAGATCCAGGCGCTGGGTAGCGAAGCTGCGCCAATCGTGTTCACCTACGACGGCGAAGCCAGTGCAACCGCCACCACCACTGGTCGCTGGGGCGGCATCATCATCAACGGCAATGCGCCGGTGAATGGCTGCGCGGCCGGCACGGCCCTGTGCGAGCTGGAGGGCGAAGGCTCCACCGGCAAATACGGCGGCAACAACCCGACCGACAGCAGCGGCACGCTGAACTACGTGATCGTGAAATACCCGGGCCAGAACATCACCGAGACCAACGAACTGAACGGCATCGCCTTCCAGGCCGTGGGCAGCGGCACTGTCGTCGACTACGTGCAGGTGCACGGCAGCTCGGATGACGGCGTCGAGTTCTTCGGCGGCACCGTGAACGCCAAGCACCTCGTGCTGACCAGCAATGAGGACGACTCCTTCGACTGGACCTTCGGCTTCCAGGGCAAGGTGCAGCACGCCGTGATCAAGCAGCGCACCGGTTTCGGTGACCGTGGCATCGAAGCGGACAACAACGAGTTCGCCTTTGACTCACTGCCCCGCTCCAAGCCCACACTGGCCAACTTCACCTTCATCGGTCGCGGCACCGGCGGTCGTGGCATCGAGCTGCGTCGCGGCACAGGCGCCAACATCCACAACTTCGTGATCAGCAACTTCGCGAACTACTGTGTGGACGTGAACGATACCGCCACCTTCACCAACGCCGGCAGCTCTGCCACGGCGCTGAGTGGCAATCTGAAGATGACTTCGTCGCGTCTGGATTGCACCACCACGTTCGCGACATCCAGCACCGAGCCCTGGACACTGGCTGACTGGTTCAATGGCCAGGCCCGCAACAGCACCGGCACTGCGGATCTGACAGGGTTCGTGAACGGACCGCAGGTCAACGCCGTGGTGCCGACCACCTTCACTGACAGCTTCTTCGACAACGTCAGCCACATCGGCGCGGTCAAGGACCAGTCCAGTGACTGGACAGCCAAGTGGATCTTCCGCGACTGATTCCAGTGCAGTGTGATGTTGAGGTTGAGAAGGGGGCGCCCAGAGCGTCCCTTTTTCTTTGGACAAGGAACTCTTGTTCCAGTTTTTTCTGACTTATTTCTGTCATTCATCACCGTGAAATATTTCTGTCACGTTACAGCACTACACTTGCCCCGCAATCGAGACAATCACTCTGCTTACGGAACTTCCTATGATGATCAAGCGCGCTCTTCCTGCGGCCATTGCCTTGGCTCTGAGCTCACAGACTGTCCTGGCCCAGGACACCCCCGCCACCCAGACCGAGCGTCCCCAGATCGAGGAGATCTCGGTGGTCGGCCGCTTCGTCCCCGATGAGAAACGCAACACCTCCGCACTCTCGAGTGTCCTGACCAACGAGGAATTCTCGCGCTCCGGCGACACCAACATTGCGGAAGGTCTCAAGCGCGTGGCGGGTCTGAGCCTGGTGGGCGGCAAGTTCGTCTATGTGCGCGGCCTGGGCGAACGCTACTCCTCGGCACTTCTCAATGGATCGAGCATTCCCAGTCCGGAGCCGCTGAATCGTGTGGTGCCACTGGACCTGTTCCCGAATGCCATCATGGACAGCGTGGTGGTGCAGAAGACCTACTCGGCACAGTTCCCCAGTGAATTCGGCGGCGGCGTGCTGCAGATGCGCACCAAGCGCAGCAGCGATGAATTCTTCTTCAATCTTGCCAGCTCCGTGGGCATGACGGAGAACACCGCCTTCTCCAAAGGCGTGCAGGCCTCTGGCGGCAGCCGCGACTGGCTGGGCTACGACGACGGTGCGCGCGAGATGCCGCAGCTGCTGAAGAATGCCACCGCGGATGGGCAGCGCCTGCAGCGCGGCAGCCCGTTTCTGAACACCGGCGGTTCCACCCCGGCGGAACTGCAGGCCATCGGCCAGAGCCTGAACCAGGACTATGCCCTGAGTGACAAGACGCTGCCGGCGGATATCGGCCTGACCGCGAGTCTCGGCAATTATCACGATGTCGGCAGCGCCCGCTTCAACTACCTGGCGGCACTGGACTACAAGAACGGCTGGGACACACACGAGATCGAACGCAATTCCTACAAGGTGGGCGGCGTCGATGAACTGGTGCGCGAGAATGCCTTCACCTACTACGGCACCGAGAACAACATCGACATCAGTGGCATTCTCTCCACCGGTCTGGAGCTGAACGACAACCACACCATCAGTGCCACCAACATCATGCTGCGTCAGTCCGACGACATCGCGGGCGAGGAGATCGGCTTCTTCGGCGACGAGCGCATCGACAGCCGCTTCACGCAGATCGAGTACATCCAGCGCGAGCTTTACTCCAATCAGCTGCAGGGCGATCACTACTTCCCCGACGCCAATGAATTGAATGTGACCTGGCGCGTCAACCAGTCCAGTGCTGACCGCATGGCGCCGGACACACGCGAGTACCGCTACGACGCAGTGGACGAAGAGTACGTCTTCAACCTGCGTTCCGATGGCAATGTGCGCCGCTTCAGCGAGCTGCACGACGACAACACCGACTATGGCCTGGACACCTCCATGGTGTTCTATGGACCGCTGAGTTCCACCATCGTGATGTCCGCCGGGTACAACAATCAGGACAGCGAGCGTGACTACGAGATCCGTCGCTTCGCCTTCATCGAGCAGGGCGATGTGGTCAGTCGCGAGGGCTTCCTGACGCAGCCGCTGGAGCAGATCCTGGCTGCACAGAATATCGGCCCGACTGAGTTCGAACTCTCCGAAACCACGCGTCCGACCGACACCTACGCGGCTACACGCACTCTCGAATCCTGGTATCTGCAGGCCGACCTGAACTTCAATGATCGCATTCAGCTGCTGGCCGGCGTGCGCCAGGAAGACTACCTGCAGAACGTGCGCACCTTCGACCTGTTCCGCCCCGACGACGCCATCGAGGCCACCCTGGCGTCGCGCGACCTGCTGCCCGGCATCACGGCCACCTACATCGCCGGCAATCACCAGTTCCGCTTCGCTTACAGCGAAACCACCTCGCGCCCTGACTTCCGTGAACTCTCCCCCGCCACATTCACGAACCCACTGACGGGCTACGAGGTGGTCGGCAACCCCAACCTGCGTGTGGCCAGCATCAAGAACTACGACCTGCGCTGGGAATGGTATTTCGCCGATCTTGACAGCCTGTCTCTGGGGGTATTCATGAAGGACTTCGACTCGCCCATCGAGTCGGTGGTGCAACCTGGCGCCAACAGTGCGCGCAGCTATGTCAATGCTGAATCGGCCGAGAACCGGGGCATTGAGTTCGAGGCGCGCAAGCAGTTCGACTTCCTGGGCGAGCGCTGGGAGGACTTCTATGTCTCCGGCAACCTCTCCTACATCACCTCGGACGTGACCATTGGCGTGACCGATCAGAACATCCTGACCAACAGCTCGCGTCCGCTGCAGGGGCAGTCTGACTGGCTCTTCAACGGTCAGCTGGGCTATGACAACTTCGATGGCGTGACCGCCACCCTGCTTTATCACTACTTCGGCGAGCGCATCTATGAAGTGGGCATCCTCGGTGCGCCTGACCTGCTCGAAGCGCCCCATGGCGAAGTGGACTTCGTCCTGAGCAAGGAATTCCGCAACCGCTGGAAACTGAACCTCAAGGCGCAGAACCTGCTGGATCGCCGCAAGGAGATCACTCAGGGCGGACTGGTGGCCACCGGCTACAGCGAAGGGCGTTCCGCCAGCCTGAAACTGGAGTACAGTTTCTAGCAAACCTCAGTCGCCGTGCGGCCTGCAGCGATTGCATGTCACACGGCTGTCACACAAAGTTGCTTCAATATACGCAACGAATATGACAAGCCAATTGACGAAACGGTAGCATGAGACCATGAGCGATCCGACCATCCTGATAGTCGACGACGAACCCGCCATCCGCGACATGATCGGCATCACCCTCGATCTTGCCGGGTTCAACAGTGTTTCCGCCGAATCCGCCCACGAGGCCCATGTGAGCATCGTGGACCGTCGCCCCGACCTGGTGCTGCTGGACTGGATGCTGCCAGGCGGCAGCGGCATCGAGCTGGCACGACGCCTCAAGCGCGACGAGCTCACCGCCTCCCTGCCCATCATCATGCTGACGGCCAAGACCAGTGAGGACAACAAGGTGCAGGGGCTGGACGTAGGCGTGGATGACTACGTCACCAAGCCCTTCTCGCCGCGCGAGCTGGTGGCCCGCATCAAGGCCGTTCTGCGTCGCACCACCGGCGCACAGGTCGACAAGGCGATTCGCGTCTTCGATCTGCAGCTGGATCCGTCCAGTCACCGTGTCACCATTGAGGACCAGCCGGTGGACATCGGCCCGACCGAGTTCAAACTGCTGCGTTTCTTCATGTCGCACCAGGAGAAGGTCTTCACCCGCGATCACATCCAGGATCAAGTCTGGGGCGGCAATGTGTATCTGGAAGAGCGCACCATCGACGTTCACATCCGCCGGCTGCGCAAGGCGCTCAGCTCCGTGCCTGGTACCAGTATCGACTACTCGCGCCTGGTGCAGACGGTGCGCGGTGCCGGTTATCGCTTCTCCGTGAAACCGGCCTGACGTTCCCTTGGCGCGGCACATTCGCTATAGTGGGCCGCAGTTTCCAAGACCTCCGGGAAAACCGCCTTGCTCCGCGATTGGCAGAAAGAACTCAAACGGCTCCTGCTCGTCATGACGGGAGCCCTCCTCGTCGGAGCTCTCTTCGGCGTCACCGCCGAGGCCCTCGCCCTTGCGCTTGTGGGCTACCTGGCACACTCCTTCCGTCAACTGTACATCTTTCAGCGCTGGCTGCGTGACATCGCCCATGACAGTCGTCTCGAACCGCCGGAGAGCTCCGGTGTCTGGGGAGAGATATTCGATGGTATCCACCGTTTGCAGCGGCGGGAACGCGAAGCGGCACTCTATCTGAAGGACATTCTGGACAAGGCCCAGGAGTCCTCGGCAGCCCTGGAGATGGCCGTGGTCATGATCAATGACAAGGGCGGACTGTCGTGGTGGAACAAGGCCGCGGAAGTGCTGTTGGGATTTCGTCAGCCGCAGGACCAGCAGCAAAGCGTGACGAATCTGCTGCGCGAACCGCGTTTCATCGACTACTTCGAGAAAAACAATTACGCCGACCCACTGCGCATCCCATCACCCACCAACAAGAAGCAGATGCTGGAATTCCAGATCACCCTGTTTGGCGAAGGGGAGCGTCTGATGCTGGTGCGTGACGTGTCGCAGATGCACCGACTGGAGTCGATGCGTTCCGATTTCGTGGGCAATGTCTCCCACGAACTGCGCACACCCATCACGGTCATCAATGGCTACCTCGAGACGCTGCTGGATCACCGCGATGCGGTGGCTCCACGCTGGATCAAGCCTTTGGAGCAGATGCAACAGCAGGCGCAGCGCATGGAGAACATCGTGCGCGATCTGCTCACGCTGACCCGCCTCGAGACCAAGGCGCTGCCCCGCGTGCAGGACGAGATCCACCTTCCCTCATTGCTGCGCGAGGTCAAGAACGAGGCTGAACTGGCATTCGCTGCAAAGCACCACCACTTCGCGCTGACGTGCGAGGGGGAATATCGGGTGCGCGGCAGCATGAACGAGTTGTACAGCGCGGTCTCGAATCTGGTGTTCAATGCGGCAAAGTACACGCAGGAAGGCGGGGAAATCCACATCCGGCTGGGCAAGTCGAGCACCGGACTGTCCATCGAGGTGAAGGACAACGGCGCGGGGATCGAAGAGCATCATCTGCCGAGGCTCACCGAACGCTTCTATCGCGTGGATGAGAGCCGCTCCACGGACACCGGCGGCACGGGTCTTGGGCTGGCCATCGTCAAGCATGTGCTGGCGCGTCACGGGGCCAGCCTGCAGATTGCGAGCACTGTCGGAGTCGGCAGTCGCTTCACCTGTCACTTCCCGGCCGAGCGGGTGCTGGCCGATGCGGCCCCAGGCACCGCGCTTAGCGCGAGCGCCTGAGCCCCGCGACATCTCAGAAACGCACTTCCAGCCCCACTCCAACCTGATCGGAACGCTGAGCGCGATTGTCGGCCCGGGTGGCCGTCATGAAGGAGTACCACTTGAAGTCAGCATTGACCACGTAGTCGACGCCGAGCGAGGTCTGCCGATTGCCGTCGCGACGCTGCTCGGAGGCGCCGGTCTGCGCCTTGTAGACCAGCTTGCCGCGGGTCAGCGCCGCGCTGACGAACAAGCCGTCCTCCTTGCCTCGCGTGTTGGTGCCGTTCTCGGACAGCTCGTAGAGCAGGCCGAGTTGCAGATCGCCCTCCCGATACTGGGTGACGAACCGGAACACGTCATTGTTCAGCACATCGTTGTCGATCGCGACACCGACGTAAACGCGATCCGTGTTGTAGGCCAGTGACGAGGACGTGCTCTTGGTGGCGCGATCACGCAGACTGTCCTGCCCATCGATGATGGCACTGTAACTGAACGTGAAGCCTGCGACGCTGGGGCTCACGTAATTGACGGTATCGTTCGGACGATTCTCACCCACGACCAGGGTGCGCACATCGCCCTGCATGTCATTGAACAGGTCGATGCGTTGCTGCAGCAGCTTCATGGGCGTGTCATTGCGCCCCGCAAAGAGCGTGCCCCAGGGGGTGCTCACCCCTGCCCAGGAGTTGCGCTGGGTGAAGAAGCGGTCGTTGAAATCCTGCTTGTTCGGGTTGATCTGGTATTCCGCCTGATAGATGAGATCGATGCCGTCGGTGACAGGGATCTCACCCTCGAGCCCGATGCGCGACGCATGACTCACGACATCGGAATTCGAGCCACGGTTGTCCGGCATGTTCAGCACGGGGGCCAGGTTGATGCGGCCATAGAGCGCGGGCAGCAGCGAACTGTCCTGCGCCTGCACGCTGTGAGCTGGCAGCCAGATTGCTGCCAGAAGAAGTGGAATGCTGCGTTTGCTTGACATGAGTACTCTCCGGTACGAAACGGCCATTGGCCTTCATTCAGGTACTGGAGACTATATTACCAATATGTGACATTTGCATGACATCATGACAGTTGCGTGAAATATTCGTGACAAATCACCTATGGCCTCAGTCGAGGCGCACGGTTTTCTCGAGTCCGTCCAGCCCGAGATGGCGCACATCAGTGCCCTTCACGAGATAAATCACGTGCTCAGCGATGTTCTTCGCGTGATCGCCCACTCGCTCCAGTGCCCGCAGTGCCCATACCACATTGAGCACACGCGTGATGCTGCGCGGGTCCTCAATCATGTAGGTGATCATCTCGCGCATCGCGCTGCTGTATTCGACATCGACACTCGCATCCTCGCGTGCCACCGCCAGTGCCGCATCAATGTCATAACGGGCGAATGCATCCAGCGCCATCGACACCATGCGACGCACATGCTCGCCGATGTGGCGGATCTCGACATAGCCCTTGGAAGACTCGCCCTGCTCTGTCAGTTCGATGGCCAGCCGCGCAATCTTGGCAGACTCGTCACCAATACGCTCAAGATCGTTCACTGCCTTGATGATGGAGAGCACCAGTCGCAGATCGCTCGCCGCAGGCTGACGCCGGGCCAGAATGCGATTGCACTCTTCGTCAATCTGCATTTCCATCGCATTGATGGCCGCATCGTCCTCGCGCACCAGGGCCCCCAGGCCACTGTCGGCATTGATGATGGCATCAATGGCATCGCTGAGTTGCTTTTCCACCATGCCGCCCATTTCGAGCAGATTGTTCTTGATCTCTTCGAGATCGGCATTGAACTGCTGAGAGATGTGATGACTGTGAATTTTGGCATCTTTGTTCATGATTGACGTCCTTGCGCCTGCCTCAACCGTAGCGACCGGTGATGTAATCTTCCGTCTGCTTCTCGGCGGGGTTCGTGAAAATGGTGTCGGTGCGGTCGAACTCGATCAGCTTGCCCATGTACATGAAAGCGGTGAAATCGGACACGCGGGCCGCCTGCTGCATGTTGTGGGTCACGATGATGATCGTGTAGCGATCCTTCAGATCGTTGATCAGTTCCTCGATCTTCAGGGTGGAAATCGGGTCCAGCGCAGACGCCGGCTCGTCGAGCAGCAGCACTTCCGGCTCCACGGCGATGGTGCGCGCGATGACGAGTCGCTGTTGCTGACCACCGGAGAGACCGAGTGCGCTTTCATGCAGACGATCCTTCACTTCTTCCCAGAGCGCAGATGCCTTCAGGGACTTCTCGACGCTTTCGTCGAGAATGCGCTTCTTGTTGATGCCCTGGATACGCAGGCCATAGGCCACGTTCTCATATATGGACTTGGGAAAGGGGTTGGGCTTCTGGAACACCATGCCAACACGGCGGCGCAGATCAGCCACATCGACGGAGCGATGGTAGATGTCCTCGCCGTCCAGCGCGATGCTGCCCTTGATCTGACAGCCGTCCACCAGATCGTTCATGCGATTGAAGCAGCGCAGCAGCGTGGACTTGCCACAGCCGGACGGGCCGATGAAGGCCGTGACCCGCTGGCTCGGAATGCTGAGATTGACCGAGCGCAGGGCCTGCGCCGGTCCGTAGAACAGATTCAGATCGGTGACGCGCAAGCAGCAGGGCAGCTCCTCTGCGCGCAGGCCGCCTTCGTGCCCGCCGATCTTGGACATGTCGATCTTCTTGAACTTCGACCGGCTGGCCGTCGCGTATTCGGTATTCGACTCAGTCATTGCGTCAATTCCATTGCAGTTGCAGTCAGTGTAACAGCGCTTCACATATCCAGGGCTTTGTATTTCTCACGCAGCCGATTGCGAATCGAGACAGCGAGCTGGTTCAGCACGGCGATCACCAGCACCAGCAGCAGCGCGGTGGCGAACACCAGTGGGCGTGCCGCCTCCACGTTCGGGCTCTGGAAGCCCACGTCGTAGATGTGAAAACCCAGATGCATGAACTTCTGGTCCAGATGAAAGTACGGATAGTTGCCATCCACCGGCAGCGCCGGTGCCAGCTTCACCACACCCACCAGCATCAAAGGAGCCACTTCTCCCGCAGCGCGTGCCACGGCCAGGATCAGGCCAGTCATCATGGCCGGACTCGCCATGGGCAGCACGACTCGCCACAGGGTCTCGAACTTGGTGGCGCCCAGGGCCAGGCTGCCTTCGCGCAGGCTGCGCGGAATGCGGGCCAGACCTTCCTCGGTCGACACAATGACCACGGGCACCGTCAGCAGGGCCAGAGTCAGCGAGGCCCACAGCAGCCCGGGGGTGCCGAAAGTGGGCGCCGGCAGGGCTTCGGGGTAGAACACCTGGTCGACTTCGGCACCCACGAAGTAGATGAAGAAGCCGAGGCCGAACACGCCGTAGACGATGGAGGGCACACCCGCCAGATTGTTCACGGCGATACGGATGATGCGGGTGACCAGACCCTGCCGCGCGTACTCGCGCAGGTAGACGGCAGCGACCACGCCGAACGGCGTCACGAAAACGGACATCAGCAGCACCATGACCACGGTGCCGAAGATGGCAGGGAAAATGCCCCCTTCGGTGTTGGCCTCGCGCGGCTCGTCGGAGAGGAATTCCCACAGCTTGGAGCCGTAGGTGGCCAGCTTGCCGCCCAAGTGCATGGCATTGGGCTGATAGGCCCGCACGATCTCGGATACGGCGATCGCGGTCTCTTGATCGTTCATGGCCAGCATCACCACTGTATCGCGTTCGCTTGCCTCATGAAGTGCATTGAGGCGCTCCTGCATCGCTTCGTACTGGGCGTCCCACTGGGCACGCTCCGCCGCGATCGCGGCGAGCGCCTCGGGCGTGGCTTCGCCACGCAGCTCCAGAGCACGTTCCTGCAGACGCAGACGCTCGATGGCGTAGTTGACCTCGCCGATCTCCTCCTTTTCCAGCGCGGCGATCTCGTCGTGCAGGGCGAGTGCACGCGCAATGCGCGGCTGCAGTGCCTGCCAGGCCGCCGTGTCCTGCTCGTTGGCAGGATCGCTCACAGCCACCGTCGCACCTGCCTCGTGCACTTCCTTCACATAGCCGTAGAAGTGCCCCCACTCCCGCCGCTCGAAGGTGGTGAGGTGTCGGGGATAACGAATGTCGCTCAGATAGTCGGACAGCAGCCAGGTGTAGTCGCTGTCGTTGAGATCGCGGTTGCCGATCTTGACCAGTTCACGCTCGTGATAGGGCTGGTCGGCGGACACGGGGATGCCCGAGGAAATGATGCGCTCGGCGCTCACCACTTCGCTGTTGACGCGCTCGCCGATGATCTCGCGCACGAGCGGCTCGCCCTCGCTCACAGGCTGGGAATACTGCGCCAGCATGATGTCCTTGGGCCAGAAGTGGCCCAGGCCGTTGTAGGCCAGCAACAGCAGCAGGCCCACCGTCATGATGATGCTGATGGCCACTGCGCCGGCGTTGACCCAGATCCACGGCGTGCCGCTGGCAAAGAATTTCTGGAAACTGTTCTTCATAGATTGCTGTACTTGCGTCGCAGACGCTGCCTCACGATTTCAGCCAGGGTGTTGACAACAAACGTGAACATGAACAGCACCAGCGCGGCCAGGAACAGAATGCGGTAATGCGTGCTGTCCACCTCAGACTCGGGCACCTCCACCGCGATGTTGGCCGCCAGCGTGCGCATGCCTTCGAAGATGTTGATGTCCATGATGGGCGTATTGCCCGTGGCCATCAGCACGATCATGGTTTCGCCCACCGCACGACCCATGCCGATCATCAGGGCCGAGAAGATGCCGGGGCTGGCGGTGGCCAGAACGACGCGACTGAGAGTCTGCCAAGGCGTGGCACCCAAGGCGAGTGAGCCATAGGTCAACTGCTTGGGCACCGTGAAAATCGCATCTTCGGCGATGGAGAAAATGGTCGGGATCACGGCGAAGCCCATGGCCAGCCCGACGACCATGGCGTTGCGCTGATCATAGGGGATACCCAGGTCATTGGTGATCCAGACACGCATGTCGCCACCGAAGAACATCTGCTCCATGGGAGTGGCCAGCAGGAAGGCCAGCAGCACACTGAGCAGGATCACGGGAATCAGGATGGCCGCTTCCCAGCCATCGGGCACGCGGAAGCGCACTTCTTCGGGCAGACGCGTCCAGACATAGGCCGCCAGAAGGGTTCCCGTGGGCACCAGCACCAGCATGCTGAATATCCCCAGCAGATTGTTCTCGAGGAACGGCGCCAGCCACAGACCGGCGAGAAAGCCCAGCACCACGGTGGGCAACGCCCCCATCAGCTCGATCAGCGGCTTGACGTTCTGACGCATGCGCGGCGCCATGAAGTAACCGGTGAAGATGGCACCGCACACCGCCAGCGGAGCAGCAAGGATCATGCCGTAGAACGCTGCCTTGAGGGTGCCGAAAGCCAACGGGGCCAGACTGTACTTGGGTTCGAAATCATTGTTGGCGGCAGAGGACTGCCAGATGTATTCCGGTTCCTGGTAGTTCTCGTACCACACCTCGGACCAGAACGCCTCCCAGGAGACTTCGGGGTGATGATTCAAGACGCTGTGCATCACATAGCTGCCATCGGCCTGTTCGATCAGCAGACCGTCACCCCGGGCTGCCACGGCGATGGCACGGGGCGCGCCGCTGGCCAGTTGTTCATAGGCCACTTCGCGATGCGCGGTGGCGTTGTAGATGCCGACGTAGCCCTCGTCGTTCGCCATGACGAAGTTCTTGCGGCGTTGCTCGGAACTCAGGGCCACCACACGGCTGCGGGCATCGAAATCACGCACCTTTTCCAGCGCGAAGTCGCCGTCGCGGCGCACCAGGAACCACTGAGCAATGGTGCCCTCGGAATCCCCCACCAGCAGCGAGATGCCGCCGAGCAGGAAGGTCAATTCAGTCACCTGACCGGGCGCTTCCACCAGCAGCAGTTCCTGCGTCACCACGGGGGTGCCATTGCTGAAGGCCGGCTGGATGTCGACGATGCTCACGCGGCCAGACGCCCCGATGGCGAACAGCCAGCGGCGGTTCACGTCCAGGTGCAGTTGATCCACACTCGGCAACAGCCCGTTGAGGGTGGCGAGCTCGGTTTCCCACTGGGCACCACCGCCCCCGAAGGAGGAGAGCAGGCTGGTTTCGCGACGGGCACGCAACAGACTGACATCGCCGGCGGCGCTGCTGCCGGCCAGCATCAGCTCATTGCGGCTTGAACGCACACTGACTCGTGAGACGGCATCGCCACCGAACAGCTCGAAGGGTTCCTCTCCGAACGGATAGGAAATTGAGGGACTCACTACTCGGGTATTGTCCGGCCCGAAGCTTTCGTCATAACCATACTGCGCCAGCAGCACCTGCCCGCCCGAAAGTCCGATGGCGAAGATGCCGCTGACATCTGTGTCCAGCGCGAAGCTGCTGATGCTCTGTCCCTGTGGCACCGACAGTGCAATGCGCCCGATCTCGGCGCCATCGTCCGTGCTGAAATAGACCATCTGCCCGTCACTGCCCAGGCGCATGCCCACTTCCAAGCGCTCTTCCAGCGCGAGATGCAGCACCTCGCTGGACTCTTGCGTCTGCAACTCGAAGCGACTTTGCTCGGTGATGTAGGCCCCGCGGAAAAGGGGCATCACTTCATAGATCAAGTAAAGAAAGATCGTGAGGATGGCGGCAATGACCCCCAGACCGCCGATGGCGATCAGAACGGCGGCAAGCTTATCCTTGAAGTGCCGAAAACGACGGTGTGAAACGACCGCGGCAGAAGCTGCGAATGCAGCTCCTGCCGCGGTGGATGGGGTCTTTGCAGGCGTGACAATCGGCTCTTGATTCATGGGGTGCGAGTCTATTGGGCAAATATGACATTTTGATGACAGCGCTCGAACGCGCCGAAACGGCGCCGCGTGCAGCAGCGCCGTTCACCCGCAATCAAAGTCCCAGCGCTTCGAACGTCGCCTTGACCACATTGACCGGCAGCGGGATGTAACCATCCTTGAGCACCACTTCCTGACCGGCCTTCGACAGCACCAGCTTGATGAATTCCTGCTCCAGCGGCGCCAGCGGCTTGTTCGGTTCCTTGTTCACGTACACGAGCAGGAAGCGTGCAAGCGGGTAATCGCCGGCCAGGGCATTCTCGGGCGTCGCAGCGAAGAACTCGTTACCGGCCTCGCGTGCGAGCGGCAGCGACTTCACGCTCGACGTGGTGTAGCCCAGCCCGGAGTAGCCGATGCCGTTGATGGAGGTGCTGACGGACTGCACCACGGACGCGGAGCCCGGCTGCTCGTTAACGGAATTCTTGAAGTCGCCGGTGCACAGTGCGGTCTCCTTGAAGTAACCGTAGGTGCCGGACACGGAATTGCGACCGAACAGTTGCAGGTCGCGACGCTCCCAGGCCCCGGTCAGGCCAAGCTGCCCCCAGTTCTCGATCAGCTGATCGTGACCACAACGCAGGGTCGACGAGAAGATCGCATCGACTTGCGCCATGGTGAGGCCTTCGATGGGATTGTCCTTGTGCACGAATACGGCCAGTGCGTCGATGGCGACAGGGATGGCAGTGGGCTTGTAGCCGTACTTGTTCTCGAAGGCCTCGATCTCGTTGTCCTTCATCTCGCGACTCATCGGCCCCATGTTGGCAGTGCCTTCGGTGATCGCGGGCGGCGCAGTGGAGGAACCGGCGGCCTGGATCTGGATGTTCACGTTCGGGTAGAAGCGCTTGAATTCCTCGGCCCACAGGGTCATCAGGTTGGCCAGAGTGTCGGAGCCCACGCTGGAGAAATTGCCAGAGACGCCGCTGGCGCTCTCGTAGTCGGGCAGGCCGGGGTCGACTTCGGCAGCGAATGTCATGGCGCTGCACAGGGCACTGAACAGCAGGGCCAGGGGCTTCATCGTGTGTCTGAGGGTCATCGTGTGTCTCCGGGGTGAGGACGTCCAGTGGTCGTTGTGATACGCCACTATAAGTCGCCTCTGTGACAGAAATATGACAAGACCGACACCTTGCCCAGCCACGCGCAGTCATCCATCTGTCACTTTCTTCCCTGAGGCCCTCATGTAGAATGCCGGCAACAATCTGCGGGAATAATGAGCAAGCGCATGAGCACGAAAGTGACAGTGATCCACGCTGACGACGATCTCCCGATTGCCAGCGACATCCCGAACCCGCCACTGGCAGACTTCGAAGACAGCAACTCCGTGCCGGACACCATCGCCACGGCCGAGTCATCACTCGCCCGCGCCGCGGAAGCCGCGCCGGTGGATCTGGATAACAGCGCGCTGTATCTCAATCGCGAGCTCAGTTATCTGCAGTTCAACCTGCGCGTGCTGGATCAGGCACGGAATTCGCGCCACCCCCTGCTCGAACGGTTGATGTTCCTGCTGATCTTCAGTTCGAACCTGGACGAGTTCTACGAGATCCGCATCTCGGGCCTGAAGAAGCAGCTGGAATTCGGCCGCCAGCGGCCCGGCCCCGACGGAAAGTACCCCGACGAGGTGCTGCGCGAGATCAATCAACAGGTGCGCGTGGCGCTGACCGAACAGTATCGCATCCTCAACGAGGATCTCTTCCCGTCGCTGGCACAGCAGAACATCCGCTTTCTGTACCGCAACGAATGGAACACAGCATTGACCGTGTGGGCACGCGACTATTTTCGCGACGAGGTGCTGCCCGTCATCAGCCCGCTGGGGCTGGACCCGGCGCACCCTTTCCCGCGTCTGGTGAACAAGAGCCTCAATTTCATCCTGTCCCTGGAGGGCAAGGATGCCTTCGGTCGGGACAGCGGCCTGGCGATCGTGCCGGCGCCGCGCTCCCTGCCACGCCTGATCAAGGTGCCGCGCGAGATCGTGCCCGAGGGCGACAACTTCATCTTTCTGTCGTCGATCATCCATGCCCATGTGGAAGAGTTCTTCCCCGGCATGCGGGTCAAGGAATGCCACCAGTTCCGCGTGACGCGCAACTCCGACCTGGAAATGTCGAATGTGGAAGTGGAAGACGTGGCCAGCGCCTTGCAGGGAGAGCTGCACTCCCGTCGCTTTGGCACGGCGGCCAAGCTGGAGGTCGGTGCCACCTGCCCGCAGGAGCTGACCGATTTCTTGCTGCAACGCTTCAATCTGACGGAAGACGCCCTGTTCCGGCTGGACGGACCCGTGAACCTGCAGCGCCTGATGACACTGACCAGCATGGTGAACCGGCCGGATCTCTGCTACCCGCCTTTCACACCTGGCACGCCGCCGGCACTGGAAGAAGGCGTCTCCATGTTCAATGCCGTGACCAAGGAAGATCTCCTGCTGCTGCACCCCTTCCAATCCTTCCTGCCCATCATCGACTGGGTGCGCCAGGCCGCCAAGGACCCTGCGGTGCTGTCCATCAAGCAGACGCTGTACCGCACCAATGAATCCTCGGAACTCGTGGAAGCGTTGTCCGAAGCGGCTCGCAATGGCAAGGAAGTGACCGTGGTCATCGAACTGCGGGCGCGATTCGACGAGCAGGAAAACCTGCAGTTCGCCAGCAAGCTGCAGGAAGCGGGTGCCGTGGTGGTCTATGGCGTCATGGGCTACAAGACCCACGCCAAGATGCTGCTGATCGTGCGGCGCGAGGGGGGCAGGCTCAAGCGCTACGCCCACCTCGGCACGGGCAACTACCACCGCAAGACATCCCTGGTCTACACCGACTATGGCTTGATGACCTGCGATGAAACCCTGTGTGCCGACGTGCACAAGGTGTTCCAGCAGATCACCGGCATGGGCAAGCGCATCGTGCCGGACCTGGTCATCCACGCGCCCTTCCGCCTGAAGAAGTCGCTGATCCGCTTGATCCAGCAGGAGAAGAACGCGGCGCTGGAGGGACGTCCCGCCCGCATCATCGCCAAGATGAATGCGCTGACGGATCCCGATGTGATCCGCGAGCTCTACAGCGCCTCGCGCAATGGCGTGAAGATCGACCTCATCGTGCGCGGCATCTGCTGCCTGAAACCCGGAATTGCGGGAATCTCGGAAAATATCCGCGTGGTGTCGATCATCGGGCGCTTCCTGGAGCACTCGCGGGTGTTCTACTTCGCCAACAATCTTCACCCGCTGTATTGCTCCAGCGCTGACTGGATGGAACGCAATCTCATGCATCGCATCGAGGTGGCATTCCCGATCCTGCGCAAGAAATGGGTGAGCCGGATTCTGGAGGAGCTGGAGATGTATCTGAACGATCGTTGCCAGAGCTGGGAATTGCAGCCCGACGGCAGCTATCTGCGCCTGGCGCCCGAGGAATGTGACAAGCGCGAACCCGTGCAGACGCTTCTGCTGCAGCAACTGGCGACGGTGCGTTACAGCACGGTCTGAGTCACCCGCGGCATCGACTGCGGATCGAGCCTCGAGGTGTCGGGGCCATTCTGCATCATGAAATGCAACATGCCCTCGCGCAGGGCCGTGGGACTGAACTGCATCGAATCGATCTCGAAAGCCTCCATCATCCCCATCAACACCGCCCAACCAGGCAGGAGAAGATCCTTGCGTCTGTCTTTAAGCCCTGGCAGCAAAGCTTCCTGGTCGGCCGCACACGCCAGCACGTCTGCCCGCAGTGCCTGAAGTGAGGTCCGCTTGATCTGCCCTGCGGGCTGGCCGCGCATCTGCAGAATCGCTGCCAGCATCTTCGCAGTGCCGGACGAGGCAAAGGCTGCCGCCCAGGGGTGCTGCAGACACTCCGCCTGGATGCTCGCGAATACAGCCCGAGCTTCGGCGACGGCGTTGTCCAGTGTCTGACTCTGCAGGGAGGGCTTGTCGACCACCGGCGTGAAGAAGCGATCGCGCCAGCTGACACAGCCGATCGGCAGACTGCGGGTGACCAGTCGCGTGCCCTGACGACCGATGATCACCTCGGTGCTGCCACCGCCGATGTCGGCCACCAGCCGCACCTCGTCGGTCGGCGGCAGACCCGACATCACGCCCAGGTAGACCAGCACCGCTTCCTGCAGCCCGGAAATGACTGACACTTCCAGCCCCAGTTCCCGCGCGGCTGCCAGGAACTGCGGCGCATTGCGTGCCAGGCGCAAGGCATTGGTGCCCAACGCCCAGTACTGCCGGATGGGATAGCGGGACATGACGTCGACGAATTCTCGCAGGGAGTCGATGCCGCGCCCGAAGGCCGCTGGGGATATCTCCCCGCTCAACGTGACCCCCTCTCCCAACTGCACGATATGACTGAAGCGCTCGACGATCTCGCTCCTGCCGTCATGCCAGCGGGCAATCAGCAGGTGGAAACTGTTGGAGCCCAGGTCGATGCAGGCATACATGACAGAGAAGGATTCCTGTGCGGGTACGGAATGCGATGCGTCACCTTACCCCTGCTCTGTGGCAGTAATGTGACAGTGACGCGCGCAGCCGCTCAGATCATGGATTGCTGGTAATTCTCGATGCCTATCCTGTCGATCAGGTTGAGCTGGGTCTCCAGCCAGTCGACATGCTCTTCCTCACTGCGCAGGATGGCTGCCAGCAGATCGCGGCTGACGTAGTCCTGCACGGACTCGGCATAGGCGATGCCTTCCTTGAGAGTAGGCAGGGCCTGCATCTCGAGTTGCAGATCGCACTCCAGCATTTCGCGCGTATGTTCGCCGATCAGCAGCTTGCCGAGGTTCTGCAGATTGGGCAGCCCTTCCAGAAACAGGATGCGGCCGATCAGTTCATCGGCATGCTTCATTTCGTCGATGGATTCTTCGTACTCTTTGCTGGCCAGCTTGCCCATCCCCCACTCGCGGAACATGCGGGAATGCAGGAAGTACTGATTGATGGCAATCAATTCATTGCCCAGGGCCTTGTTGAGATGCTTGATGACGGTCGCGTCGGCTTTCATGAGAGTGTCCTCTGGCGTGAAATTCAGCACACAGGGTCGTCGCTAAGCGCCGGCGTGTCAAGGCCCGAAAAATGTAAGACACTGATATTAATGAGAAACGAACGCATTCACTGGTTGTGCTGCGACTGCTGAGGAAGGTTCACGCAATGGCGGCATTGACGTAGGTCGCGGTGCTCTTGAATTCGCTGACGATGCTCATGGCGTGGCGGCCACACTTGCCGCATTCGGAGGCGACGCCCAGTTTCTCGCGGATATCCGCCATGCGACGGGACCCTTCGCTGCAGAATTCGCGAATCTGGCTGTCAGTGATTTGGCGGCAGATACAGACGTACATGGTGGCTCCTCCATTGGTCCAAATTTTAAAGCGTAATGAGAATGATTGTCAAACAGTTTACTGTTTGCCTGCGCGACAGCGTCCTGCAGACTTCGTGCTACCATGCCGTCAGTTTCCGCACGCCAGTGAATGCCCTCCATGGATCACCACTTCTCAATTCCGTCCTCGCCCTTTCTCGCCCGGCACCCGGGCAGATGGCTGCTCACTGGCCTTCTGGTGGTGCTCGTATTGAAGCTGTTGCTGGCCTGGAACCTGGATCTCTACAGCGACGAGATCTTCTACTGGCAGGCCTCCACTCGGCCCGCTCTGGCCTACAGCGATCTGCCCTTCATGTCCGCCCTGCTGGCCGGTCTGGGCACTGCGCTTCTGGGGAACTCCGCCTTCGGTGTGCGCACGCTGTTCCTGCTGATGGGCACCAGCATTCCCCTGCTGGTGTACTGGCTGGCCCGGCCTCTGCTGCCACGACAGCAAGCACTGGAAGCCTCCGCCCTGGCCCTGTGCCTGCCCCTGTGTGCATTCCTGGGCCTGCTGGCCGTGCCGGATGTGCCTCTGCTGTTCTTCGGCCTGCTGCTGACGGGTTGCCTTGAACGCGCCACACGGCATGGCACGCTGTCGTGGTGGCTTGCTGCCGGGGTGGCCGCCGCGCTGGGCATCAGCACGCATTACCGCTTTGCGCCATGGCTGCTGGCAGCCCTGATCTTCATGTTGGTGTTCAGGCCGATGCATCGGCACTGGAGGCAACCCGGGCTGTGGCTTGCGGCGGCCATCCTGGCGCTGGGGCTTTACCCGATCCTCGCCTTCAATCTGGGCAATCAACTGAGCGGTGTCGACTACCATCTGCTGGAACGCCACCCCTGGGAATTCCAGGCCGAAGGTCTGCTGCACATCGTCAAGCAGGCGGGCCTGGTCACCCCTCTGCTCTATGCCGCACTCATCGCCACGCTTGTTCGTCTGCTGCGAGCGGGGCGGGCAGGCGACCATCGTCGCGGTCTGTTCGGCATCCTGGCGCTGGTCAATCTGAGCCTCTACCTGGTGCTGGCCCCCTGGTCCGACAACACGCGAACCTCCATCCACTGGCCCTTGTCCGGCTATCTGCCGTTGCTGGTGTTCCTGCCGGAGACTCTGCGCAAGCTGCACGCGCGATTGACTGCACGCCATGGCGACGTGGTCGCAGGACGCATCCTGAAGACGACTCTGGGCATGGGCTTTGCTGGAACGCTCGTGGCGCTGCTGGGCATGGGGACACAGAGCCTTCAGGACACGCTGCGCCCGCTGATTGGCGAGGGGGTGCTGTCCAACAAGATGGCTGGCTGGCGGCCGTTTGTCGCCTATACCAATCAGGTGCTGCAGGCGGAGCACTTGCGCCCCGACGATCTGCTGGTCACCGACAACTATTACACCGGCGCGCAACTGGCTCTTGCCCTTGGCGAGACACGCCCCGTGTTCAATATCGACATGGACAAGTCCATCCGCGACGGCCGCGCGGTGCAGTACGAGATATGGCGCACCAACCTGACCGGCCTGCGGGACAACAGCGGGCGCAGCGCCCTGTTCATCACGGAGGACAGCACACTCACCGTTCCCGACAAACTCGCTGTACTGGAGCGTGTCTGCGCTGAGTTCCAGCATCTGGAGTTCCTGAGTCAGCTGTCCCTTTTAGGGGGCGAGAAGCGCTTCAGCTATTACCGCGCCGACAATGTCGGAGCGAGCCCCGCGGGCGCTTGCCCGCTACCGTCGTTGGGTTGGGTCGATGCACCGGAGGACGACGCCCGCCTGTCTGGCAACTTCTCGGTATCGGGCTGGGTCATCAACGAGGGACTGGGCGTCGATCGCGTCGAAGTGGAACTGGACGGCGAGACCTTGGGCGAGGCCCAATACGGTCAGTCACGACCGGATGTCGTGGCGGCCATGTCCGCGGAGGACGATCCCAACGCCCCCCTGCTCGGCTATGCACTGACGCTGGACGCCGGCACCCTGCCCTCAGGCCGCGCGCGACTGCGCATCAAGACCACGGGCAAGTCAGGCGAGGTTCAATACTTTGGTGACAGGACAGTGTTTGTGGAGTGAGGCAGGAGGGATGGCTCAGTAAGGATTGAGCACTTCCACCGCGATGCGCCATTCACCCTCGGGGGTGAAGCGCCAGTAACGCAGATAATTCGTGTTGAACTCCGAGCCCTGGGCACTCATGGTGCCGAAGGTGTAACCCACGTCACCAGACTCTGACAGAAAGTAGCCTCCTGGCTCGTGCTGAATCGCGGACATTTCCAGACTCTCGTCCAGATACGCGCCATAGACCTGTGCACCTGCTTCATTGCCAATGCCTGGCGCCATGCCTGGCACGTAGACCCGCTGGTTCTCCAATCCATAGCGCAGCATGGCTCGCATGCCGCCACGGAAATTGATGGAACTGATGAAGCGCTCATCCGCTTCCACCAGGGAATCGAGACTGTTGTGTTCAACATCGGCCGTTACGGCCTCATCGAGCGAGCGCATGGTTTCGCCGATATCGGGATCGACATCCAGACTCAGCACGCCGGGAACACGCACGGTCATGTCGGCAGCCATGCGCCACTGTCCATCAAATTTGCGCCAGATCGTGACGAAGTGGCCGTAGGTGCGGCGGGCATCACTGCCGCTGCCATTGGTGAAGCGGTATGGCCCGCTCGTCAGGCCGAGATCACCGGCACGGGAGAAGTCGATGTAATTGGCCTTTGATTCGAGGGCCGTTTCACCACGCTGCGCGGGACCGGCCTGCTCGTAAAGATTACGCGCGTCGACAGGGCCGCGGCGGAAAATGACAGCGCCTTCACTGAATGAATTGAGAAATGCCTGATTGAAACCCAGGGTACGGGAACTGTCAGCCAGCCTGACATCAGCTTCCAACAGACTTTCCCAAATCTGCGTGCGTTCGTCTGACTGAGCAAACACGGTATCCGGAACAAGCAATGGGAAGAGAGCCAGCAGCGCAATTTGGGACGATTTCATGGATGCACCATTTTCTTATCGTTCTGTGACTGCTTGTGTCGCGCGGGCAGTATCGCTCATTCCGCAGCCAAGGTATAGCATGTCGTTCCCGGGATGACTTTTCGCGCCGTCTGGAAGTAACATCGCTTGGCACTCCGTCAGGATGTTGGGAGTCAACTGTATTAGCCCCTAATTAAACCGGACACCCTGTATCGAACAGTGCGAATCTACATGAGCGCCGGTTCTTGATGTATCAGGATTTTCATGGCCTTTCCAGCCCGCCCTTCTCCACGACACCGGATACTCGATTCTTTCTGGAATTGAACAATGCGAGAGTGCTGTTCAAGGAATTGCTCGCCACCCTGAATGGTCCTGACGGCTTCATGCTCGTGCGCGGAAAACCAGGCATGGGCAAGACCATTCTGTGTCGCAAGTTGTTGAATGCCCTGTACTGTCATCGTTCGTGCTACCGCGTCATTCACCTCGCACATCCGCGACTGACCGAACGCAATTTCCTCAGCGCCATTGCACTCGAACTCGTCCTGGACGAGACCACGCTGGACACGCTGGAGGACGGCGTGGTGGCGGAATTGCAGAGAAGCGCAGACAAGGGGCTGATCAATGCCCTGATCATCGATGAAGCACAGACGATGCCCGACGAGACGCTCGTTGGTCTGCGCCGGCTTGCAGACCACAGGACACCCTCGGGCAACCTGCTCCGCGTCGTGCTCTTCGCCCAGCCCACACAGCAGAAGCATCTGCGGGAGTCGCGCAGCAGAATCCTGGCAGATTGCATCACGATGGAACGCAGCCTGGGCCCGCTGCGCGACGCAGACACCTCCACCTCTATCAATCTGCGCCTCACTCGCGCGGGGTATCAAGGAACAGGCTTGTTCACTCTGCGCGCGATTCAACTGATCGCCGGTGCCAGTCGCGGCATCCCGCGCCTGATCAATCTGCTTGCCCACAAATCCTTGCTGCAGGCAACTCAGGAAGGCGCGAGGAAGGAGAACAAGGACCACATGCGCCTGGTGATCGCGCGCACAGAGGCCGCCGAGAAATATGAGCGGCACCCGGCCAAGGACTGGATTGAGAGGATCTCCGGCCGCTGACACCTGCTGTGGCGGCGTCGGCGCCGATTGTCAGCCTGCCGCCGTCGGCTATAATCTGCGCCAGTTTCACAGGCCACACGGACCCGCCTCATGCAGAACAGAATCTGGATCAAGCTCTACGAAGAAGCCACACGCCTGGTAGAAACAGAGCCTCTGCTGGCGAGCTACGTCTACGCCTGCATCCTCAATCACAACAGTCTTGGATCCTCTCTCAGCTACCTGCTGGCCAACAAGCTGGCGGATGCGGTGATGCCGGCCATCGCGGTGCGAGAATTGTTTGACGCCGCCTATGTTCAGTCGCCCGACATGATCGTCAACGCTGTCCACGACATGCAGGCGGTCTATGATCGCGATGCGGCCACCAATTCGTACCTGCCTATCCTGCTCTTTCTGAAGGGGTACCAGTCGATACAAGTGCATCGTCTGGCGCATTTCCTGTGGCAGAACAAGCGCAGAGAACTGGCGCTGTTCATGCAAAGCCGCAATTCCGAAGTCTTCGGAGTCGACATCCATCCGGCCTGCGTGATGGGCAAGGGCATCATGTTCGACCATGCAACGGGCATCGTCATCGGCGAGACCACCGTGATCGAGGACGACGTCTCGATCATGCAATCCGTCACTCTGGGCGGCACCGGCAATGAAACCGGTGACCGCCACCCCAAGATCCGTTCCGGCGTCCTGATTTCCACCGGCGCCAAAGTACTCGGGAACATCGAGGTCGGCACGGGTGCCAAGGTCGGCGCCGGCAGTGTGGTGCTGGAAAATGTTCCTCCGCACACCACGGTGGTCGGTGTGCCTGCACGCAAGGTGGGCAAGCCGTGTTCCGATCTGCCATCACGCACCATGGACCAGAATGTGTTCAACGATGAATCGGCATTGAACTGATAGTCGGCGATGTAACACCGCAGTCACATGTCCTGCCGACACTGAAGCCCCTTCAGTTCAAGGTGAGCCGGCGTTCGACACAGCATGACCTCAGAGATGACGCTCGGCGTAGGCAGCAAGAGGTGATCGGGGAATGCCCTGCAACTGCAGGCTTCCCCCATGTTCAAAGCGTTTGAAACGTTCGGTCATATACGTCAGTCCTGAACTGGTTGGGCTGAGATACGGGGTGTCGATCTGGGCAAGATTGCCGAGGCAGATCACCTTCGATCCATTTCCCGCGCGCGTCACGATCGTCTTGATCTGGTGTGGGGGTCAGATTCTGGCACTCGTCGATCAGAATCAGACTGTGCTGAAAGCTGCGTCCCCGAATGAAATTGAGTGACTTGAAAAGCAGAGGCACGCGTGAGAGCACGTAGTCAATGCTGCTCGCGCTGTTGTCATCGTCCCAGTGCAGAGCCTCCAGATTGTCCGTGATGGCGCCAAGCCAAGGCTCCATCTTTTCCTCCTCGGTGCCAGGGAGAAAGCCGATGTCCTCGTCCAGCCCCTGCATGCTTCTCGTGACAATGATGCGTCGATAAAGCTTTTGCGGAACCGTCATCTCGATGGCGGCCGCCAGAGCCAGGATGGTCTTGCCTGAGCCTGCTGCGCCAGTGAGATTGACAAGATGGATGTCAGGATCCAGCAGCAGATTGAGCGCCATGGCCTGATACGCGTCACGTGGCTTCAGTCCCCAAGTATCACGCTCTAGCATCTTCGCAAGATCGAGGTGCCGCAATACGATCTGCACCTTGCCAACCTTGAGCACCCTGGCAAGAAATCCTGTCCGATCGTACAGAAACTGGTTCGGATAGACCTCTTGCGCAATGACATGACGTGGAATGTGATAAAGGGTCCCTCCATTGGTGTGCTCTGTGCGCACGTCCTCCACTTCATCCCAGAAGCTCTGCTTGAATTCGATGTAGCCCTTGTTCAGCTGCGCAATATCACCGAGCAACTGGTCACTGTGGTAATCCTCTGACTCGATGCCGATGCCCCGCGCCTTCAAGCGCATGTTGATGTCCTTGGTGACAAGCACCACGCGTCGTCCTGGATGACGCTGCTTCAGGCCAGCCACCGCGTTGAGAATCTTGTTGTCATTCAGATGGGTCGGCAGCAGAACCACATTGGCTGGAGTGTCAGCCATCAGAACCGAGAGATTGCCGAGAGGATTCAACTTCTTGCCACGCTCGATGGGGACCCCCTGCTCGACCTGCTCTGGAGACGCTCGCCCCAGCACATTGTCGATCTCCCGGATTGCCTGACGGCAGTCGGCCGCCATGGCCACCTTGCCGCTCTTGAGCTTGTCGAGTTCTTCCAGCACGGTGATGGGGATTACGACATGATGTTCGTCGAAATTGCGAATTGCAGCGGGATCGTGGATCAGGACATTGGTATCGAGGACGTAAAAGATTGGACTGCAGAGCGCGGGGACGGACGACGGCGGACTTGCAAGCTTTGCTTCACCCATCGAAAGACACCTTTCGTGAACAACGGTTGCTGAAAATCACTGTCGAAAATAACCTGTCTACTGGTCGGGAATGTGACAGTCCCGTGCTTACTCCCTCACGATGGCCAGACGAAATCCGATGAAAGGTCGACGCGCGCCGGGGTCTGCCGCGCCACGAACTGCAGTTCTTATGTTGCTCTCCTCGTCGTTGAATGATCCCCCGCGCATGACCCAGAGCGCATCTTCCTGCAGATTGACAGCCGGATTGTCGGAATCAAAGGGATAAGGCAGATAGGGGCTGCGCGTCCATTCCCAGACATTTCCGCTCATGTCCCTGAGTCCATAGGGGCACTCCGGACACGGAATGCTGCCTGCAGGAACAGTGCCGGCAGCTGCGAAATTCGCCCTGTCCTTGCGCACGGCATTGCCCCAGGGAAATATCCTCGGCTCGGTTCCCCGCGCGGCCTTCTCCCACTGGGCTTCATCCGGCAGTGTCAGGTGCCACCCATTGGACAGCAGTCGGCGAAGCCCCGCAGGAGCCTGCTCGGATGTGGTCAGCTCAGCTTCCAGCCAGCGGGCATAAGCCAGTGCATCCGTCCATGATACGCCGGACACAGGATGATTGCCTGCAGCCGCATCGAACATCTCCACAAGTCGGTAGTTGGCCTCTTCCATGAAGACGACAAACTGGTCGACAGTGGTTTCATAGCGAGCGATGTAGAACTCGGGCAAATCCACTGTCCCCTGTCGCCGCGTCTCCGACCAGCGCTCATTCTCGAACGCCATCGGATCGATCAGAGGATTGCTGCCCATGGGGAAAGGTCCGGCGGGAATCTCGACAAAACCAAGTAGAGGCTCGTCGGGCAGGTGCCATGCCTGCGCCCGAAAAACGGGCCCCGGCTCTGCGGAGGTCACCGTGTTGACAGGGGTCTGCGCGTGGGCGAATCCCAGCATCAGCCCACTCGCAGACAGAGCGGTCACCACCGCTCTGCGCCACACGGACTGTGTGCTCACATAACAGCCGGTATCGACCGCAAGCAGCCAGCTGATCGGGCTCATCTGAACTCGCCTGAAGAGGTTGTGTGCACTGGGACCCCCTGCAGCATGATCAAAGGACAGTGGCCACCGACGTCTGGCACGCATGCGCCCAACCGTGCTCGCAGGCACGCTGGTACAAATCGGACTCTGGCATTTCCAGAAGGTTCTGCCCACCCTCGCGCAACAACAATCGCAGATCGAAGGCTCGCGGGTCTGCCACCATCGCCCTCTCAGGCTCGAGCAAGTTCAAACATCCGGCCTGAAACCGCAGTTCACAGGCTCGAGCGAAAAAACCCAGTGCGCGTTCCGGATCCTGCTCGGCCACGTCGCCTCTGATGTAGTGTGCACCAATCTCGTTGCAGGCCCAGCCGGAATTGTCGGCACAGTAATTCGATTCAATGAGCAGCAATCTGTCGCATGCGCTTGCGCGGCCTTCAACACATGCTTGAGCCCAGAATGGAACACTATCGCCGACATGTCGACCATCGGTCTTCCCGATAAAGGTCATGGTCGCGAAGAACACGATCCACACGGACATGTGGGCCAGATTGGCTCGCCGACTGGGAATGACACCAAGGCCGATTCGCTCGAGCGGCCTGTTGTCCCGCAATCGCTGCACGGCTCGGTCTATCCATTGCACGCTGAGGTTCAGCAGCGGCACGCAAAGCAACTTGTCATAGAAAGTGGGCGCGCCAAACGCACTCAGAATGCTGTACAAGGCGAACACACCAAGTCCATAGAGAATGCCAAACACCAATTTGCCCGGAGGTGTGCGGGGAGAGGTTGACGGATCAGTGACAAGCAGATGCAGACCAAGGAACACCGCCGTGGGAATCTCCGAGTCCAAAAAATAAGGAACACCAGTCATGGCGTAGTAGAGCGCACTCAGCCCAAACAGCACTGCGGCCGCCGAGGCAGCAATCAAGGTGATCGAGAAGAAGTACATGACAACCAGCCCGCCGAGGAACAGGTAGGTGTAGATCCCTGGCGCCAGACTGAGGGTGGACGCAATCTGCGGTCCCCACGTGATGTCGGTGGAATTGCTGAGAATCAGCACGAGTGAGAACAAGCCCAGCGTGAACGCAGAAGGATTGAAGATATGCGTGCTCTTGCCGTCACGATTCCAGCGGACGAATTCCTTGCCCATAAATCCCACGGCGATCATCAGAAACTGCAGATAGAACCAATCATCTCGGAACCACATGAAGAGATTGGTGCTGAAAATGATCGGAAAGGGTCCGAAGCCCAGCAGATAGTTATCGCGACGCGTCCACGCCATGAGAATATCGAACGCGTAGGCGAACAGTAGCTGAGCGAGCAGCAGAAGCGCATGTTCCTGCACAGGCGGCCAATGCCAGCCCCAGTAGGTGTACACCGACAGATGCACCATGGCCTGAATGTAATGTTGCGGTTTTGGTGCAGTGAGCACAAAGGACTTCTTGTTGCCAGAAGCGCTGGTCCGGACGTACATCAGCACGAGCCAGATGGCCAGCACAGCGGTGGCGGCCCAGAAAGACCACACCAAGGTCTGATTCCCTTGGACTCGAGGCAGAAAGGACAGCAGGAAGAATGCCGTGGTGAAAAGAGCAGGTACCGCCAAGAGGCTGCGACCAGTGATGCGCTTCGATGTCTCGGGGGCCCCTGCGGCAGTCGCACCCGATGAACGTGGAGACCTGGAAAAACTGGCGGAATTCCTTTTGTCGGAATAAGACTGCATGAACTTCACTCTGCATACCATGTTGCCTGATGAGTAATCTTAAACCAGCACATCAGCGAATACAATTTACGGAAATTCGATGGAAATCCCCCTGTGCCCAAGTTGCCAACTGTCGCGGCAACTCGGTGGCAGTTTTCTTTGGCATATGAATACGGCTCCCGTATCATCGACGGGTCCGATATTTTCGAGTAAGCCAATAGAACCCCAGTCTGTCATTTCCTCATCCAATCAGGAAAATAAAATGAAAAAGTCCATAATTGCTGCAAGCCTGTTGCTGGCCGGAGCCGGAGCGTTTCTGACAGCCTCTGCACAACAGCAGGAGCCCACACCAGAACAACTCGCAGTCAGTGCTACCGAAACCCGTCAAGGTGTATTCAAGCTGCTTTCCTACAACATGGGCGCCATCAGCGGCATGGCTAGAGGAACTGTAGAATTCGATGCGGCCATTGCCGAGCGCAATGCCAATAGAATTGCAATGCTGGCTCCGATGATACCGGAACTGTTTGCAGCCAGAGATACACGAGCCTTTACAGTGGAAACAGAGGCTCTTCCGCTGATCTGGGATTCAATGGACGAGTTCAATCAGAAGGCCGTGAATCTTGTGAATGCAGCCAATACATTTGCAGAAATCGCGCGAGCTGGCGACAGAACAGCAACGACTGCTGCAGTTCGAGCTTTTGGCGGGGCGTGCGGCAATTGCCACGAAACGTTCCGCGTCGACTAAGCACGGGATATTGCAAAGCCCGCGCGACGCCTGAAGTTACAAATGTCAGCGCGGGCCTTCAAATTTGAAAAACCGAGCCATGGCTAGACGATCATCTTCTGTCAGTCGACTCGTATTATGAGCTATGACTGACTCCATCGCACCACCGACATATTCCTCATCCGGTTTCATTCCCAGAAAAAGGAAGAATGCAAAATCATCAACGCTCCAATTATGCAGTGCATCGAGGTTGATCGGGTCCGCATGACTTTCGCCGATAGTGGCACCGCCAAACTCCTGATCTGCACTTAGAATGCCCAAGGAATTGCGAGGAGTATGGCACTCTCCGCAATGCCCGAGATATCTTGCCAAATAAGCACCGCGAGCAACGACTGGATCAGTGATAGCAACCGGCTTCTCCGCCTCAAGGTCAGCCAACAAGTTCCAGCCAGCCATCATCCAGTTTCCAATCCAAAGTGGCAGGTCATGTTCTCCTGTGTCGTTTGCAACAGGCTCCAGCGACATCAAATAAGAACCCATATCAAGCACGTCCTGGTCACTCAAACCGGAGTACGCTCGGTAGGGAAACGCCGGAAAATAGAAACCGCCGTCAGTATTCCTGCCGTGCCTTATGGCACGAACGAAATCTTCCGCAGACCAATTCCCTATACCGGTGGAGATATCGGGAGTGATATTCGGAACACGGAAAACGCCAAAGTCGGACTCCAGCGCCATTCCACCGCTGAGAGAATTGCCTTGGTCCGGATTGATGTGACAACTGACACATCCCCCTGCCGTGACAAGATACCCACCTCTCTGCAAGGCTGCGGTATCTTCTGAGAACTGGTAACTCCCCACAAAGGGAAGCCTGAAGAGCAAGAAAGCAAATGCACCAACCAGAGCAATCAGCGCAACCAGCACGACGCTTTTCATTAGATTCCCTAAACCTTCTGACAAGTCTGTCTTCGCCTGATGATGATAAGGTCTGCATGTGAATGCAGCGCGTAAATCGTATGCCCATTAAGCACAAAACCCCAAGCAGGAGTTCTGCTTGGGGTTTGTGTATTTAGGAGCCTGACGATGTCCTACTCTCACATGGGGAGACCCCACACTACCATCGGCGCTGAGCACTTTCACTTCTGAGTTCGAGATGGGATCAGGTGGTTCACACTCGCTATGGTCGTCAGGCAATTCGGTCAAAAAACGGCTCAAGCCGCTTCTCAAAAATCGCACAATCGGGTGAATGAAGTTCTATACAAGTCTGTCTGTCTCAGGTTCTACAATCATGTGCTTACTCAAAAGCCTGTGATTATATGGTCAAGCCTCACGTGCAATTAGTACTGGTTAGCTCAATACATCACTGTACTTACACACCCAGCCTATCAACGTCGTAGTCTTCAACGGCACTTTAGGAGGATCAAGTCCTCAGGGAGATCTCGTCTTGAGGGGGGCTTCCCGCTTAGATGCTTTCAGCGGTTATCCTGTCCGAACATAGCTACCGGGCAATGCCACTGGCGTGACAACCCGAACACCAGAGGTTCGTCCACTCCGGTCCTCTCGTACTAGGAGCAGCTCCTCTCAAATCTCCAACGCCCACGGCAGATAGGGACCGAACTGTCTCACGACGTTCTAAACCCAGCTCGCGTACCACTTTAAATGGCGAACAGCCATACCCTTGGGACCGGCTTCAGCCCCAGGATGTGATGAGCC
>Ga0222712_10000239_pt1 | contig 77967 bp, 77 predicted proteins | sample C33_657DmetaG_FD_165043 | JGI IMG/M metagenome (GOLD analysis project Ga0222712, IMG submission 165043) | Estuarine water microbial communities from San Francisco Bay, California, United States - C33_657D | ecosystem: Environmental > Aquatic > Marine > Unclassified | place: USA: California... | reverse complement strand
CGCTTCAAGGTGGCGGCCTGGTTGATCACCTGTATCGCCCCGAGCTGCGGGTGCTGCAGGGTCTGCGCTGCGCCCAGGTGCTGCACCTGCGGGTCGGCAAACACCTGGTCCATGGCGTAGATGGGGCCGCAGGGCACACCGGCCTGGTTGAGCCGTGAAATCCAGTGCGCGCTGCTGTGCTGGCGAAAGCTGCTGGCCAGCTCGCTGTTGAGCTCAGCGCGGTGACGTACCCGCAGCGGGTCGGTGGTAAAGCGCGGGTCTTGCAGCAGCTCAGGCCGCTCCAGGGCTTGGCACAGGCGCACCCAGATGGCCTGCCCATAAGCGCCGATATTCACATACCCGTCAGCGCTGGGGTAGGCCGAGGTCGGCATGCTGGTGGGATGGTCGTTGCCGCTGCGCTGCGGCACCTCGCCCTTCATCAAATAGCGGGCGGCCTGAAAGTCCAGCAGCGCGATGCCCGACATCAGCAGCGAGCTTTGCACCCACTGCCCCTGGCCCGAGCGCTCGCGTTCATGCAAGGCGGTGAGCACGCCCAAGGCCGCATGCAGGCCAGCAGTGACGTCGGCAATCGCCGCGCCGCTGCGCAGCGGCGGCTGGTCCGCAAAGCCAGTCACCGACATCAGCCCGCTCATGCCCTGGGCGATCTGGTCGAAGCCGGGCCGATCGGCATAGGGCCCGTCCTCGCCAAAGCCCGAGATGCTGGCCAGGATGATGCGCGGGTTAACGGCCCGCAGCGACTCATAGTCCAGACCCAGCCTGTGCTTGACGTCGGGGCGGTAGTTCTCCACCACCACGTCGGCCTTCGCAAGCAGGCGCATGAAAATCTCGCGCCCGGCCGGCGCCTTGAGGTTGAGCGTGAGCGAGCGCTTGTTGCGGTGCAGGTTCTGGAAGTCCGGACCCTCGCGCAGCGCGCCATCACCGTCGCCCGTTGGGGTTTCGATCTTGATCACGTCGGCGCCAAAATCAGCCAGCTGTTTGACGCAGGTCGGCCCCGAGCGCACCCGAGACAGATCGAGCACCCGTATATCGCCGAGCGCCCCCATGGCAGCGGGCGCCTTCATGAGCAGCGGGCTTGGCAAGAGGTCATGGGGCCTGGCACGGCACGGCGCTCAGTTGTTGACCGCGCCCGAGGCTTTGACCACCGGGCCCCACATGGCCAGGTCCTTGCGGTAGAAGGCGTTGAACTCTTCGGGTGAGTTGGACACTTCCACCAGCATCGCGTCGCGCGCAAAGCGCTCGACCACATGCGGCAGTACGAGAATTTTCGTGATCACGTCAAACAGGCGGCGGGTGACTTCAGGCCGCATATTGCCCGGCCCCCAGATGCCCCAATAGCCGTCCAGGTCGATGTCTTGGATGCCCGCTGCGGCCATGCCAGGCACTCCAGGGATGAGCTTGGAAGGCGAGCGCGAAATCAGGCTCAGCGGCACCAGCTTGCCAGCCCGGACCTGGGGCAGCACCACTGGGCTGCTGCCGATGAGCACAGGCACCTCGCCCGAGAGCACGCCGGCCAGCGCGGGCGCGCCGCCCTGGAAGGGAATGTGCTCCAGGTCCATGCCCATGGTGCGCGCCAGCTGCACCCCGGCCAGGTGCTGCGGCGTGCCTATGCCTGGCGAGGCAAAAGACCATTTGCCCGGCTCGCTCTTGACCTTGGTGATCAGCTCACTGAGGCTGCGAATCTGGCGCCCGGGCGTGACCGCGATCACCATGGGCATGGTCGAGACCTTGGTGATGGGCGTGAAGTCCTTGATTGGGTCCCAGTTGAGTTTTTTATACAGCCAGGGGTTGATGCCGTGGCCGGTGTTGCCCGAGACCAAGATGGTGTTGCCATCGGGCGCGGCGCGCGAGACGAAGTCAGAAGCGATGTTGGTGCCGGCGCCCGGCCTGTTCTCGACCACCGCGCTTTGCCCGGTGGCTTTGGTGAATTCCTCGGCAATGACGCGGGCGATCAGGTCGCCGCTGCCGCCCGGTGGTAGTCCCACCACCACCTTGAGCGTGGCCGCTTGCGCAAAGCTAGAGCCAGCGGAACTGCCCAGCAGCAGCGCCAAAGCCGCGTTGAAATCGCGGCGTGTCGGGGTCTTCGTCGTCATAAATGTCTCCTCGCTTTTTAGTGGATGCCAATCTACAGTGTGGTCGACTTCCAATAGCGCCCCTGTTATATGGGTGACAGTAGGCATTGAGTCAGCCAGCCGCCTGGGGTAGATTGCCCCTTCCTTTTATTGGAGAAAAATTCATGGGTGCTCCGGTCTACATCTTGGGTGGCTACCAAACCGACTTCGCCAAAGCTTGGTCACGTCATGGCCAGGACATCTCCGACATGATGCGCGAGGCCACTTTGGAGGCCTTGGCGGCCAGCCAACTCGATGTTTCTGCCATCGAAAGTATTCATGTGGGCAATGCCTTTGGCGAATTGCAGCGCAATCAGGCGCACCTGGGCGCCATGGTGGCCCAGGTGGTGCCCGAGCTGTGGGGCGTGCCGGCCATGCGCCATGAGGGCGCCTGCGCTTCGTCTTCGCTGGCCGTACTCACCGCCATGGCCGAAATCGAGGCCGGCCGTTATGACTGCGTGCTGGTGCTAGGCGCCGAGGAGTTCAAGAACACGGCCGGTGACGTGGCCTCGGTCAACCAAAACGCTGCCGCCTGGCAGGGCCGCGAGGACATCGACTGCACCTTCATGTGGCCGGCCGCCTTCGGCCTGCTGGCTCAGGAGTACGAGCGGCGCTATGGGCTGGACCGCAAATACCTCAACCGCATCGCGCAGATCAACTACGGCAATGCCAAGCGCAACCCGCTGGCGCAGACCCGCAAGTGGCAGTTCGATGAGCTCAGTTTTACCGACGACGACCAAGCCAACCCGCTGATCGAGCCGGGCACCCGCCGGCAGGACTGCGGTCAGATCACCGACGGTGCTTGCGCGGTGGTGCTGGCCTCGGCCCGCTTCGCGGCCGAGCATGCAGCGCGGCACGGCAGCAAGTCATTGGCCCGCATCTCAGGCTGGGGCCACCGCAATGCGGGCCTGCGCCTGCGCGACAAGATTGAGCGCAGCCAGGGCCAGCCCTATGTCTTCGGCCATGTGCGCCAGGCCATTGAAGACGCCTGGGGCCGCGCCGGCATAGGCGGGGTGCAGGCGCTGTCGGGCATTGAGACGCATGACTGCTTTACCACCACCGAGTACATGGCCATTGACCACTTTGGCCTGACCGCGCCCGGCCAGAGCTGGCAGGCGGTGGAAGAGGGCTGGATAGAGCCGGGCGGTCGCTGCCCGATCAATCCCAGCGGCGGCCTGATCGGCTGCGGCCATCCGGTGGGCGCCACCGGCTCGCGCATGCTGTTTGACGCAGCCCGCCAGGTTACGGGGCAGGCCGGTGAATGCCAGATTGAGGGCGCCAGCCGCATTCAGACGCTCAACATCGGCGGCTCGTGTGCCACCGTGGTGAGCTTTGTGGTCGAGGCCGAGGCCCGCTGATATCCCTTGATACCCAGGCGCTCAGGCCGGTCCCTGCGTGGGGCTGCCTGCAGCGTTCTGCCAGTGTCAAGCTGCAGCTGGGCACCCGAGCCCGCCCCAGGCCGCGGTTGCAGCTTACAGCGGCCGCTTGAGCCAGCTGGCCAGCTCGCCGATCACGCCTTTGCGGAAGGCCATGACGCAGACCACAAAAATCACGCCCTGAGCCACCGTCACCCAGGAGCCCAGGTCGGCCAGGTAGTTCTGCATGCTCACAATCACCGCCGCGCCCAGCACCGGCCCAAACAGCGTGCCCAGGCCGCCGATCAGGGTCATCAGCACCACCTCGCCGGACATCGACCAATGCACATCGGTCAGCGAGGCCAGCTGAAACACCAGCGCCTTGGTGGCACCGGCCAGGCCGGCTAAGGTGCCCGAGAGGATGAGCGCGATCAGCTTGAAGAAGCTGGTGTCATAGCCCAGGGAGAGGGCGCGCGGCTCGTTTTCGCGGATCGCCTTGAGCACCTCGCCAAAGGGCGAGCTGACGATACGCCAGATCAGGCCAAAACCGCCCAGGAAAATGGCCATCACCAGCAGGTACATGGCGGTGGTGCTCTTGAGGTCGATCAGTCCGAACAGCTTTCCGCGCGGCACGCCTTGTATGCCATCCTCGCCGCCGGTAAAGGGCGCTTGCAGGCACAGAAAGTACACCAGCTGCGCCAGCGCCAGGGTGATCATGGCAAAGTAAATGCCCTGACGCCGGATGGCCAGCATGCCGGCCAGGGTCGACAGGGCGCAGGCGCTCAGCGTGGCCAGGGCAATGGCCAGCTCAGGCTGTAGGCCCCATTGCTTGGCTGCGTGGGCCGAGACATAGCCGGCCATGCCGAAGAACATGGCGTGGCCGAAGGACAGCAGGCCCGAGAACCCGATCAGCAAATTGAAGGCGCAGGCAAACAGCGCAAAGCACATCACCTTCATCAGGAAGATGGGGTAGACCCAAAACGGCAGCACCGCAAAAGCGAGCACCATCAGGCCAAAGGCGTACCACTGGGTGCGCGATGAGCTGTCGGACTTGGAGGACTGGGTCATGATTTACTTCTCGCTGCCAAACAGCCCGGCGGGCTTGAACAGCAGCACGATGATCATGATCAGGAAGATCACCGTGTTGGACGCTTCGGGATAGATGACCTTGGTCAGGCCCTCGACCAAGCCGAGGCCGAAGCCGGTGAGGATGGCCCCCAAGATGGAGCCCATGCCGCCAATGACCACCACCGCAAAGACCACGATGATGATGTCGGTGCCCATCAAGGGGCTGACCTGGTAGATGGGCGCTGCCATCACGCCGGCCAGCGCCGCCAGGCCCACGCCAAATCCATAGGTCAGGGTGATCATGCGCGGCACATTGATGCCAAAAGCCTGCACCAGCTCGGGCCTTTCGGTGGCCGCGCGCAGATAGGCGCCCAGCTTGGTGCGCTCGATCACGTACCAGGTCAGCAGGCAGGTGAGCAGGGACATGACGATGACCCAAGCCCGGTATTTAGGCAGGAACATGAAGCCCAGCTGGAAGCTGCCGGCAAAGATAGGCGGCACGGCATAGGGCATGCCCGAGGCGCCAAAGTGGTTCTTGAACAGGCCCTGGATGATCAGCGCTAGGCCGAAGGTCAGCAGCAGGCCATAGAGGTGGTCGAGCTTGTACAGGCGCGCCAGCATCACCCGCTCGATCAGCATGCCGGTGGCGCCGGTGATCAAGGGTGCCAGCAGCAAGGAGGCCCAGTAGCTCAGGCCCAGATGGGTCAGGCCCAGGTAGGCGGCAAAGGCGCCCAGCATGTACTGCGCACCGTGGGTGAAGTTGATGATGTTGAGCAGGCCGAAGATCACCGCCAGCCCGAGCGAGAGCATGGCGTAGAAAGAGCCGTTGATCAGGCCGATCAGCAACTGGCCGAACAGCGCTTGTGAGGGAATGCCGAAGATCTCCATGGGCTTGTCCTTCAGCGCGCGGTGACGGGGCGAGGCTGCAACTTCATCACAGCCCCAGGTATTCGTTGAGCTGAGCCCGCTGCTCGGACAGTTGCGCAGCGGCAAACGACATCACCATCTGGCCATGCTCCATCACGCAAAAGCGATCGGCCAGTGGCTCGGCAAAGGCAAAGTTCTGCTCGACCATCACGATGGTGTAGCCCTTGGCCTTGAGGTCGCGGATCATGCGTGCCAGCGCTTGCACGATGACCGGGGCCAGGCCTTCGGAGATTTCATCGAGCAGCAGCAGCTTGGCGCCGGTGCGCAGGATGCGGGCCACCGCCAGCATTTGCTGCTCGCCGCCTGACAGGCGGGTGCCGGGGCTGTTCTTGCGTTCCTGCAAATTGGGGAACATGGCGTAGATTTCGGCCAGCGACATGCCGCCTGCACTCAGGGTGGGGGGCAGCAGCAGGTTTTCTTCGCAGCTCAGGCTGGAGAAAATCCCGCGCTCCTCGGGGCAGTAGCCCACACCCAGCCGGGCCACCTGGTGCGGGCTTTGGCCCACGCATTCCTGACCGAAGACGCGGATGGAGCCGCTGCGCCTGCCGACCAAGCCCAGGATGGCGCGCAGCGTGCTGGTCTTGCCGGCGCCGTTGCGGCCCAGCAGGCTGACCACCTCGCCGCTCTTGACGCTCAAGTCGACGCCGTGCAGCACATGCGACTCGCCGTAGTAGGCTTGCACGCCCTGCAGGCTCAGGACCTCGGTGCTGTCAGTGACCATGGGCGCCTTTCAGGGCTTGTGTGGGAGTTCCCATGTAGGCCTCCAGCACCAGTGGGTCTTGCGAGACCTGGCTGTAGGGGCCTTCGGCGATCACCTGGCCGCGCTGCAGCACCGTGATGGTGTGGGCAATTTTGGCCACCACTTTCATGTTGTGCTCCACCATCAAGATGGTGCGGTTCTGGCCGACCTTGGCAATCAGCTCGGTGACCCGCTCCACATCTTCATGGCCCATGCCCTGGGTAGGTTCGTCAAGCAGCATCAGGGCCGGGTCGACCGCCAAGGTGGTGGCGATTTCTAGCGCACGCTTGCGCCCGTACGACAGTTCGATGGCCGGCAGATCGGCCATGGCAGCGAGCCCGACCTGTTCGAGCAGGTCCATGGCTTTGTCGTTGAGGTGATTGAGCTGGCGGCCGGCGCGCCAAAAATGCAGCGAGAGGCCGGTGGAGCGCTGCAAGGCGATGCGCACGTTGTGCATCAGGGACAGGTTGGGGAAGACCGAGCTGATTTGAAACGAGCGCACGATGCCGCGCAGCGCCACCTGCGCCGGCTTTTCCGGGGTGATATCGATGCCGTTGTAGACGATGCTGCCGCTGGTCGGGATCAGGAATTTGGTCAGCAGGTTGAACACCGTGGTCTTGCCCGCACCGTTGGGGCCGATCAGCGCATGGATGCTGCCCCGCTGCACACTGAGGCTGACGTCCTTGACCGCGGTAAAGCCCTTGAAGTCTTTGACCAGCTTGTGGGTCTGCAAGATGACGTCAGTCATGTCAGCGCCGTCAGCGTATCGGTGAAAAAGCGGCAGGCTTGAGGATCTTGTTTTCCTGTGCCTCAATCATGGGATAAACCTGCTGGGCAAATTCCAGCCAGCGCGGGTCGGCCCAGAGCCGCTCGCGCCGCTCCTCGCGCTCTTGCATGCTGCTGTAGCCCCAGATGTGCACCGCCTGGTTCAGAGGCCCGATGTCGGAGATGAAATAGCCCACCAGATTCCCGAGGTGGGAGATCTGGATCTGCAGGGCCTGCGGCTCATAGAGCTTGAGAAACGGTGCCAGCTGGCCGGGCTTGAAGGTATAGGTGCGGTGATCGAGGATCATGGCGGGCCTCAGAAGTGATTCTCAAGGACGATCTTGCCCACCGTCTTGCGCGATAGCAGGGTGTTCATCGCTTTGACGCTGTCTGTCATCGCAAAGCGGTGGGTGACGATGGCCGGGATCTTGCCAGCCTCGGCCAGCGCCAGCAGGTCGTGGTTCAGGCGCTTGAGACCGGGCAGGTCCCGCGTCATCCAGCCGCCCAGGAAGACGCCCAGCAGACTGGCGTTCTTGAGCAGCAGCAAATTGGTTTTGGCCTCGGCGATGCGCCCGCTGGTAAAGCCCATCACGATGATGCGGCCCATGAAATTAAGGCAGCGCATGCATTCGTCAAACACATCGCCGCCGACCACGTCAAGAATGACGTCGGCGCCTTTGCCATCGGTCAGCGCCTTGACCTGCTCGCGCAAGGGTGCGCCCTGGCTGTAGCTGACTATCTCGTCGGCGCCGGCCTGCCTGACCACGTCTTCTTTGCCGGGCGTGCCGATGGCGGCAATCACCCGTGCGCCCAGCACCTTGCCCAAACGCACCGCCGCCAGCCCCACGCCGCCGGAGGCGCCGGTGACCAGCAAGGTCTCGCCCGGCTGCATATGGGCCCGGTAGACCATGCCCAGGTAGGCTGGGTTGTAGGACAGGCGGTAGGTGGCCGCCTGCTCATAACTCATGGACGGCGGCAGCACCACGATGGAGGCCTCGTCGGTGACGATCTGTTCGGCAAAGGCGCCGTAATAGTTGAGGAAGGAGACCCGGTCACCGACCTTGATGTCGCTGATCTGGCTGCCCACTTCAATGACCTCGCCCGCGCCGCAGGCGCCAGGCACATAGGGCAGCGGCGGCTTGAGCTGGTAGAGCCCGCGCGCCATCAGCGTGTCCATGAAGCCGATGGAGGCCACATGGATGCGCACCCGCACCTTGTCGGGGGCCAGCACTGGGTCGGGGACTTCTTTCCACTGCAGGTTTTCAAGTGGGCCAAAGGCCTCGCAGATCATCGCTTTCATGCCTTAGCCTTGTGTATGAATTTGCGGCAGGCAGCTCAGGCGTATCGTCCCCGCCTTCAGTCCGGCTGTCACGATCTCGGTGCCGCCGCTGCGGATGAACCAGTCCAGCCGGTGGTCACGGTACTGCCGCGGCCATTGGCCCGACTGGACCCGCGCCACCGATTCCTTGAAGCCGGCCAGCTCGGCCTTGGCGTCGGCTTGGCAGCGCTGGAAGGAGGGACGCTGACGGCAGCGCTCGAACCATTGGCCCAGCGGGCTGTCGCTGGCCGGCCCTAGCTTGTAGAGCGAGGCGGTGGCCAAATAGGGCAGGGCCGCCATATCACCCAGGCCGAAGTTCTGCCCGTTGAAGTAGGGGCGTGGCCCGAGCTGCGCGCTCAGCCACTGCAGCAGGTGGGCCACGTCCTTGCGGGCCTGTGCCAGCATGGCTTGCGCTACTTCGCCCTCGGCGCGTTTGAAGGCCATGAACTCGGTCATGCTGAAAACCACCGCTTCAAACTGGGTGTCGCACATGGCCTGCACGGTGCGCGAGCGGGCCCTGTCGACCGGATCGCTGGCCAGGATGGGGTTGGCGGGCCACTTGTCTTCCAGGTACTCGACGATGATGGCCGACTGGAAAAGCGCCACATCGCCGTCGATCAAGGCCGGTACTTCCTTGAGCGGGCTGGCTGCCAGAAAGCGCGCATCGGGCGCCGCCAGGTCGGGCACGACGCATTCAAAAGGAATGGCTTTTTCAAGCAGCGCCATTTTGACTTTTTGCGCGAAGGGCGAGAGCCCGTGGTCGAATAAGGTGAGCATGGGGCTTGCGGTAGGAGGAATCAGGCCGGACGGGTGTCGATGATCCACTCGGCCTTGAGCTTTTTGGCAAACAGCTTGGCTTCGATGGTCTCGGTCGGCTCGACGATCACCGCATCGGGCGACAGTTCGAGCTCGCGCTGCACGTTCTGGCGCACGCTTTCGGTCAGCTGCTGGACCGACTCCTGCCCCTTGGCCGCCACGTAGATGGTCAGGGTGTCTTTGGAGTAAGGTTCTTTCGGGTCGGACTTGCCGATGATGACCTGAAAAGTTCGCACCCCCGGGCTGCCCCGTACCGCGTCGATCAGGTAGACCAGATCAATGCGGGTGCCCTTGATTTTGGTGCTGTCCTTCTCGGCCCGCCAGATCGGCGTGCCCAGCCGGGGGATGACCAGGCCGCAGTGATTGCAGGTGCCGGTGATCAGGCCACCCGAGACATAGTCGCCGGTCCAGTAGCGCAAGATGCCGGTGCCGTGCCAGTCGATATGGCTCCAGACAAACACGCCGGGCTCGCCCGGGGCCACCGGTTCATGCGTTTCGGGGTGCAGAATTTCGGTGAAGTAATACGCTGGGTCCAGGTGCAACTTGGTGCCTTCGCCGCATTCGTAAAAACCGCCGGTGCGCAGCTCGGTTGAGCTCATGCCCTCCATCACGGCCACCGAGGGGCTGCCCAGTTGTGCGAACAGGTCTTTGAGCAGGCTGCGATAGGCCTCGGTGATGGGCTCGCCGCCGCAGTAGGCAGCGCGGAAGGTGCTGATGCCTTGGATCTGGCCGGCTTCCTTCATGGCCACTGCCAGGCGCAGCCAGTGGATCATGTAAGAGGGCAGACCGATCATCACGGTGTAGCGGTCTTCGGCTGCAATCAGGATCTGCCGCTCGGTGGGCGTGACTTTGCCACCGAAGGTATTGAAATTGGGCACCCCCTGCATCAGGGGGATCATCATGGTCGCGTAGATGCCCAGGTGCGGCGCTGCCGGAAACAGGTTGAGCCATTTGTCGTCTGGGCTCAGATGCGGCGAAAGGCTATACCACCAGGCGCCCGAGCGGGCAAACCGGGTGTGTACATCGCTGTGCGAATAGCCGGTGACGATGGCCTTGCCGGTGGTGCCGCCCGACATCTGAAAATGAATCGGTCGCCAGTCGAGCAGGAACTGCTCATGCACCCGCTCCTCCAGCGGCCGGGGCCGGAAGACGTCTTTGAAGCCCGGCTGCGTCCCCGCCTGCCGGTAGCGCTCCATGGACGCTGCATCGATCTCCTCGGCATCGTGCGTCTGGCCAGCACCGGGGTAGCGCGGCCAGAGCGTGAAGTCGGCCTGGTTCTCGACAATCGCCTCCTTGCGCGTCAGAGGAATCTTGCGAAAGTCCTCATAGCTGCGCATCGCCATCGGGTCTATGCCCTGCTGCCTGAACAGGCGCCGGTAATAGGGGTGATAGCGGGCGATCTTGCCTTGGGTATAGGCCAGCAGGCGAGAAAAAGACTGGTCTAGCTGTTCCTGGGGCGAGATCCCGGAAAAAGGGATCTCGCCCTTCAAGACATCGGAAGGCTGGGTTGGCATAAGGCGGCTTGCATCCATGGGCCTGAGCCCATCAATTCATCACGCAGCCCCCTTCGGCGAGCGGACGGAAGGCTTCGTTGGCGGGCACTTCACGCACCACGTTGTAGTAGTCCCAGGGCTCTTTGGATTGGCCCGGCGCCTTGACTTCGAACAAATACATGCTGTGCAGCTTGCGGCCGTCCGAACGGACGGTGCCCTTGCCGAACAAGGGGTCGTCGGTGGGCAAACGCTTCATCGCATCAACCACGGTACGGCCGTCGTCGCTCTTGCTCGCTTCCACCGCCTTGGCATAGTGCAGCAAGCTGGCATAGACGCCGGCCTGGATCATGTCTGGGTGTACGCCCTTGTTGCGTGCAGCCAGTGCTTTGGCAAAGGAGCGGGTGTCGGCGTTCTTGTTCCAGTAGTAGGCGCCAGTGAACATCAGGCCTTGGGCCACGGGCAGGCCCAGGGCGTGAATATCGGGAATGGTGATGAGCAGGCCGGCCAACTTTTGGCCGCCTTTGACCAGGCCGAATTCTGCCGCCTGCTTGAGCGAGTTGGCGGTGTCGCCACCGGCGTTGGCAAAGCCCACCACCTGGGCCTTGGAGGCCTGTGCCTGCAGCAGGTAGGAGCTGAAATCGAGCGAGTTGAGCGGGTGCTTGGTCGCGCCGATCACCTTGCCGCCGCGTGCTTCCACCACCTTGGTGACGTCAGCCTGCAGAGCTTGACCGAAAGCATAGTCGGCGGTCAGGAAGTACCAGCTCTTGCCCCCGCCCTCGACGATGGCTCGGCCGGTCACATTGGCCAGGGCGTAAGTGTCGTAGGTCCACTGCACCAGGGTGCGCGAGCATTGGGCGCCGGTCAACGCCGACGAGGCAGCGCCAGAAATCAAGAGTGCCTTGCCGCGCTCCTTGGCGATCTGGTTGACCGCCAGGGCCACCGCCGAGTTGGGCACGTCGAGGATGACGTCCACACCTTCGTTTTCATACCAGCGGCGGGCGATATTGGCGCCCACATCAGCCTTGTTTTGGTGGTCAGCGAAAACCAGTTCCACCGGCACGCCTGCGATCTTGCCGCCGAGCCTTTCAATCGCCATCCTGGCCGCCTCGACCGAGCCTGGCCCGGATACGTCAGAGTACAGGCTGGACATATCGGTCAGCACGCCCACCTTGATCTTGTTGTCGCTGATTTGTGCGAGGGCCGAGTTGCCCAGCAGTCCAATGGAAATGAGGCCGAACAGGGTGCGCAGTTTGATCATGGCTTGCCTTTCAATGGGGGTGATCGCTTGCCGACAGGCTCATCAGCATCTGTTGCTGACTGTGGCAAGCGGACTCTAAGTGGCCGCTGCGTGGCCCCTGATAGAGCAAACCCTAGGGGCACTGTCGGGCGCGCGACATGGCCCTGGTCTGGTGCGGCGTGTGGTCAAGCCGGCGCTTGAGCCTGCCCAAGCCCTTGCTGCTTGCGTGCCATAGGGCTTGCGGTAACATTCACGCCTTCCCCCCAAGGGGAGTAGCGAGCCGGCCCCGCCGGCGGGCAGTTCCGTCAATACACAGGCAGCAGCAGCCGCCTGTCGGACTGCCCGGGCCTGAGAACCATCAGGTCACGCAAGACCTTGTGGGTGCGTGTAAAACCGTACCGAGGTCTTTTTTATGAATTCCATTGCGCCGCTGTGGCTGTGGCTGGTCTTTGTCGCTATTGTTTTAGCGTCCTTGCTGATCGATTTTGTGGTGCTCAAAAAGCAGGGCGCCCACGAGGTCGGCGTCAAGGAGGCGCTCAATTGGTCCATCGTCTGGATTGCCCTGAGTCTGGTGTTCAATGCCCTGTTTTGGTGGGCGGTGCGCAGCGGCACGGGCGACGCGGCATTGGCGACAGAAAAATCGCTGGAATTTCTCACCGGCTATTTGATTGAAAAAAGCCTGGCGGTTGACAACATCTTTGTCTTCCTGATGATCTTCACCTATTTTGCGGTGCCGCCGGCTTACCAGAAGCGGGTGCTGATGATAGGCATCATCGGTGCCATCGTGCTGCGCACAGTGATGATTTTGATCGGCGGTTGGTTGCTGGCCGAGTTCCACTGGGTGCTGTATGTCTTCGGTGCCTTCCTGTTGCTGACCGGTGTCAAGATGTGGTGGGCCGCTGGCAAGGAGCCCGACCTGGCCGATAACCCCGTGCTCAAGTGGCTTAAAGAGCTGATGCCGGTGAGCGAAAACTACGACGGTGAAAAGTTCTTCACCGTCCAAAACGGTAAGCGCATCGCCACACCGCTGCTGATGGTGATCTGCATGGTGGGTCTGACCGATGTGATCTTTGCGGTCGACTCCATTCCCGCGATTTTTGCCATCACCAGCGACCCCTTTATTGTGCTGACCAGCAATGTGTTTGCGATTTTGGGTCTGCGGGCGATGTTCTTTTTGCTGCAGGCGGTAGCGGCACGCTTTCACCTGCTTAATTACGGTCTGGCGGTGATCCTGATCTTCATCGGCGCCAAGATGATGCTGATTGATGTTTTCAAGATTCCGGTGCTGATCTCGCTGCTCGTGGTGGTGCTGATTTTGGCGGTGACCATGCTGATCAGTGTGCGTACCGCCGGTGGCGCGCCGGCTGCGCGACACAAGTGATTGAAAAGGAGGTTCGCTATGAAATGTCCCCAATGTACCGATCAGTCCCTGTTGATGTCCGAACGGCAGGGTGTGGAGATCGATTACTGCCCGCAGTGCCGCGGCGTCTGGCTCGACCGCGGCGAGCTTGACAAGCTCATTGAGCGCAGCGTGACGGCCGGCGCAGCGCCGGCTGCCGCGCCGGCCCCGCTGGCACAGCCTTACCCGCAAGCACAGCCTTACCCTGTCGGTGGGTCGCACAAGCAGCACGGCTACCGCAAGCACAAGTCCTGGCTGCACGAGATTTTTGACTGAGCCGTGCTGCGCTACGTCGGCCAGAGCGCTGATATCCTTGGCGCATGAGCAAGGCGTTTACCAAGGAAAGCGACGGCGATGACGACGAGCCGGGCTTGCCGCCGCTGCCGGCCGGGGTCAAGAACTACATCACGCCGGCGGGCTTTGCGCGGCTCAAGGACGAGCTGCTTGAGCTGACCGACAACGAGCGACCGCGCATTGTCGAGGTGGTGCACTGGGCGGCCAGCAATGGCGATCGTTCGGAGAACGGCGACTACCTGTACGGCAAGAAGCGGCTGCGCGAGATTGATCGCCGCATCCGCTGGCTGACGCGCCGGCTGGAGGTGGCTGAGCTCAGCGACCCCTCGGTTCACCATGGCGGCGACCAGGTGTTTTTTGGCGCCACGGTGCGCTACGCGCTGGAAGATGGGCGCGAGCAAACGGTGACGATTGTGGGCATGGACGAGGCCGACAGCCTGGCCGGGCAGGTCAGCTGGATCAGCCCGGTGGCGCGGGCCCTGCTCAAGGCCCGTGTGGGCGATGAGGTGGTCTTGCACACCCCGCAGGGGCTGCAGCATCTGGAGGTGCTGGAGGTGTCGTATCCCGCCCGGGCCTGAGCAGCCCGCCGCGCTGGACCTTGCGCATCTCCAGCGCAGCCGCGCTTTGCGCTTACCCCCGCGCTCATCCCCTCGCTAAGCTGCTTTTGCAGCAGGCGCGCGGGAGAACAGTCCACCGATCAGCTCGCGCGCCAGGCGCTCCGTCAGGGCCAGCGACAGCAGCAGGCCCGTCGTGACCGCCGTTGCAATCCCGATCCAGATGCCGAGATAGCCCAGATCAAACACATGGACGTAGATCCACGAAAAAAGCGCAACGCCGATTCCCTGCCGATAGATCCCGATCCAAAGCGTATAGATCGGTTTTCTCAAGGCCTGCAGCAAGGAGGTGATCGCAAACAAGGTGACATACACAGGCAAGATGAGCCCATCGATGTACAGATAGCTCTTGCCGATCTCGATCACCCGCTCATCGTTGGTAAAGATCGCCATCGCAGGGCCTGCTGCGAGCCAGAGGAGGCAAGAGCCGGTCAGCATTAGCGCCACGCCCGCCTTGAAGCAAAACATCGTCGCCGCGCGCACACGGTCGTAGTGTCCCGCCCCGTAGTTCTGCGCTGCAATCGGCAGCAGCGCCCCGGTCAGGCCGAAGGCGGGCAGCAAAATCAACTGCTCGATCCGCAGGGCGATGCCATAGGCGGCCACGGCCTCGCCGCCGAAGCCCTTCAGATAGAACTGGATCACGAACCCGGCCATCATCATCACCACCATGGAAAAGCTGGCCGGCAGGGCCTGGCCGATGATCTGGCGCATCATCGCCATCTCGGGTGCGAAGCGGCGGTGATGCGCCATGGCCTCGGACCGCAGGGCGCGCCACAGGACATAGCTCATCACCCCGGTCTGTGACACGACGGTCGACAGCGCAATGCCGTCAAAGCCTATCCCCTCAAGCGGGCCCAGTCCGAACATAAAGAGCGGGTTCAGGACCAGATTGGCGAAAAAGGCGGCAATATTGGCGTACAGCATGGACTTGGTATCGCCTTGCGCCGTCAGGATGCCGTTGGCGCCATAGGCGATGACGAAGGCCGGCGCGCCGAACATCAGGACGCGCAGATACTGGTTGGCCGCGTCCCGGTAGGCGCCTGGCTCGGACACCAGGGCAATCAGCCACGGTGCGGCAAACCAGCCTATCGCCATCCCCAAAGCCGAGGCGCCAAGCCCGAAGGTGATGCCCTGCGCAGCAATCAGGCCTTCCTGCCCCGAGCGCTTGCCCAAGGCATGGCCGACCAAAGCGCCCATTGCGCTCGACAAGCCCACGCCGATCGCCACGAACAGGATAAAAAAGACGGTAAACGATATGGCCAGACCCGCTTGCGCTTCGGTGCCCAGCATCCCCGCGTAGTAAACATCGACCACGTTGTACAGGGTGGTGAACACCATCCCGGCGGCTGCGGGCACGGCAAGGGCCCGGAAATGGTGGGGGATGGAGCCGATGGTCAGGTCGCGCCGTGCCATGATGCGGTGCGCCTTCAGGCGCCCGGCCGGGCCCGCTGCACCCTGAGCACGGCAGGCGTGCGCTTGAGGTTGCGCATCACGGCGGCCAGGTGTACCCGGCTCTCGACCGCGATGGTAAAGCGCAGTTCGGTGGTGTCCTGCGCGCTTTCAGGCTGCATCTGCACATGGGTGATGTTGACCTCGGCGCTGGCAAAGGCCGAGGCCACCTTGGCCAGCACGCCTTTGCTGCTTTTGACGGTCAGCAGCAGATCGGTCTCAAAGGGCCGGGTGAGTTCGTCGGACCATTCGACGGCTATAAAGCGCTCGCTGTCGCGGTGCTGCAGGCGGCGGGCGACGCTGCAGTCTTCGGTATGGACCACCACACCCTCACCGTGCCCCAGGTAGCCGACGATGTCGTCGCCGGGAATCGGACGGCAGCAGGGCGCGAACTGCACCGAGCTGCCCTCGCTGCCGTCGAGCAGCAGCGCGCCTTGCGAGACCGATTCATGCGCGGTAAAGCGCTCGCGGCTCATCAGCAGCGCGTCGGGCTTGAGGCCCGCTTCCATCAGCAGCGCGGTCATGCGCTTGGCCACGATGCTGGCGATGCGCTTACCCAGTCCAATGTCGGTCAGCAGGTCGGCTCTAGAGCGGTTGCCTGAAAAGCGCAGCACCCGCTCCCACAGCAAGCGGTTGTGCTCGTCGTCGGCCGGCAGCGGCTCTATGCCTTCGGCACGCAGGGCCTGCGAGAGCATCTTCTGGCCCAGCTCGCGCGACTCACTCAAGGCCATGGTCTTGAGGTGGTGGCGGATCTTGGAGCGGGCCCGGCCGGTGCGCACAAAACCCAGCCAGCCTGGGTTGGGGCTGGCCACCGGGCCGGTGATGACCTCGACCACGTCGCCATTGCGCAGTTCGGTGCGCAGCGGCACCTGCTCGCCATTGATCTTGGCCGCCACCGTGCGGTGGCCGATGTCGCTGTGTATGGTGTAGGCGAAGTCGACCACCGTCGCCCCGCGCGGCATGGCCATGATCTGGCTCTTGGGGGTGAAGACATAGACCGCGTCGGGGAACAGATCGATCTTGATGTGGTCCCAAAATTCCGAGGCGTCGCGGGTGTCCTGCTGGATGTCGAGCAGGGACTGTAGCCACTGCGTACCCAGGTTTTGCGAGGTATCACCGAGCGGATCGACCGCCTTGTACAGCCAGTGCGCGGCCACGCCGGACTCGGCCACCACATGCATGGCCTCGGTGCGCATCTGAAACTCGATGCTGGTGCCAAAGGGGCCGACCAGGGTGGTGTGCAGCGACTGGTAGCCGTTGATCTTGGGGATGGCGATGTAGTCCTTGAACTTGCCCGGCAGCGGCTTGTAGAGCTGATGCAGCACGCCCAGCGCGCTATAGCAGGTGATGACCTGCTCGACGATGATGCGAAAGCCGTAGATGTCGGTGACCTGCGCAAACGACAGGTGCTTGTCGTTCATCTTGCGGTAGATCGAGAACAGGGTTTTTTCCCGGCCGTCGATACGCACCTCGATGCCAGCGGCGGCAAAAGCGGCCTGAACCTCGCTCTGGGCGCGGCGAATGACGTCGCGGCGCCGGCCGCGCGATCGCGACAAGGCCTTGGCCAAGGTGGCATAGCGCCAGGGATGCAGGTGCCTGAAGGACAGGTCTTGCAGCTCGCGGTAAGTGGCGTTCAGGCCCAGCCGGTGGGCAATGGGGGCGTAGATGTCTAGGGTTTCGCCAGCGATGCGGCCCCACTTGGCGCGCGGCAGATCGCCCAGGGTGCGCATATTGTGGGTGCGGTCGGCCAGCTTGACCAGGATCACCCGCACGTCGCGGGCCATGGCCAGCAGCATCTTGCGGAAAGACTCGGCCTGGTTTTCCTCGCGGGTGGTGAAGGCCAGCTTTTCCAGCTTGGTCAGGCCATCGACCAGCTCGGCCACCGGCGCGCCAAAGCGCTCGATCAGCTCGGGCTTGCTGACCCCGCAGTCTTCGATCGCGTCGTGCAGCAGCGCCGCCATCAGGGCCTGTGCGTCGAGCTTCCAGTCGGCGCATTGCGCCGCCACCGCGATCGGATGAGTGATGTAGGGCTCGCCGCTGCTGCGCAGCTGCCCCAGGTGGGCCTGGTCGGCAAAGCGGTAAGCCTTGCGCACATGTTCGATGTCGCTCGCGCTGAGGTAGCCCAGTTTGGCCGTCAGCGCGGCAAAGCTGGCCGCAGCCGCATTGGCGGCGGCCGGGCTGAAGCGGGCGGTGGTGGCGATCTGCAAGGCGCTCATCCCCCCGACTTTATCGCGAGCGGGCAGGCGCGTGGCGCTGGCCTGGGATTTTGGCCGCCTTATGGGTCGCCTTTGCGGCTGCTGACATGGCTGCTTTTGTGGCGGCCTGAGTGGCCGCCCTTGTGCCTGGATGAAGACGGGCCAGAAACAAAAAACACCGCCTCGGCGGTGTTTTTTCAAGAGCTCGGCGGTGTCAGCCGGGCACTTTCTTGAGCATTTCCAGGCCGATCTGGCCGGCAGCGATCTCGCGCAGGGCGGTCACGCCGGGCTTGTTCTTGCTCTCAATCTTGGGCGTGTGGCCTTGGCTGAGCATGCGGGCCCGGTAGGTGGCCGCCAGCACCAGTTGGAAGCGGTTGGGGATTTTTTCCAGGCAGTCTTCAACGGTAATGCGGGCCATGGTGGCAACTCCAGTGGGCAGATTCAGGGCAGATTCAGGGCTTCGAAGGTGGCCGCCCGGCTGCGGCGCTGGGCCGCGTATTTCAGGCGCTGGGCGTGGACGATGCTCTTGAGGTCAAAGACCGCCCGTTCGAAAAGCTCGTTGATTATAACGAAGTCGAAGTGCTGGACCTGGGCCATCTCCTGGGCGGCATTGCGCAGGCGCAGCTCGATGACCGGTGCGCTGTCTTCGCCGCGCCTTTGCAGGCGGGCCCGCAGCTCGTCCCAGCTCGGCGGCAAGATGAAGATCAGCACCGCATTGCTGAACAGGCGCTTGATATTGATGGCGCCCTGGTAGTCGATTTCCAGCATCACATCGTTACCCACGCGGATCCGGTCTTCAATGGCCTGGCGCGAGGTGCCGTAGCGGTGGCCATGGACCTGGGCCCATTCCACAAAGGCCTCGCGCTCGACCATGCGGTCAAATTCATCGTCAGCCAGAAAAAAGTATTCGCGCCCGTGCTTTTCCTGGCCCCGCGGGGGCCGGGTGGTGTGCGAGACCGAGGGCGCCACCCCGGCGTCGATCTCCAGCAGGGCCTTGACCAGGCTGGACTTGCCGGCGCCGCTGGGCGCTGCCACAACAAAGAGGTTTCCGGGATAGTCCATGGTGTGCTCGCTGGGGGCTTATTCGATGTTTTGCACCTGCTCGCGCATCTGCTCGATCAGCACCTTCATGTCGACCGAGATGCGGCTGAGCTCGAGCGTCGCTGATTTTGAGCCCAGGGTATTGGCCTCGCGGTGCAGCTCCTGGATCAGGAAGTCCAGGCGTTTGCCGATATCGCCGCCGGCGCGCAGCAGGCGTTCTATCTCGCTCAGGTGCGAGCCCATGCGGGTGAGCTCTTCGGCCACGTCGATGCGAATCGCATAGGCAGTCGCTTCGGTCAGGGCCCGCTCCTGCGCTGCCTCGGGCGGCACGCTGGCCTCGCCCAGGGCCATGGCCTCGCGCCAGCGCTCGAGAAAACGGTTTTTTTGCTGTTCGACCAGCTGCGGAATCAGTGGGCCGGCCTGCCGGGTCAGCTCGCGCAACTGGCCGCAGCGATCATTGAGCATGGCCACCAGGCGCTGGCCCTCGCGCTGGCGCGCCGCCAGCAGCTCCTGCACCGCCTCGCGGGCCAGCTCCAGCAGGCGCGCTTGCAGATCGGGCCAGGAGCGCTCGGGCTGGCTGCTCAGGCGCAGCACCTCGGCCACGCTCAGGCCGGCGGCTTGCGGCAGCTGCGCCAGCACGCTGCGCTGGAGCTCGGCCAGCCGGCCCAGCAATTGCTGCGAGGGCGTCTGTAGGCCGGCTCCGCTGGCGCTGTCCAGGCTGGCGCGCAGCTCGACCTTGCCGCGTTTGATCTGGCTGTTGACCAGCTCGCGCAGGGCCGGCTCGCAGGCGCGCAACTCGTCGGGCAGGCGCAGCGCGAGGTCCAGAAATCGGCCATTGACCGAGCGGATTTCCAGGCCCAGGCTGGCGGCGCTGGCGGCATTGCCCATTGGGGCGCCACCGATGCTGGCTTGCACGGCGGCATAGCCGGTCATGCTCAGAACGGCTGCCATCTCAGTGCTCCTGCTGCTCCAGGTAGCGCTGCGCGTCGAGCGCGGCCATGCAGCCGGTGCCCGCGCTGGTGATCGCCTGCCGGTAAACATGGTCCTGCACATCGCCAGCGGCGAACACGCCCGGCACGCTGGTCATGGTGGCCATGCCCTGCAGACCGCTGCGGGTGATGATGTATCCGTCCTTCATATCGAGCTGACCTTTGAAGATCTCGGTATTGGGCTGATGGCCGATGGCAATAAAGCAGCCCGACAGGGCCAGATCCTCGGTGCGCTGGCCGTCGGTGCTGCGCAGGCGCACGCCGGTCACGCCCGAGGCATCGCCCAGCACTTCGTCGAGCGTTTGGTTGACCTTGAGCTCGATCTTGCCGGCGGCGACCTTGTCCATCACCTTGTCGATCATGATGGGCTCGGCGCGAAACTTGTCGCGCCGGTGCACCAGATAAACCTTGCTGGCGATGTTGGACAGGTACAGCGCTTCTTCGACCGCGGTATTGCCGCCGCCGACCACACAGACCGTCTGGTTGCGGTAGAAAAAACCGTCGCAGGTGGCGCAACCGGAGACGCCGCGGCCCATGAAGGAGGTTTCCGAGGCCAGGCCCAGGTATTTGGCCGAGGCCCCGGTGGCGATGATCAGGCTGTCGCAGGTATAGCTGTCGCTGTCGCCGGTCAGGGTAAAGGGCCGCTGGCTGAAATCGACCTTGTTGATGTGGTCGAAAATGATTTCGGTTTTGAACCGTTCTGCATGGGCCAAAAAGCGCTGCATCAGGTCGGGGCCTTGCACGCCCTCGGCGTCGGCCGGCCAGTTATCGACCTCGGTGGTGGTCATCAGTTGCCCGCCCTGGGCAATGCCGGTAATCAGCACCGGGTTGAGGTTGGCGCGGGCAGCATAGACGGCGGCGGTATAGCCAGCGGGGCCGGAGCCCAGGATCAGGACCTTGCAATGTTTCATGAGGTGAGGGTTTTTTGATGGCGCGGGCCCGGGCCGGCGGCACGGACGGGGCTCAAATGTGACCCTATTGTAAGAAGCACGGGCAGATGCCGCCCGCCGGCCCTGGCCCATCCGGCCAGGGCCTTGAAGAGCTGCCTGTCATCTGCGGTAAGCTTGCGCATTAGCCTATGACCTATTCCCTCGATTCGCTCGATGCGCAAGATGCCAGGCCCGAAGTGCCGGCGCGCCTGCACCGCCTGGCCCATGAACTGGGCCTGATGCTGGGCCTGCTGGCCCTCTTGTTCTGGATGCTCAGCTTGCTGAGTTATTCGGTCCTGGATGCAGCCTGGTCGACCACCGGCGCACAAGCCCCCGGGGCCGTGCCTGTGGTGCGCAATTGGGCAGGCCGCTTTGGCGCCTGGCTGGCCGACGGCAGTTATTTCCTGGTCGGCCTGTCGGTGTGGTGGCTGGTGGCCTTGGGACTGCGCCACTGGCTGGCCGGCGTGCGGCGCTGGCTGCAAGGCGCCGCCGCGCCACAGACGAGCCGGCGCTCGCGCCTGCTTTTTGCGGGCGGTGTGTTGCTGCTGATGGTTGCCAGCAGCGCTCTGGAATGGACCCGGCTGTACCGTTTCGAGCCCGGCCTACCCGGCCATGCCGGCGGCGTCTTGGGCTACTGGCTTGGGCCGCTGAGCATGAAGTGGCTGGGTTTTGCCGGCTCGGGCCTGGTCTGGATTGCCTTGGGCGTGCTGGGTGCGTCGCTCGCCTTTGGTTTTTCGTGGGGTCAGACGGCGCAGCGCCTGGGCGCATGGATTGATGAATTCATTGCTGCGCGCCGCGAAAAGCGCGAGCTGGCCCAGGACCTGGAGGTCGGCCGGGCCGCCGCGCGCGAGCGCGAGGAGGTGCTTTTTGAGGAGCGGGTCGAGATTGAGGAGCAGCATCCGATTCCGGTGCTGATCGAGCCGCTGCCGGTGGAAATCCCCAAGAGCGAGCGGGTGGCCAAAGAGCGGCAAAAGCCGCTGTTCACCGACATGCCCGACTCCAGCTTGCCGCAGGTCGACCTGCTCGACAGCGCCGCCTCGCGCCAAGAGGGGGTGTCGCTAGAGACCCTGGAGATGACCTCGCGCCTGATTGAGAAAAAGCTCAAGGACTTCGGCGTTGAAGTGCGTGTGGTGGCGGCGGCCCCCGGACCGGTGATCACCCGCTACGAAATCGAGCCGGCCACCGGCGTCAAAGGCTCGCAGGTGGTCAACTTGGCCAAGGACCTGGCGCGCGCGCTCAGCCTGGTGTCGATCCGGGTCATCGAGACCATCCCGGGTAAGAACTACATGGCGCTTGAATTGCCCAATGCCAAACGGCAGGCGATCAAGCTCAGCGAGATTTTGGGCTCACAGACCTACAACGAAGCCAAGTCTTTGCTGACCATAGGCCTGGGCAAGGACATTGGCGGCAATGCGGTGGTGGCCGACCTGGCCCGCATGCCGCACTGTCTGGTGGCCGGTACCACCGGTTCGGGCAAGTCGGTGGGCATCAACGCCATGATTCTGAGCCTGCTCTACAAGGCCGATGCGCGCGATGTGCGGCTCTTGCTGATCGACCCCAAGATGCTGGAGATGAGCGTCTATGAGGGCATTCCGCACCTGCTGGCGCCGGTGGTCACCGACATGAAGCAGGCCGCCCATGGCCTGAACTGGTGCGTGGCCGAGATGGAGCGGCGCTACAAGCTGATGAGCAAGCTCGGTGTGCGCAATCTGGCCGGCTACAACACCAAGATTGACGAGGCCAAGGCCCGCGGCCAACTCATCGGCAACCCCTTTAGCCTCACGCCCGATCAACCCGAGCCGCTCGAGCGCCTGCCCTTCATCGTGGTGGTGATCGACGAGTTGGCCGACCTGATGATGGTGGTGGGCAAGAAGATCGAGGAGTTGATCGCCCGCCTGGCGCAAAAAGCCCGTGCCGCAGGCATTCATTTGATCTTGGCCACCCAAAGGCCCAGCGTCGACGTGATCACCGGCCTGATCAAGGCCAACATCCCCACCCGCTTGTCCTTCCAGGTCTCCAGCAAAATCGACAGCCGCACCATCCTCGACCAGATGGGGGCCGAGGCTTTGCTGGGCATGGGTGACATGCTGTATTTGCCCAGCGGCACTGGCTTTCCGATCCGGGTCCACGGCGCTTTTGTCAGCGACGACGAAGTCCACCGCGTGGTGGCCTACCTCAAGAGCCAGGGCGAGCCGCAGTATCTCGATGGCGTGCTCGAGGGCGGTACCGTGGACGGCGAGGGCGGACCGGGCGATCTGGCCGGCGAGGGCGGCGGCGAGAAGGATCCGATGTACGACCAGGCGGTCGAGGTGGTGCTCAAGCACCGCAAGGCCTCGATTTCGCTGGTGCAGCGCCACTTGAAGATAGGCTACAACCGCGCCGCCCGTCTGGTCGAGGATATGGAAAACGCTGGCTTGGTCAGCGCCATGTCCGGCGCCGGTCAGCGTGAAATTTTGGTACCGGCGCGCGCCGAATGAGCAGCATGTGGACCTTCTATCTGCGGCTGGTCAGCGCCGCATTCCTCCTTGTCGCCGCCCTGGCCAGCGCGAACGCCCAGGCGCAGGCCCAGCCCGAGCCCTTGCAATTGCTGGGTGACTTCATCCGCACGGTGCAAAGCGGCCGGGCCCAGTTCACCCAGACCGTCATCTCGCCGGCGCGCGAGGGCCAGAGCGCGCGCAGCCGCAATTCCAGCGGCGTGTTTGAGTTTGCGCGGCCCAATCGATTTCGCTTCAGCTACAGCAAGCCCTATGTGCAGACCCTGGTGGCCGACGGCCAGACGCTGTGGCTGCACGACCCCGACCTCAACCAGGTCACGGCGCGCAAACTCAGCCAGGTGCTGCAGGGCACGCCGGCGGCGGTGATCGCTTCAGCCACCGATCTGCGCGGCCTGCAGGCCGACTTCGAACTCAGCGCGCAAGCGCCGTCCGGCGGTTTGCAGTGGGTGCAGGCCACGCCGCGCAGCCGCGAGGGACAGTTGCAGAGCATGCGCATCGGCCTGCGCGCAGGGCCTCAGGGGGCAGAGTTGGTGAGCCTGGAGATTCTGGACGCGCTCGGGCAGCGCTCGCTGATGCAGTTCAGCCGCTTCGAGACGCCGCTGCCCGCAGGCGCTGCTGCGTTCCAGTTCACCCCCCCGCCTGGCTCGGATGTGATCCGGCCCTGAGCATGAGCGATCTGTTCGCCAGTGCGCCCCAGGCTCCCCTGCCTGAGCGCCTGCGGCCGGCCACGCTGGACCAGGTGGTGGGCCAGAGCCATTTGCTCGGCCCGGGCCGGCCGCTGCGCCTGGCCTTTGAGTCCGGCAAGCCGCATTCCATGATCTTTTGGGGCCCGCCGGGCGTGGGCAAGACCACGCTGGCGCGTCTGACTGCTGCCGCCTTTGACTGCGAGTTCATCGCCCAGTCGGCGGTGTTTTCTGGCGTCAAGGAGATCCGGGCCGCAATGGAGCAGGCCGAGCAGAACCGTTCGCGCGGGCGGCGCACCATCCTCTTTGTCGACGAAATCCACCGTTTCAACAAGTCCCAACAGGACGCGCTGCTGCCCTATGCCGAAAGCGGGCTGGTGACCTTCATCGGTGCGACCACCGAGAACCCGTCTTTCGAGGTCAACTCGGCCCTGCTCTCGCGCGCCCAGGTTTATGTGCTCAAGCCCTTGAGCGATGCCGAACTGCGCGCCTTGCTCGATCGCGCCCTGAGTCAGGCGCTGGCCGGCCTGAGTCTGGCAGAACCTGCGATGGCCAGCCTGATTGCCTATGCCGACGGCGACGGCCGGCGCTTGCTCAATCTGCTTGAGCAGTGCGAGTCGGCAGCCTCGGCCGCTGGCGTGCAGCAGATTGACGCCGACTTTGTGAGCCAGGCCTTGACCGTGGGCGCCCGCCGCTTTGACAAGGGGGGCGACCATTTTTACGATCAGATTTCAGCCTTGCACAAATCGGTGCGGGGCTCGCACCCAGACGCCGCCCTGTACTGGCTGACCCGCATGCTCGACGGCGGCGCCGATCCGCGCTACCTGTCCAGGCGCATCATCCGCATGGCTTGGGAGGACATCGGCCTGGCCGACCCGCGCGCCCTGCAAATTGCCAACGACGCTGCGCTCACCTATGAGCGCCTGGGCAGCCCCGAGGGTGAGCTGGCCCTGGGCCAGGCGGTGATTTACCTGGCGGTGGCGGCCAAGAGCAATGCCGGCTACACCGCTTTTAACCAGGCCCGCGCTTTCATCAAGCAGGACAAAAGCCGCGAGGTGCCGGCCCACCTGCGCAACGCGCCAACCCGTCTGATGAAAGAGCTCGGCCACGGCCAGCACTACCGCTATGCCCACGACGAGCCCGATGCCTATGCCGCCGGCCAAAGCTATTTGCCCGAAGGCATGAAAGAGCCACAGTGGTACCAGCCGGTGCCGCGCGGCCTGGAAATTCAAATTGCCGACAAGCTGGCACAGCTGCGCCAGCGCGACAGCGAGGCCGGTAAGAGCTAGCGCAAGCCGACGCGCCAGTGGCCTGGCCTGCGCTGGCTGCTTCAGAGTATCTTGGCCAGGAAATACCGGGTGCGGGCTGAGCGGGGCTTGCTGAAAAATTCTTCCGGCGCTGCTTGTTCGACCAGACAGCCTTGGTCCATGAAGACCACGCTATCGGCCACCCGCCGCGCAAAGCCCATTTCATGGGTGACGCACAGCATGGTCATGCCCGACTCGGCCAGCTCGGTCATCACATCCAGCACTTCCTTGATCATCTCCGGGTCCAGCGCCGAGGTGGGCTCGTCGAACAGCATCACCTTGGGCTGCATGCACAGCGAGCGCGCAATGGCCACCCTTTGCTGCTGCCCGCCCGAGAGCTGGGCCGGGAATTTGTCGGCCTGCTCGGGAATGCGTACCCGCTCGAGCAACTGCATCGCCCGCTCGCGCGCCTGCGCTTGGCTCAGGCCCAGCACCCGCATTTGCGGCAGCACGCAGTTTTGCAGCACGCTCAGGTGGCCGAACAGATTGAATTGCTGAAACACCATGCCCATCTGGCGGCGCAGCTGCTGGCGCTGGGCCGCATCGTCCTCAATCAGCCGACCCTCAAAGCGTATGCTGCCCTCCTGGTGCAGCTCGAGCTGGTTGAGGCAGCGGATCAGGGTGGATTTGCCTGAGCCCGAGGGCCCGCAGATCACCACCTTCTGGCCGGCCTGCACGCTCAGGTGTATATCGCGCAGCACATGGTGCTGGCCAAACCATTTGTTCAGGCCTTCAATCTGTATCAGGGCTTGGCTCATAGGGGGTGGGGGTCAGCGGGCGCGCGCATGGCGGCGCTCCAAATAGGCCAGACTTTGTGAGAGCACAAAGCAGATGCAAAAGTAGACGGCCGCCGTCAGCACGAAAACCTCGAACACCCGCTGCGTTGAGACCTGCACGTCCTGGGCCATGAAGGTCAGCTCTTGGATGGAGACCAGCGAGACCAGCGAGGAGTCCTTGATCAGCTGGATGAACTGACCACTCAAGGCCGGCAGCACCTGGCGCAGCGCCTGCGGCCAGACCACAAAGCGCAGGCTGTCGCCTTCAGACATGCCCAGGCTGCGGGTCGCCTCGGCTTGGCCGGGTGGCACCGCCTGCAGACCGGCACGCACGATCTCGGTGACATAGGCGCCAGAAAATACCGACAGGCACACCAGCCCGAGAAAGAAGTTGTTGATCAGCGCCGCCGGCCCGAAGAGCACGGCCAGGACCTCTTGCGCTGATGCCGGTAGTTCGCTCAGCCGCTGGTCCAGCGCCAGGCTGGGCATGAACTGACTGGCGATGAAGTAGACGAAAACGAATACAAAAACCACCGGCGGGATGTTGCGCACCGTCATCACATAGCTGGCCGATATCAGCCGCAGCAGCAGGCGCGGGTGATTGCGCATCCAACCCATCAGCAAGCCTATGGCCAATGCCAGCGCCATGCCCCACAGCGCCAGCCGCAGTGTGGTGAGCAGGCCTTGCACAAGCAGGTTGGGCGCCCACTGCCCTGTTTTTGGATCGGTCTTGATGATGTAGGGCCAGACCGAGGACCAGTTCCACTCGTAGCTGAAGGCGCCTTGCGCACGCAGCGCGCCGGCCGCCAGCAAGGCCGCGATCAGCAGCAGCCAGAAGGCGTCCAGCCGCCCCCAGGGCAGCTTGCGTTCAGGCGGGGCTGGCCTGGGCGCGATCAGCGACCCAGGCTGGTCGGGTATGTTCTCGCGCACCGGTGCGGCGGGCTGAGGCCTCAGAGCTTGGGCACCTGCCCGGCCCAGTCCTGGGTGCGGAACCAGTATTCATGGCGCTGCTTGAGCCAGGCCTGGTTCTTGGTGATCCAGCCATTGAAGTTGGCCAGGCTTGCCGGGTTGCCTTTGCGCAGGCCAAAGCCCTCGTAGGTATTGACCACGTTTTCCGCGGCTGGCTTGAACAGCTTGCCGGGATTGGCCAGGGTAAAGAACGAGGGCTTGGGCTCGCTGGAGATGACCGCATGGGCGTTGCCGTTGATGACCTCCTGAAAGGCCATGGCATCGTCATCAAACTGGCGCAAGGTGGCTTTGGGCCATTTTTCTTCGACCGTCTTGCAACCGGCGACGCCGCGCCGGCAGGTGAAGGTGACGTTGGGGCTGTTGTAGCCCTCGGGCCATTTGAGCTGCGAGGCCAGTTGGCGCGATGCGGCAATGCCCTGGCCCGAGGTGGAGTAGGCGCTGGTGAAGTCGATCTGCTCCTGCCGCGCGGGGGTGATGGTCATGCCGCCGATGATCAGGTCGAACTTGCCCGCAATCAGCGAGGGAATGATGGCGTCCCAGGCGGTGGGAATCAGCTCAAGCTGCACGCCCAGGTCTTGCGCGAGTTTGGTGGAGACGTCGATCTCAAAACCCACCCACTGGCCCTGCTTGTCGCGCATGGCCCAGGGCACGAAGCTGGAAAAGCCCACCTGCAGCTTGCCGCGTTTTTTGATGGTCTCGAGCAGGGGGTCTTGTTGGGCCTGGGCCGGGCTCAGGGCGCTCAGTGCGCCGAGCAGCGTCAGGGCGCAAACGGAAAGAAAGCGGCGAATCGACATGGGGACAGCTCCTTATGAAAGTGTTGGAATCGGGAACGTTTTGACAGGCGGATCTAGCGTCGCCGCAGCCTGCGCTCGAGTGCATGGATGGCCAGCGACAGGCAGACGGTCACACATAAATACAGGGCGGCGGTGGTCAGCCAGATCTCGAAGGCCATGAAGGTATCGGCAATGATGGAGCGGGCCTGGGTGGTCAGGTCGAAGATGGCGATCACGCTGACGATGGCCGAGTGCTTGACCAGGTTGACCAGCACCCCGGCCAGCGGCGGCAGCATCAGGGGCAGGGCCTGCGGCCAGACGATATCGCGCTCGGCCTGGGCATCGCTCAGGCCCAGGCTGAGGGCCGCCTCGCGCTGGCCCCGGGGCACCGCTTGCAGCGCGCCCCGGATGATTTCGGTGGCAAACGCACCCTCGTAGAGGGCCAGGCACAGCACGCCGGTGGCCTCGCGCCCCAGCCCCAGGGTCGGCGCCAGGATGAAGTAGCACACCAAAATTTGCACCAGCAGCGGGGTGTTGCGGATCAATTCCACATAGCTCCAGGCCAGGGCCCGCCCGACCCGGGAGGGCGCCACTCGCATCCAGGCGCCGAGCCCGCCCAGCAGCAGGGCCAGCAGTGCGCTCTGCCAGGCCAGTTGTAGCGTCACGTACAGCCCTTTGAGCAGCGGCCCGGCCAGCCACTGACCGTCGATCACCCGCACCAGGTAGCCGGGCACTTTCTCCCATTTCCACTGGTAGGCCATCTGCTGCGCACCCTGGTGGGCCAGCGCCACCAGCAAGGCCATGGCCAGCGCAAATTGCAGCAATTCCCAGGCGCCATGGCGGTGCCAGGCCAGGGCAGGGGCTGCAGGCGGCGGGCGTGCCGAAATCGGATCGCTCAAAGTCATGGTGTAGGTGTGGCGCTGATGCCGATCGCTCGGCGGGCCTTTGCCGGGCATTATTCCCGCTCTTAGGGGCCGGGCTTGCACGGACGATGGCGCCGGGATAAACATTCTTCACACATCCTATGGCGAGCCGCACGGGTAAACCCGAAACGCCCTGAGCGGGCAGGGCCTTGGCGCGTCCATACAATCGCGCACCGATCTGGCCGCAGGGCCTACCCTGCCCCCCATCACCGGAGAGCTTATCTATGGAAGTCTTGCTACAGCAGATCATCAATGGTCTGGTGCTGGGCAGCATGTACGCCCTGATTGCCCTGGGCTACACCATGGTCTACGGCATCATCAACCTGATCAACTTTGCCCACGGCGAGGTGCTCATGGTCGGCGCCCTGACGAGCTGGACCATCATCATCTGGATGCAGGAGTCCATGAGCGGCACGCCCGGTTGGCTGATTTTGCTGATCGCCTTGCTGATTGCCTGTGTGGTCTGCGCAGCGCTCAATTTTGCGATTGAGAAAGTGGCTTACCGGCCGCTGCGCAACTCGCCCAAGCTCGCCCCCCTGATCACAGCGATTGGCATGTCCATCTTGCTGCAAACCCTGGCCATGATGATCTGGAAGCCCAATTACAAGTCCTACCCGACGCTGTTGCCCAGCGCGCCCATCGAGCTCGGTGGGGCGGTGATTACCGTCACCCAGGTCTGCATCCTGGCGGTCACCGCCATCTCGCTGGCGCTGCTCATGTTTATCGTTAACCACACCCGGCTGGGCCGCGCCATGCGCGCCACCGCTGAAAACCCGCGGGTGGCGGCGCTCATGGGGGTCAAGCCCGACACGGTGATATCGGCCACCTTCATCATCGGCGCGGTCTTGGCGGCCATTGCCGGGGTGATGTACGCGTCCAACTACGGCACCGCCCAGCACACCATGGGTTTTCTGCCGGGGCTCAAGGCTTTCACTGCCGCTGTCTTTGGCGGCATCGGCAACTTGCAGGGCGCGGTCATTGGCGGCATTTTGCTTGGCCTCATTGAGTCCATAGGCGCGGGTTACATCGGCCCGCTGACCGGCGGTTTTTTAGGCAGCCACTATGTCGATATCTTCGCCTTCATGGTGCTGATTGTGGTGCTCACCCTCAGGCCCTCGGGGCTGCTGGGCGAGCGTGTGGCCGACCGCGCCTGAGGGAGCCGAGCATGATGAAAGAACATCGCCTCCTGAGTTTCGTGATCGCCGCTGTGGCGCTGCTGTTGCTACCTCTGCTGCTCCAGCCTTTTGGCAATGCCTGGGTGCGCATTGTCGACATGGCGCTGCTGTATGTGCTGCTGGCCCTGGGTCTGAACATTGTGGTGGGCTACGCTGGCCTGCTTGACCTCGGTTATGTGGCCTTCTTTGCGGTGGGCGGCTATATGTTTGCCCTGCTGGCGTCGCCGCATCTGGCCGAGGCCTTTCCGCTGATTGCAGCGGCCTTTCCCAACGGCCTGCATCTGCCGATCTGGGCTGTGATTCCCCTGGCGGCCTTGCTGGCAGCGGTCTTTGGTGTGCTGCTGGGCGCGCCCACGCTCAAGCTGCGCGGCGACTACCTGGCCATCGTTACCCTGGGCTTTGGCGAGATCATCCGCGTTTTCCTGAACAACCTGGACCGGCCGATCAACCTGACCAACGGTCCCAAGGGCATCAGTCAGATTGACGGCATCAGCTTTTTTGGCGTCAGCCTCAACCGATCGCTGGAGGTCGGGCCGATCACCATCAACTCGGTCAGCCTCTACTACTACCTGTTCCTCGCGCTGGTGGTGGTGTCGGTCATCATCTGCCACCGGCTGGAGCAATCGCGCATAGGCCGCGCCTGGATGGCCATTCGCGAAGACGAGATCGCGGCCAAGGCCATGGGTATCAACACCCGCAACCTCAAGCTGCTGGCCTTTGGCATGGGCGCCACCTTTGGCGGCGTCTCAGGCGCCATGTTTGCAGCCTTCCAGGGCTTTGTGTCACCCGAATCCTTTAGCCTGATGGAGTCGGTCATGATCGTGGCCATGGTGGTGCTCGGCGGCATCGGCCATCTGCCCGGTGTCATTTTGGGCGCGCTGCTGCTGGCTGCCTTGCCCGAAGTGCTGCGTCATGTGGCCGGGCCGCTGCAGGCCATGACCGGCGGCCGGCTCGACGCGGCCATCTTGCGCCAGTTGCTGATTGCGCTGGCCATGATAGGCATCATGCTCATGCGCCCCCGCGGCCTGTGGCCTGCACCCGAGCACGGCCAGTCGCTGGCCCAGCGTCAAGGAGGGGCTTGAGATGAGCACCCCGATTCTTGAAGTCAGCGGCGCTTCCAAGCGCTTTGGCGGCCTGCAGGCCCTCTCCGAGGTGGGCATACGCATAGAGCGCGGGCAGGTCTACGGTTTGATCGGCCCCAATGGCGCGGGCAAGACCACCTTCTTTAACGTGCTCACCGGCCTGTACACCCCCGACTCCGGCCGCTTCCTACTGGCCGGCCAGCCCTATTCGCCGACGGCGGTGCACGAGGTGGCCAAGGCCGGCATTGCCCGCACCTTCCAGAACATCCGCCTGTTTGCCGAGATGAGCGCGCTGGAAAACGTGATGGTCGGGCGCCATGTGCGCACCCACTCGGGGCTGCTCGGCGCCATCTTGCGCACGCCCGGTTTCAAGGCCGAGGAGGCCGCCATTGCCCAGCGTGCCCATGAGCTGCTTGAGTATGTCGGCATTGCCCGCTATGCCGACTACAAGGCCCGCACCCTGAGCTACGGGGACCAGCGGCGCCTGGAGATTGCACGCGCCCTGGCCACCGACCCGCAATTGCTGGCCTTGGACGAGCCTGCGGCCGGCATGAACGCCACCGAGAAAGTGCAGCTGCGCGAGCTCATCGACCGCATACGCCGTGACCAGCGCACCGTATTGCTGATCGAGCACGACGTCAAGCTGGTCATGGGCCTGTGCGACCGCGTCACCGTGCTCGACTACGGCAAGCAAATCGCTGAGGGTGTGCCGGCCGATGTCCAGAAAGACAGCAAAGTCATCGAGGCCTATTTGGGCACGGGGGGACACTGAGATGGCGCAGACCCTGCTCAAAGTCAAAGGCCTGAAGGTGGCCTACGGCGGTATTGAGGCCGTCAAAGGCGTCGACCTGGAGGTGCATGAGGGCGAACTGGTCACCCTGATCGGCTCCAACGGCGCCGGCAAGACCTCGACCATGAAGGCCATTACCGGCTCGCTGCCGCTTTTAGGCGGCGAGATCGAATACCTGGGCCGCAGCATCCGCGGCTTGGGCGCCTGGGACCTGGTTCGCGATGGCCTGGCGATGGTGCCCGAGGGCCGGGGTGTCTTCACCCGCATGACCATCACCGAAAACCTGCTGATGGGTGCCTACATCCGCAGCGACAAGGCCGAGATCGCGCTCGATGTTGACAAGGTGTTTGCGCTCTTTCCTCGCCTCAAGGAGCGCCGCGACCAACTCGCCGGCACCATGTCCGGCGGGGAGCAGCAAATGCTGGCCATGGGCCGGGCCTTGATGAGCCGGCCCAAGGTCTTGCTGCTCGACGAGCCGTCCATGGGCCTGTCGCCCATCATGGTCGACAAAATTTTCGAAGTGGTTCAAGACGTCTACGCCCAGGGCGTGACGGTGCTGCTGGTCGAGCAAAACGCCAGCCGTGCGCTCAAAATTGCCGACCGGGCCTATGTGATGGAGTCAGGCCTGCTAACCATGACCGGCCCCGCCCGCGATCTGCTGGCCGACCCCAGGGTGCGCGCTGCTTATTTGGGCGAGTGAACGGGGGGCGAGTCAGCCGTGGCCAGGCAACCGTGGCCAGGCAACCGTGGCCAGGCAACCGTGGCCAGGCAACCGTGGCCAGGCCGTGGGCGAGTCAGCCCCGGGGAAGCTGCGCCTAGGCAGCGATGCGGCCTTTGAACAAGCCGCACGCACACTGGCCCGCTGCAATCGCGCCGAGGGCGGCGCTCGTACAGGGGCAGGGCTATGCCTTGCGAACCGAGCTTGGGTGAGCCTGTGGGAGCTGCGCCCTCGCAGCGATGGGGCAGCCGATCCGCCAGCAGGCATCGTTCAAAGGCCCAATCGCGCCGGGGCGGCGCTCCCACAAAGTCCCCGCGAATCTGATTGAAAAGGGGTGGGAGCTGCGCCCTCGCAGCGATGCGGCGCCCGATCAGGCGCCACACCTCAAAGTGTGGCCCAACAAAAAGTCGGGCCTTGCCGAGCTCAGTAGCCGTAGCCGCCGCCACCCGAGCGGCCACCGCCGCCTGAGCGTCCGCTGCGGTTGCCACCGCCACCCCCACCACCACTGCGGTTGCCACCACCGCCGCCGCTGCGATTACCACCTCCCCCACCGCCCCGGTAGCCGCCACGGCTTGCGGGCAGGCCTGAAGACGGGAAGCCCGACGACAGATGCGAGCTGGGCTGCGCTTCATCGTCATGGACGCGCTGTGGCCGCGGCGCGGCGTTAGCGTTGCGCGGCATGCCTTGGCCTTGACCTTGACCCTGGCGCGGTGCGTGCGGCGCGTGTGAACCTGGCTGGCCCCGGTGTCCGTTAGCGGGCCCCTGGCCCGGGCCACGGCGCGATTGCCCGCCACCGCCACCGCCGCTACCACCTGCAGGCCGCGCCGCCTGGCCGGATCCGGCTGAGCGGCTACCGCCGGCAGCGCCTTTATTGGCGCGAATACGTTCCATCATTTCGCCACGCGCGGCTTTAGCGGCTGCGGCCATGACCTCGCGGCTGGGCGGCTTACCCAAACCGCCCCACAGCGTCTGGCGACCCATGGCCAGTGGCTCGGCCTTCTCGCCAGGCTCGGCCTCAAAGCCGGGCACCACCACTTTTTCAATGGTCTGCTTGGTAAAGCGCTCGATGTCAGCCATGAAGCCTTCTTCATCCAGGCAGACAAAGCTGATCGCCTGACCGCTCTTGCCCGCACGACCGGTACGGCCGATGCGGTGCACATAGTCTTCGCTGATGTTGGGGATCTCGTAATTGACCACATGCGGCAACTCGTCAATGTCGATGCCACGCGCTGCAATGTCGGTCGCCACCAGCGCCCGGATCTCGCCGCTCTTGAAGCCGCTCAGCGCCTGGGTGCGGGCGCTCTGGCTCTTATTGCCGTGCAGGGCCATGGCGGTGATGCCGTTTTTCTCCAGGTATTCGGCCACATTGTTGGCGCCAAACTTGGTGCGGGTGAATACCAGCACCTGGCTCCAGTTGCGCTCATTGATGATGTGCGCCAGCAGAGCCTTTTTCTTGCCGCGCCCGACCGGGTGTATGGTCTGCTCAATACGCTGAACCGTGGTGTTGCGCGGCGTCACCTGAATATGCTCGGGGTCGCGCAGCAGCCCATTGGCCAGGTCGCGAATCTCGTCGCTGAAGGTGGCCGAGAACAACAGCGACTGCTTCTGCTTGGGCACCAGCGCCAGCACCTTCTTGATGTCATGGATGAAGCCCATGTCCAGCATGCGGTCAGCCTCGTCGAGCACCAAAATCTCAACCTTGCTCAGGTCCAGCGTACCCTGGCCGGCGTGGTCCAGCAGGCGGCCGGGGGTGGCCACCAGAATATCGACGCCGCTGCGCAGCTGCGAAATTTGCGGGCTCATGCCCACGCCACCGAACATCACCATGGACTTGAGGTCCAGGTACTTGCCGTACAGCCGAACGCTCTCTTCAACCTGAGCGGCCAATTCGCGTGTGGGGGTGAGGATGAGCGCGCGCACCGCATTGGCGCCGCGCCTGTCCTTGGTGCGCTCGCGGCTGGAGAGCAGCTGCAGCATGGGCAGCGTGAAAGCCGCCGTCTTGCCGGTGCCGGTTTGGGCGCCACCGAGCAGGTCACCGCCCTTGAGCACCGCCGGAATGGCTTGTGCCTGAATGGGGGTGGGGGTGTCGTAGCCTTGCTCGCGCACAGCCTTGACGATGGCCGGAGCCAAGTTCAGTTCTTCAAAAGTCATTGGGTTAGAAAGCGCCCACCGGGCGCAGGGTTCGGCTCATCCGACCGTTTTGCTGCGGTCGCCAGTCTTGGCCGAAGGGGGACAAGGGGAGGGAGGGCTTGCGCGGGCGCAGGGCCCGGATTCTCCCAGCAGGAGTGCTGATGCCGCAGCAACTGGAGGCTAGCGGTGCGAGGATTGTGACATGGATCGACGGGTGGACTGTAGCCTCGCTTTCTAAGCCTATTTACAGCACCTGCTTCTAGACGCCGCCACACGGGATGAAATGGCTAAGTTTATGCGTTAGAGTAATGAATCCTTACTTTCGGAGAAGAGCGTGCTTGCCAAAATTACCGCCAAAAACCAGCTCACCCTGCCCAAGAGCCTGACGCAGGCCGTTGGGGCGACCGAGTACTTTGATGTCGAGGCCCGTGGCGGCCAGTTGATTCTGACGCCTGTGCGCATTCAGCGTGGTGATGCGGTGCGCGCCAAGCTGGCAGAGCTTGACCTGACCGACGAGGACATGGCTGCAGCAGTCACATGGGCCAGAGCGCCTGCGCCCGATGTGGTCAACGAGCCAGCCGCAGCCTATGTTGTGGTGCCAGCCAAGCCCAAGAAGCTTGCGGCAAAAAAGGCAAAGCCCAAAATATGAACACCGCTGTTCGTGTGGTGCTAGACACGAATGTGGTCTTGTCTGCGCTGGTGTTTCGCGGCGGCGCAGCCGGGCAGGTGCGGCAGGCTTGGCAGCGGGGGCAGGTGTTGCCGCTGGCCAGCACAACCACAGTGCAAGAGCTGGTGCGCGTGTTGGCTTACCCCAAATTTGACTTAACCAAGCCCGAGCGGGACGAGTTGCTGGCTGACTACCTGCCTTATGTTGAAACGGTGCGGATTGGGCATCCGCTGCCCACCGTGCCTCAATGCCATGATCTTTCAGATTTGCCTTTCATGCACTTGGCGGTGGCAGGTAAAGCGCGGGCCTTGGTGTCTGGCGATCGCGATCTTTTGGCCATTGCGACCGAGTTCGAGCGGGCCTGTGCCTGCCCGATCTTGTCAATCGATGTGTTTTGCCCTACCTTTTGCTCGGGGTCATCGTCCAAGGACCTTGGAATGCCCTAAGGCTGTTCTTGAGCAGTGCGGGCCTAGCGGCCTTCTGGAGCGGGCTATCTGCCATCAGTCTTGTTGCCGAAGCCAGCGCGGTGCCTGCGAGCGCGGATAATGCTGGGTTATCAGCCTAACAAGCCTTGTCTTGCCGGCAAACCGAAGTTCCTGCATCGGCCCGCACTCTGGCCATCTTTGCACCACCACCACACCATGTCCCAATACGTTTTCACCATGAACCGGGTCGGCAAGATCGTGCCGCCCAAGCGTCAGATCCTCAAGGACATTTCGCTGTCCTTCTTTCCGGGCGCCAAGATCGGCGTGCTTGGCCTCAATGGCTCGGGCAAGTCCACCTTGCTCAAGATCATGGCGGGCATCGACAAGGAGATCGAGGGCGAGGCCATGCCCATGGCCAATCTGAAGATCGGCTATTTGCCGCAGGAGCCCAAGCTCGATCCCAAGGCCTCGGTGCGCGAGGCGGTCGAAAGCGGTATGGGGCAGGTCAAGGCCGCGCAGCAGCGGCTCGACGAGGTCTATGCGGCCTATGCCGAGCCCGATGCCGACTTTGACAAGCTGGCCGCCGAGCAGGCCGAACTCGAGGCCATCATTGCCGCGGCCGGCGATGGGGGCGACCATTTGCTCGACATTGCGGCCGATGCCTTGCGTCTGCCGCCCTGGGAGGCGACCATCGAGCATCTGAGCGGCGGCGAAAAGCGCCGGGTGGCCTTGTGCCAGTTGCTGCTGTCCAAGCCCGACATGCTGCTGCTCGACGAGCCGACCAACCACCTGGACGCCGAGTCGGTCGATTGGCTCGAGCAATTCTTGGCCCGCTTCTCGGGCACGGTGGTGGCCATCACCCACGATCGCTACTTCCTGGACAACGCCGCCGAGTGGATTTTGGAGCTGGACCGCGGCCGTGGCATCCCTTGGAAGGGCAACTACAGCACCTGGCTGGAGCAAAAAGAAGCCCGTCTGGAGGCCGAGCAAAAGGGCGAGGAAGCCCACGCCAAGGCCATGAAGGCCGAGTTGGAGTGGGTGCGTAAGAACGCCAAGGGCCGCCAGGCCAAGAGCAAGGCCCGCCTTGCGCGCTTTGAGGAGCTGAGCGACGTCGAATACCAAAAGCGCAACGAAACCAACGAGATCTTCATCCCGGTGGCCGAGCGCCTAGGCACCGAGGTGATCGAGTTCGAGGGTGTCTCCAAGTCCTTTGGGGACCGCCTGCTGATCGACAACCTGTCCTTCAAAGTCCCGGCCGGCGCCATCGTCGGCATCATCGGCCCCAATGGCGCGGGCAAGTCCACGCTGTTCAAGATGATCGCCGGCCGCGAGCAGCCCGATGCCGGCACGGTCAAGCTGGGCAAGACCGTCCAACTGGCTTTTGTGGACCAGAGCCGCGATGCCCTGGCCGATGACAAGACCGTTTGGGAAGACATCTCGGGCGGTCTGGACATGATCACTGTGGGCAAGTTCCAGATGCCCAGCCGCGCTTACTGCGGGCGCTTTAACTTCAATGGTGGCGACCAGCAAAAGAAGGTGGGCCTGCTCTCCGGCGGTGAGCGCGGCCGCCTGCACCTGGCCAAGACCCTGATGCAGGGCGCCAACGTGCTGATGCTCGACGAGCCCTCCAACGACCTGGACGTGGAAACCCTGCGCGCCCTGGAAGACGCGCTACTCGAATACGCCGGCGCGGTCATGGTCATCAGCCACGACCGCTGGTTTTTGGACCGCATCGCCACCCATATTCTGGCGGCCGAGGGCGACAGTCAGTGGGTGTTTTTTGACGGCAACTACCAAGAGTACGAAGCCGACAAGAAAAAACGTCTGGGTGAAGAAGGCGCCAAGCCCAAGCGGGTGCGCTTCAAAGCCTTGAAGTAATGGCTCGCCCGTCCGACGCCGAAGTCCTGGACCGCACCCGGGCCTGGCTGGAAAAGGCCGTTATCGGCCTGAACTTCTGCCCTTTTGCCAAGGCGGTCTACGTAAAGGACAGGGTGCGCCTGGTGGTCAGCCAGGCCCGCCATATCGATGACTTGTTGGAAGAGCTCGATAGCGAGCTTGACTTGCTGGTGGCGACCCCGGCCGAGCAGATCGACACCACGCTGATCATCCACCCCACCCTGTTTCCGGACTTCCTAGACTTCAATGATTTCCTGGAAATCGCAGAGGACGTGCTCGATGAGCATGAGCTTGAGGGCGTGATTCAGTTGGCGAGTTTTCACCCGCAGTACCAGTTCGAGGGCACCGAGCCCGAGGACATGGGCAACTACACCAACCGCGCGCCTTATGCCACGTTGCATCTGCTGCGCGAAGAGGCCGTCGAGCGGGCAGTGGCCACACTGGCTGACCCCGACGCGATTTACCGCGACAACATCCGCGCGCTGGAGCAGTTGGGCCCCGAGGGTTGGAAAAAGCTGGGCCTGTAAGCCCCCGGGCGCCTGATCTACCGCCCCATCGCTGCGAGGGCGCAGCTCCCACCCCTTTTCAATCAGATTCGCTGGGACTTTGTGGAAGTACCGCCCCGGCGCGATAGGGCCTTTGAACGATGACTGCTGCCTGGTCGGCTGCCGCATCGCTGCGAGGGCGCAGCTCCCGCCCCTTTCCAATCAGATTCGCTGGGACTTTGTGGGAGTACCGCCCCGGCGCGATAGGGCCTTGCAAGCTTGGACCGGCTTTAAACCTCGGCCAGCTGCGTCTTGGCCTTGTCCAGCCACAGCTGCAGATTGTCGAGCAGGCCGCCCTGGCTGAAGGAGCAGCTTTCTTCGGTGAACAAGGCTGAAGACTCCAGCCTGTCGGTGATCTCGTTGAGCACTTGACCATAGCGCTCGGGCAGCGCAGCGAGCAGGGCCTGCGCCGAGCGGGCGCGCTGGCACAGCGGCGCCACCGGGCTGCGTCCCTGGCGCAGTTGGGCCAGCAGTTCTTCGATCGCTTGCAGCTCGGTTTGTGCAGGGTTCATGACAAGGCCTTTTGTTGTGCCGCCCGGGTCCGCTGCTCATCACGCCAATCAGGCCAGAGGCTGAGCAGGGCCAGGACGATGAAGGGCACAGCCACCCAGGGCAGTTGGCTCATGCCGACCACGCCAATCAGCGAGCCGCCCGCAGCTGCGCCCAGGGCGGCGCCGACGTAGAGCATGGAGCTGTTCAGGCTCATCAGCATGGGCGCCTGGGCCGGAGCTAGGCTGATGAGCCGGCTTTGCTGCGGCGTCATCGAACCAAAGCTGTTGATGCTCCAAGTCACCATGACCAGAGTCAGCAGCACCGGATGGCCGCGGGTCAATGGCAGCAAGACCATGACGAGCGCAACAATGCTCAATTGCAAGGCCAGGGTCTTGAGCACGCCCAGCCGGTCGGCGGCCCAGCCGCCCATCAGCGTGCCCACCACGCCGCCGCAGCCGAACAGGGCCAGCACGATGGACAGCTCGTTGGCGTTGAGCCCACCGAGCTCCTGTAACACCGGTCCGATGTAGGTGAACACGAAAAAAATTGCGGTGAACATCAGCAAGGTGCGCAGCCAGACTCGCCATACCGCGCTTTGCGCGGCGGCGCTGCGCAGGCTGCCGGTGGCCACGGTGACCTTGATGGTGGTCGGCAGCAGGCGCATGGCCAGCAGCAATACCAGCGCGCTGGCGCCAGCGGCCAGCCACAGCGGCCAGCGCCAGCCCAGTTGCAGGCCGATCCAGGTGCCTATGGGCACGCCCACCGCATAGCTGACGCTCTGGCCCAGGTTGGCGATGGCTAAGGCCTGCCCGCGCTGCGCGGGCGCTACCAGGCTGACTGCAGTGGCCGAGGCGGCGGCGGTGAACATCACGCCCGCACCCATGATCACCCGGCCGACCATCAGCCAGCCCAGGCTGGGCGCCAGCGCACTGGCCAGGCTGCCCAGGCTGAACAGACCGAGGGCCAGCAAGATGGTGGCGCGCCGGCTCCAGCGGCCGGTGGCCAGAATCAGCATAGGCGCCAGCACCGCCGCGCCCAGCGCGTAGGCGGTCATGGCTTGGCCGGTGGCCGCCAGGCTCACGTTCAGAGCCTGGCTGACCGGCTCCAGAATGCCACCGAGCACAAAGGCGCTGCTGGCGATGATCAGATTACACAGGGCAAAGAAATACAGCAGCGCCGGCATGCGGCCTGCGCTGGCGGGAGAGGACTTCAAGATGTCGGGCTCTCGCGGTTTAACTTCGCGGTTCAAAGCTGCATGCCCACCGAGGCATAAACCCGTGGTGCGAAATAGCTGCGGGTGCGCTCGGTGACGGTCTGCCCAGCGTCCTGGTAGGAGCGGCTGCGGCTGATGGGCGCGTCGCCGATGTTGTAGACGCCCACCCTCCAAGACCACTTGCGGGCCACCGAGTGACCCACGTGGGCGTCGAGGGTCACGCGCGACTGCTCGCGCCCCCTGAGGGTGGGCGTGGTCAGGGCGGCCGGGCCGTTGAGCGTGAGTCCTATGCCCCCGAAGGTGCCGCCGGTGCGGCGCATAGGCTGGTTAATGTTCAAGCTGGCGGTGTATGTGGACTGACCGGGAATGGCCATGCCTTCGCGGTCGCCGTCGATCATGCGCGACTGCAGCACGGTGGCGTTGGCGGTGAGCAGCCAGCTGCGCGCCCAGCCGCTATCGCTCAAGGGACGCTTGATATCTCCCTCCAGACCTACCGTGCGGGCGTTGCCGATGTTCTGGCGCTGTTCCTGCCACTGCGTGCCTTGCTGAAACACCTGGGTGGCGATCACGTCGCTGACCTGGCGCACGAACAGGCTCAGGCCCATCTGGCCTTGGCCGGGCAGGCGCTGCTCGACGCCGATGTCGAAGGTCTGGGTGACTTCCGGTCTCAGGTTGGGGTTGCCGATCTGGTTGGGGTTGCTGATGCTGTTGATACCCTGGCTGGGCACGGTGCGCTCGAGCAGATCCCACACGCTGGGCTGGCGGGTGATGCGGGCAATGTTCAAGCGCCATTGCGCGGTTTCGCTCAGCGGCGTGCGGGTATGCGCCGAGGGCTGCCAGAAGTTGAGCTGCTGGTTGACCTGCAGCGCATCGACCTGCGAGTGCAGCTTGACTGTCTCGCCGCGCAGGCCCAGCGTCAGGGTGGTCTTGGCCGGCAGCGCCCATTCGTTCTGGCCCCACAGCGCGGCCCGCTCGATGCGCGAGTTGAGCGCCTGCAGGGCCGATGCGCCGTCCTGGCTGCCGCCGCTGGCCTGGCGATTTCATATTCCAGCCCGGTCATCCACAGCAGCGACTCGCGCGCGCCTGTGAGTTTGGACTTGAGTTGCCAGGTCGACTCGCTGCGGTCTTCATGGTAAGTGCCTGCGCTGCGCTGGCGCTGGCTGTCGTCGCTTTGCTGGTTGCCCGACAGGCTGCTTTCTAGCTTGCCGATGGACAGACGCCGCGTCCAGTCGCCGCCAAGCTGCCAGGAGCTGCGCTGGGCGCTGGAGCTTTCAGATTGCAGCAAGCCGCCGCTGAGCTGCTGGTAGTCGCCGCTGCTCTTTGAGCCGCTGATGTTGCCGCGCAGCGAGACCTGGTCGCGTCCGATGCGACCGTTCAGGCGCTGAATCAGCATCCAGTCGTCACGCCGGGTGCGGCTTTCCGAGCGGGTGTCGGTGAGCACGCCGCCGACTTCGCTCTGGCGTTCCTGATCGGAGCCGCTGAGTCCGCGGGCCAGCCAGACGCCGGTGAAATAGGACCAGGTCGCACTGCTGGCCGGCGCCTTGGGATCGACGTTGCCGAGCGGGCCGGTGCGCATGGCCCACAGGCGGGGGCTGTGCTGATCCCAGGCGATGTTGTCGGTCAGTCGCACCATGGCTGTTCGCTGCGGCATGGCCTGGCGCAGCACGATGTTGACCGTGCCGCCGCTGGAGCCGGAATACTCTGCGCTGGGTGAGCGGACGATCTCGATGCGCTCGATCAGATCGGCCGGCAGCTGGTCGATCGGCAATTGGGCCCGGCCTGCCGAACGCTGGCCGTCGATCATCACCCGGGTGGCGCTGCTGTCGAGCCCGCGCATGCGAATTTCAAGGTTGCCGTTCGCCCCAGTGGTGACCTGCAGGCCCGGCAGGCGACGCAACACGTCTTCGGTGCTGTCCACGCCCATGAGCTCGATGTCCTGCCGGTCGACCACCACCAGAGAGCCGGTGGCCTGAAAGCGTTCTTCGAGCGAGCGGCGCGTGGTGATCACCACCTCACGCAGGGTTTGCGTTGCGCCATCAGTCGGGCCTTCGTCGGGGCCCATCTGTGCCTGGGTCAGGCCGCTGCTGGCCAGGTAGACGGCGAGGCAGACGGTCTTAGCCAAGGCTGAGCGAGGGGGCAGCGAGCGGCGATGTGGCATGGTGGTGTCCGTCCGAGGAAATGCTTAGGGACGCAAGGGTTTGTCAGGGATTATCCCGGAGGCCGTACGCGGCTGCTGTCGCATTTTGGCGGGGCAGCTTGGCGCCAGGCGGGCTCAGCGCAGGCGCTGCGGCGTGATCTCGACCGTGTCCTTGGCATTGCCGATCCAGATATTACCGTCTTGGATGGTCAGCTGCAGTTGCATGCTGCGCTCGGTCAGGCGGGCGAGGGCCTGGCTGGGCTCGGCCTCGATCTGCCAGACGCTGATGTTGTCTGCCCGGGTGATTTTGGTCTCCAGACCCTTCCACCAGACGGCTGTGCTGCTGGCATGGCTGTACACGCTCACCCGCGCCGAGCGGCCGGCCGCACGCATCAGGCGCTTGTCGTCGGGCTGGCCCACATCGATCCAGTGCAGCAGGGCGTCGGTGTAATCCTTGTGCCAGAGCGCGGCCTCGTCCACATCCCACAGGTCTTTGGCAAATTCGAGCTGGCCGGCCTTGTCATCGGGCGCCACGTTCAGCGCAAAGGCCAGCAGCCGCACCATCATGCGCTCATCGGTCTCCGAGGGATGGCGGGCGATGGTCACCGCATGATCGGCATACAGATGGCGGTCCATGTCTGCGATTTGCAGCTGGGCTTTGTAGATGGTGGCCTTCAATGCCATGACGGGGCTCCGGAGCAAAACCTCCATTGGAACAGGATTGCCAGCGGCTGGCGCTCAGAAGGGGGCGGGGCTGTCAAAGCGCAGGGCTTGCCCGCTGGCCGGGTGGCGCAAGCTCAGGCTGCTGGCGTGCAGCAGCAGGCGCTGGGGCGGTAGCGCTTGCCCGGTTTGCGATGGGCCATAGAGCGCATCGCCCACGATGGGATGGCCGATGGCCTGCAAATGGACCCGCAGCTGGTGCGAGCGACCGCTCAGCGGCTCGAGCAGCACCCGGGTTTGGTCCGCCCCATGGGCCAGCACCTGCCAGCGGGTCTGGCTGGGCTTGCCGTGCACGGCATCGACCTTTTGCAGCGGTCGGCGCGGCCAGTCGGCGGCCAGTGGCAGGTCGATCAGCTGCCAATCGCCGTCGGCCTTCATCAGGCCATGCACCACCGCGGTGTACTGCTTGCTGATGGCGCGCTGCTCGAAGGCCTGGCCGATCAGGCGCTGGCTGAGCGCATGCCGGGCCATGAGCATCAGGCCCGAGGTGGCCATGTCCAGCCTGTGCACCACCAGGGCGCCGGGCACCTGGGTCTGCGCCCAGCGGCTCAGGCAGTCTTGCTTGTCGGGGCCGCGGCCGGGTACCGACAGCATGCCGGCGGGTTTTTCGAGCACCAGCAGATCCTCATCCAGGTGGATCAGGCCGGGGGCCGTTGCGCTGTGGGGCTCGCTCATGGCCGGGGATTATCGGTAGCCGCTGCCCGGGGACCGCCTCGCTCTGCCTTCGTGGGGTTACAGTTGCGCCCCATGTCCGAGACCCACAGCTTGCGCGACCTTTTCCGCATTGGCGACTACATGCGCATGTGGTTTGCCCGTCTGTCGAGCACCGCCGCCCAGCAGATGCTGATGGTGGCGGTAGGCTGGCAAATGTACGAGCTGACCAACAGCGCCTGGGACCTGGGCCTGGTGGGGCTGTACCAGTTCGCCCCCGCCTTGTTGTTCACCCTGGTGGCGGGCCATGCGGCCGACCGCTTGCACCGCGGTCGCATCATTGCCCTGTGCCTGTTGGCGCAGGCAGTGGTCGCGCTGGTGTTGGTGGCAGCTACCTCGGGCTGGGGGCAGGATGGGCAATGGCTTTCGCGTGAGCTGTTGCTGGGTATCTCGCTGCTGCTGGGTTTGGCGCGGGCCTTTCAGATGCCGGCTCAGCAGGCGCTGGCCCCGCTGCTGGTGCCTGCGGCCATGCTGCCGCGCGCCACCGCCTTTAACTCGGCCGGCACCGAGGTGGCGGTGATTGGCGGGCCGGCCTTGGGCGGTCTGGTGTTTATCGCCGGCGCCGTGGCAGTCTACGGCCTGTGCCTGGCTTTGCTGCTGCTGGCCTCGCTGCTGGCGCTGACCTTGCGCTACCGGCATGTGCCGCCGGCGCATGAACCGGTCACCCTGGACAGCGTACTGGCCGGCCTGACTTTTGTGTGGCGCAGCAAGCTGCTATTGGGCGCGGTGTCGCTGGATTTGTTTGCGGTATTGCTGGGCGGGGCCACCGCCTTGCTGCCGATTTTCGCCAAGGATATTTTGCAGGTCGGCCCCTGGGGCTTGGGCCTGCTGCGCGCAGCGCCGGCTGTAGGCGCCCTGCTGATGTCCTTGGCCTTGACGCGTTGGTCCATGGACAGCCGGGTGGGTCATAAGCTCATGGCAGCGGTGGCGGTGTACGGGCTGTGCATGCTGGTGTTTGGCCTGTCCACGCATTTTCTGCTCTCGCTGTTTGTGCTGGCCATCTCCGGCGCGGCCGACATGGTCAGCGTGGTCATACGCATGACGCTGATTCAGCTGGAGACCCCGGACCACATGCGAGGCAGGGTCAGTGCGGTCAATTCGATTTTTATTGGCGCCTCCAACCAGCTCGGGGAGTTCGAATCGGGGGCGACTGCGGAGTGGTTCGGCCCGGTCGGCTCGGTGGTGATCGGTGGCGTTGGCACCTTGCTGGTGGCAGCCACCTGGATGCGCCTGTTCCCCACGCTGGCCCAACGCGATCGAATGACGCACTGAGCTTGCGGCCAGCCTGCTTTTAGCGGCGGCTGCGCGCCGCCTGCACATCGACCGCGCTCACAGCGCCGGCGCTGTGGCCCCAGCTGCTGCGCAGGTGATTGAGCAGATCGGCGATGTCTTGCTCGCTCAGGTCTACCCAGTAAGGCGGCATGCCATAAGGCCGGGGGTTGCCGGCAGTGGCCGGCGGGTAGCCGCCATGCAGCACCATCTGCACAAGGTTGACCGTCGAATCCATGGTGACCGCCCGGTTGCCGGCCAGCGCCGGATAAGCATTGCTCACGCCTTGGCCCTGAGCGCCGTGGCATTGGACGCAGTGTTTGTCATACAGCGCAGCGCCGGCCGTATTGGCTTGGGCCAGGCGGGCCGGCGGCGGCGGGCGGGGGCTGGCCGGCAGGGCTTTGAGGTAGGTGGCCATGGCTTGCAGGTCGGTCTGGCTCAGGTGCTGGGTGCTGTGCAGTACCACCTCGGCCATAGGCCCTTGCACCGAGCCGCGCGGCGAAACCCCGGTTTGCATCAGGGCCACGATGTCGGCCAGGGGCCAGTCCATCAGGCCGGCCTGGCGGGCATCGGTGAGCGAGGGCGCGTACCAGTTTTGCATTGGGATCAGGCCGCCGGCCAGGTCCAGAGGATTGCTTGCGCCCAGGACGTTGCGCGCGGCGTGGCAGGCCGAGCAGTGGCCCAGTCCCTGCACCAGATAGGCGCCACGGTTGTAGGCCGGACTCTGCTGGGCCTGCGGCTCGAAGGGTTCGGGTTTGAAGTAAAGCGTGCGCCAGGCCGCCAGCGCCAACTGCGTGTTGAAGGGCCAACGCAGCTCATGCGGCGTGTTGGCCCGCGCTACTGGCGGCAAGCTGCGCAGGAAGGCGTAGATCGCATCGGCGTCTTCGCGCTGCAGGCGGCTGTAGTTGGCATAGGGGAAGGCCGGGTAGAGCAGGCGACCATCACGCGAGCGGCCCTCGCGCAGCGCCTGCCAGAAGTCTTCGGCACTCCAGGCGCCGATGCCGGTGCTCGCATCGGGCGTGAGGTTGCCTGCATAAACGGTGCCAAAGGGGGTGGCGATGCCGCGCCCGCCCGCATAGGGCGCGCCGCCGCGTTCGGTATGGCAGGCCATGCAGTTGCCGGCGCGGGCGAGGTAGGCGCCGCGCTCGATCAGCGCCTGACCCGTGGGGGCGGGAGAGGCTGTTCTTTCTGCAGCGGGGCGCTGCTCGCGCAGTTCGCGCCAGAGCAGGGTCACCAGGACCAAGGCCAGGGCCAAGGCCAGCAATGCGGCCTTCAGCCTGGCCGGACGGTTCTGCTTGTTCATCGCACGCCCGCAGCCACTGCAGTGCCGCCGCATTCTTGAGCCGCAGTGTTGGCGGCCAGTGCGGGCTGAGCGGCCCGTGCGTTCTGCGGCCGGCTGTCGGCCGGTATGGGCTGGGCTGCCAGATAGCTGGAGATGGCTTCGATGTCCTGCTCGGCCAAGCCTTTTGCAATGCTGGCCATGCAATCGGGCGCGTGAGCGCGGCGCTTGCCGTTGCGCCAAGCACCCAGCTGGGCATTGAGGTAGTCGCGCGGCAAGCCCAGCAGCCCCGGCACCTGAGGCAGCACGCCGGTCAAGCGCTGGCCGTGGCATTGGGTACAGGCCGGCAACTGCCGCGCTGCATCACCTTGCAGCGCCAACTGGCGGCCGCGTTCGAGCAGGGCGGGCGAGGCGCGTGTGGCCAGCGGGGGCGGGTAGGGCGCTTGCAGGGCCGCAAAATGCTGGGCGATTTCCAACAGGTAGCGCTCGCTCAGTGGGTCGAGCAGCTGGGTCATGGCGCCGTAATGGCGCCGGCCTTCCTTGAAATTGAGCAGCTGGTTGTAGAGGTAGCCGGCTGGCTTGCCGGCGATGCGAGGGTAGTAACCGTCGGGTCCGGCCCGGCCCTGCACACCGTGGCAATGGGTGCAGGCCATGCTGCGCTGGGCCATGCTGTCTTCAAATGGCGCAGGCGCTGTGCTCTGGGCTGCAGCCAACAGAGGGCTGAGCAGGGCCGCGAAAAGGATCAGGCGCAAGCTGTTCAACATGGCTTCAGTCCTGCGCCTCCAGCACCAGGTCACTGTCCGGATGGGCTACGCAGGGCAGAATGTAGCCTTCCTCTTTTTCTTGCGCGCTCAGGCCTGGCCAATCGATGCGGTAGCTCACCCGCCCGCTGGTGAGGCGGCGCAGGCAGGCGCGGCAGGTGCCATTGCGGCAAGACGACAGCAGCTCGATGCCGGCGGCTTGCGCCGACAGCAACAGGCTCTGATTGGCGGGCGCAGCAATGGGCTGAGCTTGCGGCTGCAGCCAAAGCTGATGGATGAGGGGCGCGGGGCTGGGCTCGTGGGCGTTGCGTGACATGCAGGCGGGAATTTAACCGATGCCGCCTTCAGTGCCCTGACGCGCACACTGGCTCTGGCCTCGCCGACGGCGGCGAGATCTCATCTGCGACGACAATACCGAGCTTTGTTTATGGAAAATCCTCTTCGAATGTCTACCCAAACCGTCAGGCCCGCCACTGTGCGGGATGCCAAAGCCATCGCCCGCGTGCATGCGGCAGTGACCCAGGCCATACACCGCGATGTCTTCGGCCTGGACCAACTCAGCGGCCCTTCTTTGGACGAGCTTCAGGTCTACTGGCGCGAGGCGATTGAATACAGCGAGCCGCAGGTGCAGGTCGCCATTGAGGGCGAGACCATGGTCGGTTTTGTCGGTTTTGACCGCTCGCGCGATAAGGGCACACCTTCGACCACCGGTGAAATTTGGGCCCTGTGCGTTCTGCCCGACCACTGGCAGCAGGGCTTGGGCACCGCCTTGTGGGACGCGGCCAACGACGGCCTGAAGGAAGAGGGCTGTACCCGGGTGACGGTATGGGTGCCGGTGCGTGACGAGCGGGCCTTGCGTTTTTTCGAGCATGCTGGCTTCAAGCGTGAGATGAACACCCTCAAGACGGTGCAGGCGGGCTCGACCAAGATCGAGGAAATCCGCTTGCGGCGCGAGTTGCAGTGATGCGCCAGCGCGGGTCTTGCTTGGCATGAGTTCAGCGCAGCGCCAGGTGCTGCTGGCCCCGATGGAGGGCCTGCTTGATTTTGTGCTGCGCGATGTGCTCACCCGCATCGGCGGCTTCGACCGCTGCGTCTCGGAATTCATCCGCATCACCGACCAGCTGCTGCCTGCGCGGGTGTTTGAGCGGGTCATGCCGGAGCTGTTGCAAGGCAGCCTCACGCAAGCGGGCGTGCCCGTGCGTGGCCAGTTATTGGGCTCGGATCCGGTCTGCATGGCCGACAACGCTGCCCGCCTGGCCGAGCTGGGCTCTCGCGGGGTGGATCTGAACTTTGGTTGCCCGGCCAAGGTCGTCAATCGGCACGGCGGTGGCTCCGTGCTGCTCAAAGACCCTGAGCAGCTCTACCGCATCGTCTCTGCGGTGCGCGCTGCGGTGCCGGCTGCGGTGCCGGTATCGGCCAAGATGCGCTTGGGCTTTGAGCATGACCGCCTGGCCGAAGCCTGCGCGCAGGCCATCGAGGCCGGTGGCGCTGCAGAGTTGGTGGTGCATGCCCGCACCAAGGTCGATGGCTATCGCCCCCCGGCCTATTGGCCCCGGGTGGCCGATGTGCGGGCGGCAGTGACCATCCCGGTGGTGGCCAATGGCGAGATTTGGTCGGTCCTTGATGCCGACCGGTGTCTGCGCGAATCGGGCGCCAGCGCGCTGATGCTCGGGCGTGGCGCGGTGGTTGATCCGGCCCTGGCCTGGCGGCTTAGGCAAAGCCTGGGCTGGCCCGACCCTGCGCTGGGCCCGGCGCGGCCTGGCTTGCTCGATTGGCCGGCTTTGCTGCCGCACATCGATATCTTTTGGCGACGGGTGTGCGAGCGCATTGAGCCCAGGGCGCGTGCCGGCCGGCTCAAGCAGTGGCTCAATTTTTTGCGCCGTGCCAGCCCGCAGGCTGAAGCCGCCTACCAGCAACTGCGCACCGTCAACGACAGCATCGGCGTTGGCCTTTGGCTGCAGGACGCTATGCGTCAGGCGCGGGCATGCCCCGAACAGCTTGAGGCTTGCGCCGAGGCGGCGCACAAACGCGAGTTAGCGCCGGCCTGATTCTTTGGCAGCTAAGATCGCCGCCCATGAATGGGCTGGTCTTCGATTCCCTGGCACCGGTGGTGCTGCTGATTGCCTCGGGGTACTTGGCCGGCCGTTGGGGCTGGCTGGCGCAGAGCGCGGTCAAGGACCTGACGCAGCTGATTTTTTACCTGCTCTCACCCGCCTTGCTGTTTCGCACCATGAGCGCGGTTCATGTGGAGCAGTTGGACTTTGCGCCGGTTGCGGCCTACTTTATCGCGGCGGTGATCCTGTTTGCCGGCACCTTGCTCAGCCAGGGCTTTAGTCGCCGATCGGCGGTGCTGGCTTTGGCGGGCACTTTTTCCAATACGGTGATGATCGGCATCGCCCTGATCAACCTGCTGTTTGGCAGCCAGGGCTTGGTCACCTTGCTCACCCTGGTGTCCATACACGCCCTGGTGCTGCTAACCCTGGCCACCGTGGTGCTCGAGGTAGCGGTGCGCCGTGACGCAGCGCGACAGAGCAGCAGCGCGGGCGTACCCACTTCCATGCTGCGCATCGTGCTGCAGTCCTTCAGGTCTTCCCTGCTGCACCCGGTGCCGCTGCCGATTTTGCTGGGTCTGCTCTATGCCCAGACCGGTTGGGGCATTCCTGCGGTGATTGACAAGCCCCTGGCTCTGCTGGGCTCGGCCTTGTCGCCGATGGCCCTGGTGCTGGTGGGCGTGTCGCTGGCTTACACCTCGGTCGGGTCTCACTGGCGCGGGGCCCTGGCACTGGCCGGCGTCAAGAACGTGCTGCATCCCCTGCTGGTCTGGCTGATCTGCCTGGCCCTGGGCGTGGGGGGGCTGCCGATGACCGTGATGGTGGTGACGGCGGCTCTGCCGATCGGCGCCAATGTGTTTTTGTTCTCGCAGCGCTATGCGGTGGCGCAGGACCTGGTGACTGCCAGTGTGGCCATGTCATCCATGTTGGGCTTGCTGACCCTGACCGCCATTTTGGCGATGCTGCTCTAGCCGCTTGCTTTGTAGGGAGGACCTGCTATGTCATCTCTGGCGACCTTGCCGGTGCCGGTACAGACCGTTGGCCTGCTGCTGCTGTCCAATGTTTTCATGACCTTTGCCTGGTATGGGCATTTGCGCAACTTGGCGAGCTCGCCCTGGTATGTAGCGGCGCTGCTCAGTTGGGGCATTGCGCTTTTCGAGTACTTGTTGCAGGTGCCGGCCAACCGCATTGGCGCCACCCAGTTCAGCGTGGCTCAGCTCAAGATCGCACAGGAAGTCATCACCCTGAGCGTGTTCGTGCCGTTTGCGGTTTTTTATCTGAACCAGCCGCTCAAGCTCGATTACTTGTGGGCGGCGCTGTGTCTGCTGGGGGCGGTGTATTTCATTTTTCGCTCCAGCTGAAGCCGCGCCGGCGCCGCTACACTCTTGCCCGTTTTGTCATTGATCGTTGAAAAAATCTCAGGAACCAACCCATGCTGTTTGGTAAGTTGCTGCCCCGGGAGGGCAATTTTTTCGAGATGTTCAATCAGCATGCTGATCGCATCGTCGAGGCGGCCCATGCTTTTTCGGCCTTGGTCAACAACTACGGCGATGCGGCCAAGCGCGAAGCCTTCAATCGTGACGTAGACAGTGCCGAGCGGGCCGCTGACCGGGTGACTCACGAGGTCAACCGCATGTTGCACAAGACCTTCATCACGCCGATTGACCGTGAGCAGATCCACTCCTTGATCAACACCATGGACGATGTGGCCGACCTGATTCAGGATTCTGCAGAAACCATGGCGCTCTATGACGTGCGCCACATGACCGAGGAGATTCACCGGCTGACCGACTTGAGCGTTCGCTGCTGCGAGCGCGTGCGCTATGCGGTTTCACTCATTCCCGACCTGAGCACCGCATCGACCGCCGAGGCGGCGCTCAAGACCTGCGAGGAAATCGACAAGCTCGAGTCAGATGCCGACCGTGTCATGCGCTCGGCCATGAGCAAGTTGTTTCGCGAGGAGCCCGATGTGCGCGAAGTAATCAAGCTCAAAGCGATTTATGAGTTGCTCGAGACCATCACCGATAAGTGCGAAGACGTCGCCAACCTGATCGAGGGCATCGTCCTCGAGAACTCCTGAAAGACGCGGGGTTCAGGCATGGATGTGACTCAAACCGCCCTGTGGGTGGTGGTTTTGCTGGTGGTGCTGGCTTTGGCCTTCGACTTCATGAATGGCTTTCATGATGCGGCCAATTCCATCGCGACCGTGGTTTCCACCGGCGTGCTCAAGCCCGCGCAGGCGGTGCTCTTTGCGGCCTTCTTCAATTTTGTCGCCATCTTCATTTTTCACCTGAGCGTGGCGGCCACCATCGGCAAGGGTATCGTCCAGCCCGGGGTGGTTGACACCCATGTGGTGTTTGGGGCGCTGGTAGGGGCCATCACCTGGAATGTGGTGACCTGGTACTACGGCATTCCCAGTAGCTCCTCGCACGCACTGATCGGCGGCATTGTGGGTGCGGTCATCGCCAAGGCTGGCGCCGGCGCATTGATTTCGGCCGGCATTATCAAGACAGTGGCCTTTATTTTTGTGTCTCCCACGCTGGGCTTTTTGCTCGGATCCTTGATGATGGTGACGGTGGCCTGGGTTTGCCGGCGGGCGGCGCCGTCCAAGGTGGACCGTTGGTTTCGGCGGCTCCAACTGGTGTCTGCAGGCGCTTACAGCCTGGGCCACGGCGGCAATGACGCCCAAAAAACCATAGGCATCATCTGGCTCTTGCTGATTGCCACCGGCTATGCGGCCGCGGCCGACAAGGCGCCGCCTTCCTGGGTCATTGTCAGCTGCTATTTCGCCATTGCCTTGGGCACCATGTTCGGCGGCTGGCGCATCGTCAAGACCATGGGTCAGAAAATCACCAAGCTCAAGCCTGTGGGGGGCTTTTGTGCCGAGACTGGTGGCGCGCTGACCTTGTTTCTGGCCACATTTTTGGGCATTCCGGTCTCGACCACCCACACCATCACTGGTGCCATCGTGGGCGTGGGCTCCACGCAGCGCGCCAGCGCGGTGCGTTGGGGTGTGGCCGGCAACATTATCTGGGCCTGGATTCTCACCATTCCCGCCTCGGCCTTTGTCGCGGCGGTGGCCTACTGGCTCAGCCTGCAGTTGTACTGATCCTGCTCTGCGCCGTGTTGGCGCTCACTGCGAAATTTGCCGGGCCAGCTCAATTTGCCATTCAAAGTAGCGCTGGAAGCTGTAGGCCAGCGCGGCCATCAATGCGGTGGCGCCCAGCATCAGTGCGCCTATCACTGCCACGATGGTCAGCCAATTGCTGCTTCCCGCGCCTGCTTCCTGCTCAGATGCGCCCGCATTGAAGCGCGCATTCCATTTGTCCTGGCTCATCAGGCCGTAAACAATCGCATTGATCGAGCAGGCGGCGATCACAAAACCGAGCAGTGGGATCAGCAGCCAGCTCAGGTGATCGTCCACACCCAGGCCGCGCGCCCGCATCAGCCCATACATGCCCAAGGCGGTGGGGATGGGCAGCGCCCAGCCTATCAGGTCGGACAGACCGAACAGATAAAACCGGTGCAGCCCCAGGGGGCCGCCTAGGACGGTGAGCCAGGCACTCAGGGTCTTGTTTTTCATGAGACATGGCCCTTGCAGGGCCGAGGTTGGGGCTTGGGCGCGGGGCGGTGCCCAGCGGCAGGCGTCAGTCTGCGGTTGACACCGGTGGCGTATTGTCGCCCGGGCCCAATGTCTTTTCCATCAGTACGATATCAAGCCAGCGATCGAATTTCCAGCCGCAGGAGCGCAGCACGCCCACCTCGGTAAAGCCAGCCGCCTGGTGTACACCCACCGAGCCGGCATTGCCCGAGTCGCCGATGACCGCGATCAGCTTGCGCAAGCCCGCCGCCTGCGCCCGCAGCGCCAGTTCCTCCAGCAGTACCCGGCCCATGCCCTGACCCTGGGCTTCGGGCGCCATGTAAATCGAATCCTCGGCCGAAAACCGGTAGGCCGGCCTGGGCTTGAACCAGTTGCAGTAAGCAAAGCCCAGCACTTGGCCATTCTTGCGCGCTACCAGGTAGGGCAGGCCTTTGGCGAGCACATCGCGGCGCCGCTCGCTCATTTCCTGCAGGCTGGGCGGCTCGATTTCAAAGGTGCCGGTGCCGTGGCGCACGTGGTGGGCGTAGATGCGGGTGATGTCGTGCAGGTCCTGTTCCCGGCTGTCTTCGATGCTCAAGGTCATGCGCGCTGCCCTGCCAAGCAGGGTAAGAAGTGGTTCTGGCTATAATGGAAGGCTTTGCAGCGCTTCGCTGGCCGGGTGGCCATGTCGTGTGTCTTGAGCCGCTGCAGGATTTTCGGGGCTGCCGGTTTTTTGCAGGCCGCCCCGCCACCCGAAGGATAAATCATGGTCGTGATCCGACTTGCCCGCGGCGGCTCCAAGCACCGTCCTTTTTTCAACATTGTTGTGGCCGACAAGCGCGACCGTCGTGACGGCCGCTTCATCGAGCGCATCGGCTTTTACAACCCGCTGGCCAAGGGCACGGAAGAGGGCCTGCGCGTGGCCCATGACCGCCTGAGCTACTGGCAGGGCGTGGGCGCGCAAGCCTCGCCCACCGTGGTTCGTCTGGTCAAGCAAGCGGCTCCCGCCGCCGCCTGAGCGCGGCCATGTCCGTTTTCCAGTCGTCGTCCTTGCCGGACGATGCAGTGGAAGTCGGGCGTGTGCTCGATGCCTGGGGCATCAAGGGCTGGATCAAGCTGCTGCCCCACAGCAGCGACCCGCAAGCCCTGCTGCAAGCCAGCGTCTGGTTCGCTCAGCCCCCTCAAGCCCGGCTTCGTCCGGGCTTTTCCGCTTTTCAAGGCACGGTAGAACTCAAGGTCGAGGAATGCCGCTGGCATTCAGATGTGGTGGTGGCCCGGATCGAAGGGGTGGACGACCGCAATGGCGCCGAGGCCCTCAAGGGTGCCAGCCTTTATCTGCCCCGCTCGGCCTTTCCCAAGCCGGCCAGCGACGAATACTACTGGGTCGACCTGATCGGTCTGGCGGTGGTCAACCGCGAAGGCCTGAGCCTCGGGCAGGTGCGTGACCTGATGAGCACCGGCCCCAATTCAGTGTTAGTCCTTGCTTACGAGCAAATCACTGAAGACGGCAGTACACGCCAGGCTGAGCGCATGATTCCCTTTGTCTCGGCCTATGTGGATGCGGTCGACCTGCCGGGTCGGCGTATCACCGTGGACTGGCAGCCCGATTACTGACCCGGTCCTGCGCCAACCCATGCGTTTTGACATCATCACCCTGTTTCCGCAGCTGTTTGCCCCGCTGCTGGAATCCGGTGTGACACGCCGCGCCTTCGAGTCCGGTCAGGTTCAGGTGCGCCTGTGGGATTTGCGCGAGCACGGCGAAGGGCCCTACCGCCGGGTGGACGACCGACCCTACGGGGGAGGACCGGGCATGGTGATGCTGGCCGAGCCCTTGTTGCAATGCCTGCAGCGCATCCGGGCCGACCGGCCCGACGCTGCCCCGGTATGGCTGTTTTCCCCTTTGGGGCAGGTGATCAACCATGCGGCGGTCAGCCAATGGGCCGCCGGCTCTGGCGCGATTTTGATCTGCGGCCGCTATGAGGGCCTGGACCAGCGCTTCATTGATGCCCATGTGGACGCCCAGATCAGCCTGGGCGACTTTGTGCTGTCGGGCGGCGAGATCGCCGCCATGGCCCTGCTCGATGCGGTCGCGCGTCTGCAGCCTGGGGTGTTGCACGACGAGGGCAGCCACCAGCAAGACAGTTTCAACCCTTTGCTCGACTGGCTGCTGGACTGCCCGCATTACAGCCGGCCCGAGGTCTGGCGCGCTCAGGCGGTGCCTGCGGCCCTGACCTCAGGCCACCATGCCCAGATCGCCCAGTGGCGGCGCCAGCAAAGTCTGCAACTGACCGCCCGCCATCGCCCCGATCTGATCGACCAGGCCCGCCGGCAGGGCCTGCTGAGCAAGGCCGATCTGGCCCATCTGAACAGCCTGGACCAGCCTGGCGATTCAGGGCCCCAGACAGGTGCAGAAGCCGGGGGCGGCTGAGCCGCTATAATGGAGGGCTTTTCGGTCCTCTGGCGGCCACTGCAACCGGCGCGAGCTTTACCCTTGCGTTTTCCCTTGCGGATTTGCGGATTTGCGGTCTTTTGCGCAGCGCGTGCATGAACGAAGAGAATATTGAGGAAGTCTCATGAATCTGATCCAAACCCTCGAGCAAGAAGAAATTGCTCGCCTGAACAAGACCATCCCCGCCTACGCCCCTGGCGACACCGTGATCGTCAGCGTCAATGTGGTTGAAGGCACCCGCAAGCGGGTGCAGGCCTTTGAAGGCGTGGTCATTGCCAAACGCAACCGTGGCCTCAACTCCAGCTTCATCGTGCGCAAAATCTCCAATGGCGAAGGCGTGGAGCGGACCTTTCAGGTCTACAGCCCGCTGATCGCCAAGATCGAGGTCAAGCGCCGCGGTGATGTGCGCCGTGCCAAGCTGTACTACCTGCGTGACCGCAGCGGCAAGTCGGCCCGTATCAAGGAAAAGCTCGGCGCCAAGGCAGCCTGAGCCCCTCCGGTCTCAGCCCCTTGCATCCCAGAAAAAGCCGCTGCTCAGCGGCTTTTTTCTTATCGGCCTTATGCACCCCATAGAACGCTTCGATCCCCGCTCGGCGCCCCCTGTCCGGGTTGACGCGCATCTGCCGGCAGTGCCTACCGAGCGGCTGACCGCTGGCGCCTTGCGTGAGCGTTTTGCCAACCCGCCGACCTGGAGTCCGGAATTCGTGCGCGAGCGGCCGGTGCCGGGTCGCACTTCAGCGCTGGCCGCCGTGTTGGTGCCTTTGGTCCTCAGAGACGAGCACCTGAGCTTGCTGCTGACCCAGCGGGGGCAGAACCTGACGACCCATTCGGGCCAGATCGCCTTTCCTGGCGGCAGGCAGGACGAGTCGGACCGCGACTCGGTGCACACCGCCTTGCGCGAGGCGCAGGAGGAGGTGGGCCTGGCGCCTTCGTTTGTCGAGGTGCTCGGAACTCTGCCGATTTACGTGACCGGCTCCGCTTTCATCATCACACCCGTGGTCGCCCTGGTTCAGCCGGGATTCCAGTTGCAGCCCAACCCGCACGAGGTGGCCGATGTGTTCGAGGTGCCGCTGCCGTTTTTGATGAATCCGGCCCATCACCGTCACCACGAGGCCACCTGGGCGGGTGACCGTCGGCAGTTCTTGTCCATGCCCTGGACTGGGCCGCAAGCGCAGGAGCGCTTCATCTGGGGTGCGACGGCTGGCATGCTGCGCAACCTCTATCGTTTTCTGGTCGCCTGAGCCCGCAAAGCCTGAGTCCGCAAAGCCATAGGCAGCAAAGGCCTGGTATCCACCGCAAGCGGTCAAAGCCGTTTCTAGGCTGAGGGCGCTTCGGTTTGGCCCCGCTCGGGCGATATCATCCCGGTCATGAGTTTTCTTGCTGTTTTGTTGGCCTTGATCCTGGAGCAGGCGCGGCCGCTGTCTCCCGGGCATGCATTGCAGCAGGCGCCACGCGCCTGGCTGCGGCTGGTCAGCCGCAATCTTGACGCGGGCCGCAGTCACCACGGTTGGCTGAGCTGGGTCGTGGCAGTCGGTTTGCCAGCCCTGGTGGCGCTGGCGGCCCATCATCTGTTGTGGTGGGTGCATCCGGTGCTGGCCTTCGTGCTCAATGCCGCCATTTTGTACCTCACCCTGGGCTTTCGACAGTTCAGTCACCACTTCACCACCATCCGGGACGCGCTCGACATGGGTGATGAAGAGCAGGCCCGCAGTGCGCTGGCTCAGTGGCAGCAGGTCGACGCCAGCGCCTTGCCCAGAAGCGAGATCGTCAGGCACGTCATTGAGCATTCGGTGCTGGAGGCGCACCGGCGCGTGTTCGGCGTGCTGGGCTGGTATTCGGTCATGGCCGCTTTTGGGCTGGGGCCGGCCGGCGCGGTGATCTACCGGCTCAGCGGCACTGCCTTTGCGGACTGGCGCGACAGGAGCCGCCAGCCGGGCGAGGGCGTCAGCCCGGCACTGCTGCAGGTGGCCCGGCAGGCCTGGGGTTTGATCGACTACCTGCCCGCGCGCATGACCGCCCTGGCTTTTGCGGTGGTGGGCAGCTTTGAGGATGCGGTCGACAGTTGGCGCCAGTGTGTGGCCGGTTTTGCGGGTACTCTGGCCGATTTGGTCGAACGCAATCAGGCGATCGTGCTGGCAGCGACCGCGGGGGCAGTCAATGTCCGGCTGGGGGGCGCGCCGCTGCAAAGTCGGCAGGCCGATGTGCCCGATGCGGCTGAGCCCCAGCCTGGCCTGCCGATCAGCGCGGCCGGGCGCGCGCCCGAGCCAGCCCATTTGCGCAGCGTGGTGGGCCTGGTGTGGCGCTCGGTGGTGCTGTGGATGGTCTTGCTGGCCTTGCTCACCCTGGCGCGCTTGCTGGGCTGAAGCCGAGCGGGCGTCTTTAGTAGCGGGGCGGCTGGGAGAGCTCGTCAAAAAGCTCCAGATAGATGCGGTAGCGTTGGGCGCTGATGGCCTTGGCACCAGCTGCGGTGGACACCTCAGCAATGACGCCGCAGCCCGGCTCGTGGCGGTGGCTGCAGTTGTGGAAGCGGCAGCTTTGCGCATGGGCCTGCAGGTCGGGCATGAGCGAGGCCAGTGCCATGGCTTCGATGTGCTGCAGGCCGAACTCCTGAAAGCCGGGCGAATCAATCAGCGCGCTGCTGCGGTCTGCATCCAGCCAGTACAGCGTGGTGCTGGTGGTGGTGTGACGGCCGCTGCCAAGGGCCTGCGAGATTTCTGCGGTCTGGACGTCGGCACCGGGCACCAGGCGATTGACAAGACTGCTTTTGCCCACACCCGAAGGGCCCAGCACCAGGGTGGTCTTGCCCTGCAGGCGCTGCGGTAAATCGGCCAGGTCGGCTGGCGCTGATGCTTGTGCAGCCGATGCCGGCCTGACAGCCAGAGGCAGCACCACCTGCCCCATGGCACGGTAGGGGGCCAGCCTGGCCCAGGCCCGGTCAAACAGCGGCCCTAGGTCCTTTTTATTGAGCCCGATCAGCACCTCTATGCCCTGAGCCCGTGCGGCAATCAGGGCGCGGGCGAGCTGGCTTTCAGAAAACTCCGGCTCTGCTGCGAGCAAGACCAAGACCTGATCGAGATTCGCGGCGAAGGACTTGGTGCGCAGCTCGTCTTGTCGGTAGAGCAGGTTGCGCCGCGTCTCGAGTGCCTCGATGGTGCCCTCATCCTGCGTGGGCAGCCAGCGCACCCGGTCGCCGACCACAGCTTGGTTTTTTTTGCCCCGCGGGTGGCATAAGAAGCGCTCGCCCTGCGGGGTTTCGATCAGCACATGGCGGCCGAAGCTGGCGGTCACCAGGCCTGCGCGGGTGTCCCCTGCCTGCGCGCTGTTGGTCCTGGGCTTCAAGCGTTCAGGGCGTCGACCAGCGTCGCGCAAGCAAAGTCCAGGGCCGAGATGCCGCTCACATCATGGGTGTTCCAGCGCACGGTGCAGTGGCCAAAGCTCACTTGCAGGTCCGGGTGGTGGTCCTGCTGGTGGGCAATGAAGGCCAGCGCGTTGACGAAGGCCATGGTGCGGTGAAAGTCGGGGAAGCGAAAGGTTTTTTCCAGCGCGTCGTCGATCAGGCGCCAACCCTGAGGGGCAGCGCCGTTGAGTTCGCTCAGACGGGTGACGATTTCGGTGGCGCTCAGTGCGCGCAGCGGCGCTGGACCTGCGCCGCTCATGGGGATGCTGTCGCCATGGCGGGAGCGTTCAGCCGCGACAGCCGCTCCGAAGCAGGCGGGTGCGAATAGTAGAACCGGGCGTACAGCGGGTCGGGCGTGAGCGTGCTGGCGTTGTCCTGGTAGAGCTTGAGCAGCGCGCTGCCCAAATCGCCTCCGCTGGTCTGCCGGCAGGCATAGGCGTCGGCCTGGAATTCATGGCGGCGCGACAGATGTGCCGACAGCGGCGAGACAAAGTAGCTGAACACCGGCACCACCAGCAAAAACAGCAGCAGTGCCAGCGCGTCATTGGCCGCGCCCAACTGGGGCAGCACCCCCAGGCCGGTGTAGAACCAGACCTGCTGCGACAGCCAGCCCAGCAGGGCCAGTCCGCCCAGGCTCAGGCCAAACAGCATCGCAATGCGCTGCAGGATGTGCTTGTGCTTGAAATGGCCCAGTTCATGGGCCAATACCGCATCGACCTCGCCAGGATTGAGCTGCTTGAGCAGGGTGTCATAAAACACCACCCGCTTGGCTGCGCCAAAGCCGGTGAAATAGGCGTTGGCATGGGCCGAGCGCTTGCTGCCGTCCATGACAAACAGGCCCTTGGCCGAAAACCCGCAGCGCTGCATCAAGGCGGTGACCCGCGACTTCAGTTGCTCGTCTTGCAAGGGTTCGAACTTGTTGAACAGGGGCGCGATCACGGTCGGGTAAAGCACCAGGATCAGCAGGTTAAAGCCCATCCAGACCGCCCAGGCCCAAAGCCACCACAGCGCGCCGGTGCTGCCCATCAGCCAGACGATCAGCGCCACGATGGGCAGCCCGATCAGCGCGCCCACCACTGTGGACTTGAGCAGATCGCCCAGCCACAAGGCCGGCGTTGTTTTGTTAAAGCCAAAACGCTCTTCGAGGCGGAAGGTGGAGTACCAGGACAGGGGCAGGTCCAGCAGCCCGCCGATCAGGGCAAAGCCGGCCACCAGCGCCACCTGCCGCAGCAGGGGGCTGGTCTGGCCCAGGCCGCTGGCACTGATCCACTGATCGAGCAGACTCAGGCCGCCCATCAAGGTCCAGCCCAGCAGCACGGCTGTGCTCCAAGCCAGGTCGACGGTGGCCAGCTTGGACTTGGCCAGGGTGTAGTCGGCCGCTTTTTGGTGGGCGGCGAGCGAGATCCGGTCGGCAAAGGCCTGCGGCACGCTGCTGCGGTGCTGCGCCACATGGCGCACCTGGCGGCCGTTGAGGTACAGCTTGGTCAGAACGCCGAGCAGCAGCGCGGCGCTAAATGCTACTGTCCACAGGGTTGAAGCATCATTCATAGGGGGAAGTTTAGGTGATCGGCGACAATCCTTCGATGAGCTCTCCCCAAGCCCCCAGCGTCCAGCTTGCCAAGTCTGATCAAAACCTGGTCTGGGTCGATTGCGAGATGAGTGGGCTGGATCCGGAAAAGGAGCGCTTGCTCGAAATCGCCGTCGTCATCACCGGCCCGCATCTGCAGCCGCGCATCGAAGGCCCGGTGCTGGTGATCCATCAAGGTGAGGCAGTGCTCAGTGGCATGGACGCTTGGAACAAGGGCACCCACGGCAAGAGCGGCTTGATTGACAAGGTGCGTGCGAGCACCCTGAGCGAGGCGCAGGCCGAGCAACAGTTGCTCGATTTCATCGCCCGCTATGTGCCCAAGAGCGCCTCACCGCTGTGCGGCAACACCATCAGCCAGGACAGGCGCTTTCTGGTCAAGTACATGCCCAAGCTCGAAGCCTGGCTGCACTACCGCAATCTGGATGTGAGCACACTCAAGGAACTGGCCAAGCGCTGGAAGCCGGCGGCCTACAGCAGCTTCAAGAAGGCCCAAAGCCATACCGCGCTGGCCGATGTGCACGAGTCCATTGAAGAACTGGTGCACTACCGCGAGCATTTGCTCAAGCTCTAAGCGGGCGCCTGGAGCGCTCAGTCCTCGACTCAGTCGTCGATCGAGGCGCTCCAGCGCTGGTCCCAGGTTTTGCTCAGTTCGCGCCGGTCCCGTTTGGTAGGGCGACCATGCTCTATGGTCTGGGCCGGCTCACTGTGCAGGCGCAGCCGCTCACGCAGCTGTTCGCGCTCGCGCAGGCTGTCTTCGGTTTCTTCATAGAGTTGCTGGGCCACCACCGCTGGGCCCCGCTGCTGCGACAAGCCCTTGACCACCACCGTGCGGGGCAGCGGCATTTTGATCAGCAATCGGTCACCGGCGCGCACGTCATGGGCCGGTTTGATGGTGTGGCCATTGAGCTGAACCCGGCCTTTGCCGATTTCTTCAACCGCCAGCGCCCGCGTCTTGAAAAACCGTGCGGCCCACAGCCACTTGTCGATGCGCATGGTCTCCATCGCTGAGCCTGCCCGGAGTTGGCCAATCAGCGGGTGGCGCCCAGGGCCAGGGCCTCATCGCGGCTGCGCGCCAGCGCTTGCAGGTCAGGGCCTTGCATGGTGGCCCAACCGGCCAGGTGCTGTTCAGACACATCGGCCAGCGCCTCGATCCAGGCGGCCTGGTCGTTGAGGCAGGGGATGTAGCGGAACTCCTGGCCGCCGGCCTCCAAAAACGCTTCGCGGGCCTCGTCTTCGATCTCTTCCAGCGTCTCCAGGCAGTCGGCGGTAAAGCCCGGGCAGATCACGTCCACCGAGCGGGTGCCTGCTTGCGCCATGGCCACCAAGGTGGGTTCGGTATAGGGCTCTAGCCATTTGGCTTTGCCAAAGCGCGATTGGAAGGTGACGGTGTAGCGGTCCTTGCTCAAGCCCAGGCTCTGGGCCAGCAGGCGGGCCGTTTTGTAGCACTCGCAGTGGTAAGGGTCGCCCAGTTCCAGCGTGCGCGCCGGCACGCCGTGAAAGCTCATCACCAGATGCTCAGCCTGGCCCTGGGCTTTCCAGTGCTCACGCACTGAAACGGCCAGCGCCTCGATGTAGGCCGTCTCGTCGTGGTAGTGGTTGACAAAGCGCAACTCGTGCAGACGGCGCGTTTTTTGAGACCAAGCAAACACCGCGTCAAACACGCTGGCGGTGGTGGTGGCGCTGTACTGCGGGTAGGCTGGCAGCACCAGCACCCTGTCTACCCCGGCGCGCTTGAATTCTTCGAGTTGAGAGGCGATGGACGGCGAGCCGTAGCGCATGGCGTAGCGCACCTCGACCTGGTGGCCGCGTTCGGCCAGCACTTGGCCTAGCAGGACGGACTGTTTTTCGGTCCATACCCGCAGCGGCGAGCCCTGGGGTGTCCAGATGCTGGCGTATTTGGCCGCCGATTTCTTGGGCCGTATCCGCAAAATAATGCCGTGCAGGATCAGCCACCAGATCGGCCGGGGAATTTCCACCACGCGCTGGTCGCTCAGAAATTCAGCCAAGTAGGCGCGCAGGGCGGGGGCCGTCGGGGCGTCGGGCGTGCCCAGATTGCAATAGAGCACCCCGGTGCGTGCGCCGCGGGCGGGCGCGCTGCCATGGGTGTAGGCGGGTTCGGCAGAAAACGGCATGTGCGTTATTCTCGCCCACCATGCTCGACCGACTTAAAGTCCGGGCCATTACCCTGGACCTGGACGATACCCTCTGGCCTATCTGGCCCATCATTGCCCGCGCCGAAAAGGCTTTGCAGGACTGGCTGCGCCATCGCGCTCCCCGTACCGCAGACTGGATGGCCGACGACTTGCAGCGTCACCGCCTGCGCGAGCAGATCACGCGCGAGCGGCCCCAGGACAAGCACCAACTCAGCGCGCTGCGCACCGAACTGATTCGGCGGGCGCTGCTGCTGTGCGGCGAGCCGGCCGAACTGGCCGACCCGGCTTATGAGGTGTTCTTCGAGGCCCGCCAGCAGGTCGAGTTGTTCGAAGACGCGCTGCCAGCGCTCGAATTCCTGGCCGCGCGCTACCCGCTGGTGGCCCTGTCCAACGGCAATGCCGACATCGAAAAAGTCGGTCTGGGCCGGTTTTTCAAGGCCAGCTTCAGCGCGGAAGCCCTGGGCGTGGGCAAGCCCGAGGCCGCCATCTTCCATGCGGGCGCGAGGGCCGCCGGCGTGGCGCCCGAGCAGGTTTTGCACATTGGAGACGATGCTGGACTGGACGTGCTGGGCGCTCTGGCCTGCGGCATGCAGACCGTGTGGGTCAACCGGGGCGATCATCCCTGGCCGCATGCCGAGCAGCCGCATGAAACCGTTAGCCAACTGCACGAGCTGACCGAGTTGCTGCGATGAATTTCCACAAACCCCGTCTGAGGAGACTCCCATGAGCCTGAAAATTTACGGTATTGCCGCTTCCCGCGCCGCCCGCCCGCTGTGGGTGGCCCATGAGCTGGGCCTGAGCTACGAACATGTGCCCACCCCCTATGCGGGTGGCGCCACCCGTACGCCGGAATTTCTTCAGCTCAACCCCAACGGCCACATCCCGGTGGTCGACGACCACGGCGTCATCGTCTGGGAGTCCATGGCCTGCGCGCTCTATCTGGCCCAGCGCTACCAAGGTGCCGATGGCAGCAGCTTGGCCGGTGTGACGCCAGCCGAGCAGGCCGATGTGCTGCGCTGGAGCTTTTGGGTGGTGACCGAATGCGAGAAAGACGCGCTGAGCGTGCTGATGCACACCGTGGCCATGCCGGCTGACAAGCGCAAGCCGGAACTGGCGCAGGAGGCCGCCGCCCGGTTGCAGGTTCCGCTCAAGGTGCTGGAGCAGCACCTGAGCCGCAGCGGCCCCTACCTGGCCGGCCAGCGCTTTACCGTGGCCGATGTCTGCGTGGCCTCAGTGCTGGGCTGGGCCCTGCCCATGGCCGCCTTGTTCGAAGACAAGCCGCTGGCAGCCGACTGGCTCAAGCGCTGCATGGCCAGACCGGCGCAGCAGCAGGTCAGGGCGCTGGCGCGCAAGGCTTGAGCGCCGCCCCGGCGCGATACGGCGCTTAAACCGTCAGCGGGGGCTTGCTTTGCTCAGCCTGGCGACCTAAAGCGAGACCGGCCGTCAGGCCCGAGCGCACCGCGCCTTCGAGGGTGGCCGGATAGGGGCCTTGTACATAGTCGCCGCAGGCCAGCACTCTGGCATCGCCAGGCAGTACCTGCATGGGTGGGCGCTGCAAGCCCGGCGTGCAAGCAAAGGTGGCGCGCCGCTCGATCACCGTTTGCACAAATTCCAGCCGGTCAAGTCCCAACTGCTGGCGCGCCTGCTCCTGCACCCCGGCCATCAGGGCCGAGCGATCCTGAACGCTGGCGCTGAGCACAAAGGCCAGCAGGCCGGCCGGCCCACCGAGTTGGCCGCGGTCAAAGACGAATTGGGCGCAGGCGCCGGGCTGGTCTGCGCATTCATCGAGCGCAAGCATGGGCTGGGCCAGTTGTACGCCGGGGGCCCAGGCATAGACGGTGGCGATCGCCTCGTACTGCAAGGTATCGGCCAGGCCTCGCCAGTGCGCCGCATCAGGGAGCGGCTGCAGCAGGCGGGCCGCTTCGGTGGCGGGGCAGGCCAGTACCACCGCGTCAAACAGGCTGCTATCGCCCGCCCGCTGCGCGTCCCATTGCAAATGCCATTGCTTGCCAGCCCGAGCCAATGCCCGCACCCGCAGGCCCAGGCGGACCTGCTGGCCGGTCTGGGTCAGCCGCTGCAGCGCTGCATCGGGCAGCAGCGCACTCAGATCGCGCAGGGGCAGCAGCAGGTCCGAGCCGCCCGCCTCGCCCAGCAGGGCGTCTTGCATCACCCGCAGGAACACCTGTGCGCTGGCACGCTCGGCCGGCGTGTTCAGGGCCGAGACGCACAGCGGCTCGATCAACTCGCGCATCACCCGAGTCGGCAGGCCGGCGCACAGGCCTTGCACGCTGGTTTGCGGTGCGCAGGAAAAGCCTTGAGCCTGCCACTGGCGAGCGCGCAGCAACAGGGCCAGCTTGTCAGGCCAGCCCCAGCCGCGCGCGCTCAGCACGCCTAGGGCCACGGCCAGGGTGGACCAGCGCGGCCAGCCGGGCAGCTTAAGGCCACGGCCGTCGGCAAAGCGCAGTGACAGCGGGGCGCGCTGCAGGTCTTGCTGAGGATCCAGGCCGAGCTCGCGCATGAGCTGCAAGGTCTCGGTGTAGGCGCCGATCAGGATGTGTTGTCCGTTGTCCAGATTCAGGCTTTGGCCGCCGTGCTCAAGCGGCACTCGCCTGGCCCGGCCGCCGGGCTGGCCTGCGGCTTCAATCAGTTCGACTTGGTGGCCCTGGCGTGCGGCCTGTACCGCGGCGGCGCAGCCGGCCCAGCCTGCGCCGATCACGGCCACCCGCATCAGACCACGCGACCAAAGGCCTGGGTTTTCCAGGCCAGCCAGAACTTGCGCAGTGGCGTCAGACTGACCCGCTGGTGCAGCACCTGAAAGCCGTCGGCCTGGATCTCGCGCAGCAAGGTGCGGTAGATGCTGGCCATCATCAGGCCCGGCTTTTGGGCCCGCTGATCGGCCGCCGGCAGCAAGGCCAGCGCCTCGTCGTAAAGGCGCAGGGCGCGCTCGGCCTGGAACTGCATCAGCGCAACAAAGTTCGGCGAATGTTGACGCTGCAAGATCTCGTGGGCCTTCACATCAAACTGCTGCAACTCGCTGATGGGCAGGTAGATGCGGCCGCGCAGGGCGTCCTCGCCCACATCGCGGATGATGTTGGTCAGCTGAAAGGCCAGGCCCAGCTTGTGGGCGTAGGCGGTGGTGGCGTCCTGGGTCTGGCCGAAGATGCGCGCCGCGACCTCACCGACGACGCTGGCCACCAGGTGGCAGTAGCGCATCAGCGCAGGCAGATCGAGGTAACGGCTTTGCTGCAGGTCCATCTCGCAGCCATCGATCACCGCTCTCAGGTGCTCGGCGGTGATGCCGTAGACCGGCGCCCAGGGCATCAGCGCCTTGAGCACCGGATGGGTGGGCGCACCGGCGTAGGCAGCGGCCACTTCGCTGCGCCACCAAGCCAGCTTGGTGTGGGCCACGCCCGGGTCGCGCATTTCGTCGACCACATCATCGACCTCGCGGCAAAACGCATAAAAGGCGGTGATGGCGGCCCGCCTGTCCTTGGGCAGGAAAAGGAAGGCGTAATAAAAGCTGCTGCCCGACGCGGCGGCTTTTTGCTGAACATACTGCTCGGGGCTCATGCAGACATTGTCGCCGCACGGCAAACTTTGGCGCCTGAATCGGGCCTGTCCTGGTGCAGGGGCGGGGGCAGGTCGCTGGACTTGCGGCCAAGGGCTTGACGGATTTATGTAACTAAGTTACAAACCAAGCTGGTTCTTCGACGTGCATTCAAGCCTTGATCAGTGACCTTGCTAACGAAAATTTTATATTAACCTTCAATGATTGCCGTGCGAAGGGCTTCAGGTGTCAGGACCCAGTCCCGGTGATTAAAGTCTTACTCAGTTACATAAACCGAAGGCCCAGGCCTGCTTTGAGCCACCCAGCGGACTCTTTTTATGACCTCATCGCTCCCCACGTCTGAACTGGATATCGTGATCTTCGGCGGCGCCGGCGATCTGTCCTTTCGAAAACTCTTGCCGGCCTTGTACATGGCGCATCTGCATGAGCGCTTGCCGGCCAGTGCGCGCATCATTGCGGTGGGCCGCCAGCCTTGGTCGCGCGAGCAGTACCTGGAATTCATAGGCGATCGCTCACCGCAGTTCATCGAGCCGCAGTCATTTGATGCATCCTCCTGGGACGCGTTCGTGCAGCGCCTGCACTATACGAGCGTGGATGTGACCGATCCCGCAGCCTATTGCGCCTTACAAGCCCTGGGCCTGTCGGCCGTGCAGCGGGTGTTTTACCTGGCCACCGCGCCGGGCCTGTTTGCCGCCATCTGCGCCCATTTGGACGCGGCCGGCCTGGTCGACGCGCACTCGCGCGTGGTGCTCGAAAAGCCCCTGGGCACTGACCTGGCCTCGGCCCAGGCCATCAACAACGAGGTGGCGCGGCATTTCCGTGAGGAGCAGACCTACCGCATCGACCACTATTTGGGCAAGGAGACGGTGCAGAACCTGATGGTGCTGCGCTTTGGCAACGCGATGTTCGAGCCGCTGTGGCGGGCGCCCTTCATTAAGAGCGTGCAAATTACCGTGGCAGAGACGGTGGGCGTGGGCAGCCGCGCGGGCTTTTATGACGGCGCAGGCGCGCTGCGCGACATGGTGCAAAACCACCTGCTGCAGCTGCTGTGCATCGTGGCCATGGAGCAGCCGATCTCATTGGACGCCGACGATGTGCGCGATGAAAAGCTCAAGGTGCTGCGTTCGCTGCGCAAAATGGACCTGGCCGACATCCGGCGCGACACCGTGCGCGGCCAGTACGGCGAGGGCGTGGCCGACGGGCAGTCGGCCCAGAGCTATCAGCAGGAAGAGGGCGTGGCGCCGGGCAGCTGCACCGAGACTTTTGTGGCCCTGCGTGCCCACATCAACAACGCACGCTGGGCCAACGTGCCGTTTTTCCTGCGTACCGGTAAGCGCATGGCCAAACGGCATTCACAGATCATCATCGAGTTTGCCGAGCAGCCGTTTTCGATTTTCGGCGCCGGCCCCAAGCACCAGCCCAACCGGCTGATCATCACCTTGCAGCCCGAGGAGTCCATTCATCTGGGCCTGATGGTCAAGGAGCCAGGATCGGGCATGAACCTGCATCCGGTCAAGCTCGAGCTCGACCTGCAGTCTTCCTCCGACAAGCGCCGCGCCGAGGCCTATGAGCGCTTGCTGATTGATGTTATCAAGGGCCGTCTGACCCACTTCATGCGCCGCGACGAACTGGAAGCTGCCTGGCGCTGGATCGAGCCCATCCTTGACGGCTGGCAGGCGCTGGACGACAAGCCGCGCCCCTACGCTGCCGGCAGTTGGGGGCCGGCCGCTTCGTCGGCCTTGATGGCGCGTGAGAACCTGAGCTGGTTCGAGGAGACCTGATCATGGTTTGGCCCTCCCGGGCGATGCGCGGCGCTGCGCATCGCCTCTTGCGCAAAACGCCTGTAGTTTCAGCGTCCCTCAGGAGTTCCCCATGAGCACCGCCCGTCATCCCCGCCTGCTCGAAGTCACTGCCCGCATCGAGCAGCGCAGCAGCGCCAGCCGAGCCGCCTATCTGGCGGTGGTGCAGGCGGCCCGCAAGCCCGGCCCCTACCGCAGCGGCATGGGCTGCGCGAATGCCGCCCATGCGTATGCGGCCATGCCGGCTTCGGACAAGCTGGTGCTGCGGCAGGAGCGTGCGCCCCATCTGGGCGTGATCACCGCCTACAACGACATGCTCTCGGCCCACCAGCCTTATGAGAACTACCCCGAGCGCATCCGGCGCAGCGCCCGCAGTGCGGGCGCGACCGCGCAGGTCGCGGGCGGGGTGCCCGCCATGTGCGACGGCATCACCCAGGGCGAAGACGGCATGGAGCTGTCGCTGTTTTCGCGCGATGTGATTGCCCTGGCCACTGCGGTCGGCTTATCGCATGGGGTGTTCGACGCGGCCCTGCTTTTGGGCGTGTGCGACAAGATCGTGCCCGGCCTCTTCATGGGCGCCTTGCAGTTTGGCCATCTGCCGGCCGTATTTGTGCCGGCCGGGCCTATGAGCTCGGGCCTGGCCAATGACGCCAAGGCCAAAGTCCGGCAGCAGTTTGCGCAAGGGCTGGTCGACCGCCAGGCGCTGCTCGATGCCGAGCAGGCCGCCTACCACGGGCCGGGCACTTGCACCTTCTACGGCACCGCCAACTCCAACCAAATGCTGATGGAGATCATGGGCCTGCACCTGCCTGGCTCGTCCTTCATCAACCCGGGCACGCCCCTGCGCGATGCACTGACAGAAGCGGCGGTGCAGCAGGCGGTGGCGCTGTCGCGCCAGGGCGATGCGGGGCTGGGTTACCAGATCAATGCGCGGGTGATCGTCAACGCCATCGTCGGTTTGCTGGCCACTGGCGGCTCGACCAACCACACCCTGCATCTGGTGGCGATGGCCCGTGCGGCCGGCTGGATCATCTCCTGGGACGACTTTGCCGAGCTTTCGGGCTGCGTGCCCTTGCTGGCGCGCATCTACCCCAACGGGTCGGCCGATGTGAACCATTTCCACGCGGCCGGCGGCATGGGTTTTTTGATCGGCCAGTTGCTGAGCGCCGGCCTGCTGCATGAGGAGGTCCAGACCATCGCCGGTCCTGGCCTGGCGCGCTATACCCAGGAGCCCTGGCTGGACGGCGATAGTCTGAGCTGGCGGCCGGCTGCTGTGCGATCGGCCGACGAGCAGGTGCTGCGGCCCATCGATCGGCCCTTCAGTACCGACGGCGGCCTGCGCCTGCTGCAGGGCAATTTGGGGCGGGCAGTGGTCAAGGTGTCGGCGATTGCGCAGCAACACCGGCGGGTGCGCGCGCCTGCGCTGGTGCTCAACGATCAAAAGCAGCTGGAGCAGCTGTTCAAGCAGGGCCAGCTCGAGCGCGATTTTGTAGCGGTGGTGCGCCACCAGGGGCCGCAGGCCAACGGCATGCCCGAGTTGCACAAACTCACCCCGATCTTGGGCCTGCTCCAGGACAAAGGCCATGCGGTGGCGCTGGTCACCGACGGGCGAATGTCGGGCGCCTCGGGTAAGGTGCCGGCTGCCATTCATGTCTCGCCCGAGGCCCTGGCCGGCGGCAATCTCGCTAGAGTGCAGGACGGCGACTGGATCACGCTCGACTGCGAGCAGCAGTCGCTGGCGCTCGAGGTCGATGCCGCCGATCTGGCGCGCCGGACGGTCCAGCCCCCTGATCTGAGCGATCGCCAGCGCGGCAGTGGCCGCGACCTGTTTGCCTTGTTTCGCCAGCATGCCGGCGCCGCCGAGTCCGGCGCCTCGCCCCTGCTGGGTCTGTTTTGAAGCAGCCCGCCATGAACACACCCTCTCTTGCCTTTTCCAAGCCGGCGTTTCGCTCCCGCGTGGTCCCGGTCATTGTGATCACCGATGTTGCCCAGGCGGTGCCGCTGGCCCATGCGCTGCTGGCCGGTGGCATTGACGTGATGGAGATCACGTTGCGCCATGCCGCCGGCTTGCCGGCCATCGCGGCGGTGGCGCGGGCGGTGCCGGCCATGCATGTGGGCGCCGGTACGGTCACCCGACCGCAGGAGATGCTGCAGGCCCGCGATGCGGGCGCACGTTTTGCGCTTTCGCCGGGCTCAAGCGATGCGCTGGCGCAGGCGGCCATTGATTGCGAACTGCCCTTCATACCCGGAGCGATGACCCCCAGCGAGGTGATGCACGCGCGCGACATCGGCTTTGGTCTGGTCAAACTCTTCCCGGCTGCGCAAGCAGGCGGGGTGGCCATGCTCAAGGCCCTGAGCGGGCCGCTGCCCGACATGAAGTTCTGCCCGACCGGCGGGGTGTCTTTAGCCAATCTGCCGGAGTACTTGCAGCAGCCCAATGTGGCCATGGTCGGCGGCTCCTGGCTCACCCCACTTGATGCCCTCACTCAGGGGCGTTGGCAGGACATCACCGCCCTGGCGGCGCAGGCGGTGGCGGCCGCTGCATAGTTTGCTCCTGGATCTGCGGCCTCACGCGGCTTTCGATCGAGCGCTGCATCGCCGGGGGGGCGCGGCCATTCCATCGGACTTTCACAGAGCCGAAGTCGGACAAGGTTTTATTCCCTTTCCCTCTGGGAGAGGGTGAGGGCAGCGCCAGCCTGCCTTCGGCCTGTTGATTGATAAAGGTCCATGCCCTCACCCCCGCCCTCTCCCAGAGGGAGAGGGAGCAAGAAGACCGCATCGCCGCGAGGGCGCGGCTCCCAATCTCATATTGGGTCGGCGCTTGTTTTTTTGCCAGGGCTGGGTTGTGGTCTGTGGGAGGGCCGCCTCGGCCCGATGCGGCCTTTGATCGGGCACAGCATCGGCGGGGCGGCGCGGCTTCCACTCCCTCATCCGAGCCGGCCCTGGCAGATACATCTGAGCTGGCCTACATGCGCACACTTCGCCAGATCATCAGCGCCACATCGGCAGGTCCAAGTTGCAGCCTTTGGCGCAGCACTGCCGGCCCCAGAGCTTGCACCCGCTCGGCGATGCGCAGGCCGCCTTGCACCACCAGGCGCAGTTCCCAGCCGGCGCGGCCGGGCACCCGCCGCACCAGTGGGGCGCCCTGAAGCATCAAGCCGCGGCCCCAGCCCAGTGCCGCGTGCAGCAAGTCAGCCACGGCCGCCGAGTCTTGGCCCTGTCGCAAATCGGCGGGGCTCAGGCCGTGCTCGCTCAGCATATCGCCGGGCAGGTAGAGCCGGCCGCGCGGCAGGTCTTCGCTCAGGTCTTGCCAGAAGTTGGTCAGTTGCAAGGCGGTGCAAATCGCGTCGCTTTGGCGCAATGAGGCATCGTCGTCAACGCCATACAGATGCAGCAGCAAGCGCCCCACTGGGTTGGCCGAGCGGCGGCAGTAATCGAGCAGTTGTTCGCGGCTGTCGTAGTGGTGCTGCACCACGTCCTGTTCAAAGGCGCTGAGCAGGTCGGTCAGCAGATGGAGCGGCAGCTTGAATTGGCGCAGCACAGGCGCCAGCGCATCGAAGACTGGCAGCCAGCGGCCGCTGCCGGGCAGGCCCTGGGCGCAGGCCTGCAAGTCGCTGCGGTACTGGGCCAGCATGGCCAAGCGTTCGGTCGGCGTGGCATCCCCCTCATCGGCCAGATCGTCAGCGCTGCGGGCAAAACCGTAAATGGCGCGTACCGCCGGCCGCAGCCGCGGCGGGCACAGCAGCGATGCCACCGGGAAGTTTTCGTAGTGATCGACGCCGTGGGCAGGGGAGGGCATGGAGGTGCGGATGTAGCAGCATGGCAAATGCAGGGCCGGATTGTCGCCTCAGACGCTGGCGTTCTGCCTTGCAGCGCCTGTGGGTAAAATCGAGCGGTTCCTGATTCAGGAGGGGGGGTTGGCGGTCTGCGCGCAGCAGCAGGCCTCGGACCCCCGTTTTGGTTTTCGGGCGCGCGGGTGGCGAAATTGGTAGACGCACCAGGTTTAGGTCCTGACGCCAGCAATGGTGTGGGGGTTCGAGTCCCCCCCCGCGCACCACCTCTGGGCCTGCCAGGCCCTTGGCGACTCAGCGCATCGGCAGGCAGGCCCTATTCAGGGCCTGCTCAATGCTGCTGGGCTAGAATGTAAGGTTTCCGATCAGGCTCTCTTGCGGCCTTTTCAGGCCGCCGCAGCGGACCGTCCTTGCGCATGCTCCGCCTTGCGCCCGGTCCCCTTGCCCAGCCACTCGAACCGAATTTCTTTTAGGAGCAGAACATGGCCGTCACCGTTGAAACCTTGGACAAGCTCGAGCGCAAGATCACCTTGAGCTTGCCCGTCGGCACCATCCAAAATGAGGTGGAAAGCCGCCTCAAGCGCCTGGCCCGCACGGTCAAGATGGACGGTTTCCGTCCTGGCAAGGTGCCGATGAATGTGGTGGCCCAGCGCTACGGCTATTCGGTGCAGTACGAGGTGATGAACGACAAGGTTGGTGAGGCCTTTGCCGTGGCCGCCAACGAGGCCAATTTGCGCGTGGCCGGCCAGCCTCGCATCAGCGAGAAAGAGGGCGCGCCAGAAGGCCAGCTGCAGTTCGATGCAGTCTTCGAGGTCTACCCCGAGGTGACCATCAAGGACCTGGGCAGTGCCGAGGTCGAGCGGGTGAGTTCGCAGGTGACCGAGGAAGCGATCGACAAGACGGTGGAGATTTTGCGCAAGCAGCGCCGCAGCTTTGCCCAGCGCGCCCAGGACGCCGCCGCTCAGGACGGCGACCGCGCCACCATCGACTTTGAAGGCAAGATCGACGGCGAGCCTTTTGCCGGCGGCAAGGCCGAGGACTTTCAGTTCCTCATCGGCGAAGGCCAAATGCTCAAGGAGTTTGAAGAGGCTGTGCGTGGCATGAAGTCGGGCGAGAGCAAGACCTTCCCCCTGAACTTCCCGGCCGACTATCACGGCAAGGACGTCGCCGGCAAGCAGGCCGATTTCCTGGTGACCGTCAAGAAAATTGAAGCGGCTCACCTGCCCGAGGTCAACGAGGCGTTTGCCAAGTCGCTGGGCATTGCCGAAAGCTCGGTGGAGTCCCTGCGCGCCGACATCCGCAAGAACCTCGAGCGCGAGCTCAAGTTCCGCTTGATCTCGCGCAACAAGAGCGCGGTGATGGACGCGCTGGTGGCTCAGGCTGAGCTCGATATTCCCAAGTCCAGCGTGCAGGCTGAGCTCGAGCGCCTGGTGGAAGGCGCCCGTGCCGACCTCAAGCAGCGCGGCGTCAAAGATGCCGATAAAGCCCCAATCCCCGAAGACCTGTTCCGTCCCCAGGCTGAAAAGCGGGTGCGTCTGGGTCTGGTGGTGGCCGAACTGGTGCGCGCCAATGAGCTGCAGGCCAAGCCCGAGCAGGTGACAGCCCACATTCAGGAGTTGGCGTCCAGCTACGAAAAGCCCGAGGATGTGGTGCGCTGGTACACCGGTGATCGCCGTCGCATGGCCGAGGTTGAGGCGGTGGTGATTGAGAACAATGTCACCGACTTCGTCCTGTCCAAGGCCAGGGTGAACGAAAAGGCCCTGGGCTTTGACGAGCTGATGGGCCAGTCCTGATTCAGGATTGATTCGATCGTCATGGGGCTTGTGCCTTTTGGTACAGGCCCCATTTGTTTTAGGTACAGTAGAAACGTTGGCCCGGCACCAGTCGGGCATGTTGGAGAAGCAAGCCATGAAGCCTTTTGAAGTTTTTTCCGGTCCGCGCAGCGGCGCTTTGGACACCCAGGCCCTGGGCATGGTGCCGATGGTGATCGAGCAGTCTGGCCGCGGCGAGCGCGCCTATGACATCTATTCGCGCCTGCTCAAGGAGCGCGTGATTTTTCTGGTCGGCCCGATCAACGACCAGATGGCCAATCTGGTGGTGGCTCAACTCCTTTTCTTGGAAAGCGAGAACCCAGACAAAGACATTTCGCTTTACATCAATTCGCCCGGTGGCTCGGTCAGCGCCGGCATGGCCATTTACGACACCATGAATTTCATCAAGCCCGATGTCAGCACCTTGTGCACCGGCATGGCGGCCAGCATGGGCGCTTTCTTGTTGGCTGCGGGCGCCAAGGGCAAGCGTTACAGCCTGCCCAATTCCAAGGTCATGATTCACCAGCCCTTGGGCGGTGCTCAGGGCCAGGCCACCGAGATCGAGATCGCCGCGCGCGAGATTCTCAAGACCCGTGAGCAGCTCAACAAAATCCTGGCTGAAAACACCGGCCAGCCGCTGGAGAAGATCGACCGCGATACCGAGCGCGACTACTTCCTCTCTGCGCAGGAGTCCAAGGATTACGGCCTGGTCGACCAGGTCATTGCCAAGCGGCCCTGAAGGTAGGACGCTGGCCGGCCCTGACGGGGTGACCGGCCAAGCTCAGGCGGCCCGCCCGGACCGGTCCGGACGGGCCTTTTCTATTGGTTATCATTAGCCATTCCTGTATCCGAGAGCCTCCCCGGCTCTGCAAAGGCCAGTTACATGCCCGATAAAAAAGGCTCATCCGGCGAGAAGACCCTTTACTGCTCGTTTTGCGGCAAGAGCCAGCACGAAGTCAAGAAGCTGATCGCCGGTCCTTCGGTCTTTATTTGCGACGAGTGCATTGATCTGTGCAACGAGATCATCCGTGACGAGTTGCCCGCTCTTGACGATGCCAAGGCTGCCCGCGGCGATCTGCCCACGCCGGCCGAGATCAAGGGCACGCTCGACGCCTATGTGATCGGCCAGGAGGCGGCCAAGCGCATGCTGGCGGTGGCGGTGTACAACCACTACAAGCGCCTGCGGCACAAAGATGCGGCCAAGAAGGACGACGTCGAGCTGTCCAAGAGCAACATCTTGCTGGTGGGGCCCACTGGTTCGGGCAAGACCTTGCTGGCCCAGACCCTGGCGCGCACGCTCAATGTGCCCTTCGTCATGGCCGACGCCACCACGCTCACCGAAGCCGGCTATGTGGGCGAGGACGTCGAGAACATCATTCAGAAACTGCTGCAAAGCTGCAACTACGAGGTTGAGCGGGCTCAGCAGGGCATCGTCTATATCGACGAGATCGACAAGATCTCGCGCAAGTCTGACAACCCCTCGATCACCCGCGATGTGTCGGGCGAGGGCGTGCAGCAGGCCCTGCTCAAGCTCATCGAAGGCACCATGGCTTCGGTGCCGCCGCAGGGGGGGCGCAAGCACCCCAACCAAGACTTCCTTCAGGTCGATACCACCAATATCCTGTTCATCTGTGGCGGTGCTTTTGCTGGCCTTGAGAAGGTCATTGAAAGCCGCACCGAGGCCTCGGGCATCGGCTTTGGCGCCACCGTCAAGAGCAAGAAGTCGCGCAGCCTGACCGATGTGTTCAAGGACGTCGAGCCTGAGGACCTCATCAAGTTCGGTCTCATCCCCGAGTTGGTCGGCCGCTTGCCGGTGGTGGCCACGCTCGATGAGCTGACCGAAGACGCGCTGGTGCAAATCTTGACCGAGCCGCGCAACGCCACCGTCAAGCAGTTCTCCAAGCTCATCGCGATGGAAGGCGTGGACCTGGAAATCCGGCCTTCGGCCCTCAAGGCCATCGCCCGCAAGGCCCTGGCCCGCAAGACTGGGGCTCGCGGCCTGCGGTCTATCCTAGAGCATGCCCTGATCGACACCATGTATGAGCTGCCCACGGCCAGCAATGTCGAGAAGGTGGTGGTCGACGAGTCCACCATCGAAGAAGACAAGCCCCCGCTGCTGGTTCTGCGGGAAGCCGCTAAAAAGGCCTGAAACTTGCTTTTTAGGCAATCAGAAGGGTCTGAGGCTTGAAATGAGTGCTTTTCGAACCATCTGTGAACCAGTTTCTGCCGATTTTCGGCATCGCATCGGCAGTTTTTTGCCGCAAGTCGGCAAGCGCCTCCTAGCTTGAAGGTCATCTATGTCTGGACATCCCACTCTGCCTGCCGTTGCTATCGATCTGCCTTTGTTGCCCCTGCGCGACGTGGTGGTCTTTCCGCACATGGTCATTCCCCTGTTCGTGGGGCGCCCCAAGAGCATCAAGGCGCTCGAATCGGCCATGGAGTCCGAGCGGCGCATCATGCTGGTGGCCCAGAAGGCTGCCGCCAAGGATGAGCCTGCGGTCGACGACATGTTCTCGGTCGGCTGCGTGGCCACCATCTTGCAGATGCTCAAGCTGCCCGACGGCACGGTCAAGGTGCTGGTTGAGGGCCAGCAGCGCGCCCGCGTCAACCGCATCATGGAAGGCGAGCACCACTTCAGCAGCAACGTCACCCCGGTTGAGCCGCAGGCGGCTCTGCCGGGCGAGCGTGGCAGCGAACTTGAAGCCCTGCGCCGCGCAGTGATGCAGCAGTTCGACCACTACGTCAAACTCAACAAGAAGATCCCGCCCGAGATCCTCACTTCCATTTCCAGCATCGACGACGCCGGCCGTCTGGCCGACACCATCGCCGCACACCTGCCGCTCAAGCTCGACGCCAAGCAAGCCATCCTCGATCTTGACGCTGTGCAAGCCCGGCTGGAGAACCTGTTCGAGCAACTCGAGCGTGAGGTCGACATCCTCAATGTCGACAAGCGCATCCGTGGCCGCGTCAAGCGCCAGATGGAGAAGAACCAGCGCGACTTCTACCTCAACGAGCAGGTCAAAGCCATTCAGAAGGAACTCGGCGAGGGCGAAGACGGCGCCGACGTCGAGGAAATCGAGAAAAAGATCAAGCTCGCCAAGATGCCCCAGCAGGCGCGCAAGAAGGCCGACGCCGAGCTCAAGAAGCTCAAGCTGATGTCGCCCATGTCGGCCGAAGCCACGGTGGTTCGCACCTATATTGATGTGCTCACCGGCCTGCCCTGGAGCAAGAAGACCAAGATCAAGCACGACCTGGCGCTGGCCGAAGATGTGCTCAACGAAGACCACTACGGTCTGGAAAAGGTCAAAGACCGCATTGTTGAATACCTCGCGGTGCAGCAGCGGGTCGACAAGGTCAAGGCCCCCATCCTGTGCCTGGTCGGCCCTCCTGGCGTGGGCAAAACTTCGCTGGGCCAGTCGATCGCCAAGGCCACCGGCCGCAAATACGTGCGCATGGCCCTGGGCGGCATGCGCGACGAGGCCGAGATTCGCGGCCACCGCCGCACCTACATCGGCGCCTTGCCCGGCAAGGTGCTGCAGAGCCTGTCCAAGGTCGGCACCCGCAATCCGCTGTTCCTGCTCGACGAGATCGACAAGCTGGGCACCGACTTCCGCGGCGACCCTTCCAGCGCCCTGCTCGAGGTGCTCGACCCGGAGCAAAACCATACCTTCAGCGACCACTATGTCGAGGTCGACTTCGACCTGTCCGACGTAATGTTTGTCGCCACCTCCAATTCCATGAACATCCCGCCGGCCCTGCTCGACCGGATGGAAGTCATCCGCCTGGCCGGCTACACCGAAGACGAGAAGACCAGCATCGCTTTGCGCTACCTGCTGCCCAAGCAGCTCAAGAACAACGGCGTGAAAGACGGCGAGCTCGATGTCACTGAAGCGGCGGTGCGCGACATCGTGCGCTACTACACCCGCGAGGCCGGCGTGCGCTCGCTTGAGCGCGAGCTCTCCAAAATCTGCCGCAAGGTGGTCAAGGGCATACAGCTCAAGAAAATGGAGCCCAAGGTCACGGTCACCCCGGACAACCTCAATGACTTCCTGGGCGTGCGCAAGTTCAATTTCGGGCGCGCCGAGAAAACCAACCAGATTGGCCAGGTGGTCGGCCTGGCTTGGACAGAGGTGGGCGGCGACCTGCTCACCATCGAGGCCGCCATCATGCCCGGCAAGGGCCTGATCACCCGCACTGGTTCGCTGGGGGATGTCATGAAGGAATCGGTCGAGGCGGCCCGCACCGTGGTGCGCAGCCGTTCCCCCATTCTGGGCATCAAGGACGAGATGTTCGAAAAGCGCGACATCCACATCCACGTGCCCGACGGCGCCACCCCCAAAGACGGCCCGAGTGCGGGCGCGGCCATGACCACCGCCTTTGTCTCGGCCCTGACCGGCATTCCGGTGCGCAGCGACGTGGCCATGACCGGCGAGATCACCCTGCGTGGTGAAATCACCGCCATCGGTGGCCTTAAAGAAAAGCTGCTTGCGGCCCTGCGTGGCGGCATCAAGACCGTGCTTATCCCTGAAGAGAACGCCAAGGACCTGCAGGAAATCCCGGACAACGTCAAAAGCGGGCTGGAAATCATTGCAGTCAAATGGATAGACCAGGTGCTGCAGGTAGCGCTCGAGCGCCAGCCCGTGCCCCTGAGCGACGAGGAGGTCGCTGCTGCTGCAGCGGCCGCCGCCTCAGCGCAGACTGCACTGGCCCCGACCAACCGGGTGATCGATCCGGTCAAGCACTGATTCAAGGAAGGGCCGTTCCATAAAAAAACGGGACGGCCGAGCAGCAAGTCAAAAAATGCCGCTATAATTTGCGCTCCTCGCGGGAATAGCTCAGTTGGTAGAGCGCAACCTTGCCAAGGTTGAGGTCGACGGTTCGAGACCGTTTTCCCGCTCCAGCTTCAAAGGGCAGCATCTCAAAAATGCTGTCCTTTTCTATTCGCAGACCTCGCTCATGAACAAGGCAGGTAAAAGCGGGTAGGCCCCATGCAAGGCGCGGTAGCAAAGCGGTTATGCAACGGATTGCAAATCCGTCTAGCCCGGTTCGACTCCGGGCCGCGCCTCCAGCACACACGCATCACTGACCCATCGGTGGTGCGTTTTTTT
>Ga0222712_10000238_pt1 | contig 78281 bp, 93 predicted proteins | sample C33_657DmetaG_FD_165043 | JGI IMG/M metagenome (GOLD analysis project Ga0222712, IMG submission 165043) | Estuarine water microbial communities from San Francisco Bay, California, United States - C33_657D | ecosystem: Environmental > Aquatic > Marine > Unclassified | place: USA: California... | reverse complement strand
TCATAGCACGAGCTATTTGATCAACGTATAGTCTCTTCATCGGTTTCTGATGGAGTAAATGACGGCGTTGGCCCAAGCAGATATCCTTGGTTATGATATTCAACCATTTTAGATACGTCTTCTGGACCCACCAGTTTATTTGCAATAATAGTAAGCAGGTCATAAATGCGATGAAGCATAATATAATTAACCATTGGTAGGTTATCTTCTAAATTTTGTGGCTGTTCGTTATTTTCCGTCATCGGGTCTTCCTAAATCTTCCCAAAACTTTTCACGCCCCATGGCGTCAGTTTCCTTTATTGTTCCGCCGTTAGTTTGAATTTCTGTCCACGGATTCTTTAAGTTGTCCATAAAATTCCAATCCCATATTGTTTTTATACTGACAAGATAAACAGTATAGATAAATTATACCCTCATTTGTTTCGTTGCACATTAAAGGGCCCTGATCCATGGGACATTCAAGTCTAGGAACAAGGCCCTTCTCTGCGAGCAAAAGGTACTTAGACACGTACTGTATCTTCATGTACCTTCCTTTCTAATTCGGGAATTTATTTAAAAATTCCTTATAACGGTCTCCACCTAATGAAGACCAGGATGACCAATCTAAGCCGCCCTTAGTCATATAATACGTTATCTCTGCGTTTATTACTGGGTCAAACAATAAGATGTTTGACTTTAGATCAAATTTTTCTTTACGATCAATGCCGAGTTCACCCAACATATTAATCTGAAAAATTCCGTAGGAACTGTCTCCAGTTTTCCTGTTACCATTGTAAGCCATAGGTCTTGAGTTAGACTCTGCCTTAACAATAGCCCAAGCCTGTTTAAGGGCTTTTCCTTCAAAGCCAACAGCTGATAGGAGTTCTTTTAGTTCTCCGTCTGTTAGCATCTCAGAAGGCTTGTACACAGTAGTGCTGTACTTCTCTAAGGTTTCTTTCTTAAGTTGTACTGTTGATTTCACAGGTACTTCTACCTGCAATGCTTGAGTTGCTGTTGGCCCAGGCTGGACAGTGAACAGAAATAATGTTATCATTCCTATATACGTCCAGTTATGAGCAACTTCGCTCAAACGTTGTTTGATATTCTCCATTGGCATTTCCTCCTTTAGAGATAACGAACTATAATCATAACATTACTTGACGGTAGGTGTCAAGCCAGTTGACCAGAAACTAATATGAATATTTCATTGTATATACCAAGATCAGGCTTAAATCCAGCAGTGGGTTTTGGTTATGCGGCACAGCATATGGTTAAATCATTACAAACTTTAGGGCATACTGTAAGCTGGTCAAATCCAAATGCACAAATACAATTAAATTTTACTCAGCCACATTTATACAAAAGACATAAAAATCAATATCAAATTGGATATACACCATGGGAATCAACTGGCATGCGACCAGATTGGGTAGATACATTAAATGATTGTGACGAAGTTTGGGCAACTTCAACTTGGAATTCAGAAGTATATAAAAATAACGGCGTTAATAAAGATATAACAGTTTATCCACATGGCATAGAAGAAGTCTGGACCCCGCACAAGAGAGTTCTTGGAAATACATTTAGATTTTTACATGTAGGAGAACCTGCCCCAAGAAAAAGCGGGCAACTAGTAGTGGATACATTCATTAAGCTATTTGGAAATAATCCAAAGTATCATTTAACAATTAAAGCTCATAATAGTCATACATTAAGAGTATATGATAGATATGCTAGATTAGTTTCACCAACTGATGTATATAGTAATATAACTATAATTACAGAAGAGTATGAGATAGAGAATTTAGTAAATCTTTATCACCGCCATCATTGTTTGGTTTATCCCACATGGGGAGAAGGATTTGGCTTTATTCCAGCACAAGCGCTTGCAAGCGGCATGCCAGTAATTACAACTTATCCGTGGGCAGAATATAAAGAATTTATAGGACCACTTAAATTAAAGTCTACACTAACCAATGAGACTTTGCCTAAAGCAGTTGGCGATGCACATGTAGGAAAAATGTTTAAACCAGATGAAATTGATCTAGCAAATAAAATGTTAGATGCTACTGAAAATTTTAAAGCATATTCAGGATATTACTTTGCTCAGTCAACTGGAATGCATGAAAAGTTTAATTGGATTAAGTTGACTAAGAATGCCTTTGAGCATTTAGAGGAAAAGTTTTCATAACCCCTTCCCCTTTAGATTAAAGTTTGGTAGAATTGGATTTCAACTCAAAATTTATATAAACCGCAAGGCGGAGAAAAGGTGTCACTAAAAATGTCAAAGACTATTGCAAACCCATATGAAAATTTCATTGCGTTATCTCGTTATGCGAGATGGATTCCAGAGGAAGGTCGTCGTGAAACTTGGGGCGAGACAGTAGATCGATATTTTGATTTTATGCTAGGTCATCTAGAAAAGAATCACAACTATAAGCCAACAGATAAATTAGTTGCGGAATTAAAAGAAGCAGTATTTAATAGAAACGTAATGCCATCAATGAGATCAGTAATGACTTCTGGTGCAGCATTAGAAAGAGATAATGTGGCAGGCTATAACTGCTCATTTGTCCCAGTAGATAATCCAAGATCATTTGATGAAACAATGTATATTTTAATGTGCGGAACAGGTGTAGGGTTTTCTGTTGAATACAAGTATGTTAATAAACTTCCTGCCGTTCCAGACTCATTTGAAAAGTCAGATACAGTAATTGTTGTAGAAGATTCAAAGCAAGGTTGGGCAAAGGCATATCGTGAACTACTTGCATTGCTTTGGACAGGACACATCCCAGCAATTGATGTTAGTAAAGTTCGTCCAGCAGGTGCACGTCTTAAGACAATGGGTGGAAGATCATCTGGTCCACAGCCACTGGTAAATCTTTTTGATTTTACAATTGCAAAGTTTAAAAATGCAGTAGGCCGTCAGTTAAAGCCAATCGAAGCACACGATATTATGTGCAAGATTGGAGAAGTTGTTGTTGTAGGTGGAGTTCGTCGTTCAGCAATGATCTCTCTTTCTAATATTAATGATATTGAAATGGCAGCAGCAAAGTCTGGTAACTGGTGGGAAAACAATACACAACGTGCATTATCAAATAACTCTGTTGCATATTCACGCAAGCCAGAGATGGAGCAGTTTATTGCAGAATGGAAAAACCTTTATGACTCAAAGTCTGGCGAACGTGGAATTTATAATGTCGCAGCAGCGCAGGCGCAGGCAGCTAAATATGGTCGTAGAGACCCTGAAATCCATTATGGAACAAACCCATGTTCAGAAATTATTCTCCGTCCTTATCAGTTTTGTAATCTTTCAGAAGTCGTATTACGTGAAAAGGACACAGTTGAAGATGTTACAGACAAAGTACGCCTTGCTACAATACTTGGGACTTGGCAAGCAACGCTAACAGACTTTAAGTATCTTCGTAAAATCTGGAAAGACAATACAGAAGAGGAACGCCTACTTGGAGTTTCTTTAACAGGACAATTCGGACATAAGTTTTTCTCAGGAAAGCAAGGTCTTGATAAACTAGAAAAGGTCCTTGGAGATTTGCGTGAAGAGGCAAGAGCAATTAACAAAGAAGAGGCAGGGAAAATTGGGATTCCTGAGTCTGCAGCTATTACATGTGTAAAGCCTTCTGGAACAGTGTCTCAATTGGTCGGGGTATCTTCAGGAATGCATCCATGGCATTCACAGTATTACATTCGTACAGTACGTGGCTCAAAGGGAGATCCAATCTCCACATTTTTAAAGGAAGTTGGAATTCCAGTAGAAGATGATGTAATGAAGCCAAATGATACTTACGTATTTTCATTTCCAGTAAAGGCACCAGAAGGCGCAATTACAAGATCTGATCTTACTGCATTAGATCACTTAAACACTTGGTTAGTTTATCAACGTGCATGGTGTGAACACAAGCCTTCAATTACAGTTTCTGTAAAAGAAGATGAGTGGATGGAAGTCGGTGCTTGGGTATACAAGCATTTTGATGAAGTTTCAGGTATTTCATTTCTGCCTCATTCAGATCATACATATAAGCAAGCTCCTTATCAGGAAGTTTCTAAAGAAGAGTATGAATCTTTGCTTGCAAAAATGCCTAACGATATTCGTTGGGAAGATTTATCATTCTATGAGACAGAAGATGGCACATCTACAAATGCCACACTTGCGTGTACATCAGACGGAAATTGTGAGATTGTAGACATTTCCGCTTAATAGGTATATAATAGATATTGGGGTAATACCCAAAATTCCTGGGCACAACGCCCAGAAATAGGAGGATCTAATGAAACAAGATCTTAACAATGATGGAAAGGTAACTATGCAGGAGAAAATTCTCGCAGCATTGTCAAGCTATGGTCGTCACTTTTTGGGTGCAACCATTGCTCTTTACATGACTGGAAACACTGACCCAGGAGACCTAATTAAGGGCGGAATCGCAGCAGTGCTGCCCGTTATCTTAAAGGCTCTTAATACAAATGAGCCATCTTTTGGCTTCACAAAGAAGTAAAAACTAAAATCAATTAGGACGGCTCCTATGCTAAAATGAGCATAGGAGTTTTCCTATTTAGGAGATTTGGCAAATGGCAGGACAGAAAAACTGGGAAGTAGATCAAAATACTACCTTTTCATTTATTTTAGAGTATAAGGATCCTAATGACGATCCGATATCTCTTGTTGGTGCATCTGCAAAGATGCAGGTTCGTGATACAAAGGGTGGAAGTAAGTTAGCATTTACATTAACTTCACCAACTGGCGGAATCACAATTGACCCAGCCCTTGGCAAATTAACCATTAAGATGACTCCAACTCAAACTAATAAATTGTTCTATCCAAAATCTTCATATGACATAATGCTTATAGATTCCAATAGCAATAAAATAAAGTTGCTTGAAGGATTTATTACATTAAGTAGATCGGTTACAATCTAATGCCAATTGTAAATAATGATAGTATTCCTAAAGTTGTAATTACAGAAACCGTTAACGATATTGTAATTTCTACTTCTGGTCCACAAGGTCCAAGAGGTAAAACAATATTAAATGGCAATGGAGTCCCAGCAGAAAACCTAGGGCTTGAAGGAGATTTCTATTATGACAAAAATACTACATATTTTTATGGGCCAAAGCCAAACGACCTTACTTGGGCTGGAGCTACCGCATATCCACTAAGTACAAGCACTCTTACATATCCGTTCTCAATTAATCAGGTCACTGATCAAGGAACTTACTGGGCTCTTGAGATTACCCATAATATGGGGTATAACCCAAATGTAACTGTCAAAAACAGCGCTGGGGACATATTAGAAACTGGAATAGACTATAATAGTATTAACAAAATTACACTGACTATGGCTCAACCATTCGGTGGGACAGCATACCTGTCTTAAGGGAGAAGTAGAAAATGGCAAGATTATTTGTAACTGATATCAATCTTAACAAGAATGAACTTCAGAATGCCCGCATCCAGGGGTTAAGCTCTGCACCATCAGCTGCAGTTACTGGACAAATTTACTATGACACATCGAATAACACGATGTACTACTACAATGGACTAGCAGCACCAAATGGTCCATGGGTAGCAATGAATGCTTCTCTAGAAGTAATTACAGACGCAATTGGGACATATGTAGAAGGCGGAGTTGGTTTAACTAAGACATATGTTGATTCTACAGGAATCACAACAATAGATTTAGATAATACAGCCGTAACACCTGGTTCATATGGATCAACAACAGAAATTCCTACATTTACAGTAGACGCTCAAGGTCGTTTGACAGCAGCAGGAACTGTAAGCGTAGCAACAACACTTTCAATCGCAGGTGATACAGGAACTGACACAGTAAATCTTCTTACAGACACATTAACAGTATCTGGCGGAGAAGGAATTGATGTTGCAGTAACAAATAACACAATTACAATTGCTGGTGAAGATGCAAGCACAACTAATAAGGGTGTCGCATCATTTGCAGACGCAGATTTTACAGTAACAACTGGTGCTGTATCTATCAAGAATGTAAACCTTGGAACACAGACAACTGGTAACTATGTAGCAACAATTGCTGGAACTACAAATGAAATTACTGTTTCTGGCTCAGGTTCAGAAAATGCGGCAATCACAATTGGTTTGCCAGATGATGTAACAATTACCAATAACCTTAACGTTGGCGGAGACCTAAACGTTACTGGTGTAATTAATACAGTAAACTCAACACAAGTTAATATCTCAGATAATAAGATTAATCTTAACTCTAGTATGCCAGAAGAGAACTCACCCTCTCTTGATGCTGGAATTGTTGTACATCGTGGAACTGAAGCAGATGCTGAACTTCTATGGAGCGAAACAGCAGATAAGTGGCAGGTAGGACTTGTTGGAGGATCTTATCACGATATAGCTCGTAAATATGTAGCTACAATCGGTGACGGAGCAGCTTTAACATACGCAATTACACACAACCTCGGAACTCGTGAAGTTCAGGTTCAAGTTTATGATGCAGCAACATACGATACGGTAGAAACTGATGTAGTAAGAAATTCTACAAGTCAGGTGACAATAGGATTTACAGCAGCACCTGCTTCTGGAGCATATAAAGTAGTTATCGTAGGATAAAGGGGGCAATAAGTGTCTGTAAAAAGATTAGTCCCTTTACATGCAGTAGCTTTAGAAGATGATCCAGTATCAGCACGTATTGGAGATATTTATTACAATACAATATCGGAAGAGCTAAGATTCTATGATGGAACACAATGGAATCCAGTTAATTCAGGAGCAGTTACAGGACTATTAGATCACGTTCATACATATGATGGATCTCTGTTCTCTGTAGACTCAGTAGAAATTCCAGCCTCTGGTGTTGTTGACGGCGGTACACCATAATGTCAGTTACAATAAGAGTAAAAAGAGGAACTGCTACACAATGGGCGGCCCGTACAACACCATTATTGTCTGGTGAGTTTGGCTATGACTTAACAAATAAAATAACTAAAATAGGAGACGGAACAACTCTATGGGCTAGTCTTCCTTCTATAGACCCTTCTTCTAATGGTACTAATACTGGAGATATCACATTTGATGGCGTACAGATTATTGGTGCTGGAACAGCATCTGGTGACGGATATGGCAATGGAACAATAGAGTTAGTTCCAGATGCAGACATTAATACAGATCAGTATTTAATTATTGATCCTACAGCTCCAAACCACATTCATATTCGTGGTGGTGGAACTCAAGATGCTTCAGGTGCAGATCTATTTATTGGTGGAGAAAGAAATAATGTTCGTGTATCTGACGGAGCAAGATCTGTATATATTAGTACAAGACCAGAAACAATTATTAACACTTATACAAATTTAAACGAAACAAGCAACACTTCTTTTGTAGTTAGCAATACAGCAAATATTTATGTAGGCGATACGATGTTTTATCCAGGCGGAGATATAGTCACTGTTGATTCTGTTACAACAGACTCACCAAGTTCTGGTCTACAAACTATTACAGCAAATTTAAATGGAGAACCAGCATCATTTGTTGGAGGAGCAGCTCATGTATTTAGTCATGAAGAGTCTTGGGATAATTACTGGCAATTTGGGTCAGATGGAGTTTTACATGGTCCAGGAGGTGGAACGCTAATTGTTTCTGGAATTAGTGGAGAGCCAGGAGACGATGTGTTTGCTATTGTTGCAGATCAAAACTTAGTATTACAACATGGTGTAGGTGGAGCATACTTAAATGATTCAACCATTGCAAACAACCATATTGCAACTATGGGAGATATTGCGGATGCAAATGAGTATACAGACCAGGCAGTTGCAGGATTAGGTAACTCTCTTCCAGAGAACTATGTGCCAATATCAGATGTTGGCGCAGTAGACGGTGTAGCTTCATTAGATTCAAATGGAAAGATTCCAGACTCAGAACTTGCATCAGAAGTTACAAGAAATACTGCGGCTCAAACTTTAACAAATAAAGTAATTGGTCTAGGCACTGGAATTACTTCTATCTCGGCTGTAGATAATATTGAGGGTCTAGCTGGTCAGAATAATATACCAATTTATCAAGCAGGGCTAGACAGAGGCGGAAGAATAAACATTAGCTCCCTTGGCGTTATATCAGTAGCAACTTCTGGAATTGGATATGTTTCTGGTTTAGCAACAAATGCTGGCGGAACAAGATTTAATATAACTGTAGGCGGAAATGCTATTAGCGGAACATTGGTAGAATTTAATGCAGCTTTAACAGACGGAGACTTTGCAACAGAGTCTTATGTTTCTACAGCGATATCTAATTTAATAGACACTGCTCCAACAACATTAAATACTTTAAATGAACTCGCAGCGGCTATAAATGATGACGCATCTTTTGCATCTACAGTCACAACGGCATTGGGTGCAAAAGCACCAATTGCTTCACCAACTTTTACTGGAACAGTTTCAGGTATTACAAAATCAATGGTGGATCTAGGAAATGTTGATAACACTACAGATGCAAATAAGCCAGTATCAACTGCAACACAGACAGCATTAGATTTAAAGTTAAACCTATCAGATCCTTCGGTTGATTATTATATTACAAACTCTGGATCTGGAGCTTATCTAGTAAACGGTGTATCTAACGGATTAATCACTTTTGAAAAAGGTAAGAAATATAGAATACATGTTAATGCTACAGGACACCCATTCTGGATTCAAACAGTGTCAGGTGCTTATAGCTCAGGCAACGTATATTCAACTGGAATAACAAATGGCGGAGCACAAGCAGGTCATATCCTAGTAGAGCTTCCTCAAGATGCCCCAGATAATCTTTATTATGCTTGCCAGTTCCATTCATCCATGAGTGGATCAATTTCTGTGCAGTCTGATAATACAATAACAATAAATTCTAAATCTGCAGGCTACACTATTTTGCCGATAGACTCTAATAGACTTATTGAAATGTCTGCAGGCGGAACATTAACAATAACAGATTCCGCTTCTTTCCCTGTAGGATTTACATGCGATATTTTACAGACAGGTGCTTCACAAGTTACTATAGCTGGAACTTCATTTACTCCTAATGCCACCCCTGGATTAAAATTACGTACTCAGTGGAGCAGCGCTACACTTATTAAACGAGCACTTAATTCTTGGGTTGTATTGGGCGATCTGAGCGCATAGAATGCGTAGAAGAACTGGCAAATATAAAAGGAGTGGCGTAAGAAAAGTTAATGTCCCTAATTTGTCAGGACTAACAAGATCTCAAGCAATAACAGCAATTCAAGCAGCTGGACTTAATTATTCAGAATCAACAACAAATACATCAGATTCAGGATTAACAAATTATATTCAATCTCAAGATACATCTAGTGAAGATACAGTTTTAATTGGAACTAGCATTTCTTTTGTTTATTATAATTATGTTGCACCCGTTTATTATGCACCGCCACAATATTACGCAGCTCCACAATATTATGCAGCACCTCAGTACTACGCAGCACCTCAGTACTACGCTGCACCCCAGTACTACGCTGCACCTCAGTACTATGCAGCACCTCAGTACTACGCTGCACCTCAGTACTATGCAGCACCTCAGTACTACGCTGCACCTCAGTACTACGCTGCACCCCAGTACTATGCAGCACCTCAGTACTACGCTGCACCAGTTTATTATGCATCTCCAGGATGTACTGTTGGTGGAACCTGTGAAGTAACCGCATCTTGCAGTTTATGTAATTGTTGTCCAGATCCATGTATAAGACTTGGAAGATATAACTCGTCATGTGCATGTACAAATCTAGGATCATACTTATGTTAAGGAGAAAAAATGACAATTTATAATATGTTTGCTTTAGTTGCAGACGGAGATGTTTTTGATACTTTAGGTCTTCCAGAAGATAACCCAACTGGAATAAAATGGTCTGCTGGATTAAGATCTGGGCTTATTTTTAAAAAAACTATTGAATATTCACAATTAAGGAGCGGATGCTTATTTGATGGAGAAAATTTTTATGACCCAGAAGATTTAGAAATGAGGACGCCATTACCAAAAAGTCCTATTGACAATCCAGATGTTATAAAGTATGCTGGTATAGTAGGAAATGAAGTAATAGGATTCTATACATTAGATAAAACCATAATGTCAGAAGATTTTATATCAATGGTATGTGCTGGTTTAGAGTCTAATCCAGATATTATAGAATTTGATTCTTCTTTAAATGTACAGCCTGGGTGGATATGGAATGGAACCCAGTTTTTATCTCCAGAGGAGTAGTTTTGTCAGAAGAAAAGCTATCGGCTTGGCAACAGTATAAAAAAAATCTTGGCGAATCAAGACCCTGGCATGCCCTAAACCCAGATAAATATTTAGAAGACGAGTCTTTGATTGAAGAAAGAATGGGCATATGCAATTCTTGCCCAGAGTTAATTAATTTAACTAAGCAATGTAAAAAATGTGGATGCATCATGACTTTAAAAACAAAACTAGAAAACGCAAGTTGTCCTTTAGGTAAGTGGTAAAATGAAAAATGGTTATATTTTTATAAATGTAGCAGCATATAACGAAGAGGATCTTTTAGATACTTTAAGCACCGCTTTTTCTAAGGCTAATAATCCAGATAATGTTTATGCTGGTGTTGTTATGCAATATACAGATAATAATTTTCCAGATCTATCAATATTTAAGAATGTAAAATATATAAAAAATAATGAAATGGTTGGGCTAGGTCTTGGAGTAGCACGAGGATTAGCATCAACCCTGTACGACGGAGAAGAGTACTATTTACAGATAGATGCCCATACTGTATTTAAAAAAGACTGGGATATTAAATTAATAAATAATCTTAATAACATAAGAAAGATAGCTGATAAACCAATAATATCAACATATGTTCCATACTACTATAGAGACAGAGTAAGTGGACAAAAACTAACAATGGCACAAAATGAAGATTGGGAAGGCGAATATCCAAACTGGTCACTTGTCTCTAAAGATAGCCCAGAGGCTATTGGCATGGAAGATCAAGAAAAATATAAAATGTTTGTATATGGTATAGAAGCATTAAATTCACCAGCAGCAGCAAGGGCAAAGTTTGAAAACGCTGATTATGAAAAGCACTATTTAATATCTGGACATTTCTTGTTTACGTTAGGTAGTTTTGTAAATGATGTTAAGTATGATCCACAACTTGCCTACCACGAAGAAAATGTCATAGCTATGCTTGCCTGGACAAGAGGCTATAGAATATTTAATATAAAAGATCATGTTTTATGGACTAGAGAGATGTATACAATGGGCAGGGATGTTCCAAATTCATGGAAGCAAAAATATTTAGAAAAGAATGAAAAGGGTATCTCTTTTAGAGATAAGGTTGTTGCTGGAACTCTTAGAAATAAGCAAATATTAACTGGACAAATACTAGGAGAGTATGGCTCTCCAACGATAGAGTTGTTGAATGAATATGAGAAAGTTTCTGGAATAGATTACAAAAAGTTTTATAAAGATTTAAATAATATTGTTGAACAGACTGGCGATAAGTTCCCAGCCGCAAAAGCCCTGTATGATTTAGAGAAGAGTTTAAATGCCTAATACAATTACCTTTTACCCTTGGGATAGAAAAGCTGAAGAGCTCATGCCTCCAGCAGCAGCTAGAAAAAATATAGCACCCTACTGGAAAGATATGCCAAGATTTCATGGCGACGGAGACCTTGAAAAGTTTAAAAACGGGGAGGCTAATAGAAATAATGTATTTCTAAGTATGAAACATTGTATGCCGTATTATGATGCAATGACGGCAGGATACCACTACTTGTTGCATACAGATATTAATGTTAAAATTATAGATGGTCTTCCAAGACTATCTTGGAATCATGACATGGAGCCAGTCGCAAATCGAGTCCTTCATGAGATGCCAGTTCCAAGCGGACACTATCAGGCACATTTCGGATGGCAAATGTATTGGGGCTTTCAAATGCCAGAAGGTTGGTCTGCTATGATCACCCATCCAATAAATAGATACGATTTACCATTTAGTACCGTTTCTGGTCTAGCAGACTACGATGTGTACCCATTGCCTGGAAACGTGAGCTTCCACATTAAGGATAATTTTGAAGGTGTTATTGAAGCTGGCACTCCAATAATGTCAATTATTCCAATAAAAAGAGAAGACTGGGAGGCAGAGATTAATACAGATAGAGAGTTTTTTGAACAGAAGATCGAGTTGATAAAAGAAAAAGAGTCAGTGCCTATGGCTCACTATAAAAAAGGCTACCGTATTGGCATGACTTCAAGTTAAGATAATAAATAATTTAAGGTATAATTAGGGAAGAGGTATACGTAAATGGCAACAAATTTCCCAGAGGATTTAGATTCTCTAGTTAACCCGCAATCTACGGATTCGGTACAAGCGGTTTCGCATTCAGCGCAACACGCTAATGCCAACGATGCAATTGAGGCCTTGCAGGCTAAGGTAGGCGTCGACGGTTCTGCCGTAGCCACAAGCCTTGACTACAGAGTTGCCGCCCTTGAAGGCGGATCTGTAGATACAGAAGCAATACAAGATATAGTCGGTGGAGTTTTAACCGCTGGAACTCATTCTGGAATTACCGTCACATATGACGATGACAATAACAAAATAAACCTATCTGCAACCTATAGCAACGAAATGGCTATGGATGCAATTGCTACAGCATTAACGGCTGGCACAGGTATAGTAAAATCGTACGATGATGAAGCAAATACAATTACCTTATCTGTTGACACATCTTCAATAGCCACACAATCTTATGTAACCACGGCTATATCGAATCTAGTAGATGCTGCCCCAGGGCTTTTAGATACTCTTAATGAGATTGCTGCAGCAATTAATGACGATTCAAATTTTGCAACAACAGTTTCTACTGCTATAACAAATGCTATTACAACAGCAAATGAGTATACCGATGAAGCCGTCGCAAGTCTCGGAAATTCTTTGCCAGATACATATGTACCACAATCAGATGTTGGAAATCCTGATGGAGTTGCTTCTCTAGACGAAAATGGATTTGTCCCACAAACAGAATTAGATATTGATGAGCGTATTCAAGATACTGCAGCAGCAATTATCACAAATGGAACACATACAAATATAACTGTAGAGTATGACTCAGTAAATAAAGAATTAAGTTTAACATCAACAGGTGGAACATCTGCTGATATTTCTTCTACCGCTCCAGCTGATCCAAATGTTGGAGATCTATGGCTAGATTCAGATACAGCAATACTTTATATTTATGATGGAGCATTCTGGGTAGAAATTTCTGGCTCTGGCGGCGGAGGCGGCGGAGGAACAGGTGGAGGAGTTACAGTATCTGCAACTGCTCCTGCATTACCCACAGAAGGCGACGCATGGTTTGATACAGTAAATGCAAAATTATATGTGTATTATGATTCATACTGGGTTGAAGCAGTTGCAACAGGTGCAACAGGTCCTCAAGGTCCAGCATTCCTAGAATATCAAGGGGCCTGGAACTCAGGTGTTTCTTATCTTGAAAACGATGGCGTAACATATCAAGGATCTCTCTGGAGATTAAATGAAGTAAATAGTCCAGCAGGCACAGCTCCATCTACTCCTAATTGGCAACTAGTAATTGAAAAGGGAGATAAGGGCGATACTGGAGAAATGGAAGTTGGCACAGTAACTACTGTACTATTTGGTGAGCCTCCAACAATTACAAATGTTGGCACAACAACAGACGCAATATTAGATTTTGAAATACCAGCAGGCCGTGCTTCAACTATTGAAGTAGGTACAGTAGACACAGTATTATTTGGAAATCCGCCAACAGTAGTAAATAGCGGAGATACCAGCGATGCTGTATTCGATTTTGAAATTCCTGCAGGTCGTGCAGCAACCATTGAGGTTGGAACGGTAGAAGATGTTTTATATGGACAGCCTCCAACAGTAACTAACTCTGGAGACACATCTGACGCAGTATTTGATTTTGAGATTCCCGCAGGTAGAGCGGCAACAATAGAAGTTGGTGAAGTAACAACTGTATTAGATGGCAATCCAGCAACTGTAACAAATTCAGGGGACACAAGCGATGCAGTATTTGATTTCCAAATTCCAGCGGGACCGAGATCAACAATTGAAATCGGAGATGTAGTAGATGTAGATTTTGGTAATCCATCAACTGTTACAAATGTAGGAACTACCAGCGATGCGATATTTGATTTTGAGCTACAGACTGGTCGAGCATCGACCCTTGCTGTAGGAACTGTAGAAACTGGATCATATTCATCAGATGCTACAATAGAAAATGTTGGAACAACATCTGATGCTATATTTAATTTTTCAATCCCACAAGGTATTCCAGGAGATTTTCAGCCTGGCTTAACTCCACCAACAAACCCATTGGCAGGACAAGTCTGGTATAACACAGCAACTGGTCGTGCATATATTTATCATGATAGTTTCTGGGTTGAGTTCTCACCAGGATTTACTGGACAGCAAGGCGCAACTGGTCCCGCAGGACCACAGGGTCCAGCTGGTGCTGATGGTGCCGATGGCTCTTCTATAGTTTCATTAGAAGTTTCATCTAATATCACGCTAGAGTCAGCGCATAGATACTTTGTAGATACAAGTTCTGCTAGAACATTAACTTTACCAGCATCCCCTGCATTGGGAGATGGAATATATGTATATGATTCAACAGGATCAGCAGCAATTAATAATATAACTTTAAGCTCTAATTCAAATAAAATAAATGGAACAGTACAGAATCTCGATATAGACGTGGCATTTGGCGGAGTCTCATTGCTATATTCTGGATCTAGTTACGGATGGAGAGTAGTATAATGACCCTTAAGTTATCAACATTGTCAGTGGTAAATGCTGGACAATATTCAGAAGATGGAACCATTACAAGTGGTCTCGCCGAGCCTGCCTCTAATACATCTCATGACGGTGGAGAGATCGATGGTATCCTTGATAGTGTAGTATATAGTATAATTGCTAGTACAACAACAAATACGTTTGACGGAGGAACAATTTAATGTCAGCCATTATTCAGCTTAAAAGAGGAACAGCCGCAGCTCTTACCTCTGCAAACCCCGTATTGGCAGCGGGAGAAATGGTATTTGAAACAGATACCAAAAAAACAAAGGTTGGAGATGGAACTACTGCCTGGACCTCTCTTCCATATACAGCAACAGATGGAGATATTTCTGGAGTTACAGCTGGCACAGGATTAAGCGGTGGTGGAAATTCTGGATCGGTAACCCTTGCAATTGATTCAACAGTTGCTACATTAACTGGTTCACAAACCCTAACAAATAAAACAATTGATACAGCAAGTAATACAATTACTGGTGCTGTAACATTAACAGGAACACAAACTTTAACTAATAAAACTTTAACAAGTCCAGTAGTAAATACAGCAACATTACATAACAATATTTTAAAAGCACCACAAGAAAGAACTACAGTTTCAGCAACCGCAGCAACTGGTACAATCAATTTTGATGCTTCAACTCAAGGTGTTTTATATTACACAACAAATGCTTCAGCAAACTGGACACTAAATGTTCGTGGAAGTTCAAGCGCATCTTTAGATTCAATCCTGACAACAGGAGATTCAATCACTGTAGTATTCTTAGCAACTCAAGGATCTACAGCATATTATCAATCAGCATTTCAAATTGATGGAGCAGCAGTTACTCCAAAATGGCAAGGCGGAACAGCACCATCTGCAGGTAATGCTTCTTCTATAGATTCATATGCATTTACAATTATTAAGACAGGATCAGCAACCTTTACTGTATTCGGATCACAGACAAAGTTTGCATAAAGGAGACTAAATGCCATTACTGACAACACAGTCTGCTAGATCTTATGGACTTGGAATTTATGTAGCACAAAGTTTGGGATTTGAATCAATTGCTACACAAACTGCATCAGGTTCTGGAACTACTATTACTTTTAATAGTATTCCTAGTACATATAAATATCTTCAATTACACTCATATTTTGCTTTGACAAATAATGATACAGATCTAAATATTAGATTTAATGGAGACTCTGGAACTAACTACACAAAGTCTCAGGTCTATTCTAGTGGAACACCAAGCTCTTCTTTACAAGGAACATCTTCAAGTCGTGGCTTAACTTCTATTGCTGGCCCAGTATGGTATGGAAATAGCACTTCAGGTTTTGTTTCAACAATAACATATATTTTTGATTATGCTGCAAGCGACAAAGTTAAAACACACCATACTTTAACTGGAGGCTCTATTGACACCAGCGGAATTGGGCAAGGAATATTTGCTAGAATGGGGCTATGGAATAATTCATCAGATGCTATTAGCTCTATGGTTTTAACTTCAACTGGTGGAAATATAATTAGTGGGTCACACTTTGCGTTGTATGGAATCGGAGGGTAATTAAATGGCTAGAACATTTGATTCTTTAGGAACACAAACTATTACTGGAAGTGATAGTAACTCTTTAGAGTTTACAAATATTAGTAATACTTACACTGATTTATATTTAGTTGTTAAAGCAAAAAGAACTAGTGGCGATGCAGATGTTCGCATTAGGTTTAACAATAATTCATCTGCTGCATATGCTACGGGTTCATTATATGTTACTACTGCTGGCGGTAAGGGCAGTACTTTTCTTGTTGGCTTGACAAGCGGTTATTTGACAAACTGGGGATATGATAGCCCAAGCTCCTTTGGCTGCCACGAGGTCTATATCTTGAATTATGGAAGTAATAAGCATAAGTCATGGTGCAGTGAATCTGGATCTCAAAACGGCAACGACCTGATTCAGGGAATCTGGCAATCAACTTCTGCAATCTCAAGTATTCAATTATTTGCAACATCTGGTACTTGGGTTGTTGGAACAACGGCTGAATTATATGGGATAAAGGCGGCTTAATATGGCAATTACTTATGAGTTAATCTCTTCATACACAGCAACAGGAACAGTAAGTGCTATTACTTTAAGCAATATTCCGCAAACATATACAGACTTGCAGGTTAGAGTTTCTGCTCGTTCTACTCATACTGGAACAGGCAACGGTGTTGACTTTTTGTACTGTAGACCAAATAATTATTCAACCACTAACTATACAATGAAAGTACTTTATGGTACTGGTGTCAATAACGATATAAATGGGTTTATAGATAGCAATCCTCCCTATGTTCCAATGACTACTGCAGATTCATCGGCAAATACATTTAGTAATGGAAGATTTTATATCCCACAGTACACATCTACATCTAATACAAAGTTGATAAAAATTTCTGGTGGAACGGTTCAAAATGGGGCTGACGAATACCGTGGATATTTTGGCGCAAGCCTATATCCAGAAACAAGTGCAATTACCTCACTTGTATTTAGCTCATATAGAAATGCAAATATTGCAGCAAAAACAACAATTCGTGTATACGGAATAAAGAAAGCATAAGGAGAAATAAAATGAATAAGCTAACAAAATCAGTTATGTGCTGTGGTGGTTGCGATCCAAAATGTGGCAATTGCTTTGTACAAATCGAAGTTGAATTAACAGATGCTGAAATATCACAGATGGAAGCAGATATTGCAGCTGCTGATTTAGAAAGGGCAGAACGTGAAGCAGAAGAATCTGCTAAAGCAGAAGCTAAAGCGTCTGCAGAAGCTAAACTGGCTGCTCTTGGATTAACGCCTGAAGAAATAGCAGCATTACGATAATCAGTTAAAAAAGGAGGGGGTAGCCGTGTATATAAATAGTATAATTGCCAGGCTGAGGCCTAGTTATTTTAATATATACCGTGCTATACTTTAGACTATGCCAGCATTAGATTTTCCAGCCAATCCCGTCGTAGGACAGCTTTTTGCTACCGACGACAGAACCTGGACTTGGAACGGCACAACGTGGGACTCTGTTGCAGGAGAAAGTAGCGGCGGAGGCAATGCAACAGATATTGGAGTTTTTTACGGTTTTAAAACAAGCAATGATCTTGGAAGGTTATATCTTCAGGTAACAGATGATGGATCTAAAGTAGTTCTTCCACAGAGTAGTATATATTCGAACGGTATTCGAGTTCGTAAAAATGACGAATACAAAGAGTGGATATTCACGACAATTCCATTACAATTTGAATGGGATACAGAGAATCCGACACACTTACTAGTAGAGGTAGGAGCATAGCAAATGGCAACACAATTAATCGATTTAGGAAACATTCGCTTCATTTGGAAGGGCGACTGGGTACAGGCAAACACATACGAACTAAATGACGTAGTTCGTTATAACAATATTGTATGGGTATACATTAATCAAATCCCATCAGCAAATAATCTTATTACAAGTACAGTTTATTGGTCACGCATGGTTGAGGGATCAGAAATTCCTCCAACAGAGAATCAAGCAGGTAAGGTTCTTAAGACCGATGGCACACTAACATTTTGGTCTGACTCATTTGATACATTCTTAATTGGTGCAGACATTACAGACTTTATTACAGCCGCAGACTTAACCGACGTAGCTCTTGGTATTGAAGGATCCTCTACATCTTTCGTTCAAACAGCATTGGTTAACACAGGATCTGGTGCATCATCTTCTGCAGACTTTATTGCGTATACATCAAATGGTACAAATGAGTCTGGTTGGATAGACATGGGTATTACTAACGGATCATTTAATGATCCAACATTTTCACTTACAGGACCTGGCGACGGATATGTATTTATGTCTGGAGCAATCGCTGGTATAGTCTCTGTAGATCAGTATAGCGTTGCGGGTTCAAACCTAAACCTTATTACTGATGGTCCACATGCAATGATTGCTGGAGTCATCTTTGATTTAATTCTTCCAGTAGCTCCAACATTAGAGGGTCGCTATACAGTTGTTTCAGCACCAAGCACAACGCAGATTGTTGTTGCAACACCTGCAGGATATACTTCTGGAAACGTGGCCTTAACAAACGTTATTAACTCTCAAATAAATAAATTTACAGGCGATGGCAAGCTAGTTTTTGCAACTGATTCAACAGGTCTTTCAAACAACATTGTTATTGCTTCTGGTGGTTTGACAAGCGGTAACGAACAAATGATTTTTACTCCAGATGATGGAATTGAAATTTATGACGAAATCTTTTTTGGAACTGGCGCAAAAGCATTTAATATAAATGCAGAGCTAACTAATGCTGCCGCAGTATTTGAATTAAATGGATCTCCTTATGCTCAAATAGCTATTCATAATAATTCAGCTAACTCTTCTACAGATTATATTGCATATGCAAATAATGGAGATGACTTATCAGGCTGGATTGATATGGGTGTTACAGGATCTTCATTCAGCCAAGCTACATTCGGCATTACGGGTCCAAATGATGGATATATTTTTTATGAAGCACCATCTGGCACAACAGGTGCAGGAAATCTTGTCTTAGCAACAGGTGCCAATGGATCGGAAAACAAGATTGTATTTGCAGCAGGCGGATATGATTCTGGTAATGAGCAAATGGTCATTATTCCAGATGAGCGTGTACACATTGAAATTCCAACTCCTTCTACATCGCCATCAACAGGTGCATTAACAGTAGTAGGTGGCGTTGGTATTCAAGGCGACGTAAATATTGCAGGCGACATTACGTTTGGAGGCGCTGGAACAACTCTCACAACGACAACCCTTACAGTAACAGATCCAATCGTTCGTGTAGGATCAGGAAACACATCAGATGCTATAGATCTAGGGCTTGTTGGAGAGTACACATCTGGCGGTGTAGTTAAATACGCAGGATTAGTACGTGATGCCTCAGACGGTGTAGTAAAGATATTTAAAGATTCAACCGTAGCTCCTTCTGCTGGAGTAGTTAACTTCTCAGGTGCAGGACTTGCGTATGCAGATCTGCGAACTGCTGGGATTACAGCAACAACACTTAATACTTCTGGTTTAATTACAGCCCCTGGCGGATTAACAGCCTCTGGAGCAGTATCATTAAGCGGAACAGTAGATATTCAAGAGATGCGTGAACAAATTGTAGATGTTACATTGGCATCAAACGTAGGAACACTTGATTGGTCGCTAGGAAACATTTACTATATTGGTACAGCACCAACTGGTAATATGACATTTAATGCAACAAATGTTCCATCAGATTCAGCAAAGGTAATGACAATTAACATTGTTGTTACACAGGGATCAACTGGTTATATTCCAACAACATTCCAGATTGCTGGAACTTCTCAGACAATTAGATGGTCAGCAGGTGCGGCTCCAACTGCAACATCATCTGCTGGTAAACTAGACATATTTACATTTACATTACTTAGAACTTCAGGTGGAGCCTGGATAGTTTTGGGTTCATACAACTTAAACTTCTAAAGGAGAAATAAATGCCATTTGTAAGCAGCATAAGAGGCTCTTTTGGGCCACAATCAAGATCTAAACGTGTTGGAAGTAAGTTTATGATTTCTGGTGGTACAATTTCTACCGCTGGCGGTTATAGAACACACACTTTTACATCTGGCACAGAAAATTTTGCTTTAGATTCATACGGCCTTCCAATTAACGCTGAAATATTTGTTGTTGCTGGCGGAGGCGGCGGAGGCGGAGCACATGGAGGTGGCGGAGGCGGCGGAGGAATTATATATTCAAGCAACTATTCATTAGCTGCAAATCCGTATTCAGTTGTTGTTGGAGGTGCAACTTCTACTATAAATAGTTATGGTGGTCAGGCTCCTAATGGTAACAATAGTTCTTTTGGAAGTTTAACAGCAATTGGTGGCGGTGGAGGTTCTGGAACTAACTCAAATTTACCAGGAGCTAATGGTGGATCAGGCGGTGGAGGCGGAGCATGCTGGTCACCTTGCTCAGGAAGTGGTCAGAGCGGAGGTTCTGCGATTCAAACATCTCCTGCTGGATTTACTGGTTACGGAAATTCTGGCGGTAGAGGATCAAACCACCCGTCAGCATCACAACACGCTTCAGGCGGTGGAGGCGGAGCAGGCGCAGTTGGACAAGCTTATCCAGGTTCTGGTGGCACCAATGGAGCAGGAGGATCTGGTATAGCAAATTCTATTTCTGGCTCTAATACCTTTTACGGCGGCGGAGGTGGCGGTGGAGGACATAACGGTGGAGCAAATACTCCAGGAGCAGGTGGAAACGGTGGCGGTGGAACAGGTCATTCCGAATCCAATAGAACATTAAATCCTCCAAGTAGCAATTTAGGTGGAGGAGCTGGTGGCCAAGGCCACGGCTCTGGAGATATAACATCACCTGGTGGATCTGGAGTAGTAATAGTTAGATACCAGATTTGAGATTTAAATCTACCTATAACATATTTACTGACTTCGGAGAAGTCTTTGAACCCAGCTGGATGGATAGTAATACATTGCAACTACCACCTAAAAAAGACTGGGACTATTCTCGTGAACTTACAATTGAAGAAGTAGACATTTGGGAAGTTATATGGGAGGCAAGCGGAGGACAAGGATTATATGCATCATGGTCTCCATATGCAGAGTTTTATCTCCTTAATATCAATGGACAAATTAATACATTATACGGTCCAAATTCACAAAAAGAATTGATAAAAACAATAAAAGAATTAAATCTGCCAATCTCGATAAATAAAATATGGGTGGAGCCAGAAGATATGTGGTTATACTCAGAGCAAGAAAGTTAATTTATAGTAGGTTTTGCTTTATTAGTTTAGCTATTTTTTTATGTCTATTTGAACCTATAAATCTAGAATATAAAGACTCTAGTGATTCAAAAGACAGAATGTTTTTTGAAGTAATTAAAGCCTGAGTGCAGTAATTATACATATCTTCTGTCAATTCAAATTGTTTAAGAATAACTGGCCTGTTGTCTAATGTTTCAAACTCTACATAACATAATGGCTCTTTTTCAATAACCTCAATAGAATTATGGTCTTCCCATAAGTTAAATGTTATATTTATTGGCCTAAACCATTTATTAATTTCAAATGATCCAGATGCTAGATATCCAGATTTTGAAAAAGCCGTATTATGCATATATGGATGTGTCTCTCTAAGAGTAACCTGCTCTTCTGAAAAAAAGATCCAGCTAAAATCATAGTCAACAGAGTATCTTTTATCTAAAGAAGCACTTCTAGCATTCCATAGATTGTTATCTGTAGTTAGAAATGGCTCTTCAAAAGATCCAGATATTTTTAATTTAGATGACAGTGGTGCTGGTATGATGTAAGTATTTTTCATTAAATTTTGAAGAGATCTGCAGTTATGATAAGATGCTTTTTTATTAGAAACGGGTGATCCTATTGTGGTTAATACTTTTTTAGGGGGCTCACATAATAGGTTAACATAAGAAACCCTGTGTGGGTTAGAGTATGGAGACCAATATACAATCACTGGTTCTTTTTTGCTCATGTTAAAGCCTTAATTATTGCAGCTGATGCTAATATAGACCATCCTATATTAAACAAGATTATTGTAGGCAGGGTCTTTACTGTAGAAGACCAAATTAAAGCTAAACTAGAAACTAAAGCAAATATATATAGCCACCACCATTGCTTACCAAATAAAAGCCCTGGAAATATAATAGAAAGCTTGGTCATAAAAGCAAAAAATTCTACAGTATTTGGCCTATTCCAATATGATCTATCTTTCATTCTAGATAAAGCATATACCCACTCATACCTATTCTTTGCCATAAAATGTGTCCTCTAAAAATTTTTTAAGGCTAGGAGACGATTCTGCAGCCTTATTCCATTTAGCTTTTTTGTTTTCCCATATTTCAGAAATGGCATCCGCTTCTGATAAGTAGTCACGCTTATATCTATAAGTCATATTTGCAATCCTATTGTCGTTTATCATTTGAAGATTCATTCCTGTTGCTATATATGTAATACCAGCCATTCCGTATGGATGAAACCATTCTTCCATATAACGCCCAATAATATCATAGAAGGCCCCAGCCTTCGTCCTATTTGGGGTATACGGATCATTTGAAATTTCATCTTTAAATTCTTTAGTATTAATGTCTTTCCAGTATTCTGTGTCATCTCTATGCGATAGGGCATAGTGAAGGGCAACAAATTTAGAAAATTGATCAAATAGGTCACGAGTACTTACATTATACATATCCCTATCAAATTGAGATATTTCTCCACGCTGTAGTATGTCTATAAGATTAAATAAAAATTCATGAACACTAAACAGTCCGTTGCTCTCAAGTGGCTCAATAAAGCCAGCCGATAAGCCAATAGCTACAACATTTTTAACAAAAGTTCTTTTATGTATTCCAACACGCATAGTTATTTCTTTAAACTCAAGAGCATCTACCTGCTCCTTAGTTCGTGGAATAACCATCTTGTCCGACATTAGATATCTTTTAAATTCTTCTTTTGCTTCTTCTGGAGTTACAAATTTATCAGAGTATACATAGCCAGTTCCTATTCTAGACCATAAAGGAATATTCCAGCACCATCCGTTTTCAATAGCTGTACAGTTAGTAAAACCTTCTAATTCAATATCTTTATTTTCATATTCAATTCTAGTAGCCCAAGCCCTATTGTTTGGTAGCATTTTGGATAGCGAGTCAAATGGTTCATTTAAAGCCTTATCTAGCAAAAGACTTTTAAAGCCAGTACAATCAATAAATAAATCAGCTTCAACAATATCTTCATTATCTAGGACAAGGTGCTTAATTCCGTTTTGGTCGTTTGGTGTTTCTAAAACAGTTGCTATAATATGTTTTACTCCATTAGGAATACAATAGTTTTCTCTAAGCCACACTCCAAATTTAGTTGCATCAAAATGATACGCAACATCGTTAGCGGCATCAAAGTGATCAAAATCCCCTGAATTATTTAAAGAAAATTTATTGTTTTCAAATAAAGCCGAAGCTGGGAAAAGGCATCTTACAAAATCCTCAATTGGAGTTTCTGGATAAAAATATTTTTTTAATTGCCAGTCAAAAAATGGATTTCTATTGTTAATAACATCAGCCTGTCCAAATGGATAATGAAATGACCCGCCATCCTTTTTATAAAAATCTGTAAATTTAATACTTAGTTTTAAAGAGGCATCGGTTTGTTTGAAGAAGGTAGATTCATCAAGCCCTATATATCTGGTCCATGTTCTTATTCCACCAATAGTTGACTCTCCTACACCAACAGTAGGAACATCTTTAGACTCAATGACTGAAATGTCTTTATTCGGAAAAGCTTTAATTAATGTAGCAGCAGTCATCCAGCCAGCAGATCCGCCTCCAACTATTACTATTTTATCGGTTTTCATAATATCCATAACTGTATAAGAAGCAAAATATTTAAATTTGTTTGCTAGGCCTTTAGTATACCATTTCTATACCCTAGATTCAATAGATTTAATGAGAGTTGAGGTATAATTAATCTATGACCTCAGCCTTGAATTTCCCGTCAAATCCTACTAATGGACAGCAGGTTACTATTGGTACCCGCACCTTTGCTTGGGACGGAACGGCATGGCGTATTTATTCAAGCTCTGAAGAAGACCCAGTTTTAACACAGGAAGAGATCCAGGACTTTGTAGCTCCTCTACTAAATCACTCAAGTCATACTAATTTAACAGCATCATATGATGACGATAATAATAAAATTTTGCTTACTGGAACTGCCACTATTAGTACTGAGCAAATTCAAGATGCCATAGCACCGCTCTTTGAACATGCCAGCCATACAAATATAACAGCGTCCTACGACGATGACAACAATAAGATACTTTTGACAGCGGAAGAGGCGGGATCTACAGTAACAGTATCTGAAACAGCCCCTACAAGTCCAATAGAAGGCAATATCTGGTACAATTCTTCTATAGCAAAGTTATTTATATACTACGACGACTTATGGGTTGAAGTATAACGGGAGACCAAAATGCCAGTTACTTTTCCAGCAACGCCATCTGTAGGTGACACCTACACTCTTGGCGAAATTGCATGGGAATGGACAGGCGATTATTGGCAACAGATTCCAGGATCAAATCTTGGATCATTTTATGGATTTAAATATCTTCCAGTTTCTGGACAATTGTCTTTAGAAATTATAGAAGATGGAACAACAGAAGTAGTACTGCCAGATCAAAATCGTAGAAGTACTGATTATCGTGAATGGACATTTACAACACGAGAATTAGAATTCGAATGGTCTGAAGCAGACAAGTCTAATCTTATAGTGAGGGTAAACTAATGGCAACGCAAATTATTAATCTTGGATCAATCCGCTTTATTTGGAAAGGGGATTGGGATACTGAAGTAGAGTATAAGTTAAACGACGTTGTTCGATATAATAATATTGTTTGGATTTATACAAATGAAGTCCCATCAACTGGCGAAGTCATTACAGATACAGATTACTGGACACGTATGGTGGAAGGTTCTGAAATCCCACCAACCGAAGGTCAAGCAGGCAAAGTATTAAAGACAGACGGAACCCTCACATTCTGGTCTGATTCTTTCGATACATTTTTAATTGGCGAAGATATTACAGACTTTATTACTGCTGCAGATTTAACAGATGTAGCTTTAGGTATTGAAGGATCTTCAAATAGTTTTGTTCAAACAGCCCTTGTGAATACAGGAGCTGGTTTATCATCTTCCGCCGACTTCATTGCGTATGCCTCAAATGGTACAAATGAGTCAGGCTGGATCGATATGGGTATTACTAATCAATCTTTTAATGACCCTGCATTTTCGTTGACAGGACCTGGCGATGGATATGTATTTATGTCAGGTGCTATTGCGGGAGTTGTTACAGTAAGTCAGTATAGCGTTGCGGGCTCAAGCCTAAATCTTATTACTGGAACTCCACATCAAATGATTGCTGGAGTGATCTTTGACTTAATTCTTCCAGTGGCTCCGACCTTAGAAGGTCGATATACAGTTGTTTCAGCACCAACTTCAACACAGGTTGTAGTTGCAGTTCCCGCAGGATACACAGCAGGAAACATTGCTTTAACATCAGTTATTAACTCACAGGTTAACAAGTTTACAGGAGATGGCAACCTAGTGCTTGCAACAGATTCTACTGGTTTATCTAATAATATTATTATTGCGGCGGGTGGACTACAAAGTGGTGCCGAGCAAATTGTTATTTCAACAACAGAAGTAGACTTCTCACAAAACGTAAATATCGTAGGAGATACAGCTCTTACTGGAACAGTATATGTAGGTCAAAATGCTAGAACATTTGAAACTTCTGCAGACTTAACAAATCCAGGTGCGGTATTTGAATTAAATGGTGAGCCGTTTGCACAGGTTGCAATCCATAACCAATCAGCAAATTCATCAACAGACTTTATTGCTTATGCCGATACTGGAAATGATACCGCTGGCTGGATCGATATGGGTGTTACTGGCTCAACATTTTCACAGACAACATTTGGAATAACAGGACCACATGATGGTTATATATTTTATGAAGCACCAGCAATAACTACTGGAGACGGAAATCTAGTAATTGCTACTGGAGCAAATGGATCAGATAACTCAATTGTTCTCGCAGCTGGAGGATTTGATGATGAAGAAAATGTTCAGGTTGTAATTACACCACCAAAAACTGGTGTACGTCCTGGCAATATGCATATTGAAATTGCAACACCATCAACTTCACCATCTACTGGTGCAGTAACAATTGTTGGAGGAGTCGGTATCCAGGGTGATGTAAATATCGCAGGCAATCTTTCCTTCGGTGGATCTGGTTCACAAACTGGTGTACAAACTCTCGAAGTGGCTTTTCCAATCGTATTCGTTGCTGATGGCAATACAGGAGATGCAATCGATTTAGGACTTGTTGGTGAATACGTGTCAAGCGGAACAAAATACGCTGGAGTATTGCGTGATGCATCAGATGGAGTATTTAAATTCTTCAAGGGTGCAACAACAAAGCCAACTAATACACTTGACTTCTCCCAGGGTTCATTAACATACGCAGATATTAGAACTGGCGCTATTACTTCGGGATCAATTACAGCTACAGGAACAGTAGGAATTACTGGAGGGCTTACAGCTACTGGAACAGTATCTCTTAGCGGTACTGTAGATATTCAAGAATTAAGAGAAAATCTAGTTCCTGTTACATTATCTACAAATACAGCTACATGCGATTGGGCACTTGGAAACATTTATTATATTTCAACGGCTCCAACAGGAAACATGACATTTAACTTTACTAACATGCCAACAGATAATGATAAGGTTATGACAGTAAACGTACTTGTAACTCAAGGCTCAACTGGATATCTTCCAACAACTATTCAGATTAGTGGAACAAATCAAACAATTCGTTGGCCAAATGGTCAGGCTCCGCTACCAACATCTTCTGCAAATAAAATAGATGTATTCTCATTTACTTTCATTAGATCAGGAAGCAGTTGGATTGTTTTTGCAAACTCAAATCTAAACTACTAAAGGATAAAAATGCCATTTATTAATAGCGTAAGAGGATCATTCGGCTCCCAAGGCAAAATAAAAAATGCAACCAACAAAGGTCTTGGCGGAACTGGTGGAACAATTACAAACGCTGGAGGCTATAAAATACATACTTTTACAACACCTGGAAGCTTTACTTTTAACACAGAAATTTCTGGAGCAATAGAGTATTTAATTGTCGCAGGTGGCGGAGGCGGAGGAGGCCAAGTTGGTGGCGGTGGTGGCGCTGGAGGGCTTATATATTCTTCACAATATCAAGTAAATACTTCAAATTATTCAATAGTTGTAGGCGCAGGCGGTGTTTCAAGCAATCCAGGACAAGTAGGAAATTATGGAAATAATTCATCTGCATTTGGTGTAACAGCTATAAGAGGCGGTGGCGGTGGGGCTCATCCTTCAAGCAATAATTATCCACCAGCAACTGGTAACGACGGACTTGGCGGCGGATTTGGCAGACCTGGCGGTTCAGGTGGTGGAGGCGGAGGAGACGATACAAGTACTGGCAGACCTGGTGGTTCAGGAACATCTGGGCAAGGTAACAATGGAGGAGAAGGAAGGCCTGGATCTGGAGGAGACAATTGGTCTGGCGGCGGTGGCGGTGGGGCAGGTAGCGCAGGAACAAATGCTAATAACACTGTAACTAATGGCATAGGCGGAGAAGGTGGAAACGGTTTACAGTATTCTATAAGCGGAAGCTCTCAATTTTATGCAGCAGGTGGAGGAGGATGTGCATCTGGTGGTTCTTGGGTAGGCTCTATGAAAAATGGAATCGGCGGAATGGGATCATCTAACTCTAGTACAAATAGTCAAAATAGAAATGGTATAGCAAATACTGGTTCTGGCGGCGGAGGAATTAGAGACTCTGGAACAACAGGCGCTGGTGGATCTGGAATTGTTATAATTCGTTATCCACTTTAACATAGACATTCATAAAATAATTTGATATACTGACTTTTAAGAGATAGGATAATTATGTCAGAAAATATAGATTCAGTTGAATCAACAGAAGTTGCCGCCCCAGAAGCGGCGGAAGTAGAAACCGTATTCTTTGTAATCAAAGATAAAGACGGTCAATTTAAAGTAGTAACAGATATTGGGCAAAAGCTAAAGCTTGATAGAGTAGCAAACATTTCAGATATCCGTATGGGATGCCAAGAAATTTCTCGTGCTCTAGATATTAGGCAGACGGCAGAAACAGTAGTAAACCTACTTAATGCTAAAAACACAGCCCCAGCAGAGTAATATACCCAATACCCATTCGTTGGTATAATAACAATATGAGTTATCAATTAAAGGTAATTAAAGACTATCCAATTGGCTTCTGGCCGTTGGACGAGTCTTCTGGTACCACCGCTTCTGACTCATCAGGGTGCGGCAATAATGGAACTTACGTAGGGTCTCCCGCATCTAATATTCTTCCTTTAGTATCAGGCGGCGGATCTGGGACAAAGATAACCAATACAGCATATATAACATTACCAGTAACAAAAGATTACTATGGAGCAACAGTCTCATCCTCGTTTGGAACATCAGATACATCTGATAATGACTTTACACTAGAATGCTGGATTAGCCCATCAATTGAATCAACAGCAGAGACAACGCTATTTGCAGATTCTACAAATGATATAGGATTGTTTTGGGACAAAGGACATATTCTTTTCAAGGTCTCTGAAACAGAGTTCGTAATAGCCCCATTATCATATTCAAGAAAGACAACTCATCTAGTAGGTAATTACACTGGTGAATCTATATCTCTTTATATTGATGGAGTAGAGGTAGAGTCTAAATCTCTAACTAGTTTTAAATTCACAAATACAGCGCTATCATTAAGTGTTGGTCCTACAACAACATCTGGCGATACATTTATTGTAGATGCTCCAGCAGCATACAGATATTCTTTGCCATCAAAAACTATTCTAAGCCATTATATCAATGGCAATGTAACATCCCCAGCAATTCAAGTAGCATATCCAGATGAGGGAGTTTTCTATAGCGGATCAGACGCTAATATGAAAGCTGTGTTTGATTACTCTTATCCAGTAGATAAGCCATGGACTAATTGGCTAGACGATAATACATATTATGATGTTTTAAATAAACACCTTGGTTTCCTTGAAACAGAAACGGCGGAATCAAAAACCTTTGTAATCAATGACTTTATATTAGTTCCATCAGAAATGAACCTTATAACATCAAAGGTAGAATGGCGGAATGATTTAGGAGTTACAGTAGAAACAAGTGTTGACGGAACCACATATGTATCATGTGTAAATGGTCAGCCAGTTCCTCAATATACCAAAGATTCATTTGACGCATCTGGTAAATTATATATTAGAATAACAATGACAACATCAGATGCTAACAAATATCTACCAAAACTATCATTCTTCTGTATTGCCTTCTATACAAATAAAGATATATACGCAGATAATTTCGGGGACAAGATAACATCAAATACAGAATATTATTTAGGATCTTTAAATTATCCTATTCTTTCCAGAAACTATACAAACGGAATTAGGGCTAAAAATGGAGCAGGATTTAATATCAACACATTGTCTGATATCAAGTCTGTAGAGATGTTCTTCACACCGCTTACGTTGGCTTCTAACACCCTTATCTACGGTTCCGACCCTTCTGCTACCAGACTGGCCTGGAACGGCTCTGGAGTGGTCTCTAAGGCCAATATAGCCAAGATCTATGTAAACAATGTAGATGTAACTAATCAGACAAACATTAGTTCATATTTAGTTGAAGAAGAACCCCATTATATAGTTGTTGTATTTACTACCCCAATTACAGGTGCTATTCAATTAAATTATGAGACGGCAGGCGGACCAAGCAACCTATATAAGAATATTGCTACCTATGAAAAAGAATTAACTTCAGGGCTAGTAGAAACCCATTATGAGCTATATACAGGTAGAGCGGTATCTACAATATCAGAACCGTCAGTTACCCTGACAGAATCTGATATTATTGCATACAATAATGACTGGATCGTGCTTCAAAGCGTATAAATTTGTCACATACCTTGACAAAAAGCTGGACTTAGATTGTAAAGAATGGTAAAATAAAACTATATGGATATCAAAAGATTAGGCGCAAAGTTTAACGAGGACGAAACAACTCTCGGAATCTATGTCTGGGAAATGCCAGATGGTCGCTGGATTGGAGACGATGATGGGAACTTTCTTTCGGTCACGTCAAAAAAAGGCAATAGATCCAGAATCGATGCTTTGGCTAGAGAAGTTCGCACATACGGTATATATGAGGGCGGGCCTAAATTTCTTATGGGTAAACGAAAAATCAACGACGAAGAATTCGAAGAACAGCAAACAAGATTAAAGTGGGGACTTACACCAGATCCTTTAGATATCGGTGAATATAAAGACCAGATGAAGGCTCTTAAAAATGGGGGAACAAGATGATAGAGTTTATTGATGATGAAGGCGGAGAAGAAGTATCAATTTCTAATGTTGCAGACTGGATGAGATTTAATGCTCCAGTAGAATCAAAGAGTAATGACCCATTTAAAATTCAGGGAGAAGATTTAACAAAAGTATCTGGATTAGGTGCTTCATTCCGTCGTAAGATGAATAGAGATTTGCAAAAGCGTTTCCAGGGAATTGATGGAACAGAAACACAACAGAATCTTCTTGCACAAGCTATTACTGGCTATGCGATGTTTGACCTTATTGAGCCACCATACAACTTAGATTACCTTTCACAGATTTATGAAATTTCACCATACAATTATGCAGCAATTAATGCTAAGGTTTCCAATATTGTTGGCCTAGGCCACGACTTTGTTGAGACAAGAAAAACACAAGAAGCATTTGATAACATTACAGACGACAAAGCGCTAGAACGTGCACGTCGTAAATTAAATCGTCTTCGTCAAGATCTTTATGATTGGCTAGAGGAATGCAATGAAGAAGAAACATTTACAGAAACTTTAATTAAGGCTTATACAGATGTTGAGGCAACAGGTAATGGATACCTTGAAATTGGTAGAACCTCAGCAGGCAAGATTGGATATGTTGGACATATCCCAGCAAAGACTATGCGAGTTCGCCGTTTGCGTGATGGCTTTATTCAATTGCTTTATGGCAAGGCTGTTTATTTCCGTAACTTCGGAGATCAAGAAACTCCTAATCCAATTGACGGTGGCCTAGAGCGTCCTAATGAAATTATTCATCTAAAGAAGTACACACCAACAAATAACTATTACGGTATTCCAGATATTATTGCATCACAGAATGCGATGGCAGGAAACGAGTTTGCTGGCAAGTACAACCTTGACTACTTTGAAAACAAGGCGGTTCCAAGATATATTATCACTGTAAAGGGTGCTAAGTTGTCTACAGAATCAGAGCGTAAACTTCTAGAATTTTTCCAGGTTGGGCTAAGAGGAAAGAATCACAGATCTCTATATATTCCACTTCCACCAGATTCACCAGACTCAAAGGTTGAATTTAAGATGGAGCCAATTGAGGCAGGAACTCAAGAGTCTTCATTTAACGTGTATCGTAAATCTAATAGAGATGAAATTCTATTATCTCATCGTGTCCCAATTAATAAGATTGGAACTCCAGAGGGAGTTAACTTGGCGGTGGCAAGAGATGCTGATAAGACGTTTAGAGAGCAAGTATGTCGTCCAGCTCAAATGAATTTAGAAAAGAAATTAAATAAAATTATTCAGGAAATGACAGATGCCCTACTTCTTAAATTCAATGAGTTGACCTTGACCGACGAAGATACTCAGTCTAAGATCGATGAGCGATATTTAAGAATGCAGGTAATTACCCCTAATGAAGTTAGAATTAGAATGGGTATGGTCCCACTTGATGGCGGAGATAAAGTTGTAGAATTAAAGCCGCAGGCCCAGGCAGAGGTTCGGGCACAGGCTGGTAAAACTAGAACTAGAGATTCCGAAAGGTCTGCAAATTCACCAGATATTTCTGGGGAAGGCAGAAATGCTCAGGGTGACGGACGACAAGTCGACTAGCCCTACTCAACCATTATTTGCGTTATAGTGAATAACGCTATAAAATTAAGCATATGAATATTGAAAAATCTTTATGGTCTTCACATGGCGATAACATCAGTTTATCTGTGCCATTCACAAAAGTCAATCGTGAAAAGCGCACAGTTTCTGGTTTTGCGACACTCGATAATCTAGATCAAACAGGCGACGTTGTTTCAGCAGAAGCAAGCCTAAAAGCATTCGAAAATTTCCGTGGAAACATTCGTGAAATGCACGGATCAAACGCAGTTGGTAAGATGGTTTCATTCAGACCAGAAACATTTTACGATCCAGCAACAAAAGAATTTTACAATGGAGTTTATGTAGACGCATACATTTCAAAGGGTGCACAAGATACTTGGGAAAAGATTCTTGATGGAACTCTAGCAGGATTCTCAATCGGCGGAAAGATTGTAGATTCAGAAAACGAAGTTAACAAGTCAACTGGTAAGACAGTTCGATTTATTAAAGATTACGCATTGATGGAGTTGTCAGTAGTTGACTCACCAGCAAATGAGCTATGCAACATCTTGTCTGTTCAGAAAATGAACGGGCAGCTAGTATTTAAAGGAATGGCAACAGAAGTTGTAGCAGAAAATATTTTTTACTGTGCAGACAGTGATTCAGTATTTGTATCAACAGAATCATCATACGATTCCCCAGTTACAGGTAAGCCTGCAACATTGATCGGTTGGGTAGAATCAAACGATGTTAACAAAGCAAAAGAAATAGATAAGATTCTTGATTTACACAAAAAGTCAAGATTGTCCATGCCTGAAACACAAATTGCAAAACAGGCAGACATAGAAGGAGGTAAAGAAGTGTCAGATAATACAGAAAACGTAGTTGCAGAAGATGCAGTAGCACCAGAAGCAGCCGTAGAAGACACAGCAGCAGTTGCTCCCGCAGAGGAAGCACCAGCTGTTGAAGAAGCTCCTGCAGATGCAGTAGCAGACGCTTCTGCCGAAGTTCTAGAAAAAGCAGCCGACGTATCAGAAGTTATGGTTGATGAACCTGATTTTGCAAAGATGCTAGGCGATCTTAAAGGCTTTTTCTCGGATACACTAAGTAAGGCTTCAGAAGCAAATGCTGCTCAAGTTTCAACTATTAAAGATACAGTTGAGACATTCAGCAAGAGCGTAGATAGCCGAATTTCAGAATTGGCAGAACAGCATGCAGCACTTTCAAAGGCTGTAGAAAATATCAAGAACACGATTGATGGCGTAGAAAAGCGTGTCGATGCAGTAGAATCAGAGACTGCAATTAAGAAGTCCTCGGACCTTGGCGGGTCTCAGGAAGTAACAATCAAAAAATCAAAGTGGAACGGTTCTTTCCTCGGTTCCGTGAATGAAATTTTTAACTAAAAAAGGTAGGTGAAAATATAAATGAGTAATGAAACATTAGAAAAGACTATTGCTGCAGGCACAACTGCAACAGCAGGCATGAACGGTGGTTCCCTTACAGGAACTGGAGTTCATGTTGGTGCATCTGAAACAGGTGGTCTTCTAAACCCAGAACAATCTGCCCGCTTCCTAGACTACATGTTCGACGCAACCGTAATTGGAAAGGTCGCACGTACTGTCCGAATGAGAGCAGATACAACTGAGATTGATCGTATGTCAGTCGGCGAGAAGCTTATGAAGCTCGCAACTGAAGGAGATAACACTGCAACAAATGCAGCTGTTACTTTCTCAAAGATCTCTCTTTCAACAAAGAAGCTTCGTCTAGATTGGGAACTTTCAACTGAGTCTCTAGAAGACAATATTGAGGGTGCTGATCTTGAAGATCATATTGCCAGAATGATGGCAACACAAGCAGGTAACGACATTGAAGATGTTGTTCTTAATGGTAATGCTGCAGGATCAGATCCGCTTTACAGCGCATTTGATGGTGTAGTTAAGAAGGCAAAGGCAAACGGTCACGTTGTCGATGCTGCAGGAGCTGCAGTAAGCCGTGCTGTATTTAACAGCGCTCTTAAGGCTCTTCCACGTAAGTACAAGCAACGCCGTGCAGACCTTCGCTTCTTGGCAGGTTCAAACCTTATCCAAGATTTCCTATATGCTAACAGCATTGGAACAAACAACACTATCCCACAGGATATCGCTTCAAGCGTAATCCGTGGACAAGGTGTACAGCCTCTAGGTGGTCCAGCAGGTTATGTGGCTCCATTCGCATTCGGTATTCCGATTGTTGAAGTTCCACTACTTCCTGAAGCACAAGATGGCGACTACACAGGTGAGACAGGTAACCATGGAGATATCCACTTGACATTCCCAAATAACGTTGTTATTGGTATCAAGCGTGATGTAACCGTTTACCGTTTCTTCTGGCCACGTAAGGACTCAATTGAGTACACAATGTATACTCGTGTTGGTGTCCAGATCGAACAAGCAGACGCTTGGGTCGTTGTTAAGAACGTTAAGGTAGCTTCCTAATTAGGAATTAACCCGTAAGAAAGGCCCCCAATTAATTTTGGGGGCTTTTCATTTTAATTTAGTAATGCTATAATTGATTTGAGTAGAATGAGGAGATATATATATGTCATTTGAGACATTAAAGGTATCTGAATTAAAAAAGATTGCAGAAGACTTTGCAGTCGAAACCGAAGGCCTAAAAAATAAAGCCGATATCATTGCCGCCCTCGCAGAAGAAGGCGTAACTTGGTCTGTATATAACAAGACCATTGATAAGATGGAAGAAGACGAAGAAGATATGTCAGTAGAGGTATTACCTAAGTTTGATCCAAAGGCGGAACAGCCAGCAGACACAGTATTAGTAAGAATGACCAGAGCTAATTTTAGATATGATATTATGGGTTACACGTTCACAAAAGAACACCCATTTGTAGCAATGAATAAAGATAAGGCTCAAGAAATTTTTGATAAGGAGGAGGGCTTTAGATTAGCAACTCCAAAGGAAGTCCAGGAGTACTACAACTAATCTAGGCCTATAAGATGGCAGAGATATTAATTAGGACACAGTCCCCAATTACGCATCAGATTTTTTGGAACGGTGATGTAACAGTACCAGACACTACTCCTATAGTAAAGCTATATGATGTAACTAATGATCCTGCTATTAGTCCAGCAATCAATCCTACACACTTACTTACAATTCTTACATCTGTTCCAGACGAGAATAATCCTGGCGCATATGCCGTAAATATTCCATATCAATATACTGATAGAAATAAAACATTGAGGCTTCAATGGGAGTATATGATTGGCTCTACAAATGTAATACGTATGGATGAGGTTTATGTAGTAACCCCATATGTTGACTTTAATCACGTTCAAGATCTAGGATTTAGCATAGATTCTTCAGACCCAAATTATAAATCATATAAAGAACTGGTGAGAGCAGAAAGATATGCTCGTAAACAGATAGAGCAGCACACAGGACAGAGTTTCTATTTGTACGATGATCTTTATGTCGTATATGGATATGATTCAGACATTCTTCCTTTGCCAGCAAAAATCAATACCCTACATGAATTGTATGCCAGAGACATTTTGCTATTAGACACAATTAATGAAATAGACAATTGGAATTATCCAGTAGAAGTTTCTGAAACAGGATATGGAATTAAAATTAATCGTGCAGGAATGTTAGACAATACTGTGTATACAGCAAATGGAATGGTCCCGCCAAGCATACATGATTATGCTTCTGGAGTTTTTCAGTCTGGGGTACCTTACAAGGTACAGGGCAGATTTGGTTGGGAAAAGGTCCCAGACGACGTAGAGTTAGCGGCAATTGAATTAATGAAAGACTACTTTACTAAAGACAGTGTATGGAGAAACAAGTATATTAAGAAGATATCAACATTTGACTGGGACTTTGAATATACTGGAGAAGCACATACTGGTACAGGAAATGCATATGCAGATAAATTGCTGGCAGACTATGTCCTTACTACAAAGGTAGAAATTATATAATGAACGACCTAATAGACTCAGTCTTGTCTATGCATCTAGATGTTTATAAGCAGACTGAAGTTCAAGATACAGATACTGGGGCTATTATTCGTGAATGGTCATACTATAAAACTGTAGCATGCCATGCAAAGGGAGTTATTAGCAACTCTGCAACAACTAGGTCTAGTGATAAACAAGTATTTTCAAACAAGTATATCAACGATCAAATTATTCAGGTTAGAACATCTGAGAGACTAACTCCAAGAGAAAAAGTTACTAACATTAGAGATAACGATGGCAATGTTATTTGGCACGAAATCAATTTCCCTAGCGAGACTCCAACTGTATTTGAAGTAATGGGAACAACCCCAGTCACAGACCCATTTGGCCGTGTGATAGCATATAACTCATCTATGAAGAGATCGGAGAATCAGCAAATTGGACAATAGCAATCTTCTGGTTCAAGCATCTAGCGGTCTAGAAAGACTAATGGGTGGATCTGGTCCAGGCGGAACTTTGAAAGATAGTACGGTAGCTCAAGTATCTGCGTATATATATTATCAAGCTAATGTAATAGCAAAACTAACATCTAGCAAGCAGTTTCAAAATGCTTTTACAAAAACAATATTTGATCAAATAAATGATGATTTTGGTAACTATGTAGACGCACTTGCAAGAACAAGACCAAAGTCTTTGCACCATGTGTATGAGTGGAAAAAGGTTGGAAATCCAACTGCAAGGCTATTTAAAATAAATAAAATTTCTGAGCAAGGCCTTTCTTTTAGAATTAATTATGAATTTAAGCCTTCAAGATCTATGGTTCCAACTGGTAAAGGTAAAAGACGACATATGTTTATTAACAAAGCCGCAGTAATGGAAGAAGGATTGCCATTAGTTATTAGACCAAAGAATGCGGAAAGACTGGTATTTGAATATAATGGAGAAACAGTATTTATGCCTAAAGGTGCACCAGTTACAGTAAAAAGACCTGGAGGGTCAGCAGCAAGAAATCAGTTTGCTCTTGCGTATTCTAGATTTTTTAGCGGACAGTTAGTAAATACATCTATTAAAAATTCTGGGTTTCAATCTTTATTTAATTCAAGACTGACTAAAGCTATGAAGCTTCCATCTAATATTAAAAAAGTTCAATATAAGTTTTCTCCTAATATTGTTAGATCTCAGGCAGACTCAGCACTTGCTATAGCATTCGGAGGTGCCCTATGACAGCTAATTATAAGTTAGACGCAATGCTAGAACTTAGAAAGTATTTGTGGGATCAACTATCTTCTAGAAATATATTTGACCAAGATGACTACTGGAGCGATAATTTAAATGAAAATATAGTTCCAATTATTCCTGTTCAGCAGGCAGCAGAAATGAATCAGTTCTTGAGCGGAAAGAAGCATATTGTATATGATAAGGTCGGAATGTCATATGAGGATAACTGGCTCATATGCTGTGAGCAAATAATGCTTACCCTATATTCAACCTCTGTGTCTGATATAAATGAGATCAGAAACTATCTAACTGATGAATTTAGGCGTATGGATGAGTCAGCTAGAGATATAAACAAATGGGCAGAACTATCAGATAAGTTTAAATTCCATACTATTTGGATAGCAGATATCTCTCCAACTGCCCCATCAGAAGAGCTACAAGGTTTCTTTGCCGCTGAGGTCATTCTAGAAATTAAATATTCTAGAATTACAGACGGACAAGGGAGATTCCTATAGGGGTTTGCCTTTTTACCCTTAATGGACTAAAATTGTACCAAGAGGGAAGAGGCCTAGCCAGCCAAGATTTTTAGATTTACAATTTAATAACCAAAGAATTCCAGGAGGTGGAAACACAATATGGCACAAAACGCAGGTAATGCTAAAAACATTCTCGTAGGTGCATCTCCGTTGTTTATTTCAAACATTGATTCAACAACATCAGGATACGCAACATACGAAAACTCAGAGCCAGGAACAACTAACGCTGGTGCATTTGTAACAGGAACATCCTATACAGATACACTTAACGCAGTTGAGTCTGGTACTTTCTATTACAGAAACGTAGGTTTTACCAACAACGGTTTGCAGATTACATACAATCCAACATATGATTCAGTAACTGTCGACCAGCTTCTTGATACAGCAAAGCTGTTCAAGTCAGCGATGGAGGTTATGATCGCAACTGAAATGTCAGAAGGAACACTAGAGAACGTTCTAGTAGTTTTCGGACAGCCAGACGATCCAACCAATAACACCGCAATCACACAAGATAACACAATTATTTCAACAGGTACAGGCACAACTAAGAAGGATACTCTAGGTCTAGCCGCAGGTGCTCTTGGTATTGCACCAACAGAGCGTCAGCTTGTTGCAGTTGGTCAAGCACCAACTACATCAGGTGCTCAGACAGAGCGTGTATATTATGCACGTCGTGTTCTTTCAGTACAACAGTCACAGTTTACTTTGGCTCGTTCAGCCCCAACCACATTCCCAGTAACATTCCGTCTTCTTCCAACCGCTATGAGCGGCTACGAAGGACAAGAGTACGGTAAGATTATTGACCGTGTATTGGTAGTATAATTAAATAATTAATTCCATGGGGCCCCTGAGAAATCAGGGGCTTTCTGGTTGTATTAGTATATTATTTTTAGTATAATGATTGAGAGTAGATCCTAGGAGGATTAAATTGGCAACAACAGTATATGACGTAGAAGAAGTAACTCTACAAAATGGTGACATAGCAAAGCTAAAGCCACTATCGATTAAAGAACTTCGTAAGTTCATGATAGCAATACAAAAGACAGGCGAATCTCAAACAGAAGATGAGACACTTAACATCTTGATCGATGCCTGTGCAATTGCATTAGAAAGACAATTACCAGAACTAGTAGCAAATAGAGATGCATTCGAAGACGCTCTTGATGTTCCAACAATGAACCGCATCCTTGAAGTTTGCGGAGGAATTAAACTTGACGACCCAAACCTACTAGCGGCAGCGGTTCTGGCTGGTCAGAACTAGACTTAGCCGCTTTAGAAGGAGAACTTTTTCTTTTAGGTCATTGGAAAAATTACGATGAACTTGAAGAAAATCTATCAATGCCAGAACTTATAAATACTTTCCAGGCTTTGAAGAAAAAGGAACATGATCTAAAAAAGTTCCAAGCATCTTTAAAGGGAGTAGATATAGGTGAGTATCAAGAAGATAAAAAGGAGGCTTCTAGTTTTGAAGACATACAGTTGAGAGCAGCAGGAATAAATGCTAATAGCAACGATGTTGTGTCGCTACAAGGAAGATTCGCAGCTCAGGCTGGATTCGGAATTGGAGAAGGACTAGGATACTCTAAGGAGTAACTGGAGATAAATGGCTGACGAAACAATCAGTACCCGCATAGTCGCTAACGCCGACTTCTCAGCCCTTATTGCCGATGTGCATAAGGTTACTGCAAGCCTATCTAAATTGCAGGAGCAGTTAGCTAACTCTAACAAGATGTTGGCAAATCAAATTGCCGTAATGAACAGGTCCTTTTCGGACACACTAAGAAGTACAGGCCAGTTCTCAACACACTTCGTAAGCTTACAGTCAGATGTAGAAAAGTTTGGTAAAAATTTAGATGGCGGAAAGCTAAAGCTAAATCAATACTTTAATACATTTAGACAGCATGCTCAAGGAACTGGCGGATTAATTAGAGACCTTGCTAAGCAGCAAGTAGCTCTACAGAATGCAGTACTACAACCACTAGGCAGAAACGCTCAAGGATTAATGCAGTTCAATGTGCATGTTCCAAGAGGTCTCGATGAAGTAAAGAATAAGACTGCAATTGCAAGACAAGAATTGCAGATTATGAATAAGGTTATTCAGGATGGTGCTGGACAACTTATTAACTGGGGTAAGAATACTCAGTGGGCTGGTCGTCAGTTAACAGTAGGCTTAACCGTACCATTGGCAGCTTTTGGTAAAGCGGCAGCCGATGCATTTAGACAAGCAGATCAAGAGCTTGTAAGACTTACAAAGGTGTACGGTGATGTGGCTGGAACTTCAGCCCAGGAACTTGGTAAAGTTAGAGAAGATGTTACTCAAACGGCTAAAGAAATTTCTGCTGCTATGGGTGTTAGCTTTAAAGAAACAATTGGTCTAGCTGCGGACATTGCAGCAACAGGTAAAACTGGAGATGAGCTTTTAGGCTCTATTAAAGAAACAACAAGACTTGCAGTGCTTGGTGAAGTAGATCGTCAAGATGCAATGAAGGCAACGCTAGCAATACAGTCAGCATTTAAACAGAATACAGATGAGCTTTCTCAATCAATTAACTTTTTAAACGCAGTTGAAAACCAAACATCGACAACTCTTAATGACTTAGTAGAGGCTATTCCAAAGGCTGGACCTATCATTAAAGGATTGGGCGGAAGCATAGAAGATCTAGCCTTGTATCTAACAGCGATGCGTGAAGGTGGAGTTAATGCATCAGAAGGAGCAAACGCCTTAAAGTCAGCTCTCGCATCTCTGATTAACCCAACCGATGTTGCAGTAGGAAAGTTTAAAACTTTAGGTATAGATCTTTTAGGAATTGTTAATAATAACGCTGGCAACTTAACGGGAACTCTTATGGCGTTGCAGAGCGCATTAGATACTCTCAATCCGCTACAGAAGCAACAGGCAATTGAGCAGTTGTTTGGTAAATTCCAGTTCTCAAGATTGAATGCTTTATTTGAAAATCTGGGAAGACAAGGAAGCCAGACTCTTCAGGTATTAGATCTTATGAAGGCTTCGTCAGACGAATTAGCTGCAGTTGCAGGTCGAGAATTAACAGCAGTTACAGAATCTGCTTCAGGTAAATACCGTAGAGCATTAGAAAGCTTAAAGGCATCTTTAGCAGATGTTGGTGAGCAATTCTTAACTATTAACACAGCTCTTATTCAGGTAATTGATAAGGTTGTACAGTTTGCAAATAATTTGCCTGGACCAGTAAAACAAATACTAGCACTTCTTGGTGGAGTTACAGCAATAGCTGGTCCATTGATTATGATTACTGGTGTTCTTGCTAACTTCTTTGGATACATGATGAAGGGCGTCTTCCATATGAAGGCATTCTTTAAAGGCGGAGAAGGATGGAAATATCTTACACCAGAAATTTTGGCTGCAGAAAAAGCTGGTAAATTAGTTGAACAATCATTCTATAGCGATGCAAAAGCAGCGGCAGTATTAAAACAAGCATTAGGAAACTTAATTGATGAGTTTTCAGTACTAGAAGCAAAAGCAAAAGCAGGAGCACTTAGTGTAAATCCAGCAGTATCAACAATGGCTGGAAATTTAGTTATGGCCGCAGGCGGCGGAAGAGTTGTAAATCCACAACATCCATTAGTAGGTCCAATGGGAACAAGAGCAAGTTCACATATGGTTCCAAGATCTGGAATGACAGAGCAAGAAAGACTTGCACAGACAATGTTTGGAATGGTTCCAGGATCTGGAATGGTAAATCAGAAGATTGGACAAAATCCTCAGATTTACATGAACGATGCTTTGCCAAATGTTCCAGGACTTACATCTGTTGGCGGAGTTTCAACTGGTATAGTTTCAGGAGAGGCGGCAAGATGGCATTCCATGATGGCCACACTTGCTATGCAGTCAAAGGCAGAAATTGAAGCATTAAAGAAACAAATTGTTGCTACTGGTACAGTAAGCAGAGAATTTATGATGCAGTTTGACGACATACTTCCAGTTGTATCTAAATTAACAGATAATGCTGCCAGAGAGTCTGCATTAATTGTTGCAGAACTTCGTGCAGGTAAATTAACAGTAGAGTCTGCTAAAGCAAAAATTATTGCTCTTAACTTAGAAACAGAAAGAATGATTTCTTCTGCTGTTACAACACAGGCAGCAGCAATGGGCAGAACTATTAATCCTACTATGGTTCCTACATTAAATCAGCCAGTTGTTGATCCTACTGGAAAGTCTAATATGAGAGAGCTTTTCAAAAAAGGAAGAACTAGAGATTTTATAAATAAAGTAGCAGGCGCACTTGGGGTAAGAACATCAGGCGCTGGTTATAATATTGAAACAACAGTTCCACGCAAGATGAATTCTGGTGGTTATGTTTATACTATGAACGATGGAAACATTGTTCCTGGACCAAATGTAAATAGGGATATTGTTCCAGCAATTCTTACTCCTGGAGAGTTCGTTGTAAATAAAGAGGCAACTCAGGCAAATCTAGGTTTACTTAAATCAATAAATGATGGTGGATATCTGGGATCTTCAAATGATGGCTATATGCCATCAGGCGTTTCAAATAGCATACTTGGTTCTTTTGGATATAACAGTAGAAGCAGCAAAGAAGCTAATTTAGTTGGCAGATGGGGAATGATTCTTCCACAGTCACTGAACGACGCCCTTGCGGGAAAACTGGGAGGCAGTGGTGCAAATGGTGCAGACATTATTGCTGCTTTACAAGAGCCAGGAAGATTAATTGATCTAGAAGATTTCTTGTTGCACAATGGAGTTTCTCCACAAGAAACAAAAGGTATTATGAATGCAGTAGCTAAGGATATGGCTTCAAAAATTGTTCCAACAGGAAAATATAGAGACGCTGGACTTGGACAAATTGCATTTAATTCCATAGACTCAAAAGTAAAAGCATTGGAATCAAGATTCCCAGGGATAAGCCTTGCTTATCAAAAAGATAGAATGACTCCTGGAAGAAGAGATACCAGAAGGACCCCAAGGCCTGGAGAAACACAAGCTCAAGCTAATAAGCGTGGTGGATCAAGCCCCACTGGAATTAATATTCCAGGTCAACGACCAAGTAACTACGGTGCTGGCGCAACAAGAGGAGCACAGTTCGGCACTAATCAAGTTTGGGCACATCTTGACGATATGGAATTTCAAAAAAATACATCTATGTTGTCTAGATCTATGGGTTTTATAAGAGGAATTGCTAATCCAAGAGCTATCGGAAGAGGCCTGGCATCAGCTGGAAGATTTGCACCAGGCAGAAGAATTCCAGGAGCAATAAGATTTAACAGTGGAGGGATGGTTCCTTCTGCTAATGGTAATAAATATAATATGGGCGGAATGGTTCAAGGATACGAAGATGGAGGTCCAGTTTACGGACCTAAAAGACCAAACGTATTTCAAGAAGCAAGATCAAAGGGATTTTTTGGTCAATCTTTAACAAGGCCCCGTGCAGGCGGTGGAATGAGTCCAATGGCTGGAATGGGCGCAGGTATGGCTATGCAGTTTGGCGGACAAATGATGGGTGGAACAGCTGGAACTGTTATGCAAATGGCATCGATACTTCCAATGATTGCTCCAGGAGGACTTACAAAAGTCTTAGCAATTGTTCCTAAAATCATATCTGGATTTACCAGCATGACAAAAATAATATCTGTTGTTAGATCTGGATTAGTTTTACTAACTAGAGCACTCCCTGGCGGAATAGCAATAGCAGCGATTATTGGTTTAGTTAAAGCATTCCAGGCGTGGAGAAAAAATGTTGCTGATGCAAAAAGAGATTCTATAGCCCTTAATGGTATTACAGAAAAAGGTGCCAAAGAGCTTGGAATTAAATATACAAGTCTTACTGATAAAATAAAATTATTACGTGAAGAGCAAAAACTTGCAGCAGATAAAGCACGTTCTTACTTTGAGTCCTATAGTTCCTCTGGCGTTAAGGGATTAACTTTAACAATTCAGCAGCTTAAAGAATTAAAAGAACGTGTAAAAACAGATATGCCAGAAATGATAGACACCTTTAATAACATAGACGCAAGCAAAGTAAATGACTTAGCCGCAAACCTAAAGGCTCAAATGCTAGCTAGTGGAAAGAGTGTAGAAGAAGCAACTAACCTTATTTACGCCCTTGTTGAAGCTTCAGATAAAGCTGGTATGGGAGTATCAGCAATAAGCAATAAAGCATTTGCTGGAATTACAGATAAAGGCTCTGCCGCATCATTTGTATTAAAGAATTTAGCTCAAAACATTAAAGATGTTACCGAGATAGATCCGTCAGCATTTGCTTCAAATGTCGATACTGCTATAACTTCATTAGATGCAGCTGTCAGTTCTTTAATTGGAACTAAAGATGAATCTGGCAAGGTGCTAGACGAAGCAGGAGCAATAGCCATACAGTTTGAAAAAATGACTGAGTCTGGAATAAAAAATAATAAGTTGGGTGAAGAAACACTTAAAACATTAAAAGCCCAGAGGCCAGAGTTTGCAAATATATTAAATAAATCAGATACAATTGGCGGAATGTATGCTAAGTGGAGATTAATGCTGGCTGGCGTTAAGATTGATTTAAAAGCAATCAGTTCAGCTCAAGCAGAAACATTAGCGACATTTGAGGCGGGATTACAGGCAGCAGCAGACACAGCACTCCTTGTTGGAAATAATCTTAATGGTGTTGCAAATGTGGCGCCAACATTAAAGAAAGTTACTGATCTTCAAAAGGCAGCTCAAACAGCAGCCGAAAAGGGAGCAAAGGGAACCGCTGGATTAGATAAAGCAAAAATAAAAGCAATACAAGATGAAATTAAAGCTATTAGGGAGAGAGCAGAAGCCAGAAAGAGAGCCCTTAGAGAAACATTTGATCGTGAAAATGCAGAATTAGAATTACAACAAGCCAAGCTAGACCTACAATCTGCAATTGCTCGTGGAGATAATGAGGCTGCAGCAGCTGCACAAATTAGAATTCAGCAGATTCAAAAAGAAGCAAGCATTAGAATAGCAGAAGCAAACTATGATGAAAAAGCTAGAAAAGAAGAAGCTATTCAGCAAAAACTATTAGATGATGATGCAGCAGCAAAAGACAAGGCTGGTCAAAATGTTAATACCAACCAGAATGCGGCAACCAATCTTGCAAAGTCTGCTAAAACTATTTCTGATCTTACAAATCAAATAACAAGCCTAGGCACAAGGCTTTCTATGCTTAATCCTAAGTCTAAAGACTATAAGTCTCAAGAAGCAGAGATTAAAATGTTGTTTTCAAATGTTATGCAAGATGTTGCTAAAGCCGCAAATTTAGATAAATATGTGGCAGAAGCTTTTAGCAATTACTTGAACAAAGATGCTAAAGGTAAGTATATCCCAGCTGAAAGCAAAACATACATGTTTCCAAGGCGGGGCGAAGTTACAATGGGCGGAGCATTTGATAACCTAAAAGCTTTATCTGGAAGCATGTCGTCATTTTCACTTGATCTTATGGGTAAAGATAATAGAAGCTTGACTGATATATATAATATAATGGCAAAGGGGGAAAGTAAATCTAGAACTATTACTCCAGAAGATCTTCAAAAGGCAATTAAGGCTGTTCAAGCAGATCCTGCTAAATACTCTATGTCTGATAGATTAGGTATAATTTCTTCTGCTGCAAAGAAGTCTACAGATAAAGATGGATATCTGACCGATGACGCAAGAGAAGTGTTATTAAATTATTATAATATGAAAAAAAATGATACTTTTAAATACGGCTCAGAAGAATATAGAACCACAATTGGCGCTGATGCAAAAATATTATTACCAAAAGCAGTAAGAAAAGCAATGGGCGGATATGTAAGACGTGCTGCATCTGGGGTTTCTGGAATGACAGGCTCCCAACCGTATCTTGTAGGAGAGCGTGGTCCAGAGCTATTTGTTCCTTCATCTGGAGGTCAAATAATTCCAAATAATATTTTGGGGGCAAGCTACAATATTCCAAGTGGAAGAATTGGAAATATATCTGGTATGGGCAACTCTTCAAGCAGCAATATTGTTTATAATATTGATATTGATTTAAATGGGACAAACGTTACCGCAGATGATATAATGAGAAGGTTCAAGGCTGAGTTGGCCTTAGTCAATGCTAAAGAAGGAAGATCTAGAACTCTTGGGGGTAATTACTAATGTCAATGTTTTTGCCTAGAGGTTCTATCCTTTATATTGAAGCTAAAGATCTTTTAGCCTCCCCTGCTGGCACAACAAAAACTTGGAATAAAGTAACTGAGCATAATAGAAGTGCCCTTGAGCTCGGCACTGAAAGAATTGAAAAAATTGTTAGAACATCTAACGGTACATTAAGAAAAAACCACATTGCTGATAAAAGAAAATTTCAGCTTTCTTGGGACATGTTGCCATCTTATAGAACATTGACTGTGGACGGTGGATGGGGAGCAGAAGACCTTAGATCTTTCTATTATGGGGACGAAGGCAAGCAGAGCTTTAACATAAGGGTGAACCTGGCTAAAACAGGCTCAGATCAGTCTACAACGGGTTTTGAGGCCTATACAGTAATCATCTCATCATGTAATTTTACGGTTGTTAAAAGAGGTTTGCAGCCACATTGGAACGTGTCCCTATCACTGGATGAGGTCTAATGTATCCTTTAACTACTGCCGCTAAGAATACCTTAGAACAAAATACATCAGTCTCTATGGGTACATCCCTTAGATTTGAGTATAATATGAATTCAATGGTTGATAATATTACGGTATCTGGGGCGGATATAACAAAGACAGATTCATCTGGACAAACATATACTCCATTTAAAAAATTATTCCCAGTAGATTCTATTATTAAGCCATTTAGACCACAAGGGGCGGGATTAAAATATGCTATATCTGGAGATGTTGATAGCGGATGGAAGAATCCTAGATCTATCGATTATATTCCAAACTTTAGAATATATTACCCTGGAGTAGATACTACTTATAAGTATTATATATCAGCATTAAATACTGGAATAGATGTTACTATAAACTATCCTAAAACAATTTTAACTAATAAGATAGTTGCTAGATTTGAATTATCACATTCTACCCCCAGCACATGGACTATATTTGGCAATGGATCTCAGTTGGCTACAGGATCAAGTTCTGCAATTGTTCCATTTACAACCAATGGAGATAAGAATTATGATGCAGGAACAGTAACAATATATTACAATGGAACATCTTGGAGCACGACAGAGCCATCTACACCAGCCTCTCCAGTAAGCCTTACAAGTTTAAAAATAACTTCATCTGGAGTTTCTGGCAAATACGTCGGGCTAATTGAACTGTCTCCTAAATGGGTTGTTGATGCGACAGAGCATTTAGTATCATTTGATATATCTAAAGAGTCATCGACAAGCTCTGAGGAACTGATGCCAGTTGGAAAAGTTTCTGCAAACTCTTTAGGCATCAGCTTGATTTCTTATGAGTCCACGAGAAAACTTGTAAGTTATGATAAAACATTTACCTTAGATTCATCAAAGATTTATTTATACAAACAAATGGAAATAAAGCCATTTATAAAACTTTATAATTCTGGCGGAGCTCTATCTGATTCTATGGGTAGCTATGATAATATACTGCAGGGAGTTTTCTATGCAGACACATGGTCCTTTTCAGAATATGGGGAAATATCATTAACCGCATTAGATGGTGCAAAGATATTGCAGGAAACAATGGCTCCTCCTTTATTCTGCGAAAACTATTCTATTACTGCTATCATTAGAAGGTTGCTAGATTCTATAGGATTTACAAATTATAAAATTAATATAAAGACAAGTGATGATTCTATTATTACTCCAAGATACTGGTGGAGCGATAATACAAAGACCGTATGGGATTGTTTGCAGGAGTTATGCCGTGATACTCAAATGACTGCAGTGTTTTCATATAATAACGTATTGCAATTCTATAGTAGAAATTGGATATTTGATTCTACAAGAACAACAAGCTGGTCGTTTAGAAGCGAGAGCTCTGAATCAAATCTTTCTAATATATTAAGTTTTAATAAAAATGATTTGCCTTCAGCAAACCAGGTCAAAGTATTTTGGAATAGCGTATCAACATCAAACTATGTTCAAAGCGCACAAGATATATGGAAGTCTGACCCATACTTTCTAGGAGCTATGGCTCTCAACAACGACCTACTATCAACAACTGGACCAGGAGGATATATTAACCTATCTCCTTCAGTTGTAAACCCAGAGGAGTTAGGGCTAACTCTTTATAACTATTCAGGGTATTTAGTTATCGGTTCTGAAATTATTGAATACGATGCAGTGCAATTTGAGTATGTTGATCTTAATGGAACAAAACAATTTGTTGACTTAAAAAGTAAAACAGACAATAATAAATATTTAGGTTTAGCCATTCAAGGCGGAGCCCTTGCCCCAAGCGGTAAATATAGAATTAAAACTAGAGGAGCTCTAAACACTAGAGTAGAAACACATTATGCTGCTGCTCAAAACATAATTGATTCATGGAGCGGATACGACGTGACCTGGGTATGAGATATTATGAATGGTATACGATTAATGGGGGATACACTGAGCCAACAGTTGAAGTTCCCGCAAACTATAACCTTTCCTTTGTTTCTGTAATTATAACATCCCCAACAGAAGCAACAATTGTAGCAGGGCCTACAATAACTACGCCAGGAAGCTATTCTGGAACAGCATCTACCGAACCAAATTTTAGCGGATTCAGCGCTATTGATCATAGACCTTTTACAGATACAGACGGCATTATCTTTTTGACTGGGCTGCTTCCTGGAATGAAATATTATTTAAGAATGAGGGCACACAGTGGCACAGGAGGAACTGGCACTTATGGAGAATATGCATATGAATCTTTTACTATGCCTAAAGCTGCAAATGTTGGAGGAGTTACTTCTACAACCAGTTCAACAACAACTCCTTCAACTACAACTGCAGAAACAGATGCTTTAGATAAGGCCAAGCTTGCAAAAATTTTAGCAGACGAATACGCTGCTCTTTTAGCAGCACAAGGCGATTTATCAAATGCTTTAGGTGATAGTGGAGACGCAAACTCCACAATGTCTGTTTTACCAACAGGTTCTTCTTATGCTGTTTCTGGTAATAGAGAAGTAAACAGATCCGTATTTATATTGTCTAACAAGTACAAGGATAGGGAAAAATACGCACTGGTTACTAAAGATACTAACATATCTACTGCGTACAAGAAGTATGCTTTTGGCGCAGGAATATTTTTTGAAAGCTCAACTATAAACCCATTATCTGGAGGCGGCATAGGATTTTTTACAAATTCAATAGGAACTACTGGGTATTTTATTGAAATTCAAACTGATTCAAGTAATAAAGACACTAGAGACAAGTCTATAAAAATATACAAAGTAGTCAATGGTAAAAAGAAGCTATTGCCAGATAGTCAGGACGGAGAAAGCGGAAAGCTTTATGGCGGAGTCATACATTCTACACAGTATAAATTAGATGTTAATGTTGAGATTACAGCATCTACCACCGTTATTGATGTTTATATTAATAATTTTAAAATTAGTGCAGCTGATGTTGCTACTCCTGGAACCACAAATCCACTAGAACAATTAATATCTCCAACGTCAAACTTTGCAATGTTCTCTGCTTTAAATATAACTAAGTTTGATTATGTGTATGCAATTCCTTTAGAGTCTAATCAAACAAATAACGGTATTTCAAGAAGCTTGTATAGCGGACAGTATGCTTCTTCCACAATAGATTTCTTATACGGAGAGAAAATTGCTTCTAATTTTAATTCTCCTTCATCTAAAGTTGGATGGCTTGAAGAATTTGGTACGGTTGCCAGAGAGCTTAGAAAGGTAAAGGTCAACTTTTCATTGCCAGCAGCACTTCCATTATATGCAAGTACTGGTGTTAATAGGTATGCAAGCGTTCTAGGTTCACGATTTACTAATCATGGCGCAGAGATATATGTGTTAAATAATGCTGGAACGTTTATCCCATTACAGGCAGAGGCTCACAACTTCTTTGTAGAAGGAACTTATGTTTCAGAAAATGGTCAACACGAATATACTGAAACTACGACAAACGAATACACGGTTCTAGAGCCAGCAACATTTCAATCAACATGGATCCAGTCAGAGTCTGACGCAAAGTCTTTGTTTACATGGATAAAAAATCAATGGTCAAAGCAACAACAATCTGTTAATATGGATATATTTGGGAACCCAGCCATAGAGGTTGGAGATATAATTACAATTAATTATCCAAAGAATAATTTAGACGGAACACAAAAGTTTTTAGTAACAGACGTAAATACTCAATTTGAAGAGGGGGTCTCTACATCCATTACAGCTAGATCAATTTATAGTTGACCAAATGGTATAATCTAAATATGGCTACAGATAAAATAAGAATATCTAAAACTGGAGTAACCTCTAGCGGTAGAATTGCGTTATACACCAATTCCCCAGAGGCTACAGACATGGACCCGTCCCTTGTCAGTTATATTCAAGGAAACTCTTTATCTCCATTATATTTAAGCACAGCAGATTCTGATACAGAAGATATTTCTCCAGACGACGCCCTTGTTGTGGAATCATCTGAATTTACTAAATCTTCTGAAGATTCAGAAGATTCGTCAAGTAGTGCAAGAATTAGAGGGATTCCTTCTTTGTCAGATATATCAATTGTTTCAAATACTGTAGTGTATGATGCAGCTGGAAATCCAAGCGTTACATTGGTGTTTAAAATTAAAAATTCTAGCGGGGAAACTTTAAAAGGAATGAATGCGAGAGTGGAGTTAGTATGATAACTAAGTTTGGGAAAAGATTTTTAATAAATTACTTGGCTGGCAATGCAGATTTTTCTAAAAAAGAAATAGCGTTAGGAATAGGAAGCACTACTCCAAATGCTAAAGGAAATGACACCAGGCTAGATTTTGAGTTCTATAGATTACCAGCAACAATTAGTAGCATAGATATTGAGCAGACTGGAACAGATATAGACGGAGATCCAATTTTTTCATACAAGGCTGTATATCAGGCAACTATTCCACAAGATGTTGCTGGAGTTGCTACAGAGATTGCTTTATACCCAGGATCAAGATCTTCAAAGAATAACTTTGACGATAGGTCTATAAGCTTATTTGAAAATAATATTTTGTGGACAGATTCTATTGGCGGAAACCCAGGAATTCAAGTTAATACAGATATTTTCACTTCAAAAATTGGTGAGAATATGGTTTACATTCAGGCTCCAGCCTCAACATCTAAAGAATATAAGCTATCATTAAATCAATTAGATCTATCTGGATATAGCATAAATGATAGTTTAGCAATTGCATACAAAAAAGATGACAATAATGTTTCAAAGATTCAAGTAAAATTTTATAGCTCTGAAACACAATATTGCTATGCAGACTTTACCCCATCATCTGGCACAGGTGATAAGATTCAGTCGGTTAGTTTTTCATCTTTACTTTCAAATACTTCAACAACACCACCAGATTTTGCAAACATTATAAGTGTTGGTGTTGAAGTTACAGCAGGTGCTGGTGGCACTACTAAAGTATATTTTGATGGACTAAGAATTAATGATGAAGACACTTTTGATCCAACATATGGAATGATTAGCAGATCAGTTTTGACTGGAGGAGATATTATTTATAAGACCTCTGGCAGACAGGTAGACATAGAATATAAGTTGCAGTTAGGATTCTAATGGCAGATACACCAAAAGATTTACAGGCTACTCCTCAGCCTGATACTGATAAAAATTACTTTAATTTTAAAGCTACTGGCTTAAAGATTAATAAAACATATGCAATTAAATTTCAGTGGGTGTATTCTGATGGACAGTTAAGCGACTGGTCCCCAGGATATTTTGTTACAACATCAAACGAAACTTCTCCAGGAGTTCCTACTGGAACAATTGTTCCATCTACCGCTACTGGAAGTATTCCAGTAGAACTTCCTACATTTCCTGCAGGGGCTAGAAAAGTAGATGTAATTGTAACAAACGGAATATTTGGATTAGGTAAAGTCGCATACACATTTCTTGCTGCAGGTAAAGCAACTATTGCTGCACCAGCTGGAACATATATTGTTCAATTAAGAGCAACATCAATTTCTGGAGTAACAAGTACTGTAGGAACAACTCATACAATTACAATATCAGATGCTGGAGAAACTGTTCAAGATCCAACAAACCCTAATGGGTTTTCTTCTAAAAGAATTCTTGCTGGAATTGAAGTTAGTTGGGCTGGCACATATGCAAATTCCACATTTACTGGATTTGAAGCTATTAATATATATGCTGGAAATTCTGCATCAGCAACTCCTGGAACGTACGAGCAGGTTGGTGTTTTAACTGGAAACAATGTTAAGAATACAATTGTTGTTCCTTTAGGAACATATGTTGTTTATGGTCAGCCAGTATATATACATGCTGCTGCGGTAAATAAAAGCGGAGCTGTAGGAACAATACAGGCTAACGTAACAAGCCAACTACTAGGCCCAGGCAAAGCAACAGATGCAGATATTAATGACGGTGCAGTTGTAATATCCAAGCTTGCCTCAGACGTTCTTACGGTTGGAAATTTAAAAGCTGGAGATATTAATGCTACATCGTTTATTCGTGCAGGAACTGCTAGCTCTGCAAGAGTTGAAATATCTAGTGCTGTAGTAGGTTCTGTTTTAGCTGGTCTTCATATTTATAATTCTGTTGGAGATCCTGTTCTTAAAGCTCCATTGAGCGGCGGCCTTGAAATAACTGGTAAAGTTACAGCAACATCAGGATCATTTACTGGAGATTTATATACAAGCAATAATCAGTTTTCTGTTATTAGTGGTTCAGTAACTGCTTTATCTGGAACAATTGGTGGATGGATAATTAATGAAAGCGCATTTAAGAGTTCAGCAGTAGCATATCCTAAAATAGAATTAGATCCAGTAAGTCCAAAATTTGAAATAAGACAAAGCGCTTCTGACTCTTCTGAGTCTGGTATTAAAGTTATTAAAATAGATCCAATAGACGGAATCCGTGCAGGAACAACAAGCAATTTTAAATTCCGTGTAGACATGGATGGTAATATGACTGCAACAGATGCTATATTTAGTAGCGGAACATTTAATGGAAATATTACATCTAGTGCAACAATTAGCGGAGGAATTATTACTGGAGCTGTAGTAACAACAGGTAGTGCAGGAGTTTTTGGAGCAGTTAGATTAAATTCTTCAAGCTACTCTCTTGAAGTTGTTAATGGAGATGGAACAGTTACTGGACAATTATATGGATTTAACTCTGGTAATGAAGTAATTCTTAGACAAGGTAACACTAGAGAAAGTTTCGGATATCCTACAAATTCAGCATATTTATCTTTAGCTCCAACAACCGTATCACTTGGCTGGACTGGAAGTACAGGATTAAGTAGTAAAACATTAACGCTTAGCTATACAGGAGAAGCCTACTTTGATGGTCCAGTAAATTCAAATTCTAACGGTACATTATCATTAAGACAATTTAGGAATACTATAGCTTCTGTTAATACTCCAAGTGGTTCTGGTTACTACATTGGTGATATCTGGATACAATACTAGTAGGACAATATGTCAGATATATACGTAAAGAATACAACAGGAACTTCTTCTACAACCTGGAAAAAAGCTTTAAACATATTTGTAAAAACTGCATCAGGAACATCCTCAGCCGCTTGGTCGGCAGTAAAAAATGTTTATGTATATTTTAGTTCTGGTTGGACAAGAGTTTGGCCACTATCTGGCGTATTTTCAATTACATCTCCTTATATAACTACAAGCTCTGGCTCAACAACACCTTTATATGGCGTAGATGGAGTTAGAAGAATTGGTACTACTGTATGGGGTAAAAATGGAACATGGAATCCAAATGGTTGGACAATTAATTCATATCAATATAGATGGAGAGCATATTCAAGTTCTGATATAAATGATTTAAATTTATTTTCACAAACATCTTTAGCTACATATTCTGGTGCAGTCTCTTTAAGTATTCCTGCTTCGTATGATAGAAAATATTTAAGTTTTTTCATTCAAGCAAATTCTTCTGGTGGAACCGCATATAATGGATATGCAGAATCAGGAACTGAATATGGCGGAATTCAGATAGTACGAAGTTCTCCATTAAATCTAACTACATCTTTAAGCTCATATAGTCCACAAGTTGGTACGCAAATAACCTATTCTTCAACATGGGATGAAACAGATAGATATGCTGCAGAGTCATATAGAACAACTATAGAATGGTATAGGAATTTATCTAATTCAACATCTGGCGGAACATATGTTGGTAGCGGAACAACATATACTCCTACATCCTCAGACCTTAATAACTATTTATATGTAGTTGAAACAAGATATAACTCTGGATCTGACTACGACCTTGGATTAAGTACTGGAGTTCAAGCAAAAATTATAACTACTTCTACAGTAGTTGTTGGTCTTACTCCACCTACCAGTGTATCTGTTGCATCTGTATCAAGATATTCTGATACAGAAACTTTAGTTACCTTAAGTCATAGTGGTGGATCTGGACCATATTATCAATTATATTGGACTGGAGTTCAAACGCTTCCAGTAACTCCTAATTATGATGCTGCTTCTAATACTAGTAGCAGCAGTATTAGCGAGGCTTTTGCTTTTGCAAATAATAATACTTATTATTTTTGGGTAAGATCCTCAAGTGAAAATATACCTACTACATTTAGTTTTGGAACAGCAACTGCTGGAACATATAGTTCATATTCTGATATAACCCCAAGACCATTTTATACATTCCAATCTCCATCTGGAGCAACATCTTCAATTTCTGGATCTAGTACTACTGGAAGCACATTAACATTAACCGCAAATAGTCCAACAACGGCTGCTCCATCAGCAAGTATAACCAGTATTATTTGGAGAAGAGCAGATGGTGGAACTGGAGGAAATTCTTTTACTGGAGGAAGTGTATTACAAACTGGTGGAACTACATATACAATTGATTCGCCAATTGTGGCTTATTCTTCAGTAGGATATGCAATCAGAGCAGAGGTAACTTGGAATAATGGAGTTGGGTCTCAAACAGCAAATTCAAATTCTATTGTTGTTACTGCTGCATTGACTAAACTCGCAACTCCAACAAATGTAAATGCTACAGATACTAGAACTGATGGAGTAAACGTTACATGGACAGCAGTATCTGGGGCTGCATATTATGGAGTTTGGTATGGACCAGCGCCAAGCTACGATTCATTAGCAGACTTTGGAGGAAATAGAAATACAACTTTAATTACTGGAACTTCTTATTTAGACACAGCTATTGGTTCTGGAGTGACTAGAGATTATTATGTTCAGGCTTATAGATCTGGAGATCCATCTGGGACTAAATCTGAATGGGGTGGACCAAATTCTGGAACAAGACTTGCTGTCGTAAATCCACCATCTGGCGGATCCGTATTTTTGTCTGGAAACAATACTCCAGGAAGCGTAATTACAGCATCAACAAGTGGGTGGTCAAATAGCCCAACTTCATATGATGTTTACATCACAACAGCTTTATCCCCAAATATTCCAACCTCCTCAAGTAGTCGAGTTGCTTCTAGCGGAGGTGGAAGCTCAACAACTTATACAATTACATCAAGTGATGCGATATCTCCAGTCAATATATTTAGAGCATTTGCAACCGCTTCAAATAGTGGTGGAACATCTGGAACAGTTCAATCTTCAAATACAATTACTGCTTCTGCTGGATCTCCAGCAACTGCTCCAGGAACTCCTGGAACACCAACAAATGGTTGGACTAGCGGAACATCATATCCGTTTTCATGGTCTGCTCCTAGTGCTGGAACAGTAACTGGTGGAGGAGCAGCAACAATTACTGGATATACAATGAGAATATATGAAGCTACGAGTAGTGCTGGTACGGGATCGTACCTATTAACCACATTATCGCTTGGAAGCGGAACAAGTTATACTTATACGTCTCCAAATGCTTCTTTATATTATGCCGCATCAGTTGCCGCAACAAACTCGGCGGGATTAACTGGATCATACTCAGGAATAAGCCAATACAAATGATAAATAAAATAGATATTATAACAGAAAGAATATCAAATATTCAATTTCATATAGATCATGTTAACCATGTTATGGCTAATCCAGGACTATATGCTACACCAGATAATAAAAATGAGGTTAATCTATCTCAGTACCTACAAAATTTAGAGTCTATAAAACAGGCTCTAGAAACAGAAAAGCAAGTCTTGACTAATCAGGGTTAAATGATATAATTATGAAAGGAGGGCAAAATGACAATATTAACAAAAACAGATAAGATTCAACTTATTACTTCACACCAGAGAAGCATAGAGTATTCAAAGTATGGGCTAGAGCTAGATATCCTTCAGGAAAATTCTAAGTCTGTTCCAAATCAAGAAGAGGTTTCAAGGTTAGAAGATTTAGTAGATGAGGCTGACAGACAGTTAGCAGCACTAATTGCAGAACGTGTTTCTGTAGAAGCAATAGTAGAATAGGGATATAAGTGGCAGAAAAAGCGGAATTAGTTATTACCGCCCTACAACAGCGCATAGGAGAGATCGTATCTAATTATGAAACTCAGATTGCATTTTTACGGGCAGAAATTACTAAACTTATGGAAGAAAAAGAGGCAAAGGTTGAGGCTGTTAAAGAATTCGAAACCCACCTTAACAATATCACAGCCGACTAATTTCCCTTCAGGTATCGCTGTTAAAACAGATAGAGATACATATTGGATTAAAGATGGCAAGCGTTACAGATTGATTTCGGATAGAGCCGCCCAGTCTTGGTGCTTTACTACGGTATTGGCAACTGAGGCGGCATTATCAGGAATTAAGCTATTGGGTAAACTAGGCTTTCGAGACGGCACCTTGATTAAGAGTGTCGCAGATGGTAAAATGTATCTAGTATCACAGAATAAACTAAGACACATCGTAGATCCAGATTCGTTTAATCGATATGGTCTAGATAGGTCAAAAATGATAGAGGTGTCTGAAAAAGAAATCTCGGCACATGATTTAGGAGAAAAACTATAATGGCATTTGTTGATGGAGAGCCGCTAGACGCATCAAAGCTAGGTGAACTTGAATTAAAGGTGAACAACCTGGCTGCAAAGATTCCACAAATTGGTGTTTCAACTACTAGCATTAGCATAACTGGTGCTCAAAATAGTACTGGTACTCAAACACAAGCAACAGTACAGCCAATGATTCAAGCTGCAAATGCTGGCGAGTGGTTGCTTGTCCCAGGACAGGTAAATAAAATAGACGTAAAATTTCCAAGTGGTTTTCCTAAAACTCCACATGTCATTTTAACTACAAGAATGTCTTCGACTTCAAAGGTCTGGCACCCAGCGGTAAATGTTGCAACAGGAACAACAACTTCTACTGGATTTACGGCTGTATGCTATATGCCTACAAGCACTACGCAACATAAAGTTTATTTAAGTTATATAGCAATAGCCTATTGACAGGCTAGTAATATATGCTACAATTTCTTTAACATCTAAGTCACGACTCCGTGACTTTTTTTACGCAAGGAAAATTAATGTCAAACGATTTGAAATGGATGCTATCGTCCGATCAGCAATTCCCGTATCAGGATGATAAGGCCATTGAGCTATGGTTTAAGGTCATGAAATGGTTTAAGCCAGATGTTGTAGATTACCTTGGTGATACAGATGATCAGGCTTGTTATAGCAAGTATACAGAAGGTCGCTCAGCAGAGTTTATGAACCTTCATAAAACAGATAGCAAAGATTTAATTGTACCTATGATGCGGCATGAGGCAAAGGGTGCAAGAGATTTTTATACTAAGACTCGTGACATGCTTCCAGATGCTCAACTATTTTCAGCATTGGGAAATCACGATGTTCGTATTTTTAATTATGTAGACGCAAAGCTTCCAGACTATATTACTGAGGTTACGCCAGAATCATTATGGTCACTAGATTCATTAGGGTATGAATACATTTATTATAACGAACTGCCTAAGCGCAGATTTGGAGATATCCATGTGCATCATGGACTATCAATTGCTGCTACTGGATCTGCAAGAAAAGATATGGAAGATATGCAAATATCTTTAATTAGAGGACACTCACACCGAATTGCTTCACATATGGTAACATATGAGCTGAGAAATAATGGTGAGGGAGAAACTCTACGTGGATATGAAATTGGACATATGTGCGATGAAAAAAGTGACGGAATGAAGTATACTCAGCATCATGATTGGCAAAAGGGATTTGCCGTTGCTCATATTGTTAATGACTATCCACATATTCAGATGATTCATATATCTCCAGACTATACATGCGTTGTTGATGGGAAGCTGTTTTCCGTATGATGAAATGTCAAAGATGTAATGGTAGAGTTTTTATTGATAGAGTATTCTCTCAAAAACTACACACAGAATTGTTTTGCATCCTATGCGGAAAGCGTTGGATGATCAATAAGGAAACGAATGCGTTCGGTAAATGGTTAGAAAAAACAGACAGGGATTACGCAAAAAGCTCTTCTATTTCTTCTTAAACGGAAAGATCCATAAGGTTCTTAAAGCGTCTAGGGCGAAAGATGAAATTATTGCTTGGTCATACCCAGATAAAAAACGTGTAATGTATTCTTATTCTCAGGTTGAGAAGAGTATGGAAAATGCTTACAGCATTGTTGAAGTTGGTAAAATATTAGGTAGGCACAGGGTAACAATAGAAGAGTATATTTTGCAGGGCAAAATAAAAAAACCTCAGAAAGTTTATCCTATTAGTAATCCAGATAGCACATGGTCTAGGTATATGCTAAGCGAATCGGACATATTGGACATTCATCAATTTATTATTGATGCTGGACATATTAGAGATTTACCATCACGCTCAGAATTACAGGCTCTTCTCAAACACAATTTAATATTGTATACTAAGACCGTTGACGGTTCGTTTGTACCTGTTTGGAAGGCGGAGTAATGGCAAGAATTATTAAATGCAGTATTTGCGGTAAAGAGTGGGAACTACGGTGGGGCATATTCGCTCACGATAGTTTATCTAGACATATGAAGGAGCACAAATGACAACAAGAGTTAAGGTTGATTTGTCCTTTACACGTAATCTAGGAAACTATGAAAGCATCAAGATAGGTGTTGGAGTAGAGGATGATCTTCGTGCTGGCGAGAGTGTAAATGTGGCTACAGAAAGAGTGTATAAGTTTGTAGAAGAAAAGCTTATTGAAAAAACTCGTGAAGTAGAAGAGGAATTAAAACGTGGCAAATGATAAAGGGCCTTATATTTTAATTAGTTTATATGAGTCTTTATATAAGCAGAAATATAATAGAAGCCCACGAATTAATAAGTTTCGTGAAAAGTGGGGTATGCAAGACGTTATAGATAGTGTAGGATATGAACGTGCAAAAGAATTGATTGAATATTATTTCAGAATAAATAAGTTTAATCATCCACTGCAATTTTTTTTCTATAACTTCGATAGAATTGATAGAATGCAAAAAGATATACAGAACGATAGAATCCATAGGGACCACCTACGGGAAGAGACAAGGAAGCTTGTGGAAGGAATAGAATGAATACAGAGGCGGAACTAATCTCTGCGGTATGCAAGAACAAAGACATAAGCACACTACTTGCAGATAATGTTGACGAGATCTTTACTTCTCATAAAGATATATGGGATAGCCTAAAGTCATATTATTATAAGTTTAAGGCTGTTCCAGAAGTTGGAATCCTTGTAGAAAGATTTAAAGATTTTGAACCAGTAGCAACCAAAGGAGAAACTGGATATTATTTAGATAAGCTTAAGAATGAATATCTTTCAAGTAAGCTTAAGAGTATTTTAATTCATTCAGGCTCAGCTCTTAAAGAAGATGCAGCATCCAGAGTTCTTGCAGACATGCAGAGTAGATTAGCAAGTCTTAGCAAGTTTACAAATAATGTACGTGATATCGATGTTACCGATTTAGAGGCAGCGGAGAATCACTTCCTTTCGGTCAAAGAACGATCAGCGGCTATGGGCGGTAGTCCAGGAATCCTAACAGGTTTTGAAGCTATCGATAAGGCATATCCGACTGGTATGGCTCCAGGCCATCTCATAGTTGCTATCGGCTGGCCAGGGCGTGGTAAGACATGGTTCACATCCTACCTTGCATGCAAGGCATGGGAACAGGGATTTAAGCCAATGATTGTATCTCTTGAAATGTCTCCAGAGAATATGCGTGACCGCATTTATACAATGCTAGGTTCTGGTTTATTCCGTGCAAGTGATTTCTCTAAAGGAGATATCGATGTTGATACATTTAAGTCATGGGGTCAGAAGAAGTTTACTGGAAAGAATTCATTCATCCTTGTATCTAACGAAGGTGCAGGAGACGTAACTCCAGCAACAATTCAAGGTAAGATCGACCAGCATAAGCCAGACTTAGTTATTCTAGATTATCATCAGCTGTTTAATGATAATAAGCGAAGCAACTCTGAAGTAGAGCGTAATAGAAATATTTCTCGTGAATTTAAACTGCTTGCGGTATCAAATAATATTCCAGTAATTGATATTACTGCTGCAACTGCAGATGATATTTCAGATCAAGATAACCCTCCTATGATGAGTCAGGTGGCTTGGTCAAAGGCAATTGAGTATGATGCTGATATGGCTATGGCTATTCATCGTTACCCAGGAACTAATATGATTGAAGTTGTATCTAGAAAGAATCGTCACGGACATGAGTTCGACTTCTATCTAGACTGGGATATAAATCGTGGTGTCATTACTCCGATTTATGAGAACCTTCCAGAATTAAATAATGACTCATCGAAAAATTAAAAGATTTCAAATTGAAGTACAGTTTGATGACAACTCACGCCTAATAAGCTTGAGGCCACAGTATGAAAACCTGCTTACTCAGGATATGCGTGGCAAAGGATATGTAAGGGTACTTGACATAGACCCTGCATTTTCGGTAGAATTCACAGGCGAGACTTGGAAGTTCTTAATGAGCATCCATGGTGTATATGTGGGAAAGAAGAAAGCATGGCAATTAGAGGGTATAACACAAGGGAAGTTGATACCACGCAATACACGCCAGCGCATATCAAGTCAGTCTTAAAATCTATAGGACTGAATATTGTTGGCGAAACTGGTAATGATTTCCTATGCTACTGTCCATTTCATTCTAATAGACACACATCTTCATTTAGCGTAAGCCGTGAAAAAGGTGCATTCATTTGCTTTAATCCTTCATGTGGTGAGGCTGGCACTCTACAAGAACTAGTCAAGCGTGTAATGAATAAGAATGAGTATGAGGCTATGCGTTTTATATCTTCTAAAGAGGCAGAAGCTCTAGAAAACTTTGACGAATTACTTTCAGAGGCTATGGAAGAAAAGCCTGTGTTCGAAGAATTTTCTCAAGAGACACTGGATAGATTGCATTCAGGAATGTCTAAGGAAGCCGTAGACTATCTTGCTTCAAGAGGAATCAATCAAGAGTCTATCGATCATTTCTGTCTTGGATACTCAGCATCTATGAATATGGTTATTACCCCAGTGCATAGTCCAGACGGAACTCCAATTGGATTAGTTGGCAGATCTATTGAGGGTAAGTCTTTTAAGAATAGTACCAATCTTCCTAAGAGTAAAACTTTATTTAATATTCACCGTGCTAAAAAAATTGGTGACCACGTTATAGTTGTTGAGTCTAACTTTGATGCAATACGTGTGCATCAGGCAGGCTTTCCAAATGTTGTTGCTACGCTAGGCGGATTTTTATCAACAGAACAGCACAACTTATTAAATAGACATTTTAATAAGATAACAGTAATGACAGACGCAGATTTGGCTGGCAGAGAATTAGGTCGAAGCATAGTCAATAAATTAAAGTTCAAGGACCTCTTGTGGGCTTCTTACGAATATGGTAAGATATATCCACATGATGCAAAAGATGCAGGCGATATGACTGATGAGGAAATAAAAGCTTGTATTAAAAATGCTGTATCCGATATAGAATACAGATCCTGGGATTCATGATATAATGACAAATACAGATGGATATATACCATCAACTATAAAGGAGAATAAATGAGTATAGTAAAGGGTCTAAAAGACCTAAACAAAGCGTTAGATAAGCCTACCTACAGTGGTGGCGATGACAACAAGGCCCGCTGGCTTAAGGTTGAAGACGGCGAAAGCGTAAAGATTAGATTCCTCCAGGAACTAGATCCAGATTCACCAAATTATAACGACAAGCTTGGTTGCGGTTTTATCGCACTAGAGCACACAAACCCAAAGGATTACCGTCGCAAGGCTCTAGATACAATGGAGTCTGAAGGCCGTGATTGGGCAAATGAACAGCATCGCAAGGATCCAAAGGCTGGCTGGAAGGCCAGAACACGCTTATACATCAATGTATTGGTTGACGACGGTAAAGAAGAGCCGTATGTTGCAATTCTATCTCAGGGAACCAGTGGTAAGACAATCACACCTACCTTGATTGAATACGCTGGCGAAATGGGAAGCATTACTAACCTAATGTGGCGCATTAAGCGTAACGGAACCAAAACAGATACCAGTTACACAATCATTCCGCTTGCTAAGGATGAAACACCATTCGATTTTGCAAGCCTTGAATTGTTTGATCTTGAAAAGACAGCAGTTCGTCACGTTCCATATGCAGAGCAAGAAGCTTTCTATATGGGAGAAAATGGTGGTAACGAAGAGTCTTCTGCTACATCAAGCAGCGTAGACTGGTAATACAAAGTTAAAGGCGGAGAGTTAATGTCATTCACACACTTACATGTGCATTCATATTATTCATTGATGGATGGTCTTAACTCTCCTGCCGAACTTGTAAAGGCAGCAAAAGATGCTGGTCAAACAGCATTAGCAATAACAGATCACGGTACATTGTCCTCTCATCGTGAAATGCAGATAGCATGTCAGGAGCAAGGCATAAAGCCAATCCTGGGAGTAGAAGCGTACATCTCACCAACAGATAGATTTGATCGCTCCTCTAAAACAGATAAGTCTATTCAGGCTTATAATCATATTATTCTTCTGGCTAAAAATAAAAAAGGCTTAGAGAACATAAACACACTACAGGAACTTGCTTGGAATGAAGGCTTCTATCATAAGCCAAGAATCGACAGAGAGGTATTAAAAGAATATGCTGAAGGTATTATTGTCCTTTCTGGATGCCTCAATGGGCTTATCTCTAAGTGCATCGAGAAGAATGAGTTCTCTGAAGCTAAACTTATTCTCAAAGATTTTAAGAAAACTTTCGGTGATGATTTTTATATTGAGGTTCAATCTCACAATCCGAAAGAAATAAACGAGGGGCTATTAAGCCTAGCAGATGAACTTAAAATTAAAGCGGTGGCAACAGGAGATGCCCACTTTGCTAAAGAAGAAGACCGCATTCTAGAAGAAGCAATGCTCATATTATCTACATCTCCTAAGTCAGATAAAGAAGCAGACTTTGAAATGTCTCGTCAGATGAAAGATATGTTAGATAGATTTAACTATCTTTATCCAGATAGAAAGATATCATTCGTAGATTACAATCTATTCATTCAGACTAGAGATGAGATAGAGGCAGACTTCAAAAAATCAGGGATTAATCGAACAGACATATTTGATAATACTATGGATATAGCCTCTAAAATTGGAGAATACGATTTTAACAGGGGTCTAGACCTACTCCCTGTCCCTAAGACCAATGCTGACCAGAAACTGGCTCAGATGGCCTTAGAAGGCCTTAAGAGGCTAGATCTGGACAAGGATAAGGTCTACTTGGACAGACTTGAAGAAGAGCTATCCGTTATTAAGGATAAGGCATTTGCTTCTTATTTCTTGGTTGTAGCGGATATGGTTAACTGGGCAAAGGATAATAATATTATGGTTGGACCAGGTCGTGGTTCTGCCGCTGGATCTTTAGTTTGTTATTCATTAGGTATTACAGATGTTGATCCAATTGAATATGACTTACTGTTTTTCCGCTTTATTAATCCAGAACGTAATGACTTTCCAGATATTGATACAGACTTTGAAGACCGCCGTCGTAAAGAAGTTAAAGATTATCTAAAGAAAAAGTTTAAGCACGTTGCATCTATCTCCACATACACTTACTTTAAAGATAAAGGAGTTGTTCGTGATGCTGCTCGTGTATTTATGGTTCCACTTTCAGATGTTAATCGTGCAATGAAATCTATTGATACCTTTGAAGACTTTATTGAGTCTCCAAATACTAAAGAGTTTAGAATTAAATACCCAGAAGTTGTTTGGCTTGCAGAAAGACTACGTGGAAAGATCCGAAGCGTAGGGGTTCACGCAGCAGGAGTTGTTGTTGCTAAGGATGATATTAGAAAGTATGCGCCAGTTGAGTCTCGTGAAGATGCCCAAGATAAAGTTTCTGGTCGTATCCCAGTAGTTGCTTATGACATGGATACTGTTGCAGACATTGGTCTAATTAAGCTCGATGCTCTTGGCCTAAAAACACTATCTGTTATTTCCGATACCTTAAAGTCTATTAAAGATAGAACAGGTAAAGATATTAATTTATCAGAAATTTCTTTAGACGATAAGGCAGTATACAAAACTCTGAGCGAAGGGTATACAAAGGGTGTGTTCCAAGCTGAAGCAACTCCGTATACCAACCTTCTTATTAAGATGGGTGTAGATAAGTTTGAAGATCTTGCAGCATCTAACGCATTGGTTCGTCCAGGCGCAATGAATACTGTAGGGGCGTCTTATATTAAAAGAAAGCATGGCGAGGAAGCAGTTGAATATGTTCACCCAATCATGAAGCCTTTTACAGAAAATACTTATGGTGTGATTATTTATCAAGAGCAGGTTATGCAGGCATGCGTACACTTGGGCGGAATGACTTGGTCAGAGGCCGACAAGGTTAGAAAGATTATCGGTAAGAAGAAAGATGCAACCGAGTTTGATCAATTTAAGGATAAGTTTATTGAGGGTGCAGAAAAGCATATTAGTAAGAAGCAGGCTCAGCACCTGTGGCACGACTTTGAAGCACATGCTGGGTATTCTTTTAACCGTTCTCACGCTGTTGCCTACTCTATGCTCTCATATCAAACAGCATGGTTAAAAACTTATTATCCATTAGAGTTTATGTTTTCAATTCTTAAAAATGAAAATGACAAGGATGCGAGAACAGAATATCTAATTGAAGCTAAGAGACTTGGTCTTAAGGTATTGCTTCCGCATATCAACGAGTCTGATGTTTATTTCTCATTGCAGAAGGAGGCTATTAGATTTGGGTTGGCAGAAGTTAAATTTATTTCAGATAGCATTGCAAATAAAATAATAGAGAAGAGGCCATATGAAAGCTACAAAGACTTTATTGAAAAGTCGTCTAAAAAAGGTAGCGGTATTAACAGCAGGGCTGTTAGTGCTCTCAACGCCATTGGCGGTGCTGCTTTTGACGATAATGCACGGCAGGGAACTGAAAAAGAAAACTACTACGAATTCTTAGGAATTCCTACATTTAGTTTAGATCTGCCACCAAGAATTAAAGCACAAGCAAGACCAATATCAGAGTTTGACGATCTAGGTTCATTCGTAATGTTTGGTATGGTTAAATCAATCAAGCGTGGAAACGGGTGGGCTAGAGTGGAGTTGGTAGATGAGACTGGTTCAATTGGTCTATTTCATAATGAGCAGACCCCTATAGAAACAAATCAAATGTACTTTATTCTTGTAGGAGATAATCGTATTGCAAAGTATATTAAGGTTAGTGATATAGATCCAAAATCCACAGATATATTTGTAGACTATTTATATCGCAAAGAATACGACCTTGCCGACAACGAGTATACTGTGGTAAACTTTACACCTTATAAGACAAAGGCAGGAAAGACTATGGCTCACATAGTCCTATCTGATAGAGATAAAAATTTAACTAGAGCTATTGTTTTCTCTAGTATGTATAAGATTGCCTTAGCAAAAATGCGTGAGGGAATGAAATGTCAGGTAATACTATCCAAACTTGATGACGGAACCCTGATGATTAAGGAAATAAAATGACACAAGATATCGAGGGCTTGGTTACTTCAATAAGCATTAATCAAGTTTTGGTAGCAGTACTAGAGGAGTATAAAAAGCTTACAGTTCCAACGTTAAGATTTTTAGATGCTGGAACGTCAGAAAAGGAATTAGTAATTGATTATGATGAGGAAGGCCCATCATTTACATTTAGTTTAAGAGAGAAAAATGACACAGAGTGATATATTAACAGAATACGGACTAGACGCATTGGCGGCAATGCTTCATGAAACAGCAAAAGAAAAGGGGTTCTGGGATGGAGAATATTCTCATGACAAGATTGGAAACAAACTTGCGCTTGTACATTCAGAAGTTACTGAAGTACTAGAAGCAATTAGAAAGACTAAGGGTAGTGAGCAAATTGTAGAAGAAATGGCTGATGTTATTATCAGACTATTAGATGTTTACGCTGCAATGAGAAATGAAGAACAAATTTTGCACAGCCTAGATGATGTACTGGAAGCAAAGATTAATAAAAATAAAGAGCGTCCAAGACTTCACGGTAATTTATTTTAATGCTATAATGAGTAGAGAGAAGAAAGAATAATAATGGAAATTGTATTAGATGATATATTAGCTAAATTAGATCCAAAAACCAGAGCAAGAGTTCAGTCTGCTGTCAGCGTTAATGTAGACAAGCAGTCAACTCCTAGTATTGGATTAAACTTAGCGCTAAGAGGCGGGCTTGCCTATGGAAGACAAATTCTTGTATGGGGAAATAAGTCTGCTGGTAAATCTTCCTTTTGTCTACAGATGATAGCATTGGCTCAAAAAGAAGGTAAGACTTGTGCCTGGATTGATGCAGAGCATTCTTATGATCCAGCATGGGCAGAATTACTAGGTGTAGATTCAGAAAAGCTTATCTATTCACCAGCAAAAACAGTAAATGATATGGTAGATGTTGCTACAAAGCTTATGGATGCAGGAGTTGATTTAATTGTAGTTGACTCTATTTCAGCATTGCTCCCAGCCATCTACTTTGAAAAAGATGGAAATGAAATGAAAGATTTGCAGGATACAAAGCAAATCGGCGCTGAAGCAAAGGATATGACCCACGCAGTCAAGATGTTAAACTATGCAAACAAAAACACACTACTTGTTCTCATCTCACAACAACGAAACCAATTTGGATCTATGCATGCTAGTCACATCCCCACAGGTGGCATGGCAGTCAAGTTCTTTTCTTCAACCGTCATTAAACTTTGGTCGTCTGAGGCTGAAGCAAATGCTATTAAGGCTGGCGTTAAAGTTGGCGACAAGATTATTGAACAAAGAGTCGGAAGACCAGTTAATTGGATTATTGATTACAACAAAGTCGGCCCCCCTAATTTATCGGGACAGTACGACTTCTACTACCAAGGGGATGTTCTTGGTATAGATCTGATTGGAGAGACATTAGATGTTGCAGAAATGTGCGGAGTCGTGGAAAAAGGTGGCGCTTGGTACACCGTCAATGGTGAAAGATTCCAGGGTAGAGCAAAGGCAGTGCAGTACCTTCGTGATAACCCAGATGTAGTTGAAAAGCTACAGGAGGATATTCGTGCCAGATCTTAATGAATTTATATCTAAACCAGAAAAGGTTATGTCTCCAGAATTAGAAAGAATGGGTGGCAGAAAGCCTTGTGGTAAATGTGATAAAGATTCTGAAGAATATTTTTGGAATGCATCAGAGCGTACCATATCTTGGGATTGTCCAGATGGACATAAAAATTCTTATGTGGTGGGCTAATGTCAGAAAGATCTGAAGTAAAGCGTGATGGCGCTAAGGCTCAAAAAAATTCTGGACGTGGTGATTATCAAAAGGGTGATGCTAAATGGAAGCAGTTTCTTGTAGATTATAAAGAAGCTTCTGCTTCATTTGCGTTAAACAAGCCCGTATGGTCTAAGATATGCACAGACACCTTTAAAGTTAGTAGAGATATGCACCCAGCACTAAAAATTATTATTGGAACAGATTCCAAGGTTCGTCTTGGAATTATTGAGTGGGCAGTTTTAGAAGAGCTGATCCAGTTTTGGGAGGACAACAATGGCCAACAAGCGTAGGTTTAACGATACTATTATTAAAAATGGTATGATTGTAAAGATTCGTAAGGACGGAACAATTAGATCGATAGTTGGTCCATATACACCAAATCATAAAAAGGTAAAGAAATGAAAGAAATTTTATATACAACTTTAACTGGTATTGCAGTCGGCGGTATCTTTAGTGTCTTTAAACTTCCAATTCCAGCACCACCAGTATTTGCTGGACTAATGGGTATTGTTGGTTTATGGATTGGGTATGGAATAGTTCAGAGGTTTATCTAATGACAATGTTTATGGTGGGCTTGATGATAGGTTTTGTAGTTGGATATGGCTTAGGCTTATTCATAGATAAAATAGATAAGAGGATTAAGAATGGCGGACGATAAGAACACCCTTGAACTAATCAGTTCAATTACGGAGTTCAATGATCTTCATGAGTATATGGCAGATGAGCAATTAGACAGAGCCTTATCAATTGTTGTAAAGCTTCTTATGAATCCAGACGTGCCTTCAGCAAAGGCCCCGTATTTAATTATTGAGCTTCAGGCTATGTCTACAAAATTTTCCATGATGGCTTCTTATTATTCTACTATAGCTAAAGATAAAGCTGGTACAACAAACAATAATAAAAAGAATATCTACTATTCAGCAAAGGAGTCCATAGACAAACTTGTAGATGCACTCAAGTATGTCGTTAGGTATAACTCATGAGTTGGATACAAGCATTAGTTATATTTGGTCCCGTTATTTTTTTATTGGCGGCTTTCTGGAAGGATATTAAATAATGGCTAGAGACATAGTAAAGAATCTTAAATTTAAAAAGCATACTGGCAAACACTTCGATCCAGAAAAGTTTGCACAGTTGCTTGATGAATCCTATCGTAATACAAAACGTGCAGACGGAGAGATGACAAAGAAGTCATTTAGTCCAAGCTCCCTCGGATACGGCCATGGCACATGCCCAAGATATTGGTATATGGCATTTAGTGGAGCAATGTTTATTGATGATAACGATGCTGTTGCTGTTGCTAATATGGCACAAGGAACGCAGGCACACGAGAGACTTCAGAAGTTAATTGCCACTATGCCAGAGTTTAGAATAGAAGAAGAAGAAATTATAAACGAGTATCCTCCGATTAGAGGTTTCATAGACTTGATTATGGAATACGATAACGAGACGGTTATTGGAGAAATCAAGACGGCTAAGCAGGAAGTCTGGGATGCAAGGCAGGCAGAGATGAAGCCTACACCAAACCATATGCTTCAATTACTTACATATATGAAGCTAAAGAATGCTAAAGAAGGATTTTTCCTGTATGAGAATAAGAATACTCAAGAGCTTATTGTTATTCCAATCTCAATGAATGAAAAAAATACAGAAATAATTGAAGATCTATTTGTTTGGATGTGCGAAGTTTGGGATAACTTTAAAGATGGAGATCTTCCAATGCGCCCACAAGGAGCATCAAAATCTAAGATGCCATGTACGTATTGCCCAATTAAAAAAGAATGTTATGCAGGTCTTATAGGAACAGTTCAAATAGAATCATATAAGGTCCCTAAGCTATGATTTGTGCAAATAAAGAATGCGCCAAAGACTTTGAGCCAAAGACGCACAATCAAAAATATTGTACTGATGAGTGTTGCAGAGTTGCGACAAATCGCAGAATCATGGAAAAGTATTATGAAAAGAAAGCTATTCGAAATGGTGCTGCTCGTGGATGCAAAAAATGTAATGCTCAACTGAGTAGATATAATGAAACAACCCTATGCGCCTCATGTCAAAAGAAAATAGATATAACTAAAAGATCTAAGATAAAAGGTATGCTAGATGAAATTAGCTGAACTAGTTAAGACTAAAGCCAACCGTGTATTGGGCATAGATGCGTCTACAAATTCCGTAGCCTTTTGCTTGATGGAAAACGATAAGCCTTTAAAGTGGGGCAAGATTGAGTTTGTTGGAGCAGATATATACGAAAAAATATATGATGCTAAAAAGAAAATGCATGTAATGCTTGATGAATTAAAGGCTGATTATATTGCCGTAGAGGGAGCAATACTTGTCAGATCGCCAGATGCTGTGATAAAATTGTCGTATGTCTATGGTGTTGTTATTGCTGAGCTTATGTCTACTGGCGCTTCCGTTATTACTATATCCCCTAGTTCTTGGCAGGCATATATCGGAAATAAGAACCCAACGAAAGATGAAAAGCAGGCAATAAGAGTAAAAAGTCCAGGTTATGCAGATTCGTGGTATAAAACACAATTGCGTAATATGCGTAAACAAAGAACAGTAGATTATTTTAATAATAAGTATAATTTATTTTTAAAAGATTTTGACGTGGCTGACTCTTTTGGTATAGCCCATTATGCAAATAAGGTGTTGACAGAGCGATGAAATTATATCAAAGCCAAACTTGGCTATACCGTAGGTATGTAGTTCAAAAGAAAACAGTTACAGAAATTGCTGCAGAATGCAAAGTCTCTGCTATGACCATACAGAGGTATTTAGAAAAGTTTGGGTTGATTAGAAAATGAAAAGTTTTTGGGAGAGCTTAAGCGCTAAAGATGCTGGCGATGCTATTTTAACTGGGTATAGCGGAGAATTTAAAGACATGCAGGCCTACGAAAACGTAATAGACTTGGCAAAAGGTGTGGAGCATAATAATCAATATGCTTTAGATTTTGGTTGCGGCATAGGAAGAAATTCAATAGAGTTGTCTAAAACCTATTCTAACGTAATAGCTTTTGATCTGCCCAATATGATAGATTTAGTTCCAGAGGAAAATAAAAAAACTAACATCATATATACATCTAATTGGGAAAAGATTAAGGGGATTCCGTTTGATATGGTTCTTGCAAGCTTAGTATTTCAACATATTCATGATGATGAATTAAATAAGTATTTATCTGAATTAAACACAGGTAAATTAGTTTTACATAGTAGAACATGGATGGATGATACTGAGACAGAGGTATTGTCAATAGTAGAAAAATATTATACAATAGAGACAATTAAGTATGAGGCGGATCCAAATAATAATATAGACGATCATTTTTTAGCAACTTTAAGACCAAGGAGATAATATGTTGAAGCCAGTGTTTGAGGATGTAACAACATTTAATTGTAGCGACCTATATTTAAAATCTGTAGGTGCTCCTGCAGGGAACAAGATTTGGTCCACCTGTCATGAAATTGCTCACATGCTTATTGAAAAGAACATATCGTATGGAAACTCAGCCTTAGAGCCAGCCAGAATATTTTCGACGGCGGATTCAGTAGAGCAACTCAAGGTAAGAATCGATGATAAATTAAACAGAGTTAAAAATAATCAGGGATATGCAGGAGATAATGATATCGATGACCTAATTGGCTATTTGATTTTATATAAAATAGCTAAATCTCAGGTTGCTATTTCAGTCGACTAGAAGTATAATACTAGTATATGGAAATCGAACTAGCAGATCATTATGATCGTATGAATAAGGTAGTTGAAGAACTGCTTAAAGGAAATAATCCAACCCAAATTGCCACTCTAACAGGCTTTAAACGTGCTGAAGTAGTTGAGCTAATAGGTGAGTGGAAGACAGTCGTACACAACGACACAGCCGCCAGAGAACGGGCTAAAGAGGCTATTGTAGGGGCAGACCAACACTATGCAATGCTTATTAAAGAAGCCTGGAAAACTGTAGAAGATGCAGATCAGGCTGGTCAGCTTAGCGTTAAATCAGGAGCATTAAAATTAATTGCAGACATTGAAGGAAAACGCATTGGCATGCTTCAAGAAGTTGGTCTTCTAGATAACGCAGAGCTTGCAACACAGCTGGCGGAGACAGAGCGTAAGCAAGACATACTGGTTAAGATTTTAAAAGAAGTAACTGCAACCTGTCCAAAATGTAAGATGGATGTTGCAAAGCGTTTATCCCAAATAACTGGGATAGTTGAATCAGTTGAGATAATCGAGGAAGTTAGTGGATCTTAATTTTAATGATCTTATTGATATCTTAGATGGCGAAGAGTTTGATGAGCGTCCAGTAGATCTACGCACATTTGTAACTAGTCCAGAGTTTCTTGGACTGCCACCACTTTCAGAATATCAATATACATTAATTGAAAAGTCTTCTCAGGTTTATAAAGAATCAACCTTAATAAAACTATTTGGCGAAGAAGAAGGCAAGAGAACATATAAACAGACTGCTAACGAGGTTGTTGCTCAACTGGGCAAGGGGTCTGGAAAAGATTATTGCTCAACTATTTCTGTTGCCTATATAGTTTATTTACTATTATGTTTAAAAGATCCAGCACACTATTACGGTAAGCCTCCTGGGGATTCTATTGATATCATCAATATTGCTATTAACGCACAGCAGGCAAGCAACGTTTTTTTTAAAGGATTTAGAACAAGAATAGACAAGTCTCCATGGTTTGTAGGAAAGTATTCAGAAAAAGCTTCTGAAATTAAATTTAATAAGAATATTACAGTTCATTCAGGTCACTCAGAGCGTGAGGCTTGGGAAGGGTATAACGTAATTGTTGTTATCCTAGACGAAATTTCTGGCTTTAGTATTGAGAACACAACGGGGCATGAGCAGGCAAAGACTGGTAGCGCTATTTATGAGATGTATAGGGCATCAGTTGATTCTCGTTTCCCAGACTATGGCAAAGTAATTCTTCTTTCATTCCCTAGATACAAAAATGATTATATTCAGCAAAGATATGATGACGTTATTGCTGAAAAAGAAACTGTTATTAGGTCGCATCATTTTAAGCTAGATACAGACTTGCCAGACGGAACCGACGGCAACGAGTTTGATATTGAATGGGAAGAAGATCATATCTTGTCCTATAAGTATCCAAGAATGTATGCCCTTAAAAGACCAACATGGGAGATTAACCCTACAAGAAGCATAGACGATTTTAAGGTAGCGTTCTATAAAAATGCACCAGATGCTTTAGGTAGATTCGCATGCATGCCAGCCGAAGCGATTGATGCTTTCTTTAAGTCTAGAGAAAAGATAGAAAAATCTTTTAACAATATGGCGCTTGCAGTAGATGAGTTTGGAAGGTTTGAAGATTGGTTTGCTCCAGACCCAGATAAAGAATATTTCTTGCACGTAGACCTTGCACAAAAGCATGACCATTGTGCAGTTGCTATGGCACATGTGCAGAAATGGGTAAATGTAAAAGTAACTGATACCTACTCTCAGCCAGCACCAATTGTAGAAGTTGATGCAGTTAGATACTGGACACCAACCGCAGATAAATCTGTTGATTTTACAGAAGTCAAAGATTATATTTTGTCTCTTAGAACTAAGGGATTTAAAATTCGTGTATGCACATTTGACCGCTGGAACTCACACGATATGATGCAACAGCTAAAGCAGTACGGAATTAATACTGAAACATTATCTGTTGCAAAAAAGCATTACGATGATATGGCGATGGTTGTTGCGGAAGATAGACTAACTGGGCCAGCAATAAAACTTCTTATCGATGAATTATTGCAGTTAAAAATTATGAGAGACAGAGTTGACCACCCAAGAAAGGGGTCAAAAGACTTGGCGGACGCAGTTTGTGGATCTATTTATAATGCTATTAGTAGAAGTAGGCCACAAAACAATGAAGAAATAGATATACATACTTATAGTTCTCTAAAGTGGGATAGAGAAAATGAGGATGACACCATAGTAACAAACATGATCAGGGCACCAAGAATGCCGAAAGATTTATCTGATGTATTAGACGGAATGGAAATAGTATGAGTATATACCAAGAAAAAGCTAAAGAATGTAAATGTTGTGGAAAACACGTACCGCTACCAACAGTATTAAAAGAGTATAATGGTATACAGGTCTGCCCCACCACGTTTGCAAATATTGTAGAGTATAAAAGAATATGGAAGTCCTTGGGGACTAGACCAATGGGTAATATTAGAAAACATTTTTCTGAATATGTACAGCAAGTAGTTGAAGAAACCATTGACAAAAATGAAGATGGCACGTTACAATAGATACTTGGCAACAGTAGCCAAGTTGGTTAAGGCCCCGAACTCATAATTCGGCTATCGTAGGTTCAAGTCCTACCTGTTGCACAAAGGAGATTTTATGGATGAAGAAGAGGACGATATGAAAATGTCATACTATTTAGAAATAGGCGCCATTTCCTTAGAAGGCGTTGACGAGAGTGGAGAAATGATATTTTCAATTAGTGAAAATGCAAAGGAACTAGCGCCAGAATTATGGCAAGCCCATATTGAATATGTTGACTCTGCTATGATGAAGTTATATGAAGAAGGTTTGATGGAGGTTGAATACGATGAAAATCTTGAAGCAACACTACATCTTAGTCCAGAAGGACACAAGATAGCAAAAGAAATGGGACTGATAGAAATGGATATCAGAGAAATCCCAAACGATTAAAAATTATGCTATAATATTATTAGGTCGCCAATAGGGGCCTATAAATTAACTTATTCGCTTGAAGGAGGAATAAAATGGTAACAACATATACATGGGATCTTTTCAAGGATCCTTTTTTTATTGGCTTTAATCGTGAGATTGAAAGAATGGCTAACGTGCACAACGCTGCATCACGCCAATCATATCCACCATACGATGTATTAAAGCTAGACGATGACACATATAGAGTGTCTCTCGCAGTAGCAGGATTCACAAAGGAAGACATTGATCTCTCAGTAGACAACGGAACCCTTGTGGTATCTGGAGAAATTACAGAAGTTACAGACGCAGAGGTTCTGCATAAAGGAATTGCTGCACGTAAATTCACACGCTCATTTGCTCTTGGAGAATATATGGAAGTCTCTAGTGCATCTCTAAAGGACGGTATGCTTCATATTAATATTGATCGCATTGTCCCTGAAGATAAAAAGCCAAAGACAATTAAAATCAAATAAGATATAATGGTAGTCTGCACCCCGTCACTGGGGAGTCGCAGATTATATGCGGGCCGCTACCCGCAGGATCCACCTGAGCACTGTGGCTAAACTGCTCCTTAACATTTAGGAGAGATGTGCCAAACTATGATTATAAGTGTGTTATATGTGAACACACTAAAGAAATTAACAAACCAATCAGTGAATCAACAATGACAGAACTCTGTGATAAATGCGGTGCTGCAATGGTTAAACAGTTCGGTACGTTTGGTATTCAGTTTAAAGGTTCTGGCTTTTACAAAACAGATAACGCTAAGTAGTTCAATGATATAATTAACTTGTTATAAAAGTTATAACAAGGAGTTATTAGTTGACTAGGACTAAACTATGGAGATTAACATTAACAGCCATTTTAGGGTTTGGTTGGCTATTCCTTACACCTGCTTACAGTGATGATCCACTAAGTTTAGCCGCTCAAGAAATACAAGAGCTTAATGAAAAGGTTGGCAACCTAACAGAAGAGGCTGAAACTCAAGCCTTAATAGATATAGCAGAAGATAAATATGATGATGCAGTAGCCGCAAAAGAGGCTAGAGATGATGCCTATGATGCATATAATGCGGCGGTAGCAGCAGAAGCAACAGCATTACAAGAAAAGAATACAGCTCAATCAGCAGTAGATGAACAAACTGCTACAGTTGCTACAGCATTAAATCAAAGAGATTCTGCTAAGGATGCCCTTGACATATCAGCGTTAAACTTGGCCACTGCAAATAGTAATCTTCAATCAGCACAATCAGTAATTGATAATGCTGGCGGTGACGGTCTGCAATATACTGTATATAATTTAGCAAGAATTTGGCCTAGTTATGCAGTACCAGATTCCGTAATTTGCTCTGGCACCTGGGACTCGAATTATATGAATCTACCAGTTTGTGGTAATAGATATGAAAATATAGTAGTTAAGTTTACTGGAAAGATTACTGTTCCTTCATGGTTTACAACAGTAGCATTTGCAGGATATACAGATGATGGTTTCAAAATGTATATTGATGGAGATCTTGCTGTTAACAATTGGCGTGAACAAGGATCAACATGGAGCCAATGGTCCCCAACATATGATGTAACTCAAGATAAAACTTTTGATGTAGAAATATGGTGGTATAACGGAGGAGGTCCAGGATCTTATCATCTTGGCTGGACAATTCCTGGCGGAATGACTGGTGCAGGTTGTGACTATGCTGGAAATCCAAGAGTATGGGGGGAAGATTTTAGTTGTAATCTTAATACATTTTCTTCTGGTCCTGGTGCAACACAGGCACAAATTGATGCATATAATGCAGCAGTAACTGCAAAGGCGGCGGCTCAGACAGATTACAATACTAAACTTGCTACATATAATACAAAACTTTCTGCATACAATACTGCAAATTCTACATTAACAACATATAATCAAACGCTGACAACTAAGACTACTACATATAATACTGCTGTAACAACTACAGCAAATGCTTTGACTGCTAAAAATAATACACAGTCAGCTTACGATCAATCTATTATTGATTTAAATAATGCAATAGATGATGCATGGGAATTATATAATGAAACTTGGCAGTTTGAAGAGCAACAAAGAGTTGCTGCAGCAATAGCTGCTGCTATGGCAAATCAACCACAACCAACTCCAGATTCAACAACTGATCCTACGCCTGAACCTTCTCCTGAGCCATCGCCTGACCAAACTGAACCAGACGATCCCACTCCAACTCCAGATTCTGAAACCACAGATGAACCGACACCAGATCCAACCCCTGAGACAGAGCCCACTGATGAGCCTTCATCAGAGCCTTCACCTCAGCCATCGGATATAGATCAAGAGCCAACTCCTGAACCAGAGCCAACTCCTGCTGAACCTTCTGAAAAACCATCTACTAATACTATCACAGAAGAGACAGCAAACCTAATTGCAGATTTAACAAGTAAAGATACATTAACTAAATTAACTCCAGAACAGAAAGCGGCGGTTGCAGAAGGCCTTGGAATTAGAGCGTCAGAAATAGCAAAGGTGGCAGCATTAGCCGCCACCGATAAAAATTTAGCAACAGCCTTACAAGAATTTGGTGATAGAATTAAAGAGAATGCTAGTGCTCCAATGCCATATACGTTAGCAGATGCAACAACAGAGGTTGCCACAGAAGCATTTTTATCAGACCCAATCGGAGCTATTGCAGATATTGATTTTGAAAAATTACTTAGCCCATCAGAATGGGGTAAGGATATGACGGATGACCAAAGAGAAAAAGCACAAGAGGTTGTGGTACCAGTAATTATTGCAGGAAATATTGTGGCAGCAGCCATGACAAGGAGGATATAATGAAAATAATTAAAGGTTTCTTTAATTGGATATGGGAAGCAGTAAAGGAAAGCATAGCCCAGCTATGGACCCTCCTTGGATTCTTCATAGCCTGGTTGACCCTTACTGGGACGGCACAGGATGTAGTGGGCCTAGCAACAGTAATAGTTACTGTAATATGGCTAATTACCATACCCCTAAGAAAAGACGAGGAATAAGGTATAATAGAGTTATGAAAAAAATAACTGCTATTGCTTTATCAGGTCTACTAGTGCTATCATTAACTAGTTGTGGCTATCAGGGTTCATATAGATACCCATGCCAAGATCCAGCAAATTGGGAAAAGGCTGAATGCAACCCTCCAATTTGTGAAGCAACTGGCACATGCACTAAGGATGTAATTGGTAAAGTATCAACTACTACTACTGAAACAGGTACTACAAATGGCTAAAGAGAGACTAAGTCCACAAGATCTAGATGCTAGATTAAAATTTATTTTAGGAATCACGCTTGGTTCCATTTTATTTCTTACTGCGGTAGGAATTTTATACGGACTATTGTTTGTAACACAACCAATTGGCGGACAGTCAGAGAACGATAAGATGTTCTTTAATGTTCTTGGAAGCGTTGCAACATTTATTACAGGAACACTTGCTGGTCTATTAATTGGACAAAGTGGTGCAAAAGATATTATGAAGGCACAGCTCGATAACAAAGAGATGGATGCAAAGAATACACAGGCTGATAAGAAGCTTGAAGCAGAAATTGATGCAACTGCAGCACGTTTAGCAGCAAAGCCAGATGGCGCAATGCCAGCAGAACAACCAGTTGATGCAGATTGGGATAAAGACTAATGAAGATGAAAGATAAGTT
>Ga0222712_10000237_pt1 | contig 78367 bp, 67 predicted proteins | sample C33_657DmetaG_FD_165043 | JGI IMG/M metagenome (GOLD analysis project Ga0222712, IMG submission 165043) | Estuarine water microbial communities from San Francisco Bay, California, United States - C33_657D | ecosystem: Environmental > Aquatic > Marine > Unclassified | place: USA: California... | reverse complement strand
ATTCTGCAGCGGGCGATGTCACCCAATGTCACTATCAGTTCGTTGCGTAGTTATTTTGTTACAACAAAAAATTAGGAGTATTTGATGCGTATTGCCGTACTGGATGATTATTTAAAAGTTGCCCCCGACATGGCTAAGTGGGATAGCTTGAACGCTGACGTCAAGTTTTTTTCTGAATATGTCCAGCCTGCCGATCTGGCCAAGACTCTTGAGTCTTTCGACGTGATTGTCGCCATGCGCGAACGCTCTGCCTTCCCGGCAGCAGTGATCAAGGCCTTGCCTAATTTACGTTTGCTTGTCACAACAGGCATGCGCAATAGTTCGGTCGATATGGTGGCTTGCCGCGCTCAGGGCATTGATGTGTGTGGCGCACCCGGAGACCCAAAAAGTACTGGTGCAACGGCTGAGCTTGCTTGGTCATTACTGCTGGCGCTGTTTAAGCAAATTCCTAAAGAAGCGGCCAATATGCAGAAAGGCTTGTGGCAAACCACCATGCCCCCGACGCTCGAAGCTAAGCGCTTGGGCTTGGTAGGCGCCGGGCATTTGGGCCAGTGCGTCGGGCGTGTCGGTTTGGCGTTTGGCATGGAGGTTGTTGCCTGGAGCCCCAATCTCACCGAAGAGCGTGCCGCCAAAGCTGGCGTCAAGCTCGTGTCGAAACAAGAGCTCTTTGCGACGTCGGATGCGATCAGCGTGCACATGGTGTTAAGCGATCGTTCGCGCGGTATTGTCGATGCCGCCAGTTTGCAATCGATGAAGTCAACCGCCTACCTGATCAACACTTCACGAGCCGGCTTGATCGATCAGCCAGCGCTGCAAAAATTATTGACCGAAGGCAAAATTGCGGGTGCCGGCCTCGATGTCTATGACGCCGAGCCTCTGGCAACCACCGATGCCTGGCGTCAAACACCTCGCACGTTGCTCACGCCGCACTTGGGCTATGTCACGCCCGAAAACTTTGCAGTGTTTTACGCAAATGTCGTAGCAGATATTCAAGCTTGGGCTGCGGGTAGCCCGATTCGAGTGTTGAATTAATGCAGCCGGTATTGCCTGTGCACGTCGTTGCACGCCTGTTACTTGTTTTGCTATTAGCCGCAGGGGTGTATTTTTTTAGTGGCTTTGTCGTGCCTGTACTGGCAGCTTTGATCATTGGGTTTGCTAGCTGGCCGTTGTATTCAAGATGGGTAGAGGTGTGCGGGGGTCGCACCACCTTGGCGGCAAGCGTAGCGTTGATATTTATCTTGCTCGTGCTTGTCGCGCCGTTGTCTGTTGCCTTGTACTACTCGGTCAACGAGGCAAGTCACCTGTTGGCCTGGCTTTTGACCGCAAACCGCGAAGGCGTAGCGTCGCCTGACTGGATTGTGGCGTTACCCTATGTTGGTGAGAGGCTAGGCAGTTATTGGGCCCAGTTTTTAGGTCAACCCCATGCGCTTGGCAGTCTGGTCGAGGCGATCAGCGGTCAACATATCGGCAATATCTATCGCGTCGTGTTGTCGGCAACAGGCAATGCGTTTCACATCATGCTGACTTTGTTGTTCATGCTAATCACGTTGTTGTTTGTGTATAAAGATGGCCATCGGATGGTGGGTCAGCTGGATGTCTTAGGCGAACGCGTACTGCCTTTGCGGTGGCAACGATTTTCGCGAGTGATCCCGGCCACAATCAGTGCCACGGTGACGGGTATGGGATTGATCGCTATCGGCGAAGGGGTCGTGTTAGGTGTGGCCTACTGGGTGGCTGGCGTACCCTCGCCGGTATTGCTAGGGGTGATCACCGCCTTCATGGCGATGATCCCAGGCGGTGCGCCCTTGTCCTTTACCTTGGTGTCGTTGTATCTGGTGGGTTCGGGCGCACCGATCGCGGGCGCGAGTCTGTTTGCCTGGGGCGCGATCGAACTCTTTATTGTCGATAAAACACTGCGGCCTCGCTTGGTAGGCGGCCCAGTCAAGCTGCCATTCTTGCCAACGTTTTTTGGTTTAGTCGGGGGCGTCAAAACGATGGGAATCGTCGGACTGTTTATTGGCCCCGTGTTGATGGCTTTAATGGTGGCGCTCTGGCGCGAGTGGGTGCTTGACGTCAAGGATGCGCAATCTGAGCGCTGACATATCAATGCCGCTGGTTAAGGCGATTAACTCTGCGGCCGATTCGACTTGCATTTTTGATAGTACGCGAGAGCGATGTAGTTTGATGGTGGCTGCGGCAGAGCCATCGCTGTCGGCGATTTGCTTGTTGGTTTTGCCTTCGATGATTGCCTCGAATACTTCACGCTCGCGCGGTGTCAGCGCTGCATAGAGCTTCTCGACGGCAAGCGTTCTGACCAACAGTGCATGAGTCGCGCGATCTCTTTCAATTGCACGCTCAACAGCCACTAATAAAGTTTGCATTGAAAAAGGTTTCAACAAAAAATCGCTTGCACCCTGTTTCATGGCTTGCACGATTTGCGCGGGTAGGCTTTCACCGCTGATAAAAATAATGGGTGTGGTCCAGCCGTGACGCTCTAAGTCGGCCTGACACTCAACGCCGCTTAGGCCAGGCATGCGCATGTCGAGCAGTATCACCGCGGGTGATACGGGCGTGGCATCTTGTAAAAACTCAGCAGCGCTGGCATAGGGGGTCACGGAAAAGCCTTGACGCTCGAGCGTACCGGCTAACGCACTTCTGATTGAGGCGTCATCGTCGACGAGGTAAATATGACCAGCGGATAGTACCTGCATAATATTTTGACACCTTAAGTTTTATCTCAGGTTACAAAAAACTGAGTACTTATGAAATACGCTAACTAGCCTATGCTGAGTTGACTGCCGCACGTCCCGCCTCAACCGAAAATTTGGCCAAGACAAACGCGCCAGACTTAGGGTCACGCGCGTCGTTGACTGCAGTGAGTGTGGTGGTGAGTTGCGTGGGGGTCAGCTCAACCACGCCGTAGCCGCGCGATGCGGCGTTTGCAAATATAAAGTGAGGGTTGAGCTCAAGCTGTTGCGCGATTTGAGCAGGTGTAGTGCTCGATAACGAGGTAATACTTGTGCCACAAAACTCGACGCCAATCGCTTCGCAGTCTGCATTGTTGTAGTCCGACAACACATGCCCCACCCAGTTCTCGTGAATATCGCCACCTAACACGATAGGGTTACTCAGGCGGGTCTGCATCAACGAATCTGTCAGGCGACGGCGCGCAGCGGGGTAGCCATCCCAGCCATCATTTCTGAGTAGCTGCGCGCCTGTGGTGCTGTAGTTTCGCCGTCCAAACAAGGTCTGCTGGCCGATCAGGTTCCAGTGGCTGCGGGCTGCGGCAAACTGTTGGCTCAGCCAGCGCTCTTGAGCGTTGCCAAGCAAAGTGCGTTGAGGCTGGTTCAGAATGTCGCACTTGCTTGGGTCGATACGCGCCGAGCCTGGGCGATTGTTGGGTGTGCAGGCCTGCAGATCGCGATGTTGCCGATCATCGAGCGTGTAGAGTGTGGCCAAGCGCCCATACGACACGCTACCAAATACTTTCGCTTCATCGCCTTGCCCGTTAAGCAACTTCGCAAAACTTGCGCGCGTGACAGGCATGTTTTCATAAAACGCTTGATAGGCGGCACGTCGACGCGCCATAAAGTTCTCGACTGGCGTCCCGGATAAGCCCTCGTGCGTGCCTGCATAGTCGTTTTGAACTTCGTGATCGTCCCAGGTCACCAACCAAGGGTATGCAGCATGAATCGCTTGCAAATCTGGATCAGACTTGTGCAAGGCGTAGCGACTGCGGTAGCCCTCGAGTGTCGTAATCCAACCACCTGTGGTTGGGCGTACCTCGACTGGGCGTGAGGCAGGATATTCGTAGACATAATCGCCTAGAAACAATACGAAATCGAGATTTTCGGCGAGCATATGCCGGTACGCGCTGTAATAGCCATTACCCCATTGCTGACACGAGGCGTACGCTAGCCGTAAGCGCTTCACGTCAGCGTCTGGCGCCGGAAAGGTACGTGTGCGGCCCGTTGTGCTGTTCGCCGTGCCGGCGATGAAACGATAGAAGTAGGCGCGCCCAGGCTCAAGCCCCGCGATCTCTGCGTGTACCGAGTGCCCAAGTGCTGCAGTGGCTTGAACGACACCCGTGGCCACAACGCGACTGAACTGCTGGTCGTGAGCAAGCTGCCAGGTGACCGCCACAGGTTTAGTTGTCAGCCCGGCCGCGTCAAGTGCGGGCGTGCCCAGACGAGTCCAAAGCACTAATGAGTTGCTGGTGGGCGAGCCACTGGCAATGCCCAAACTAAAAGGGTCTACCGACCAAGCTTGTTTAGCCAGACCAACGCTCGGCAACCCTAAAAGGGCCGCCGAGGCGCCAGCAATCTTAAGTAGGTCTCGACGCTGCATCAGAACAGCGCCGCAGCTCCAAACATCGCAAATATTCCAAAGCCCACTGCCACAATCCCCAAGCCGCCAGCCAACCAGGCAAGCATCATGACGTTTGTGATGATCGCAGACGAGGCCAATACAATCGCCACCTGCAACACGCCAGACGAAATCTCTAGGTTGTGATACTTGTGGTTGGCAAGCTCGCCCAGTGCTTGGGCTTTCTTTGCACGCTCGGCAAGTTCTTTACGACCTTCGCCAGTGTCTGGCTCAGTGTCGTAACGCTTGGAAGCTGCAGCCCATTTTTTTATCTGCTCGGCAACTTTTGGATCTTCAGCGTTTGGGCTGATTTGTGCCGATTGTAAAGCGACGTCAGTGGTCGTTTTACGAATCGACTTTGCTTGAAAAAATGCCCATAAGTTCGACGCCTCAACCTGTTTGGTAATCACCTCGGTTTGATACGCTTTACTTAAGGTTTCGCTGATTGCTAAAAAAAGTGCGAGTACTGCGATAACGAGTGCAATTTTTTTGTTGGAGGGGTCAACGTGTCCGTGTCCTGACATAACTGGGTTCCTTAGTGGCTTTGTGGTTGGTGAGCTTGGCTCAATAGTTTTTCGGTGTAGGCAATTGCGATGGCGGATAAGACAAAGGCCAGATGAATCAGCGTTTGCCACATCAGCGTGGATTCTTCAATGCTGGGGGCATTAATGAAAGTCTTAAGTAAGTGAATCGATGAAATCCCGATAATCGCTGTTGCAAGCTTGACCTTCAACACCCCTGCATTGACGTGTGATAGCCACTCAGGCTGATCGGGATGATCTTTAAGGCCCATGCGCGAGACGAAGGTTTCCCAGCCCCCAACAATGACCATGACTAGCAGGTTTGAAATCATGACGACGTCAATCAAACCCAGCACGATCAGCATGAGCTCGGTCTCGGTGATCGCCTTGTCAACGCTCATCATGGCAATCAGGTGTATGAGCTCTTTCCAGAATTGCCAGACGTAAACACCCTGCGCGACGATAAGGCCGATATAAAGCGGGGCCTGAAGCCACCGGCTCATGAAGATCCAGCGTGGCAGCAATCTTAAAGTTGAATTGTTTTTGTTCATGGTGAGTGTTTCAAGTGTTGAGAGGCTCAAGCTTTAAATGGTTCAAGTTTCGAGTGGTTCAAGTTTCTAGCGGGTCAAGCGCTAAATATTTAAAGTTTTGAGTCGCTCAAGTTTCAGTCGATCAAGTTTTGAGTATTTTAAGTTTGGAGTGTTTCAACTCAAGTAGGGTACGTGCCGGGTAACAAAATACTTTTATCGACCGTTTCAATATCGGTACGGCCACAAAAGGCCATCGTCAGGTCAAGCTCTTTATGTAAGATTTCAAGTACTTTTTTAACGCCAGTTTCGCCCATCGCACCAAGGCCATACAAAAAGGCACGCCCGATATAACAACCTTGAGCGCCAAGCGCACGCGCTTTTAAAATATCTTGACCGCTGCGCACGCCGCCATCCATGTGAATTTCGATTTGTTTGCCGACGGCGTCGACGATCGCAGGTAATGACTCTATGCTCGAAGCCGCACCATCAAGCTGACGCCCGCCATGATTGCTGACGATCAGAGCATCGGCTCCGCTATTCAGTGCCATGCGCGCATCTTCGACGTCTTGAATACCTTTCAAAATCAGCTTGCCGCCCCAAAGTTTTTTAATCCAGGCGACGTCATCCCAATTCAGGCGCGGGTCAAATTGCGAGGCGGTCCACTCGCTGAGTTTGCTCATATCGCTGACACCCTGCACGTGGCCAACGATATTACCAAATTGGCGATTTTTAGTACCAAGCATCCCCATCGCCCAGCGTGGCTTGGTAGCAATATCGATCAAATTTGCCAAAGTCATCTTGGGCGGGGCGCTTAAGCCGTTTTTAAGATCTTTGTGGCGTTGCCCCAGGATCTGCAAGTCAAGCGTTAAAACCAGGGCCGAGCAATTGGCGCGCTTTGCACGCTCAACCAGACGCTCGATAAAGTCGCGATCTTTCATCACATAAAGTTGAAACCAAAAGGGGTGGTGGTTGGTGCCCTCTGCCACCGCTTCAATTGAGCAGATGCTCATGGTCGATAAGGTAAAGGGGATGCCAAACTCTTTTGCCACTTTGGCGGCCAAAATCTCGCCATCGGCGTGCTGCATGCCGGTTAAGCCGGTTGGTGCGATGGCCACAGGCATCGCAACTTTTTGCCCGATCATTTTGCTGACGGTCGAGCGGTTTTCCATATTGATCAAAATGCGCTGACGCAATTTGATTTTTTGAAAATCACTTTCGTTGGCACGGTAGGTGCTTTCTGTCCATGAGCCAGAGTCTGCATAATCGTAAAACATGCGGGGTACGCGCTTTTTTGCTAAGACGCGCAAGTCTTCGATGTTGGTGATTACGCTCATAGGGTAGGTCTCCGCAGGCTGTTAGCCATCGCTAAATTCGTGGCTTAGTTTAACGGAATGTACAGAAATCCTCCCCCTTTTAAAAATACTTGTCGTATTGGGCGGGGTTTGGTCTGGCGTGGTACGCTGCGTTCACGTTTTTAGGCTTTCTTTCGATCTAAAAAGAGTCCTTTCTATGACATCACAGCCGGCCCCTGAGCACCTGATTGATTCTCGCTATGCGTTGTGGCGACTGGTCAAAGCGCTTGTCATCATGGTGATGGGCAGCAGTTGTATGTTCATTGTGTCGGTCGTGTTGCCCGAGGTGCAAGCAGAGTTTGGTGTGTCGCGCTCTGAGGCGTCATTGCCGTCAACGCTGCTGTGGATTGGTTTTGGTGCCGGTGGCTTACTGATGGGGCGCGTGGCCGACCGGTGGGGAGTCTGGACATGTCTGTTGATCGGTGCGGCAGGCTTACTGATCGGCTTTATCTGGGCCGCTTACACCACTGATATCCTTGTCTTTGCGTTGGTACACGGTTTGTTTTTGGGCTTTTTTGGCGCCTCTGCAACCTTCGCGCCTTTGGTGGCCGATACCTCGTTGTGGTGGAACAAACGTCGCGGAATTGCGGTAGCGATCTGTGCAAGTGGCAATTATTTAGCCGGCGCGATTTGGCCACCCCTGACGCAATGGGGGGTGTCGACCATTGGTTGGCGTGACACCTATATTTGGATGGGGTTGGCGTCCGGAATCAGCATGGCCTTGCTTGCGTTGTTGATGCGTCGCCGCCCCCCGTTGGCGCAGGTCTCTGCTTTGGCGAACAATCTGGTCGCGGGCGTGGCCAGACCCTTTGGCCTGAATATCAATCATGCACAGTTTTTGATGTGCGTAGCGGGTCTGGCGTGTTGCGTTGCCATGTCGATGCCCCAGGTACATATTGTGGCGTACTGCGCAGATCTGGGCTATGGCCCGGCACGCGGTGCCGAAATGTTGGCACTGATGCTCGGTTGCGGCATCATTAGTCGGCTGATTTCGGGGGTGATTTGCGATCGTATCGGAGGTATCCGCACCCTGTTATTGGGTTCGGCCTTGCAAGGCATCGCCTTGTTCATGTTCTTGCCCTTTGATGGGCTGGTATCACTCTACCTAATTTCTGCTTTATTTGGTCTGTTTCAAGGCGGCATTGTGCCTTCGTACGCAATTATCATTCGCGAATACTTTCCAGCGGCCGAGGCAGGGCGGCGGGTGGGTTCGGTGATCATGTGCACCATGTTTGGGATGGCGCTTGGTGGCTGGATGTCAGGTAAGATTTTTGACCTGACCGGCTCATACCAAATGGCAATGGTCAACGGCATGCTTTGGAATTTGCTGAATCTGGCTATTGCTGGTTTCTTGTTTTGGCGAGTGCGCCAAGCAGTACGCAATTAGGTGAGGCCTAAGCAGCTTTTGTCAAAAGTTGCTTAGACCTCACCGCAACCGTTCAATAGGCACGTGAGCCTTGCCTATGCCGACTCGGAATAGCGCTTAGCGAGCACGGCACGATAGCGATGCTCAAGTTCGTCGAGGTTGGCGATGCTGATCCCCATGTCGCGTACGAGGCCGTCTTTGAGGTCGTAGACCCACCCATGCACAGTGACAGTTTGGCCGCGCGACCAGGCGTCTTGCACGCTTGTTGTTTGGCAAACATTCACGACTTGCTCAATCACGTTGAGCTCGCATAGGTGATCAAGCCTTTGCTGAGTATTCATGACCCGTCCGAGGTACGAGCTGTGCTTATCATGCACATCTTTAACGTGACGAATCCAGTTGTCAGCCAGGCCCACGCGAATATTTTCAAGGGCAGCGCGAACGCCGCCGCAGCCATAGTGTCCGACCACAATAATATGCTTGACCTTGAGCTGATCGATCGCAAACTGAATCACCGATAAGGCATTTAAATCAGTGTGCACCACGACGTTGGCGATGTTGCGATGAACAAAGACCTCACCAGGTGCCAAACCGGTGATTTGATTGGCGGGCACGCGAGAATCAGAGCAACCGATCCAGAGATATTCAGGTGATTGTTGATTGGCCAGACGTTTAAAAAAGTCGGGGTCGCTGGTGCGAACCGAATCAACCCATTGTTGATTCTTTTCAAATAAAACGGTCAGGTGGTGAGGGTTATTAGGCGATGACATGGCGACTTACTCAGAGGCGCCCGCCGCTTTCAGCAACTGTTGCGCATTGATAAACGAGGCATCGTCGAGCAGGTTGCGCGTTGATTTAGTAGGCGCGTCTGCCATCATGCTTTTGGGCATGACAAATTCAAGATACGAGTTAGCGCTCACGCGTATGTTGGCGCCTTCAACGCTTAGCGTAAAGCTGACCACGTCTTTGTATTGCAACGCCCATTCATTGTTGATCAGGGCCGTAATCATGGCCTCGCGCTGCGGATCAATCTCAGCGCTGGTGCATGTGATTTCATTTTTGTCTGTTTGAATGCGCAGACGACTTTTTGAGCAGGCGCTCATGAGATTATTTTTCACGGTGCTGGCATCGGCATTTTTGAACAGACCCGACGCCATCCGAGCCGGTGGTGGCTTGACGGGGCCATTGGCGCTGCAACCGATTAGCGTCAAGCTCGAAAAAAATATCAAAGAAACTAAGGCAAAGATACGCATACGAGTTCGCAGTTTTGTGATGCTAAGGGCCAGGGATTGGTCGGTGAGGCTTACGCCATCACTTCGCCGCCATTCACGTCTAGTGTAATCCCAGTAATAAAGGCCGAGTCGTCAGACGCCAAAAAAGCAATCGCTGCAGCGACATCTTGTGGCTCGGCATGACGTCTCAGTGGGATGCTCTCGAGCAGCGAGGCGCGTTCTTCTGGGGTTTTGCGAGACTCCCAACGCGCCTTGGTGCGCGGTGTCATGACCAAGCCAGGGCATACGCAATTGACGGTAATGCCCTTGGGGCCATATTCAGCGGCGAGTTGACGCGTGAGCGCGCTAATCGCACCTTTCGATGCGGCATAGTTGGCGCCTGCGACCTTGCTGCTAAAACGCCCCGCCTTTGACCCGACATTGACAATACGTCCCTTTCCAGCGGCGGTCATGAGCGGCAGAGCTTGGCGGCATGCCCAGACGCTGCCCATAATGTTTAGATCTAGCACCCGCTTCCAGTCGTCGTCTGATTGTTGCTCAAACAGGGCGGGGGTTTGTAACGAGCCGCCCGCATTGTTGACCAGAATATCCAAACGCTTGTCGGTCGCATAGACCTGGGCGATCGCGTCTTTAATCGCTGTTGCATCCGCCGAATCCATCAACAAGCTGTGGATCACGAGCCCACCAGAGGTTGCCTCGCTAAGCGCCTCGGCCATCGCTGCCTCGTCGCGGCTTGTGATCCATACCTTGGCACCCTCAGAGGCGAGACGCAGGGCGCTGGCGCGTCCGATCCCTCTCGCACCGCCGTTAATAAATACGGTGCGATCTTTTAAGCGTGAGTTGATTAAAGCGGTCATTTTGTTAAAGGTTTTGTCCGCCATCGACTGCAATGGTTTGCCCAGTCACCCACGACGCCAGATCACTGGCCAGAAAGGTGGCGACCGTTGCAATTTCTTCGGGGATCCCAAAACGCCCAGAGGGGATGCCAGCCAGAATACGTTCGTAGAGCTCAGGCTTATCGCGCTTGGCGATGTCCCAGGTGCCGCCCTCAAAAAAGATCGACCCCGGGGCAATGCAGTTGACGCGAATTTTTTTGCCAGCGTACGACAGCGCTTGTGTTTGGGTGTATTCAATTAAGGCGGCTTTGATGGCACCATAAGGCGGCGTACGTACGCTGGCCCCAAGGCCTGAAATCGACGAAATATGCAAAATGCTACCGCCGCGCGCCTCGAGGTAGGGCATGGCAGCGTGGCAGGCACGCACCGTTGCCATTAAATCGATTTGAACGCTGACGGCCCAGCCGGCCTCGTCATCGGTGCGTCCAAAGCCCGAGGCGTTGTTAACCAAAATGTCGATGCCGCCCAACGACTTAGCCGACGCTTCTACCCACTGCTTAATGGCGTTGGCATCGCCCAAATCGCAGGGTGTCGCAAGCACTTTGTGACCGTGCTTCTTGAGCGCAACCTCTGCTTCGCGCAACGGGCCTTCGGTTCTGGCACAAATTGAAACATCTGCACCGGCCTGTGCATAGGCGTCGGCAATCGCCAAGCCAATGCCTCGGCTGCCGCCAGCAATTAACGCGCGCTTTCCAGTTAAATCCATTTTCATTATTGTCTCCGTAAGGTGTCGCCGCTCAGGGCGCGGGGTAAGGGGTGGCTTGCATCGCGATTAAGCGCTTTTCACTAATATCGAGATCTTACTCGTTGAGTGGTAATTCAATCATAAACGTAGTTGCCCAGCCAGGTTGTGCCGCAACGTAAAGGCGACCTTTGTGTCGCTCAATAATATGCTGACTTAACCATAACCCCAAACCCATTCCGGCATACTTGTTAGAGCTCAGCAGATTAAAGATGGTTGCTTGCGTCGTCGGATCGATGCCGTTGCCATTGTCAGCCACGCTCAAGTACGCGCGATTGCCAGTCTTGCTGATGGTGATGCCAATGCATCGCTCACGGTCTGTAATGTCTGACAGCGCTTGAACCGCATTGTTTAAAAGATTTAAGAGTACCTGCTGAAATTCTTGCGGATTCACTAAGACATGGCACCCGCCCGTGATGGGATAGTTTCGACGAATCGAAACATTTTCTTTTTTGGCTAAAGGTAAAAACAACTTTTCGAGCGATGACATGGTGTCAACCAGATCAACCCGTTGTGGCACCAACGTCGTATTTGAAAATATCTGTCTGAGAGCAGTAATAATCTCGGAGGCTCGCTGATTATCGGCCAAGATTCTAGAGATGAGCTCTTGCTTAATCAATGGATTTGTCACAACGCTCGTGAGCTCCATCTGCAGGCATTCAGCATTGAGTTGTATGGCGCATAGCGGCTGATTCAGTTCGTGCGCTAGTGCAGCCGACAACGCCCCGACTTCAGCTGATTTTTTGGCGCTAATTAAGGATTGAATCAATTCGTCACGTTCAACGAGCAGTTGCCGAACCTGATTTTTTTCTTCAATCTCGCTTGATAGTGCGCTATCTTTTGAAGAGAGTGCCCCGATCATCTCCTGTCGCTCGGATATTTGCCGCTGCAAATAAAAAGTACCCACCCCAAAAAAAATTAACAGCATTGTTCCTTGTGTTCCCCAACGCAAAAATCGCGATAGTACCTCTTCATTAAAAATGTTACTCACGTGGCCGAGATTGAGATTTAACGTTGTGAAGGTGCGGATCAGTGTCAACACAAGAGTGATCAAAATGAGACCAAAAATAAATTTCAGTATGACCGGGCCCCCCGCATAAATTAGGCGCGCGACCTCATAGCCCTGCCAAAGTAAGCAGATTGCAAACACTGTCGTAACAAAGACCACCCGATCACCGAAGCCACCGTGTTGCCGAATGGTTTCGTAGGTGATGCCTAGTAACAGCAAAATACCCCACGCCGCGATTGAGAGCGGACGTTCAATGGGTTGGCGCCAAGAGCGAAACAATAGCCCGCTAAAAATGTTGGTGCCAAGGATGCAGATATTGGCAGGGGTGAGCAGCGCCGGGTGTACCGACGGTACCAACGCAAAGATAAAAAATCCGCCAGCGTATGAACCAACCGCGAGCACCCAATAGCCATTGAGCGAAGTACTGTTTTGCTTGTTGAAGAGCGGGGAGAAACTAAAGAGCAAGCCCAACGCCATCGTGCCAAAAAGTACGAGAAACACTTGTTCAGCAATTTGCATATGCGATGCCTAAGGTTGAGACACAGACGTCGCGTCATTCAGTTCGATGGCAATCTCGCGAAAGCGTGCTTCGGCCTGACCAAAGGCAAACACAAGGTCAGGATCAAATTTCTTACCCGAGAGGCGGTAAATTTCTTCGCTGGCCGCCTCGTGTGTCCAGGCTTTTTTATAAATGCGTTCGGTGGTCAGGGCGTCATAGACGTCAGCCAAGGCCATTAAGCGCGCTTCGAGCGGGATGTCGGTGCCCGCGAGGCCGCGCGGGTAGCCGCTGCCGTCCCAGTTTTCGTGGTGCCCGCCAGCGATTTTGGCGGCAATATTAAACAATGAGGTGGGCATGTGATCGGCGCCAGCGGCCGCTGCCAGAATCGTTTCGCCAAGCAGTGCATGAGTGCGCATGATCACTGTCTCTTCGGGCGTGTGACGACTGGGTTTCAGCAAGATCTGATCCGGGATTCCGACCTTGCCCAGGTCGTGCAAAGGTGCAGCGATGACGATTTTTTCGATCAACTCATCCGAGAGCTGCTCGCGGTAACGTTCAGCTCGACGTAAAATTTGCGCAAGCGTCTTGACATAAAGCTTGGTGCGTTGAATGTGCAGACCGGTTTCGTTATCGCGAGTCAAGGCGAGTTCGGTCATTGAGTCGATCATTTGTTCGCGCGCGCGTTGCAAGATGACCTGACTCATTTCTTGGTGCTCGGCCAATAACTCTTTTAACTTGCGATTGGTATTTTCGTAGTTCGACACGTCGGCGTAGGTGCGTACAACGTCGCCTGAGGGCATCGGATGCGTTTGAACTTCGATGTAGCGACCGTTGACATCCTTTCGTACGTAATTTCTCTTGACGTGTTCATCCACGTTAACGCCACGAGAAAAGATATAAGCCCGTGCCTCGGGTGCAACCTCACTAAGATCCCTAAAATCACCCCGATCAATTTGATACTGTACGACTTCTGGCAGCGTCGGTTTGCTCGCAAGTAGCGAGGGCGGTAGATTTAAGAGGTCGCAGGCTTGCATGTTAAACAGCTTGTAGCGATTGTCTTTGCCAATCACGGAGACCCCTTGCGCGATAGACTGCAGGGTGCCGCTGAGTAACACTGTCGTTTCATTTAGCGCAGAATTGATTTTGGTCAGCATCTGAAAAAAGACACCAAGCGTGATGATAATCATGCCGCCCGCTAACGCGAGGCGTGTCAGAGTGATGGTATCGAGGCCATGTTTGAAGTGCAAGATATTTAGCACCACGATAATTGACGCAGTACTCACAGCGTACGCAGTGACGAGGGGCAAGCGAATGAAAAGTACTGGAATCGACGCAAACACCCACACCACGGAAAAAGCGTTCACAAACCATATTCCGAGGCAGGCGAGGGTTACGGTGAGTACTGGTATGAGGGCGTCAGCTAAAAATGCCCGGGCGCGATAATGCAGTGACCACAGGTCTGCTATAACAAACAAAAACACGATGCTCGTCAGCGCGAGCGAGATATATGTATCGAGTCCTAACTGTTCAGGTAATAGCCGGACGACAGTAAATAACAGTAACCCTACCGCGTAATACAGATCAATAATCTTATATGCGCGCAGCCACTGTACGTTCGTCTGAGCCGACGGGGTGTCACTCAATTTTGACGTTTCCGGTTTGAATCACTTTTGCCCAATACGTAGTTTCGTCAACCAACCATTTGCGCAGGTCTGCAGGTGAGCGCGGCAAGGCCTCAGAGCCTAAGTCGGCAAACTGTTTACGAATATCGGGTAGCGCGGCAATTTTTGCGATCTCGGCGTTTAGTTTTGCAATGATCGCTTGCGGTGTTGCGCTAGGCGCCATCATCCCTTGAAAAGAGCCCGTCACATAGCCGGGGATGCGTTCGGCAATCGTCGGAGTGTCGGGGATTGGGGCAAAGCGCTCGGGGCTTGCGACAGCAATCAACCGGTAATTGCCGGTTTTTGCCATGGGGTAGGTTGCCAAAAAACTGTTCATCGTCAGATCGATTTGCCCGCCGGCTAAGTCTGCAATGACTTGTGAGCCACCTTTATAGCCAATAAAGTTCAGCTGCAAATTTTCTTTTTGTGCCAACAATACACCCGCTAAGTGCGGTGCCGCCCCAAGAGGGGTGCCAAAATTCAGCGGAACAGCTTGGCTGCGCGCATACGCGATGAGCTCGGCGAAGGTTTTGACCGGCAGCTTGTTTGCCACGACAAGGATGTGAGGAGAGTAGGCCAGAATCGCAACCGGGGTGAGTTCTTTAGCAGGATCGTAGGTGAGGTTTTTCATCAGCGTGGGCGCCATGGTCAGTGCGCTCAGATCGACCACCAGCAAGGTGTAGCCATCGGGCTCAGATTTGGCCACGTACGAAGCGCCAATCTGGGCGTTACCACCCACCTTGTTTTCAACCACAACGGGCTGACCCCAGTTCTCTGTTAACTTTTTACCGACGATGCGCGCCAAGATATCTGAGGCACCACCAGCTGCAAACGGTACGATCAGTCGAAGTGGTTTGTTTGGATAGGTTTGCTCTGGCGTTTGTGCGTGTGCTGCAACTGTAAAAAGCCCTAGTGCGAGCGTTGCGAGCCATCGCAGTGACTTGGACGATCGAATTGAAGTCATGAACGGCCTCCGGCCAAGGGTGCGACGTGCAAACCGTGCACGCGGTGTTTTTGAATCAATTGTGCGACTAAGCCTGAGGCTTTAGCCTGTTCAAGAAAATCGAATAAGAATTGCGCCGCGATTGCATCGCCTTTGCGCGTACAGGCACCTTGCTGCACCATGGTGAATTCACCCTCAACGATACGCGTACCCGGGACTTTTTTAATATCCACTTCAAGCCCAACGCGTAAACCCGCGAGTGCGTCGAGTTTGTTTGTGATGAAGAGCTCAATCGTGGCATCAAAGCCCTCTGCCTCAAGCAGTTGCGCGTGTTTGATGTTGCGGTTCAGCCAAAGGCCGTAGGCGCTGCGTGCGGGGACGGCGATGCGAACCCCAGCGCGATCGACTTCAGAGGCGTGTTTGATTGTTGAAGCCTCGGGCACGATGTAGGTGGCTTGAATTTCAACATAGGCGGGGGTAAACGTCACTTTTGCGGCACGATCTGGATCGGCGCCAACAAAGCCAATGTCGCACTCATTGCTGCCCACGGCATCCACTAAAGCGTCTTGGCTTTTAAACGGAATCAGTTTGAGTGGCACGCCAAGCTTTTGCGCGATGGCGCGGCAAAGATCGGGTGAGACCCCGTCAGGGTCGCCTTCGGGCGTTTTGCCGGTAATCAACAAAAAATTACCGGTGTAGACGCCTGCGCGTAGGGTGCCAGTTGTTGCAAGGGATTTAAGGATGTCGGGTGTCAGCATTATGATTTGATTTTTGTATTTTTGGTCAGGTTTACAATCGTGCAGTGTTTGTGTCACAAACTTTTGTAAAGGCATCATAAACGGTAATGCTGTTTAAAAAGCGTATTTATTTTGACAGGTAGGTTACTACTCGGCGAGTAAAAATAACATCATTCAACAGGGCGATGAGGGCACAGAAATTGAGTAAACAGCAGCAGTTGATTGAGCAGCATGGGTTGGTGCCTCACCCCGAGGGGGGCTTTTATGCCGAAGTGCACCGCGCCAAGCAACGTGTGCAAACTGGCGCAGGGTCGCCAGAGCGTTCAGCCTACACCAGCATTCACTACCTGCTGGCAGGTGATGATTTCTCGGCCTGGCATCGCATTCAGTCTGACGAAACCTGGTTTTTTCACTCGGGTTGCGATTTGATCATTTACAGTTTTGCAGAAAATGGCCAGCTTCAAACGCAGCGTTTAGGTGTTGATTCGGGCTGTTTTCAGCTAACAATCGCGGCGCGTACCTGGTTTGCCGCGCAGCCAGCTCAAGCTGCCTCTTGCAGTTTTGTGAGTTGCGTCGTTGCGCCCGGTTTTGAGTTCGAAGATTTTGAGCTCGGGTCGCGCCAATTGCTGTTAAAGGCGTATGGGCACAGCCCTGAAAGCCGGACAAAAATTGAGGCGTTCACACGTGAACGCGGCTAAACAATCCGCTAAATGCGTCACCGCTTGGCTAACGTTGTCGCCTTGTTGTCTTGAAGCGACTTTCTAGCCCTGAGGCGACTTTGTTGTCTTGATGATACTTTGTCGCTTCGAAGCCGCTGTCTTTGCTTCGAGGGCAATTTTTTCCCTTTAAGCCACCCTGTTGGTTGGTCATCACGATTTTCTGGAGCACCCTTTGAGTTCAATCCGTTATGCCCTTTGGTCCGCCGCTGCCGGCGCGTTGATTCCGGTGATGGGCGTTTTGAATGCTCGCTTAGGGAAAACCCTTGGCGAGCCGCTTCATGCCCCCGTCGTGTTATTCGGTGTTGGTTTTTTGGCTTGTTTACTGACGGCGATATTGTTTACCGGTGCGCTGCCCAATTGGTCAAAACTAAGCGAGGCCAGGCCAATCGATTTTGCCGGCGGCTTGATCGTTGCTTTCTACGTGATTAGTGTGACTTGGTTGGCGCCTAGCTTTGGCATCGCAAATGTGATTTTGTACGCGATGGTTGCTCAGATTGTTTTTTCTGGCTTTATCAACCACTTCGGTTTATTTGAATCGCTCGTGCAGCCGATCAACGGGCTCAGGGTGTTCGGCATCATCCTGTTACTGGCGGGTTTGGTCATCACCCAGATCGCGCAAGCTAAGGCGACTTGACTGACTTGCCTGGCCACATCCGCTCAAAGACGCCATCACGCTTGAAAAGAAGATGCCCAAGAGCCGCGGCGACGTGACAAACAATCAAGGCGACGAGCACAAAGGCAAGCGTGCCGTGCAGTGCAAACAACTGTTTTGCTAACGCTGGGTCTTGCGTCACCCAAGGCATCGCTGGCAAGTGATAGCCCGCCACGGTGATGAGTGCAGGGTAAGCGGTCACCCCAGCCCAGCCCAAAAGCGGTACTGCGAATAGCAAGGCATACAGCAGCCTGTGCATGGTTTTGGCAACAAGCATGCGTATCGGTGTAAGGCTTGCAGGGTAGGCCGGTGCTGCCGTGCGCAGCTTGAAAAAAAGGCGCAGCAACATCAGCAATAAGACAGTAAAGCCCAACGCTTTGTGCAAGCCATACAACAGGTTGGTCTGATCATCCCAAAGGTTTGCACTGGCGCGCGCGGTCATCCAAAGACCCAACACCAACAACACCGGGAGGCAGAGCGCGACTAACCAATGCAGTAGACGTTGTGCGGGGCGGTAGGGTGTCATGCGGTCTCAATCCTCAATGTGTCTTCGCCTACTATACTCAAGCATAGCAGTCACATTCAAACAAATTATCTCGAGACACCGTTTTTCTTATGAACACTGATACCCCTTTATTGTTTCGCCCCATGCCCTTGCGTGGCGTGACCCTGCCCAATCGTCTCGTGCTCGCGCCAATGATGCAGTACCGCGCTGAAAACGGGTTTGCGACCGACTGGCATCTGGCGCACTACGGTAAGTTTGCCTTGGGTGGCTTTGGCACCGTGATGACTGAAGTGGTGTCTGTTGAAGAGGCGGGGCGCATTACTCATGGTGACTTGGGCTTGTGGTCTGATGAGTTTATTCCGGGTTTAAAGCGCGTGACGGATTTCGTTCACTCACAAGGTGCGCTGGCTGCAATTCAGATCGGCCATTCGGGTCGCAAAGGTTCAAGCCAACGCGTGTGGGAGGGTGGTGGGCCTCTGACTGCAGCCGACGCGGCACACGGCGAGGCGCCCTGGACACCACGCGGCCCCTCTGATTTATCTTATGGACCTGAATTTCCGAAGCCACACGCCTTAACGATCCCAGAGATTGAAGAGCTGATTGTAAAGTTTGGTGAGGCCGTGGCGCGCGCTGATCGCGCAGGGTTTGATATCGTTGAAATTCATGGCGCTCATGGATATTTGATTTCGAGCTTTTTGAGCCCAGTGACTAACAACCGCCAAGATGCCTATGGTGGTGATTTGAACAAGCGTATGAAATTTGCGTTGGATGTCACCTCTGAAATTCGCGCAAACTGGCCCAGCCACAAGCCGCTCTTTTTTAGGATCTCGATTGAAGACGGTGCAGGCAAAGAGGGCTGGAGTCTTGACGACTCGTTAGCGATTGCACCGCTCTTGGCTGAGCGTGGTGTTGACATCGTCGATTGCTCGTCGGGTGGTATCAACGGTTCGCCGACGGTGCAAAATTCAATTAAAGGCTTGGGCTATCAGGTGCCCTATGCCGAGCAAATTAAAAACGCGGCTGGGGTTCCCAGCATGGCGGTGGGTTTGATTTTGTATCCGCAGCAGGCCGAGGATATTGTGCAGTCGGGTCAGTCTGATCTGATCGCAGTGGGTCGTCAGGCACTGTACGACCCATTTTGGCCGCTACACGCTTTGCAGAACTTGGCGCCCGATGCCGAGTTTAAGCATTGGAACGAATCGTCGGGTTGGTGGTTGCAGCGCCGTGCGAACGCGTTGTCAAAATTTGGCTTGGCGCCCTCAGGCGATCCGCTTCCAAAATAAAAAATGCCACAAGAAGTGCGAGCAAATCAACGCAAAGGCGGTGCAGTTTTGCTCACACTATCGGTCCTCGACTGTTTACCGGCATTTAATCGGTGAGCTTGATGCCTGAAGCCTTAACCAAGGCGCCCCACTTGGCGTAATCTGCTTTGACAAACTCGGCAAACGAATCCGAGGTGCCGCCGCCCGCAGAGACCCCGCCTGCTTTGAACTTTTCGATGAGGTCGGGCGATTGCAGTACGCGGTTCGTTTCTTTGTTTAAAAGCGCGATGACGTTTGGCGGGGTGCCGGCTGGAGCGAACATGCCCATCCAGATATTGAAATCCATCCCTTTTGCGCCACTTTCATCCAGCGTTGGGATATCAGGAAAATCAACCGAACGTTTGGCCGTTGTGACGGCTACCCCCGTGAGCCTGCCGCTTTTCATGAGTGGGACCAGTGAAGTGAGCGTGCCGATGTAGACGTCGACCTGACCACCCATGACGTCGGTGATAGCGGGCGATGCACCCTTATAGGGCACTTGCAGCAAATTGATGTTTGTACGTTTTTTAAAATCTTCGCCAACCAGGTGGCCAAGCGTACCTGCACCGGCGGTTGACCATTTCAAGCCTTCGGGCGTTTTGCCCTTTGCGATTAAGTCTTGCGGAGTTTTAATGCTTGAGTTGGCTGCGCTGCCAACCGCTGCGGGTGTGACCGAGAGCTGCACCACGGGAGCAAAACTTTTTACGCTGTCATACGAAAGGTTGGTATACAGCCAAGGGCCGAGCATCATGTTGTCTGTTTGACCCATCACCAGGGTATAGCCATCTGCCGGTGCTTTTGATGCCGCCTCGATGGCTAGGTTTCCGCCGGCGCCGGGGCGGTTTTCAAGCACGATCTGCCAGCCAGTCAGTTCGCCGAGTTTCGTGCCCACCATACGAGAGACGAAGTCTGTTCCACCACCTGGGGGGAAGGGGATCAAAATCTTGATGGCCTTGTCAGGATAAGCCTGTGCAGCGGCAGCGAACGAAACCGTTGCTAGCGCTGTGGTCAGGGCGAGTTGCGCTAGGCGCGTAAGAGTATTCATCGGTTTGCTCCGGGTGTTATCGGTTTATGGGACTACAAGTCAGGGTAAACAGAAATTGCTATTATCAATTCTAGGCGATAGACTCATTAAGTGTCTGGATTGTGTGGCTAAATAAAAATTAGCCACCTGTCTCGTAGCGCAAACTTGCAGTCGCTAATTTTTTGAGTGGCTGTTTGAGTTTTTGTGGCGGTTATCCAAAGACCGAAGTACTCGGGTTGAGGGTTGATTTTTAGTTTTAGTGAATGTTAGCCAACAAGTTGGTTATTTTATAGGCGGTTGCTTTTATCAGGCATGTTTTTTGCTTGGTCATCCTGAGCTTAAATATAAGAAGCGTTCTTAATCACAAGGGGTTATCTATGAATTTCAATCGTCGCGATATGCTGAAAGGCGCCGCCGGCTTGAGTCTCGCCGCTACCGGCGTGATTGGGGCACCAGCATTTTCACAAGCCTCAAATCGAGTGCTTAAGTTTGTGCCACAGGCCAACCTGGCCAACTTTGACCCAATTTGGGGCACGCAGTATGTTGTACGCAATGCCTCGCAGCTGGTTTGGGACACACTTTACGGTTGTGACGACAAGTTGGTACCTAAGCGTCAGATGATCGACAGTGAAGAAGTCAGTAGCGACGGCCTGACCTGGACGTTCAAATTGCGCTCTGGCTTAAAGTTTCATGACGGTGCGCCCGTGCGTGCGGTCGACTGTGTGGCCAGTATCACGCGTTGGTCGGCACGTGACCCGATGGGCTTGATGCTAAAAGCGTTGCAAAAAGAGTTGGTCGCAGTCAATGACACGACCTTCAAGTGGGTGCTCTCTGCTCCGTATCCAAAAATGATGCTGGCGTTGGGTAAAGTCGGTACGCCGTGCTGTTTCATCATGCCCGAACGCATTGCAAAAACTGACCCCTTTAAACAAATCGAAGAGTACATCGGCTCTGGTCCAATGAAGTTTGGTCGCAGCGAATGGAAACCCGGTGCGCTGGCTGTGTTCGAACGCTTTAACGATTATCAGCCGCGCAATGAGCCTACCAACTGGTACGCGGGTGGCAAAGTCATCAATTTCGATCGTATTGAATGGATCATCATGCCTGATCCAGCCACCGCCTCAGCCGCGCTGCAAAACGGTGAAGTCGATTGGTGGGAAAGCCCGATTTCTGACTTGGTGCCTTTGCTCAAGCGTAATCGCAACATCTCGGTCGATATCGCCGATCCGCTCGGTAACATCGGTTCGTTCCGCTTGAATCATCTGCACGCACCCTTTAACGACGTCAAAATCCGTCGCGCCGTGCAAATGGCCGTCAACCAAGAGAACTACATGCGAGCCGTGGTTGGCTCAGATGAAAAACTCTGGAAAAAATGCCCAAGCTTCTTTACCCCAGGCACCGCGCTCTACTCAGAGGCCGGTGGCGATATGTTCAAAGGCAATGGCAATATTGAAGGCGCCAAAAAGCTCCTGGCAGAGGCCGGCTACAAAGGCCAGCCAGTCACCTGCTTGGTCGCACAAGATAATCCTTTCACCAAGGCAATGGGCGAGATCACCGCCGACATCCTGAAAAAGATTGGGATGACCGTTGATTTTGTGGCAACTGACTGGGGTACGGTCGGACAGCGTCGTGCTTCGAAGAACGAGCCCGGCAAAGGTGGTTGGAGCATGTTCCATACATGGCATGCTGGTGCGGATACCGCAACGATTGCCGGTAACGTGGGCGTGCGTGCCAACGGTGATAAGGCTTGGTTCGGTTGGCCGTCTAATGCGGATGTTGAGAAAGGTGTTGACGCCTGGTTTGCAGCGCCTAATCTCGAGGCCGAAAAAGCCGCGATTGCCGCGACTAACAAAGCAGCCATGGAAGATGTTGTCTACATCCCCACGGGCTTCTTCTATTCGTACCAAGCTTGGCGTAAAAATGTCACCGGCATCGTCGGTGGCCCGTTGCCTTGGTTTGCAGGCGTTAAAAAAACTTAATCTCTTCGCTTAAGTTTTCGCTCAGCGTGTATCCTTCGATGCCCGCTGAGCGACTTGCTTGACGCCTTACCTTTTGCGTAAGGTTCGCTTTGCCTGACGGATTCAAATACATTTATGTTTAGTTATATTGCCAGACGCGTCTTTGCAACCATCCCGGTGATGATGATTGTGGCGCTCTTTGTGTTTAGCTTGCTCTACATTGCTCCGGGCGATCCGGCTGCTGTGATTGCGGGTGATCAGGCCAGTCCTGAAGATGTTGAAAAAATCCGTAAAAGCCTTGGCCTAGACAGACCCTTCTTGCTGCGGTTTTCTGAGTGGTTCTTCAATCTGCTGCAGGGCGATCTTGGTACCTCGATGTTTACTGGCATGCCCGTGCGAGAGTTGATCGCGCAACGCGTTGAGCCAACCTTATCTCTCATGGTGATGACGCTGATTATTGCGATTACCGTGGCTGTGCCAATTGGTGTGATCGCAGCCTGGAAATCAGGCACCTGGATCGATCGCGGCATCATGGCGATTTCGGTGGCTGGCTTTTCGGTTCCGGTATTCGTGGTCGGTTATTTACTGGCATATTTCTTAGCGCTTGAGCTTGATTGGTTTCCGGTTCAAGGCTACGTGTCTTTTTCGAAGGGCTTTTGGCCTTGGTTTGAAACGCTCGTTCTGCCGTCGATCGCGTTGGGTTTCGTCTACATCGCCTTGATTGCGCGTATCACTCGCGCCACGATGCTCGAAGTGTTGTCGCAAGATTACATTCGCACCGCCAAGGCCAAAGGCATGGGGCAGATGGGCATCCTGTTTTTGCACGCGTTAAAAAATGCGGCTGTACCGGTGGTGACTGTGATCGGTATTGGCATTGCGTTGCTGATCGGCGGCGCAGTGGTCACCGAGAGTGTGTTTGCCATCCCTGGGCTCGGGCGTTTAACGATTGATGCGATCGTGCGTCGTGACTACCCGCTCATTCAAGGCTTGGTGGTGGTGTTCAGCTTTGTTTACGTCTTGGTGAACTTGCTCGTTGATGTGATCTATACCGTGATTGACCCCAGGATTCGTTACTAATGACTACCTATGCTGCAGCACCTGCGCTACCTGATATTTTGCCCCCTAAACGCATCCGTACAGGTTGGGTTGGGTTTCTCTTAAATAATCCAACCATTGCGATTGGTCTGGCCTTGCTGCTGAGTATGTTGTTCTTGGCAGTCGCAGCACCTTGGTTGGGCACCGTTGATCCGACCGCACTCGAACCGATTAAGCGTAATCGCGAACCCTCGTGGGAAAACTGGTTTGGCACCGATGCGTTCGGTCGCGATATCTATTCGCGTGTGCTGTACGGCGCCAGGGTGTCGTTGACGGTTGGCTTTTCGGTGGCCCTGTTGGCGTCTGCAAGCGGTTTGCTGATCGGTTTGGTCTCTGGCACCATTCGCCGAGCAGATTCAATCATTATGCGCATCATGGATGGCCTCATGTCGATCCCGCCGATTTTGTTGGCGATCGCGCTGATGGCACTCACACGTGCAAGCGTTGAGAACGTGATCATTGCGATCACCATTGCCGAGATCCCGCGTGTATCTCGTCTGGTGCGTGGTGTGGTGTTGACGCTGCGCGAGCAGCCCTACGTTGATGCAGCGATCTCTTGTGGTTGCCGCACGCCAATGTTGATCTGGCGTCACATCTTGCCTAACACGCTCGCGCCTTTGACGGTGCAGGCGACTTATATTTGCGCGTCTGCCATGATCACCGAATCGATCCTGTCGTTTATCGGTGCCGGTGTGCCGCCAATCATTCCGTCTTGGGGCAACATCATGGCTGACGGCCGTACGCTGTTTCAGATCAAGCCATATATTATTTTTTTCCCGGCGGTGTTTTTATCACTCACGGTGTTGGCAGTGAATTTGTTAGGTGACGGATTTCGCGATGTGCTAGACCCGCGTAAATCTAAGTCAGCTTAACCGGAGAACTCTTTTGGCCTTGCTTGAAGTCGAGAATTTGCAAACCCACTTTCGCACCCCCGATGGTGTGAACCGTGCGGTCGATGGTGTCAGTTTTTCAGTCAATGAAGGTGAGACGCTCGCCATCGTGGGCGAGTCGGGTTGCGGCAAGTCGGTCACCGCAATGTCAATTTTGCGGCTGATCTCTGAGCCACCCGGAAAAATCGCTGGCTCGATCCGTTTTATGGATCAAGACCTGTTAACGCTGTCTGAAAAACAAATGCAGTCGATTCGCGGCAACGCGATCTCGATGATTTTTCAAGAGCCGATGACGAGCTTGAATCCTGTGCTCACCATTGGCCGGCAATTGCGCGAAACCCTGCTGTTGCATCAAGCGATTAGCAGCCAGCAGGCTAACGCGCGTGCCACTGAAATGTTAGAGCTTGTTGGGATTTCAGAGGCGCCACGCCGCTTAAATGAGTACCCGCATCAATTGTCTGGTGGCATGCGTCAGCGGGTAATGATCGCGATGGCCTTGGCTTGTAATCCACGTTTGTTGATTGCTGATGAGCCGACTACGGCTTTAGATGTCACGATTCAAGCGCAGATTTTGGATTTGATGGCCGATCTTAAAAACAAGATTGGTGCTGCGATCGTGTTGATTACCCACGACTTGGGCGTAGTGGCCGAAGTGGCCGAGCGCGTCATGGTGATGTATGCCGGGCGTAAAGTTGAAGAAGCGCCTGTGGGCGAGCTGTTTGCGCACCCCTTGCACCCTTATACGCAAGGCTTGCTTGGTGCGGTGCCTAAACTGGGCGCGTCGCTCGAAGGTCACAGTTCGCGCTTGAAAGAAATCCCGGGCTTAGTGCCAAGTTTGAAGCAAAAGATTAAAGGCTGTGTGTTTGCTTCGCGTTGCCCACTGGCAAAAGAGCCTTGCCTTGAGATTGCGCCCGCCATGCAAGACAAAGGGCAGGGGCATTTAGTGGCTTGCCACTTTGCTGGCCAAGTGGCTTTTGCCAATGAATAACCTAACTGATCGTGACGCGATGTTTAAGAATGAAAACCCCGTGCTGCTCGAGGTTCGCCACCTGAAAAAGTTTTTCCCGATCAAGACGGGATTGTTTAGCAAGGTGACGGGGCACGTGCATGCCGTTGACGATGTTTCGTTTTCAATTCGCAAGGGTGAAACGCTAGCGTTGGTAGGTGAGTCGGGCTGTGGTAAGTCAACGGTGGGTCGCTCAATTTTGCGCCTGTTTGATTTGACGGCAGGTGAGGTCTGGTTAGATGGCGTACGTATCGACTCGCTCAGCGCCTCGACGTTACGGCCGTTGCGCAAACGCATTCAGGTGATTTTTCAAGATCCGTTTTCAAGCCTGAACCCAAGGATGCGGGTGAAAGACATTATCGCCGAACCCATTCGTAATTTTGGTCTGGCGCAGTCTGATGCAGAGATTGATTCACGAGTGGCGCAGTTGTTAGAAAAAGTTCGCCTAGGTAAAGACGCCGGAGGCCGCTGGCCACACGAATTTTCTGGCGGACAACGTCAGCGTATTTGTATTGCGCGCGCCTTAGCCGCTGATCCAGACTTAATTATTTGCGACGAGGCCGTGTCAGCGCTCGACGTTTCGGTCAAGGCACAGATTGTGAATCTGTTGCAAGATCTGCAGAAAGAACTTGGCTTGGCGCTGCTCTTCATTAGCCATGACTTGGCCATTGTCGAGCACATGACCCACCGGGTGGCGGTGATGTATCTTGGCAAGATCGTTGAGTTGGCAGAGCGTCGCGAATTGTTTGCTGATCCGATGCATCCGTACACCAAGGCGTTGTTGTCTGCGGTGCCGGTGCCGGATCCACAGAAAAAAACACAGCGTACGGTGTTGCAGGGCGATGTGCCCAGCCCCATCAAACGGCCAAGCGGTTGTCATTTTCACACACGCTGCCCAGTCGCGCTTGAGCGTTGCAAAACTGAAGCTCCAGCACAAACTTTGCTGGCTTCAGGGCGTATGGTGAGTTGCCACTTGCTGGCGGTTTAGTCCACAAAGGCTTTCGTTTTAAGCTAACTCAAGGCGTCGCATCAGATATGCCGACAGCCTTGAGTTGCCGTGTTTCGCCTACTTCGGTGCGTGCTTAGCCAGAAACTCACGGATATGCGCGACCGCTTGCGGCACCAAACTTGTGGGTTGCTTCCAAGGGAAAATGCTGATTTCTGCGCCTGGGCACAGGTCAGCAACCTCTTTGGCCACCACGTAAGGATGGTGCACGCTGTCATCCGGCAACACCAAGGTTGGCGTCTTGCACTGGCGTACAAAATCGCGATCAACCGTAAACACAAAGTCGCTTCGATTGGTGTACATGTTGGTTAAAAATGCATGCGCCATCTCCATGGTGACCTCAGGGCGCTGCAAGCAAAGCGTAGGTGCCCAGTCTTTCATGTTACCGCCACGAAACAGCTCGGGCATTTCTGGCCGATAGGCGCTGGGCTGCGCATGAATGGCCGCCACAACACGTCCAGGAGCGCGCTTGAGCAGATTCCAGATGTACGGCCCGCCGATACAAAAGCCCATCACCAAGAATTTATCGATGCCCAGGTGATCCATCAAGCCGAGTTGATCATCGGTATAGGCATCCCAAGGGCGATCCACTTCAAGCGGGCCTGACGAATAGCCGCGATTGGCGTGACGCGAGTCTGCGATGATGCAGCGATAGCTGCCACGAAACTCTTCCATCGGGTCAAATGGGGAGGTCGTTGTGCAAAAGGCGGTGGTGGCGTTGAGACCGCCGCCGGGCAAAATCAACATTGGAAAGCCTGTGCCGACTTCTCGGTAATGGATTTTGGTACTACCTTTTTCGTAAAACGGCATGATGAGGTCTCTCGGTTGAGTTGTTGTTATAGTGGGCTGGCAACGCCCTGTTGTTCAGGGTAAAGTGTTTGCAACATTTTGACATAGTGCGGCGCAAAACAAAAATAAAAAATGTTGAGATTGCCGAATGCTACGAAGACAGATTGCGACGGTCAAAAAACTGAGGCGACAAGATAAGTTGCTGCAGTCATTACAACAAATAGGAGCTTATAAATATGTTTAAAAAAATCATCATCGCAGTCACGCCAAGCTTTGCGGTTGCAGCGCTACTCTGTAACACCCTTTTATACTGCGGCGCGGCACAGGCGCAAGAGATCTATCCCAACAAACCCATCAAGATCGTCTTGGGTGTTCCACCAGGCGCCTCCACTGACTTTCTGGCACGTGAAGTTGGGCGTGGCCTCAGCGAGCGGGTGAAGGTGCCCGTTGTCATTGAGAACAGGGCGGGGGCGAATACGATTATTGGCACCAACGCGGTCGCAAAGTCGGCGCCCGATGGCTACACGTTGTATCTCACAACGATCACCACGGCCATCAACCCCTTTGTCTATACGAACTTGCCGTTCGACTTTAAAAAGGATATGAGAAATATCGTTTTGCTAGGCGTCGCGGATAACGTATTTGCTGTCACACCCAAGATGGGCATTAACAATGCTCAAGACATGATTGCCTATGCGAAAAAAAATCCGGGTCAGTTTACCTACGGTTCGTCGGGTATTGGCACGATTCACAACCTATTGATGGAACTCATTGCTGACCGCACACAGGTTCAGGTCAACCACATCCCCTACAAGGGCGCGATGGCAGCCGTGACGGATGTGTTGGGCGGCAACCTGATGGGTTACTTTGGCACGATTTCAGCGCAGCGTGAATTCATCAAGCGTGGTGATCTGAAACCCTTATTCGTGACCTCGGCCAAACGATCGATTTATTTGCCTGACGTGCAAACCCTGGCTGAGGCCGGCTTGCCACCGATTGCGACGGGTTATTGGATGGGGCTCTCTGCGCCTGCCGGTACCTCAGATGCGATTGTGAATTTGTTGAATAAAGAGATCAACGTAATCTTGCGCTCTGCTGAAGTGATTCAAAAGTTTAACCAACAAGCGATTGATCCAATGGGCGGCACATCCAAAGAGATGGACATATTCTTTGATGAAGAATTAAAGCTGTGGCAGGCTGCTGCCATCGCCGCAAAGATCGTGCCGATTTCTCTTGGTAAGTAAAGGCAAGAGTCGTATCACTGACGACTAGTTTAAAAGTATTAGAGAAAAAAAATTGACTGTGACAGAGCGTAATCCAACATACGATTTGATTGTGATCGGCGGCGGCATCGCTGGGCTCACTGCCGCCGTGCGTGCGGCTGAGCTTGGATTGCGACCGCTCGTACTCGAACAAGGTGAGGGCGTGGATTACCCGAACAATTCGCGTCAATCGGGTGGCATTCTGCATATCGGTTTTCGCGATCCCTTTCGAGAGGTTCTGGATTTAGAACAGCATATTGCACGCGTGACTGGTGGTGAGGCTAAGCCTGAGCTTGCGAGCGCGTTAGCCCAACACGGCGCGAGACTGATCGCGTGGTTGCAGAGCAAGGGCGCAAAGTTCATGCGCTTCAATCCGCAAGAAGGGTATCGCTGGTGCATGGCGCCGCCTCGTGCCTTGAGGGCGGGGATCGACTGGAAAGAACGCGGCCCAGATTTGATTTTGCGTCGGCTCGCGCTTGAGCTAGTTGAACGTGGCGGTACGCTTCAATTGGGTGCACGCGCCTCTGAACTACTGCTCGAGCAAGGCCGTTGCGTAGGCGTGCGCGGCGTGTGTCAGGGCGAAGACAAAATCTGGCGAGCACCTTATTGTGTACTGGCAGATGGCGGGTTTCAGGCCAACCGCACATTGTTCGAAAAGCATATCGGTGCCTCGTTTGATTCTGTGTTCCAACGCGGCGCTCGAACCGGTCGCGGCGATGGTTTAACGATGGCGTTGGCAGCAGGGGCGACGTTAACCGAGGGCAATCGCTTTTACGGCCACGTGTTGTGTAGCGATGCCAAACATAATGATCAGGTGTGGCCGTACCCCGAAGTGGATGCCCTGGCTACGGCAGGTATCGTCATCGATGCCACCGGTAAACGTTTTGTAGATGAAGGGCGCTCGGGCGTACACCTCGCCAACGAGTTGGCCGCCCGTGCAACGACTGAGAAGATGTTTGCGATCTTCGATCAAACAATTTGGGATGGGCCGGGCACTTCAGCACGCATACCGGCAAACCCGTTGCTCGAGCGCGCGGGTGGCACAATTTTGCGTGCTGAGACAGCGGCCGATTTGGCGACGCAAATGGGTGTGCCGCTTGAGGCCTTTGTTGAGACCTTGACCCAATACAACCATGCGTTAGCTGACGGAAGTTTGCAAGCACTTTTGACCCCGCGTTCAAACATGGTCACGCCGCTGCCAATTGAGCGTGCGCCACTGATGGCGATCCCGATTTGTCCTGGCATTACTTACACGATGGTCGGGATCGATATCGATGGGCACGCGCAGGTGCTCGATGCAAACGCCAAGCCGATCCCCGGATTATTCGCGGCAGGCGCGACGACCGGCGGGTTAGAGGGCGGTAAAGACTCTGCTTACATTGGCGGGCTCATCAAGTCAGGAAGCTTCGGATTACTGGCTGCCGAGCGCATTGCGAGTCTTGAGGGCAAACAAGTGTTGCTTGAGCAGCCGCAGCGCAATGCCGTTCCTGCCAGCGCGCCAACAGGCACGAAGAGTGCGATCAGTGATGCAAGTGCGGCCGGTGGCGCAGAACATGGCACAAACACAAACGCGGGTGCGGACCCCACCAAAGGCAATCCCTCGGGTGTGAGCCCAGCGATGAGCCCTTTTGACAAAGGCCCCGCAGTAGTCGTTTACGGCCTTGCACGGTTCCCAGTCCTGCGTGCCACGATTCGATTTGGCAAGGCGATCGCCATAGGTTTATCCCTAGTAGTGGCGCTGGCGCTCTACGCGCTAACATCAAGCTCGCTTGGATGGGTAAGTGTGCCCTTAGCGCTTGGTGTGGGTGTAGTGGTACTTGTCGTCGTCTTGGGTGTGGTCGAACTCATCAAACTGGTGACAGAATTCTTGATACCAGAGTAATCGTTGGGCGCCAATTATCAGAATAACTTGCCCACAGTGATGAGCAAAGATTTACGGTGTCGATAGCAAAGATTTAGGATGTTGGGCATAGAAATTTACTTTGCAATGAGCAAAGCTACTTTGGTGCCCGCAAGAATTATTTTGACGGTGCATAGTTCAAATAAAAAACTATTCAAAAAATGGGAGACAAAATGAAAGACCTGACAAAAAAAATACTCATTAGCCTAACGCTAATGTCTTCGCTTGAGGTGGCTCAAGCCGCCTATCCTGATCAACCGATCAAGCTCGTGGTGCCGTTTCCGGCGGGGGGGACGACTGATGTGTTGGCGCGTACCTTGGCCGTTAAATTATCTGAACGCGTGGGCCAATCGGTCGTCGTTGAGAACAGAGCTGGTGCGGGTGGCACGATCGCAGCGTTAGCTGTCGCAAGAAGTGCTCCGGATGGCTACACTTTTATCCTAGGCACCTTTGGTACTCACGCTGTGAATCATGCGTTGGCTAAGAATCCTTCTTACCACCCACTCAATGATTTTTCGGCGATTACCACCGTCGCTGAAGTGCCCAACGTCCTTATCGTATCGTCAAAGTCTCCGTATAAGACCATGGCAGAGTTGATTGCAGCGGCAAAAGCGAAACCAGGTGAACTGAGCCACGCCAGTACAGGGATTGGTGCCTCGCCGAGTTTAAGTTTTAATGTTTTAAAGCTGATGAGCAAGATTGATGTGATTGAAGTCATGTACAAAGGCGGAGCCCCAGCAATGACTGCAATCTTTGCAGGTGAAGTCACGTTTGGTTTTGATGGTGTCGCAACCTCAACCCCACACATCAAAGCTGGCACGCTGCGCCCCTTGGCCGTGAGTAGCTCGTATCGCATTCCGACGCTGCCCGACGTTCCTACGGTCGCCGAAAGTGGCTACCCCGGGTTTGATGTCGCAGCTTGGTATGGAATCTGGGCGCCGGCAAAAACCCCTCCGGCCATCATCAATAAAATGAACGCCGAGTTTAATGCCATCCTGAAGATGCCTGACGTTCGCGAAAAATTTGAAGGTGCCGGTGCAAAGATGATGGGTGGTTCGGTCGAGGATTTTGTCGCCTTCAACAAAAAAGAGTTTGAGCGTTGGACCACTTTTATTCGTGCCAGCGGGATAACATTGCAGGATTGAAGCCACACTGGAGTAATGAGAATGAGTCGACTCGCCACGAAACTTAAGCTACTGCTGTTTAAGTTGTCGCCTCATCTCGCATTGACTCTGGGCGTTGAGTTTCCGTTGAAGTCTGAAAATCGGTTGTTTCTTGAAAATCAGATTTTCGCTTTACTCAACGCGCGCTTTAAACAACAGACTGATCGTGCTCGTTGTCTGTTCTTAGGCACAGATAAGCGTAGCTGGCATTATCCTAAGCGCTTAGACGCCGACTTGTTGACAATGGATATAGAGCCTAAAAAAGCGATTTACGGCAATCGGGGTCATCATACGATCGGATCAGCCGGCGAGCTGTTGCAACACTATGCGCCTCGCTCTTTTGACGCGATCATTGCCAACGGCTTGATCGGCTTTGGAATGAATCAGCTAGAAGATTGCGAAGCGCTGTTATTGGGCACGCATGCGGTACTCAAAGAAAATGGCTTACTGGTGCTGGGCTATAACGATGGCACTAAATTTGTGAATTTCAAAGTGCGTGATTCAAAAAATTACAAATTATTTGAAGAATTTGTCCCGAATGTTCAGATGCTCAATAAATGCCAATATGACTTCGGTGATCACACCTTTGTTTTTTTGAAGCCCATATATTGACGCAATCGCGATAACAGTTTACGTGTAATCAGAAAACAAACGCTTGATCATTAACGTGTTTGATACGCAGATTTGCTTAGACGCGTAATTTTTATTTACTATGTTTTTGCAACTACCATTCAACAAAAAATCTTAGTCTGCACAAGACAAGCTCAAAGGGGACGACATGAGTACTAAAGAAAGCAGGCCACCACGATCGTATGTTGCCAAGACCGTTTTATTGACGGCACTCTTGGTGGGGGCTCACTCAATCAGCCTAGCGCAAACCTGGCCTACGGCGCGTCCTGTGAAAGTCATTGTGCCTTCGGCGCCTGGTGGTAGTTCTGATCCCTTGGCCCGTTTGATGGCCGAAGAATTAGGTGGTGCCTTAGGTGGGACGTTTATTGTTGAGAATCGCCCTGGCGCAAACGGCAATGTTGGTGCCTCGCACGCAGCGAAGGCTGAACCCGATGGCTATACCCTTTTATTTTCGTGGCCTGGCACCTTGATCTCTGCCGTCACCATGTACAAGGCAAAGCCTTTTCATCCGATCAATGATTTCGAACCAATCGTGTTGATCGGCTCGATTCCAAATGTCATCGCAGTCGATGCAAAACTGCCAATTAAGACATTGAACGACTTGACCGAATATGCAAAGAAAAATCCAGGCAAGCTGAATTTTGGCTCGACCGGCAGTGGCAGCTCATGGCATCTTGCAGCAGAGCTGTATAAAAAGGTAACGGGCGTGCAGATGGTGCATGTGCCCTATACCAGCCCCGCAGCTGTCAACAAAGATTTAATTGGTGGCGATTTACAGGCAGTGTTTCCGGGCACCATGGCAATTGCTAGTCTTGTTAAAGATGGTCGCTTGCGCGCCTTAGCGATTATGGCTGATTCGCGCACCAGCGTTTTGCCAGATGTTCCCAGCACAAAAGAGCTAGGGTTTCCAGAGCTTGAATCCACAACCTGGTTTGCCTTTTTAGCACCCAAGGGCACCTCGCCTGAGGTTGTGAAAAAAGTGAATCAAACAGTGAATACGGTACTGACCAAGCCGGCCCTTCGCGAAAGAATGACGAACCTGGGGTACACCATCATGGGTGGAACACCTCAGCAGTTAACCGATTACATGAAAAGCGAAATCGTAAAGTGGGGAGAGGTTGTTGAGTTCTCGGGCGCAAAAATTGATTAAAGGTGAAAGAGTATTCTGCTCACGTGCCTAAATAGCGCGTGGCAGAGCAATAGCCGAAGCGTGACTCTACAGTGAAGCAAGCTCGCGCTTAAGGGTGAGATATGCGTTGGCATTAAGGAAAAAAATGAAATCAGACTTCTATACAAAAGCAGTTTTAACCGTGATCGCCTTGGCCTTGGTAGTGATTGCAGCTGAAAAAACGATCACCAACGCTCATGCGCAAAATCGGCCCACCAAAGTGGTGATCTGCGATGCGTATGGTAACAAGTGTGCGGGCATTGATGGGTATGGCGATAGCGGCGCGCTGTACATCAGATCAAAGTAGTGTGCGGGCTACTCTAGCCCCTCAATGAAGGCTTTTATTTCCGCATGCATATCATTGGTCGCCGCATCCGAGCGGCAAACAGCGAATTGATTGAAAACGTTTAACGCCTTGCCACATTCGCCGTCAACAGAGGGGGTGTGGGCGCCTCGGTTTGAGGTATCCCAACCGTGCGTGGCGTTTGGGTAGTGTGTCCATGCGGTTGCGTCTTTAAAGACGCGAGTTGGACAGCGCTCGGGCGGCGTTGCAGTATCCTTACCTGCTGTAAATACTAGTACGGGTCCCCAATAGGGGCCAAGCGTTGGATCGTCTCGCCAGCCTTTGCTATTGCAGTTGGGATACAAACTAAAGCCTGCCCGATATAAGCCGCGAGCTTGCTCAGCGATGAAGGGTTCGTCTGTAAAGGTACGCAGCACGGTCCATCCACCTTGACTGCCACCCATCAAAAACAACTTTTTCTGATCAACCCCTTGGTTTAACAACCATTTCCCAGCAGCAATGGCATCTAAGGTTCTGGCATTAGCACCGAGCCGAGTGTAGGTCGCCCAGTTTTCATCCTGACCTCTGCTCCAGTAGCTATCGAGAACGAGTGTGTTGGCACCCAACTGATCGCGCGCCCAAACAGCCGTCGCAAAGTCGCCGGGTGTCAGCCCGTGACCGCCATGAACAATGACCACAGTTGGTCTGTTTGCGACCCCCTGCGGATGCGGAGTCCAACTCGCTAAGAGATTTCCCTTGTTGTTATAGGTTGGGATGATCGGGCGCATCGGCGCCAAGTTGACTTTAATGGTGTTGTTATAAAGGCTGTACTTTGTGATGGGACGCTCAGGCGCCACAGTGGCAACGATGGGGGGTTGAAAGTAGTCGATATCAGCGCTTGTGAGCGGGATGGCAGCGCAACCCGCTAGCGTCAATAAGGTTAACAGCCAGATGTGTTGAAGCAGTGTTGTCAAGGGCTGCATTGATCTCGGGTGCGTTGAGAGCCGCCTAGTATTGAGCATGTGATTGGCAGTCAAATACTTGAAAAATTGTGGATACACCGGCATTGCGCAGTAGCTGCTTGCGGCGGAAAAAAAAGAATAGTGACGTAGGGACTAATTTATATAACTTCATTTTTGTTCGTGTTGTTATTAAAATCAGCTTAAGAGGTTCATTCTAGCCGCCATTTTCTTGTGGATGTTGGCATGAGGGCCGATGATCCGAAAGCTAAATCTAAACAAGGGTAATGAATCATGCAACCAAAAATCGCTCAAAAAGCACCGTATGCTGTTGAAGTTGTTGCGGGTCAGAGTTACTACTGGTGCTCGTGCGGCCAAAGTAAAAAGCAGCCGTTCTGTGACGGCAGCCATCAAGGCAGCAGTTTTTCGCCCACTAAGTTTGATGCGAGTGAATCAAAGAGGGTCTATTTCTGTGGTTGCAAGCATTCAAAGAATGGCGTTCTGTGTGATGGCAGCCATAACGCTCTTTGAGGCTTTTTTCCGAAAATATCGTGATTGACTAAACGCGGCATATGGTCACAGCATGCTCCACGTGCAGCGTGCCTAACACTGCTTGACGCAGTTGTCTTAATCCGCGCTTGAGTCACTCCGTTAATCAGCGCTTGAGTAACTCAGCAGCTTACGGGCACTCTCTGGCCCCGTCACCGGCAGCCCTGCCGGATCAAGTAAGCCAAGTTGCACCAGCACGCTGGCTTGATCCCAATAAATGTGTTCGTGCGTCAATTTAAGGTTTTCGATTCCGGCGACCACGACAAAGGCGATTTCGACCTTTTTATTGGTTGGTGTGATGTTAGGAACCATCCACTCGATTTCTGCAGTGTGAGTAAACGAAATGACTAACTCTTGCACGACTCTTGTGCGCCCCACCGTAACGGACACTGTCTCGAACTTCACATCCGGAGGAAAGAACTTTCCGACAAGATGGTTTGAGTAAAATTGTTTGACGCCTTCGTAACCATCGCCACCAATCATATTGGGGACGTTTAAAAGATGCGGGTTGGCGGTCATGGTTGCCATCGTGGTGGCCATGTCGCCTTGCATTTCTGCGGCAATGTGCTGCTCAAGTACGTTTAACATGCCTTGCTCGTCAACTGAATAAGCCATACGTTAATGCTCCATGAGTAGACTGCTAACCCTGGTCCGTCGAACGAAATGCCGTTGATACATTCGACGACATGTTCGTGCACTCAGCAATCGTTTGGCGCGAAGCCATTGGTCTTGCAGTATTACCGCACAAATCTTGGTTTTGTGAAGATTAAGCCAACGCTTAGCCAACACGTGGCCTGAGGTTTGCTGGATTGAATGGCTCTTTGCGTATTTTGGAGGGTCTGATGTGTAGACTCAGGTCCGAAGAGTTTGGCTGTGCGTACTGGTCGACCGGTTTGCGCGGAAACCCTCGGCCCCCAGGCCGGACGGATGTCACTGAAGCAGCATCGCTGGATTAAGTTTAGAAAAAACTTGATACGGATCCTCAGTATCGAGTAATAGCCAATAGGCCAGACTTGTCGCGACCCCAAACAGGTAAAGTGCAAGCTTACACGCCTTGGGTTTATCTAAATGCACCAGTACGATCGCCAGATGGCTAAGCAAACCCAATAAGAGAATGACGGCCCAGATCTTGTATTTTTGAGGTTGCGAATTTAGCCACAAGCGCTCTTGGCGCGAGCGAACAAGATCATCAAATAAACGCAGCACGTAACTATGCACTGCGGGTGTAATATCGCGATCTATTTTTAGGGTGGCCTTGCGAAGTTCTTGCAATGCTGTTTCGACAGCCTCAGATCCTTGCCGATTTTTGATTACCTGCCATTCATGATTAATCACCGCTTGAGCATAGCGGTTCGCCGCTTGCGCTACCTCTGGGTGATTCAGCACATCAGTCTGTGCAAGTTGCCTGAGTCGATGCAGAGTCAATTCTTCCTGGATCAATGCCCGCTCGGCGCGCTCTTGCTTCGACCAAATACTGCTTCCATGAAATGCCAGTAATAAAGAGAACACAGTAGAAATGGCAACGAAGAAAGGCCCCACAGGTATGATTTGTTGTAACGGTTCGTACCGTTTACGAAGCCAGCGCATACATCCAAGTGATATGAAGATGACGAATAGCCCATGCAGGCTAATCGTGCATACTTGTGCCCAGAGTGGTAAATCATTGAAGGTTTCTATCATATTCGCTCAAACTAGAAGCACGAAAGATGCTCGCAACGAAATCAAACGAGCAGGTGAGCCAAATAAGGCGAGTCAATAAACCGCTGTCACCCTTTCGCTACACTTGAATAGGTTGAAACCATTTGTTCCCGCTATTACGCACCTGTTCTTGCAATACAACGTCTGCTTCGAACACCAACTCATCGGCCAGATATTGCGAGGTCTCGATTAAATTGACGACAAGATCGTTCAAGTTTTGCGCCGACAAATTTTCAACAGAACAGCGATACGATAAAACCAACATATCCCTGACTGAATCCCAGCCGATCGCAGCGCCACGGGTTTCTAGCGTGTACGCATTCAGCTCCATTGAGCGCTCTAAACGTTTTTTTCGTAATTCACCACCTGTGCTGGGCATTAAATCGATCGCAATGAAGAGATCTTCACTACTATCAGGCCACTCAAGCGTGACAGCAAAACGATCTAGCGCTTTAAAACTGCATAGTCGATTGGTTGCATTTAATGCTAGTGAATCCAGGCTGACCTCAGTCATCCATTGAGATACGAGCGTGCTGCGGTCCATGATTGATTTCCTAATTCTAAAGGGTTCTTAAAAGTCGTTGTACTGTCCGGTTTTGGGATCCCACGTGCTTTCTCCGATATCGAAAGTTGCCCCGATCGTGACGGGTTCGCGCTTGACGGAATAGATTTTTGGCTGCGGAATCTTCAAATATTTGTCACGTAATTTTGCAAACGAGTCGCTGACTTTGCCGTCTTTTCGCTGTTGTATCTGTGAATCCAGACCAGTAATCAGGCTTGCGGTGCCTTTACGGGCTGATTTTGTGATGAGGCTTTCAAAGGGCGCAAAGCCGCCATTTTCACGCTTGATCTGAAAACGATCCCATTTGCCTTTCACAAAAGAAGCAAACTGCAAGATCCCGAAGACCTTACCTAAGGATGAAAAGCTTTGCTTGGCCCCAGCGAGGGTCAATTTCACCTTGTCGCTATACAAAGCACTTTGCAAAGCCGTAAGCGCCTTTTCTGTACTCGCTAACTTTAATTTGCTGATGGTCCCTTTAGACAAACCAAAATTCTCTAAAAACGTAACGGCTGCTTTGACTTCTTCAGGCGAGCCATTTTGTAGGCGGTCAATCAATGCGCGCTCGGCTAAGCCAATATTCTTTGGATCAGCGAGTGCCTTAAAGGCTTCGGCTTTGTTAGCCTCAGAAAGCGCGTCGTTACCAACGGCTTCTTTAAATAAAGCGAGGGCGTCTGCAGAGCCTTCTTTGCGACGCTCGCTAAGTTGGTAGGCATGCCCCAATTCAAAAGCGGTTGTACCTAGGCCAACAGCGGTGGTGGCTGCAGTTGTCACAATTGACGCCACTGCCAAGGCAGCAGGTGCCCCCGGGCCCGCGGCCAAGGCAGCGATCCCCACGCCTACGGCGGTGAAATTCACGGCAGCACTCACAAGATTTTTACGACTGTTGTACACCCGCTCTTGAGAAACATGCGCCGCAATCGCCTGCAACAACTCATCACCCTTCGCTTGCTTGGCAGCGTGCTGAATATTATTCAGCGCAACGATATTGGTCGTGGCTTGCCAGGTGGTTTTTGCTGCACTCACCGCAGAGATCGCTTGGCTCAAACCTGGGGCCACTTTAGCCGCCGCACCGGCAACAAATAAGGCTGAGTTCACAACGCTGGCACTCGAAATTGCCGTGTCGCGAATCGTTGACAACCGATCGCCCGCAATTTGACCAGACGTACGTGAACGATCACTCCCTTTTTTGTCGAGAAGCTCTTTTAATTGGGCGGTTAGTTTTCGATTATCGTCTTCAGAAACAGGTTTGCCTGTTGCAGGATCCGTAAATGTTCCAGTCCCTGGATCGTAGTTCTTGAGTAGCGCTTGAGTTGTGGCTCGGTCTTTATGCGCAAACGCATCTAACGTAAGATCTCGAGCTAATTCTGTCGAACTTTTTAAAACTGCAATACCGGCAAACGCAGTATTAATGCCGCTCGCGCTGGTGACTGCAATCTTATTCAACGGAACATTCGCAACAGAGTCTTTTAGAGAGTCAAAACTAGAGGCAGAACTAATGCCACTTGCAATACCGCGGCCCACATCCCATGATTTTTTAGAAAATAGTCCGACCCCCGCTGTGATTTCTTCAGATAAAGCAATGGTTTCTTGTTTGGTCAGAAGGTGCGAACCAGAGATGACTTTGCCAAAGTTTGCAGCTTGCGTAAAGCCAGCTTTATTACCTGTAAACAGATTATCTAAGTGTTTAAAGGCAGTGTGATCGCCAAGCTCTTTGATTTCAACATAACCCTTTTCAAGCCCTCTTGCCTCTTTTGCAAAGGCAGTACTTAGCTTGCCTTTTAGCGTGGTGTTTGTGAAACTCGTCTCTTGAATGGAGCTATTCTGCCGTCCTTGTGGGCTAAGGGCAGGTCGACCAGGCTCACTTGCTGAGAGCCCCGATAGATTGGATACTTGGTTAAGCTTTTTACCCTGAGGGGAAAGCTGGTCCAGCTCAAGGGCTTGAGTTTGATTGCTCGTGGTGGAATTGATGCGACCAAGTGGCATTAGCGCTCACCTCCGCTTTGTTGGGCCAAGGCAGCGCCAGCTTTCAAGCCAGCAGTCTCTAGATTGAGCTGACCACGAGCCAAGTCGATCCAAGGCTCAAACAAAGTGACTAAGGCAAAACGGTTCATGGTCAGGAGCTCTGGAATGAGTCCGATGAGGCCTTCAATACCCTTAGCTCTTCCCTGCACAAAGCAAGCAAGCTCTGCCTCATGACGGATGAGCTGAACGGGGCGTACCGCTTTTCCCATCTCTCTCGCAAATAAATCAATATCTGCCCAATGCTGCTCATCATGGGCTGACTCACTTGCAGTGACCAGGTTAACGAAATGATCCTCATCTGAGGTTCGCATTAAATTTAACTCGGCTAATAAATTTGGGACAATCTCAATTGTCCACTGCATGGCTGCAGACGTGCCGAGTAATGAAGAGCCATCTTCTGGAAGAAGGGCGGCAACGGGCTTTAAGCCCATTTCTACAAGGGCATCATGCATTTGGGTCAGCATCACATCATCATTCATTGCTGATACCCCAACGTTAAAGCCTCATTAAGAACTTGTTGCGCGAGATTACGCACGTCGTCCAGTGTCCATGCCTCAAGTCGAATACGCAAGATTGCCGGTAAGACAACCGACGCAAGGTACGCTAACTTTTCACAATAAAGTGTCACGTGCGGCTCGGTACCTTGATAGAGAAGTTGCTCGTAAGTCAAACTCAGGCGTGAGGATTGCTCATCAATTTCCATCACCACCGGAGCAAATTTACTTGCAATCGCCTGAGTGAAGGCAACCCAATGGGGATGACTTTCGAGATTGGGCATCGTGTCGGCTAGCAACAAAGACAGACGCATACGTACAGATTTACCCGCCTGCATGCCGTCAGAAAAAGTGACGGTTGCATCGATCGGCGCCCACCCATTCAGAGTGTCATCACCCAAGGGCGCGGCACGCCAGCGTTCAACCCAAGCAAGCACACGAACGCCTTCGAGTTCTAATGCGTTGACAGAAGCGCCTGCTGCCTCAAGCTCTTGCTTGGCTTGCGCACTCAGTTCGATATAAGCACTCACTTTAAATACGCCTCTACAACTTTAAGCATGTAGTCGCTGCTAGAAATATAAAACTCTGCCGGTGGCTCTAAAGATACGTGCAAGATCCGGCCCTTGACGATCAAGAGACCCGCTCGGCGGCAACGCGTCCCTAGACCCATTGCCTCCATGCAGACGGCAAGATTCATTGAACGACTGACTTCAGCTGCACCGTCACTAATCCAAAATACTTTCTCACCGCTAGGGTCTGCTGCAGTGACCCAGCGGTTCATGACAAAGGGATCATTGACGGCCAAACACCAAAGCGCATCCACCCCAAGTGCCTTAAATTTCTCTGCATCCCTTACGTAACCAGGCAAGTGCTTGGCTGAACATTGTGGAGAATACGCAGCAGGTACAGTAAACAGGACGTGGGTGCCATGTTTAAAAAGTTCTGGCATTGCGACTTGATAGAAGGTGTCAACTGCCTTCGCCGCGACGCTCGGATTCAACTTTTGGATTTTAGAGACTGCTTGCTCTGAGATATAAGCGGTTTCATTTGCAAGGCGTAAATCGTTTAAGTACATATAGATTCTCAGGTCGTCATACGAGGAGTCATAAATAGTTCAGACGGGAATGGCCTAAACGCATTGGGGCAAAAGTTGTTGAGCGGCACTAAAGGTGTTGCCGTAGAGTTCGATACATTCAGCGTTACTGTTTGAACGATCGGTATCTTGGTAGAGATATTGCTTCCCTGCGTGCCACAAAAATAATGAGTGCTTGCCGTCACCTGCGCCGAAGGCTCGAATGCGTAAGTGCAGTTCGGCGTGAGAAATATCGGCGGGCAGTTCACAATATTGAGCAAACTGTGCACGTGTAAATTTATGCTTACCCCAAGAGACATCAACAAATGACGGAAGCTCTTTACGTACGAGTACTGGCGCAAGTTTAGACAGAAAGTTTTTTGAACGTTCGATACATAAATCCACTAACTGTGCCTGCTTGTACTCAGCTTCGATTGAAAAGACGTCGAGGGCAAGAATCCGTCCGGCATCAACTTTCTCAACCATTTCATGCACGGTGACACCATGTCGCTGCTCACCTTCATATAGCGCAAAGCTGTATGGTGCATATCCCGGATAGTCTGGCGTTCCAGGATGAAAATTGATTGCCCCAAATTTCATTTTTTTTAAGGTGAAGGCAGGCACGATGACATTGTTTAAAAACGAAATAAGCCTTGACTCTGCAGGCAGATCTTTATCCAGCAACATCAGTTCAATCAAGCTATCCACGCAGTGCACACGAAGATTGGGTTGAACGGCTCGCAGCGTCCGAGTGATGTCATCATGAAACCCTTTTGGGCTGATGACGATGATCGATTCAAGCATGCATAGACCGCCCTAATCGCTGATGAGTGTATTTTTTCCGGTCGTGATGCTATCTGCCAGACCTTTGCCGTTGGAGTCAACGATCACTAAGGCTGAAGCGTTTGTGGCCGGCGCAAGTTTATTAAACTAAAGTATTAGTTTATCAAGAAACCCGCTCAAGCTCATAAAGATAATTGGTTGATATTTCAAATAGTTGAAACGTATTGAGCGAGCATCAACCAGCTCGATGGCCTTGTTCAGCGGGGGAAGCCAGGCGCGGGATTACCCTGCCTTTTTATAAAAACCAACCCGCTGAGAAACCAGAAGCCGACGGTGATCAGTAGTATGAACCACCACGTACGCAGCTCGAAAGAATAGTTGACCTCTTGAATGTACCCCAGAGCGGGTCGAACTAACTGATCAGCTCCGGCACCCGTTTGGGTGATGACAAACGGATACGTATCACCGTTTAAAACTTCTTGGCCAGTAGCTGGTGGGTGAAAATGCAGGGCGATCACGCGTCCATCAATCTTGTGATTCACCGTGTGGCCGATTTCAAAGAGGTCGGTCGTGCTTGGTGCAACGTAACCGGTGATGGTCTGACCGCCGTCCGGGCGGGCCACCGTAGGGATTTTTTTGCGATTCGCCGGATCGCGTGCGATCCATCCCCGATTGATCCACACAATCTTTCCACTTTCCAGTAGAAAGGGAGAGAGGATGTGAAAGCCTAGTGGTTTTTTACTACTGGGTTTTGAATTATTTGTCGCCGTACGATTAGCAAGGTAAATCTCTTGATTGGGCAAAAACGTACCCACGAGTTCGACAGTGCGAAACTGTAAATTGTCGACATGTTTGGGTGTATATTCGTTGGGCGGTGAGAGCTCAGTGAGACTGGGTTCGCGGTTTTTTTCATGAAAGTGCACCACGTTAACGCGTGCAGTTTTGATTTGATTTTCTTTGGTGACAATAAAAAAAATGCAGACTAGCCCGACTAACATTGTGGTTAGGCTAATGGCAGGTCTAGCAGTGATACTTCTCTTTATCATTTTGCCAAAAGTATAACCATGAAATTTCGAACGCCAAGGCCTGAAAACATAGAGTCGGCGCTGGGTGGTGATTTAGCGGTTATCCAAGCAGAGTACCTACGCGAAAATTTGTATATTGCGAACCTTGGCACCACAAGCGTTGTCTTGTTGCTCACGGCGTTCTTTTGGGACACCGACCTCGAGCTTGAGTTATTGCTTTGGGTTGGAGTCGGACTGGTAAGCACGGTATTTCGCTCGGTCTTGATGTACGGTTATCGAGATTCCGGCTGTTTTGAAAAAAAGCCCACCAGTGCTAAGCGCTACCTTTATTTATATACCTGCGCCACTATGCTGTCCGGGCTGACCTTTGGTTATGGCTGGTTGGCCATCGTGCCGCACCTGTCTTCTTACGAGCAGCTGATTTACTTGTTATCGATTGTGGCCTTGTTATTTGGTGGCTTATTCGCCTATTCGCCATTTTTCCCGGCTTACCTTGGGTTCTCAGCCACTGCGCTGTGGCTTTCTCCGCTGTTGCTCAATGTCTCGAGTGAAATATACGTGACAGGTCTTGCATTTGGTATTTGGTTGATTTCGCTTGTATCAACCATGTTTGCATACCGATTTAGTGACGCCTTTAAAGTGAATAAAGCGCTCGAGTTCAATGTGTACCGGTTGTTATCTGAGATCACGCATAAGCGCGACGAAGCGGTCGCTGCGAATTTGGCAAAGTCTCGTTTTTTAGCCTCGGTGAGCCATGATTTAAGACAGCCGATGCAGGCTGTTAGCTTGACCTTGAATACCTTAGAGCAATTGCTATTGCGCAAAGCGGGTGGTGAAAAAACGCAGCGCTTAATCGAAGATAATCTGACTGGCTTGCAGCACAGCGTCGAATATCTTAATTCGATGTTTGAGGCCTTGGTCAGTATTTCACGGCTAGATGCGAGTGCACTGACAATTAACATCGAGTATCAAGAGATTGATACCTTGTTTAAGAATTTAGAGCACGAATATTTAAAAGTTGCAGAACAAGAACAGTTGAGATTTGAGATTTCGGTGCCTGAAAAATTTAATGAATATCAGGTCAAGACAGACATTCATTTATTAGAGCGTCTGCTCAGAAATCTAATTACTAACGCGATACGCTACACCCCTAAAGGGGGGGTGCGCTTGGCGGCGCGCTTGACACACGAGTCGGTTGATATTCGTATCGTCGACACCGGGTTGGGTGTGGCTCTCACAATGCGGTCTAGAATTTTTGATGAGTTTGTACAGATCCGCAGCCCACTTGCACGAGAGAAGAACGTGGGCATGGGGTTGGGGCTGTCGATCGCAAAAAGATTATCAGGTTTATTGGGCAGCACGATTCGCTTGAGTACGCATGCGGGTCTTGGCTCAACGTTCTCGTTCAAGTTGCCGATGAAAAAATCTGCGGTCACGCGCCCTGTACAACGCCGATCGGTTGACGATCATGTGGCGTTAGAGAGTCTGGATCAAACACTTATTGTGGTCATTGATGACGACCCAACAATTTGTGAGGCGACAAAAATGATGTTAGAACTGTATGGCGCTCAAGTTATCACGGGGGAGTCTGGGGACGCCGCCATTCAGGCTTTGATTTTCAGCCCTAAATCGCCAGATTTGATTTTGTCAGACTATCGTTTGATAGGTGAGACTGGGCTGGAGTGTGTAGAAAAAATTCGCAGCGAGTTCAACGAAGATATGCCTGCGATCATTGTCACGGGTGATACGGCGCCAGACGAACTGAAGCTTCTACAAGATGCTGGCTTAGAAATTCTCTACAAACCAGTGTCGGCAGACACTTTACTGTTGAGCGTGGTCCGACATTTACGCGCCAGATAGGCCGCTGTCATGCAAGCGAGTCTTGAGCCCGTTCGCTTAAAAACTAATGCCTATGCCGTACAAGATGTTGAACGCTGTAGCCGTTGAGTTCGTCGAATATCCGTAAACAGTTGAGCTTCCTGGAATCACACCTGTGCCAGAGCTACTGACCTTGCCATAATTAAAATAGTTCGCTTCAATATACGCGTAGACGTTGCCCGAAATCACAGATTTATAACCGATACCCAACGAATAGCCGGAGTAATTCAACGCGTCAAGATTAGGCCCTGCTGTGACATTGGCTTTGCTGTAACCGATTTTTCCGTATACGGCCGTCATTTTTTCTAGTGGAACGACTGCCGAGACAAAGAGATTGTAGCTATTGTTGAGTTGGTAAGAGGCCGCTGGGATCGATACGTTACCGATCGTCGCCCCTCCCACCGAACTCGATGCCCCTGCGATCGGAGAAATCTCTGCGCCGATACCCAAAAGGAACGAGGAACTCATCGGAAAGTTGTACCCAGCCGTGAGCGTACCCGTGACGCCTTGCAACGCGCCACTCTGCGTCGTACTGCTGTACGTGGTCGAACCTAAGGTGTAATAACTATCTGAGAAGCTCGGACTAAAGCTTTGGTAGCCCAACCCGAGTTGCGTGTAGAAACCACTAAAACCCTGAGTACTATTTGCTTTAGAGAGGGGGGTATTGCCCGTGTAACTTGTGTTTTGCCCGAGGGCGATGGATGAGGTGGCGACAAGCAATCCGAACGAAATCAGGGTGATGAAGCGACAGGCGTGTTGGGTCATTCTCAATCTCCAATTAGTTTTTTGAGCGCTGTCGGATCGGTCACGCCAACACTTCTCGCAATTTCTTTACCGTCTTTGTAAATTAAAAAAGTCGATTGCGTGGCGACCTTAAGTTCGCGCCTAAGTTTTGTCGCAGTATCAAAATCGACTTTTATGATGACAGTTTTATTTTGATCTTTTGGAATCTTGGCTAAAACAAGCTCTTGTGCCTTACAAGTGGCACACCACGAGGCATGAAACCAGATGAGTGTTTTTTTTCCGGCCGTAATACTATCGGCAAGACTTTTGCCGTTGTAATCAACGATTTCAAGGGCGGACGCATTTGCGGCCCCTACCATCAAAACCAGAAGCAGCAGACGTAAGCGTTTCACAAGAGTCGCTATGTTGAAGGTATTTAACTAAAGTATTAGTTTACCAACAAAAGTCTATATGCTGATCGATTGGATTAATGATTGGTTGCTGCTCTAAAACCTAGTTTTTGAGCGGCCAACAGGGCTTGGGTGCGGTTGACAACGTCAAGTTCGCGAAAGATTGCACTGACGTGGGCTTTAGCTGTTGCCTCAATAATATCTAATGTCTGCGCAATATCTCGGTTGGATTTGCCTTGAAAAATGAGCAAAAGCACCTCGATCTGGCGGGGGGTGAGCCGAATTGGTTTCAGATTGGCAATATTTTCGTTGCCTTCGCTGGTAATCAGCTCAGGGTGTGCGAGCTTTTCTCTTAAAAGGCGTCCTAAAAACTCAGTCACCCTGTCGGGGGGAGTCGATTTACTGATAAAGGCAATGGCACCAGAGCCGATGCAGGCTGAAACCTGTAATTTATCGTCGGTAGCTGAGATGACGACCAAACTACTGGTCGGTGCTGCCTCAGCAAAGGCATGCACGGCAGACAGACCTGATAGGCCTGGCAAAGACAGATCGAGCAAAATCGTCCAGTCGGCTAATTCTTTTTTGCTTTTTTTAGAGAGCGTAGCCAATGCCTCTTCTGCAGAGTTGGTGCTCTGCAACTCTACGTCGGGTAAGCTTACCTTGATCAGATTGCTGAGCGCTTGCCGGTAGAGGGGATGATCTTCAACAATTAGGACGGTTTTTTTGTTCAAGGGAGATTTTCCAAGTTTGTACCTAGCCAATTGATTATGCAGTTAGCACCACTCCCATGCAATGCTACTTAAGTTAAGAAACCTCTCGTATCATAAGCTTTTTATCAACAACCGCATTATATTTATTCGTCCGTTACTGATTTTTATACTAAAGTATCACTCCTAAAGTACACTAGAACGACTAGAAGCGTGAGCGTTATTATTTATATTTAGGATGATTTAGGATGAGGGCTTAAAAAAATGGAAGCGGTCGGTAACCTTCTCAAAGAACTTGGGCGACATATTGGTTTAGAGCAGTTAGAACTTGATGACGAGGGTCAATGCACCTTGGCTTTTGATGAAGACATTGTTGTGACGTTCGTAGCGGATCCCGACGGCGGACTCAATGCAGTGAGTTTTGTCGGAGAGTTGCCGGACTCAGGCGCTGAGACTTTTGTGAAGAGCTTACTCGCAGAAAACTTCTTGCCAAGTAATCATGGTGGCGCGCGTTTTGCCATCGAACCAAACTCCAACCGCGTTGTGGCCGTTGGACGCTGGGATGCACAAAAAACTGACGTGAACGCGTTTAGTGCCCAATTAGAGGCTTATGTGAACTCGATCGACGGCATGCAGAAAACGATGGCTGGCAGTAAGTTTGATGAACCAGCCAAGCCCCAGCAAAAATTTGATGGTGGAAGTGCACCTCCGCCCGGTAGCGCCGTATTTGCTTAAGGCCCTGGCCTTAGATCGTCGGTACTGCTGTCACGATCGAGTTTTGCCCGTCTTGCTCTTTTTGCCCTGGCGCCAATTTGACGTCAGGGTTAGAGGGCAGACTGGTGCCTTGCATAATTTTTGGTAGTTCTTGCTGAAGCATCCGACTATTCGTAATAGTTCCGTTGGGTTGCGAGACTGACGCACTCGCGGCTTGCAGCGAATCTTCGCCCAGCAGTCTTGGGCTGATGACATAGATTCTTAAAAACTCTTGATATTGACGAGCGCGCGAGCCGAAGAGTAAGCCGATGATTGGGAGGCGGCTTAAAAAGGGTAAGCCAGAGTCTGCATCAAGAACTTTGCGCACGACTTGCCCACCGATGACAAGCGTATCCCCATTATTCACAATCGCCTGAGTCGCAATCTGATTTTCAGTGACAGTGGGTAAGCCGCTCACTTGTGAAGATTGTGCATTGTCTACCGACGAATCTTGAACATTCAAGAGCATTTTGATTCGCTTGGCGTTATCTGCTTCGCCTTCATTGGTGAACATCGGTGTGACGCGCAAAAACGTAGAGGCTGTCACTGCCGTCAGCGACGCATCCTGGTTACCTTGCACCGGCACATAAAAGCTCTGCCGTGTACTAAATACCGCTTCTAAATTATTTAAGGCCAACACGGTCGGCACGCTGACGACCTGAGACAAGCCGCGGGTTTCAAGGGCACGGATCTGTGTTAGCAGCTGCGCGCCTTGCGTTGAATTCAAGATGACGTTGGGGCTCACGGGCGTTCGTGCGCCGCCAGGATTCACGCTGCTTCCACCAAAACCGCCTGACGACCAATTCAGACCAAAGCCCAGTTCTGTGGCTTCATTTTTTTGAAGATCGATGATGTAGGCATCAATCTGAATCATCGGTGACGACTGATCCATGTAGTTGATCAGTTGTTTGTACGCGTCGTAGCGTTCGCCATAATCTCGCACGATGACAGCGTTTTGTCTTGGATCGGCGATGACGCTTGGTTGGTTCAAGTAGGCGTCTACCGGCCTGTTGTCAGCGACCGCTTCTTCTTTAGACGTGTTGTTGACCAGGGCATTCATCGGTGAATTGCCAAAGCCGCCAGCCACTGCAGGCAGCGGCGTGATAGAAGAGGCGGTGCCTGAGGGATCGTTTCTGTTAGGAAGCGCCGCAGTGGCAGGTCTAGAAAGCTTTGGAACTCCGGTGATCTGACTAAACATCGACGCCACGCCCGGCACGAGCTGCTGCGCTCCACCCACGTTAGCCGTCTTGTCTTCGGCCCAGGCATTTCTGAGTTTGAATATCAGCAAACTCAAGCCCCCTGGTTGAGACGAATTAATCGAGATATCGCGCGGTTGCACAACGCTTGCGCTGGCGGGGGCTTGACCAGAAAGGGTTTGAATCAGTTCTTTGCGTGACTCATTGATCGTGCGGGCGATGACGTCATTTTTAACCGCACTGATCCACCAGCTTAAGCCGTTGACGTTGATATCTCTACCATTCTGGCTGACGTTAATGCTAATTCGTGAGCCGCGATTTCTGAGCTGGTCGTTTAGTTTGCGGGCAACTATTCTGGCGAGTTCAGTGTTGCCAATCGGAATTTGTTCAGTGACTCCAGACCCCGCGGGGGCTAGAAATGCTTCATTGTCCGTTGCAGCCCACTCAAGCCGCAGCTGTCTGGCCACTTGAGAGACAAATTCGAGGCCATTTTTTCCGCTAATCTCACCGTGCAGGACGAGCTCTGGATTCACTCCCCCTCGGAGCGAAACTGGTACTCCCAGGTTAGTCTGAACTTGGCTCACGACTTCTGAAAGCGGGCGCGACTCCGTAAAGTACGAAATGGGCTTGTTCGTGAGGGCTGCGGTGGCCACCGATCCGACAAGCAATTGCAGGCTCAAACTTACCGCAAGGGCGAGAACTGATTTCATTGGGCGAAAGATCATACTGGGATCGCGTTCCGAGTGTTTGGCTCAAAGACTATTTGTCGCGTGTAGCGTCTTTTTGATCCAAGGCAGTTTATCAGGAAAACTATACTAAAGAATAATATCCGAAAGGGTTGGGACAGAGGGGTAGAGGGTCGAGTGACGTTCAGACACCGCGCGTGCCGGGGCCATTGAGAAGTTGGTCTTTCGCAATTTGTTCGTCTACAAGTTTTTGGAGTTGTTCTTCTTTGGCTGACTGTTTGGTCAATCTCTCGGTCTCTTTGTTGGACTCGTCGATATTCTTCACGATGGTTTGGGCAGCTTGATTCTCTGGGGGCAAGGAGAGTGAAAAGGGCCGAATCAGCGGTGCTTTGCCCTTTGCCTGCTCTGCGCTGGCTGGTGCGCTTGTTGAAGGCTCGTTTGCAGGCGTGTGCGAGGAAACTGGACGACTTGTTTTGCCATTGATCGGGCTGGTTGCCATACAAATCCTTTAGTTATTGTTAAAATGCAGCGGTTCGCTTGCCAGGTTTTGATTTTTTAAGCTTCGTTGAAACTGCTTAAATTGCTCAAGGTCGTCACCCGTTAATTGGGTGGGCGCGTCACCGCCTTGAAAGGTGTTTTCTGGGTCAAGTGCTTTGCCATACCTGCGAAGCTCGTAGTGTAGGTGGGGGCCGCTTGAGCGCCCTGTGGTGCCAACGTAGCCAATCAGAGCGCCTTGTTTGAGTGACTGCTGTGTTGTGAGGTTCGCAAAGCGACTTAAGTGGGCATAAGTGGTCTCGAAGCCATTTCCGTGTTCGATCACGACCACATTTCCATAATTACCCTCATAACCAAAGGCTTTCACCTTGCCTTGTTGCGTGGCCCGCACCTCGGTGCCGCTCGGTGCGCCAATGTCTATCCCCTGATGATTCGACCAACTACCAGTGAAGGGATCGAGTCGCATGCCAAAGTTAGAGGTCTTTCTCGAATAAAGGATAGGTGATTTCCACGAACGCGCACTCAGTATCTCGCCCTCAGGCGAGTAGTACCGACCCGTCTGATTTGCCTGGGTTTTCCACCAATAGGCCTGATGTTGGTGGCCAGACGTATCCAAACGTGCATGCAGAATTTTGCCAGTCGCAACGGGACTGTCCTCCAAGAAAGCCACTTCATAGGTCATCGAGAAGCTTGCTTGGTGCCGCAGATCGTTCGAGAAGTTCACCGTCCCTGAAAAAATCCGTGTGAATTGTTCAGATACCGCATCCGGAATCTCTTGACGATCCATCACGTTGAAGAAGTTGCCGTCAAAAGGAGCTGACTTCTGGATGGCTTGGACCCGCGTGTTTTCTTGTACGTAAGTCCATTGAAGACCCGAGCCCCGATCGCTCTCTCGGGAAAACACGAGAACGGGAAACTTGGTTGGCACCTGAATGGGTTCGTCAGGCTCGCTTGATCCACGCCTTGATAAAGGTAGTCTTAGCAAGCGAACCGATCCCTCTGCGTCAACCTTTAACCGAATTGGCGTGTTGGCCGCAAGCCCTTGTAGGTCATCGGCAATATCGATGTGCTCAATTGCCCGATAGATCTCACCGTCGGTAATTTTTAGCCGCACCAAACACTCACCGAGTGTCTCATTGGCTCGAAGCTCGGTACTGTAGTCATCCGTCTTGCCTTGCGCATCAAAAGCGTTTTGGGCGTTGACGCGGTTAGCACAGCTTAGGGCGCCAATAACAACGGGCAGCGCCAGCCACCCGATGACTTTTTTTGTCCAGATAATGCGTCGTGGTGGCATTTAATGCCTGACTATGGTTAAAAACAATACTTTAGTATCATACAAGCAGCCGATCAGCACAAATATTAACTACGACGCTCACACGCGACATTAAATCGACGATCTCGTTCATCAATGCTCAATATCTCCGTAAAACAAGGTCTAAGTTCGGTCCCTACCGGTGCCTTGCAGCGCAATCAGGGTGCTAATCGCACCGAGCGTGGTGAGCGTTCGGCAAAGGCGTCAAGCGCTTCTGCAGAGTTCGGCGCTGAAGTTGTTGAGGATCAAGAGTTTTTGTCAGCGGTTGAGGGCTCAAGGGACGACTCTGACTCGCCTGAAGACCGTTTTGAAGACTACTTGAAACATCTGGTCGAGGCGGCCGACTCGGTGACGGATCCCGAAGAGGCGCAAGAAATCTCTGAGCAGGCGGATGAAGCGACGGCATTCGTAAAAAAGGCGATGGCACTTGCGCGCCAAAAAAGTGGGTCTTCAGAGTTAAGTCAAAAAGAGCTCGAAGAGATCTTGCGCCAAGTCAGTGGCGGTTCAAGCCAGCGCGGTTTAATGATTTTGAAAGTGTTGGTCGAAAAGTCTGCTTCAGACCGCCAGTTACAAGAAGCTGGAATCGGTCCTGAGGCACTCATGGATTTTGCCGCAGAAAACGAGTCGGGTCTGACGGCAGCGATCAACATATCAGACGCGCTCAGTCACGCGCCTAAACAAGCGTCTGAATCAGCCGATCGAATTTTAAATTTGTACGAGCAGTCTGTGGTTAGCAGCCAGGGTGTTCTCCAAATCTTTCAGCGACTTGGCAAGACCGAGGGAATCGCAAAAATTAGCGAATGGAAAAAGTTTTTGACAGAGGCGGTTGCCTCGGATCTATCGAGCCAGCGCGCCAGTACGGATAAGAACAAACTACAACTTATTCTGCAAGAGCTCAAAGGTTTTCGTTTGTTTAATACCTTGGTGGCCGGCGTCGAGCGCGTGAGTAAATTTTTAACCGTACCAGGTGAAGCTAAAGTCTCAGACGAAAAAGCCTCGCAGGTGTTGCAAACGACACTCGACTATATCGAGCAGCCAATTCGTGAATTTCCAACCGTTCAGTCATGGGTGGGTCATAAAAACTTGCAAAGCCAGATTTTGTTTTTTCAGGGCTATCGCAATCTATTGAAAGCAATGCCAGACGACTCGTACGTCAATGTTGAGCAAAAGAATAATTCCTTGGTCAGCTTGCAGAAAAAAATTGATGATCTGACGTATGCAGAAGATTTTGAGTAAGGAATAAGCACTTCACGCCCATGGTGCCAAACGCCCTTGATCGGCAATCTAGGCTAAATAAATTTGGCGTATTGAACAAACAACGCTGATCTCTAAAAGTTGAACAATTATGGAAAAGTCATTTTTATCCAAAGTCGCTGACCTAGTGCGGGGTCGTCAAGATCTAGTGTTAGCTGTGTTTGTGGTGTCGGTCATCTTTATGATGATCGTGCCCTTGCCAACAGCGCTCGTCGACATATTGATTGGCTTGAACATGAGCATCTCGGTCGTGCTCTTGATGGTGGCCGTGTACTTGCGTTCGCCCTTAGACTTTGCGTCGTTTCCGGCCGTCTTGCTAATTACAACCTTGTTTCGCCTGTCGATCTCGATTAGTACGACTCGCTTAATTCTCTTAGAAGGCGATGCGGGCCACATCATTCAGGCGTTTGGTGAGTTTGTGGTTGGCGGCAACTTGGTTGTGGGTATTGTGATTTTCTTGATCCTCACCATCGTTAACTTCGTGGTGATCACCAAGGGTGCTGAGCGTGTCGCTGAAGTCGGGGCGCGCTTCTCGCTGGATGCGATGCCAGGTAAACAGCTGTCAATCGATGCCGATCTGCGTAACGGTGCGATTACGCAGTCTGAAGCAAAAGTATTGCGTGGCAAGGTTGGGCAAGAAAGCAAACTTTTTGGCTCAATGGACGGTGCCATGAAGTTTGTGAAAGGTGATGCGATTGCCAGCATCATCATCGTATTTGTCAATTTGCTCGGTGGTTTGGCGATCGGCGTATTTCAGAAGGGCCTGAGCGCAGCCGATGCGCTTGCGTTGTATGCGGTGCTGTCCATTGGTGACGGCCTGATTGCTCAAATCCCCGCCTTGTTCATTGCAATTTGTGCCGGCGTCATTGTGACGCGGGTCTCAGATGACAGCGGCGATAAAGACTTGGCAGGTGACATCGGCTCTCAAATTATGAAAGAGCCACGCGCACTGACGATCGGTGCTGCGATGCTTGTGGTCTTTGCCTTAATTCCGGGCTTTCCGACGACGACATTTTTAGGGTTGGCGCTGTTACTGGCATCGCCTGCGATCTTAGGGTTTATTGGCTTAAGACGCGGCATGACCGATGCGAAAGACGATATCAAGCCACTTGATACCTTGATTGCTCCGCAGAAGCAGCAGATGGAGCAAGAAAATTTTGCGGTCGAGCAGGATGATATTTTTTCGCCCACGACTCAATTACTGGTTGAATTATCGTCAGATCTTGAAAGGCACTTTCGTGGGGTCAACCTGCGCGCTGAAATTAATAAAGCGCGCTTGCAGCTGTATTTTCGCTTAGGCATTAGCCTGCCGCCGATTGAGGTGCGTAAAGGCGAGGCCTTGCCCGATAATCATTACCGTATTTTTGTCGCCGAAATCCCTTCGGCTGACGGAGAGGTCTTACCGAATCATGTCTTAGTCTTTGATGACGTGAAGAACCTTGAGCTCTACGGCATTCCGTATGAAGAGCGCGACGAGCTTGTGCCGCGCATGAAAGCGATTTGGGTAGAAGCCGCGCAGCTTGAACAACTCAAGGCTGCGTCGATTCGCTATAAGTCCGACATTGAGGCGATCGCCTATCACGCTGAGTTTGTATTTGCCAAGTATGTGGGTAACTTCATTGGTATTCAAGAAGTCCGTCAGATCTTGACGCGCCTTGAAGGTCAATATCCCGACCTTTGTAAAGAAGTGCAGCGTATCGTGCCGATTCAAATGATGGCCGAGCTTTTCAAGCGCTTGGTGCAAGAGTTTGTGTCGGTGCGCGATTTGCGTGCAATTTTGAGCGCCATGATTGAGTGGGGTGCCAAAGAAAAAGATCCTGTCGTGTTGGTCGAGCACATCAGAGTGGCGTTGTCTCGTCAGATTAGTCACCAGTACGCAGCACGCAATAACGTGTTGTCAGGTATTTTATTAGACGGCGAAATTGAAGAGACAGTCCGCAGTTCGATCAGACAAACGTCTGGTGGCAGCTACTTGTCGTTGAGCCCAGACGTATCAAAGAAAATTGTTGGGCGCATTCGCGATGTCGCCGTGCCGGTGTTGTCGAATGGTTCTCCTTGCACCCTGATCACTGCGATGGATGTACGTCGCTATATACGCAGAATGATTGAAACCGAGTTGCCAGAATTGCCAGTGTTGTCGTACCAAGAGTTATCAAGCGACATTACCTTGCAGCCGGTTGCCCGCGTGGCGGCTTAGCGGCTGTCGTAGTCTATTGATTAAAAGTGGAGTCGATTGATTATGTCTGAAATGCAAACTGCAGTTGCCAGCGATGACTTTTCACAAAGTATCGATGCCATGGACAAGTATTTAGAAGAGCAAAAGAAAAAGCGCCAGGATGCTGCGAACCAATTGCAGGAAATTTTGAATAAACGTCCATTGGGCAATTTAGCGGTGAATCCATTTTCAGATGACTTCGCCCTGGCTAAGTTAGACGTGAACTTGCAAAAGCAACTCAGTGCTCAGTTTGGCATCAAGGTTGACGAGCAAGGGGGCTTAGGCAGCAAGCCAAAGCCAGATGCAACCAATTGGCGTTTAAGAACGCGAGCAATGCGCGTGTAACGCTTTTACACCTTACATCCGATAACGAACATGTTAGAAACCTCAATTTCAGTCATTCATCACGATGGCGGCGTGCGTCAGATTGATTCTGTTGAGCAGTTCGATGAAGTGGTCCAATCAACCAAGGCGTCAGGCAGACTGATCGCGATCAAAGATAACCACAGTATCCAGATTCTTGAAGAATCAAAGCTGCAACTTAACAGTCAACGGCCAAGTTTAGTGGCGGCCTCCGATGAGCAATTGAAGCAAATGCGTCAGCACTTGTTGCAACGTGCTCGCACTGTGGCGCCCGTCGAAACCCCGTTACGGAAAGCGCTGCAGCGAGACAATTCAGACAAACAAAACGAGGCCTCCGCGATAGGCGGTGCCTCATCCTCTGGGCTCACGAGCCAAGAAGCGTCTGCTGCCTTTGACGTGGCTTGCGTATCCTTTACCGAGGCTTTCATTCCTGAATTTAGTCGTTTAAAGCCCTCGGACTTACAGACGTCGATTTTGAATGTGGCAGATCAATTTGATATTGAACGAAAGCGCTCACAGCTAGTTGACCCTAGCAATAAAGATTATTTTGCTTTTCGTGATAGACATCCGGTTGGCAAAGACTACGATACGCATAAACGGGAGTACGTGGATAGTTTGAAAGCCAAAGTGCAGCAATTCATTGCCACACATCAGCGCTTTCCAGGTCAAGGTGAGTCGATTGAAATTGCGGCAGAGGCTTTGCTCAGCGGCTATGAACAGTTTATTCAGAATCGCGATTTCAATGCTGCCATTGCGCAATACAGTCCTGAAACGCAGGAGCAGTTTCACGATCTTAAGGCAACGTTTCACGGCGATGCACAGCAAGCTATTGCAGAGGGCGCGACCCGTCTGACCATTAGCAAGCGGTTTGCCGCGCTGGGAGGAGTCGAACTCAATATCGCCACCCAAGCGCCGTTTATCATCAGCCACCCGATTGACAAGGTTGGCGACAAAAAGATCGTGAAAGAGATCGAAGGTTCGACCACCGATCCTAAGCTGGTCGATGACCTTGATGAGGCAACCGGTTTACCGAGGCAGTTTGTCAAAGATGCTGCTCGATCAGATCTGTCGTTTATTGAGCAGGGTGTGACCCATCAGCCAGCCAGAAATGATCAAGCGGGTATCCTCCAGAAGCTCAATCAGTTTTCGCGTGGTAATTCAAAAGAGGCTTTCGCCTTATCAACTGTCGCAAATCAGGCGATCTTAGGCTCGGTTTATGGTGCGTACGCGGTTAGTATCGTGCGCGACTATAAGTTTGTTCCGGCAGCCACGCAGCAAGACACAGACCCCCTCGGCTACTCACTTGAGCGTCTGGCAAACGGTAATGTGCGGCTGCGTGCCTATCAGTTGCAGGGCTTGAGCTCAATTGAGATGTTTCCAAGTAATCCTCGTTCAACGTTGCCAAGTTTATCGATTCACGCCGTACGCAATGCGCCTGGTACCTTGACCGATCAAACGAATTACGGCGTTCGCGCAAATCTTGATGTCGAGCTAGATCATAAAGCTCTAGAGAAAGGAAATATTAAAGTGGTGAGGCATCAGCCACCCGTCATTGATGTTCGCTTGAAGATCGACTGGCCAAACACGGTTGAATTTTTTTCGAATTAAGAAAAATTGGTTTGAGTTCGCCGTTGGTTTTTGATTGAATCAGCATAGTTTTAAGCCTCGCGTACTTTTTTATACACAAAAAGGCTGTTCGCCTGGCGCACATTGAATGAGGTTGTTGAAATGCCCTTTGGTTTTCAATCGGTTCAAACACATAGCGATATCCTGAACGTACTGGCTCGGGCTCAAGCGCAGCATAAAGAGGTTGCGGTGAGCCGCTCTGGGCGCGTAACGGTTGAGGGCTGGTGGGGGCGCCGCAGCAGAACGCGTCTTGAGGCTGCGAATGGTACGGATTGGGCTGTAGCGCAGCAGCAGCAACGTCATACGGCTATTGCCACGAGCCTCAAGAACGCGATTGCACGCCAAGGGATTGATGTGGACACCGTGCCGCAAGCAGAAAGGTTAAAGACCTTGTTAAACGCAGTGCCTACAAAATCCACTCTGCCTGGTGTGAAATTATTTAGCGAAGGTGTTAGAAATATATTTCCTGAGTTCAGGCTCAAAGACCCATCGCTTGATCGACTGCGCCCTGAGGATATTGAACGTAGTGCTGGCGCTGACCCTGGGCCGCTTGCAGCGAGCGGGTTACCTGCGCGCAGCGGTGCCTCTTTACCATTGCCCCGCGTGGCGTCTGCGGCGCTGGCAAACCCAGATACATCTAGCGCACTCTTGCCAGCCAATTTGAAGAAGGTGCACGACAATTTAGCCGGACTGATGCGCGCCCCTCAGTTTGGCATGCATCGCGCCGAGTTGGGTCAGAGGAATCGCTTTCAGTTTGAAACGGCCAATGCAGCCTTGGGGCAGCATCTGCCAGCGACGCTGGATCGCTCAAAAACTTATCTTTACGTGATTGGACTTGATCCGCAAGGCAAGGTTCATCTGCGCTTAGGGTTTGAGCACGATCTGGGCTCAGACCCCCAGGCTCGCCTGGGTCACCCCAGCATGACACAAGATCTTCACGCTGAAGCAAAAGCGATTATCGGCGGCGAACTTCGTTATAACTTTGAAACAAGTGGCTGGGAACTTGACGATAACTCAGGTCGTTATGGTCATGTTCCTGAACACATTCTGACGCATGTTGGCGTCACGGCGGGAGACGTACTTCAATATGCTGCCTTTCGCTTTGAAGCGATTGGGTTTCGTTTAAGCAATATCACTAGTCACTACACCAGACAGTCGATGGTGTGATCTTCGTTATTTAAAGGAGCCCACCTGTGGCAACCTCAATCAATTCATCCGTTCAACATATTCAGACGTTTGCACAGCTTGATCAGCTCGTTAGAGAAGCTGAACAAAACGGTGCGCAAGTCGTTCATGTGGGGGGTAATAGCGTCCGTGTTGTTAAATACAACGCAGTCGAAAAAGCGGCGAACCGGGCGACTGGGCAGACTACGCGTCAAGCCGCGAGCCTGGATCAATTTGCCGTGAGTTTGCGCGAGGCAGAGTCTCGCGCGAGTGGCACGCCCCTGCTAGATCGAGACACACGCGCGCGCAATCTGATCGGGAAAACGATCAACGCACAAGTGGCTTCGAACTTTGTAGGTAAAGTTCTACGCGGCGGTACGTCAGCGGATGATCATCCCGTACAGTTTGATGCAACAGGAAAAATAAAGGGCTTCGCGCAAGGCGTTGCACTAAGCGAGCTTGAGCTATTCAGACTCGAGTCTTCGGTCATTCAAGATCTTCGAGCCACTAATGCAAAAGGCGAACGCGACGCTGCCAGAACAGCAAGTGAATGCGTGTTGCAGGCACTTGGTGCTTTACGAGCAGAAAAATTACAGCAATCGAATACGACTGAGGGGCAAGAACGAGCCACTGCCATCGCTGGGTTAGAGACAACATTACAAAAATTATGGCTCTCGGGTGAAATGACAACGACACGTGCTGCTGCATCCTTGACCTATGTCGCCTCGAACTTGCGCAAGATCAATCCAGAGGTGGCTGAGCAAATATCGCAACTCTCTGACGAAGCCTATGCGAATAAAGCAGTGACTCAGCAGCATGACAATACCTTTGGTCGAATGTTTGAATCCTCTGTCGGCAAACATTTGGTTGAGCACCCGTCTGCTCAAATGCTGCAAACTGCAGCCGTAATCAACAAGTTTTTGTTAAGCCATATGCTCACACCCCAAAAACACTATACGGTTGAGAGCAACATCAACACCCTGGCTGAACATTTGCAAAAGGACGCCCGCCCGTGGAATGCTGAAGTCCCTGCGATCCAAGATTTTTTGAATCAACCCAATGTGGATACCCTACGGGCGTTGTTAGAGCAGCCCATCGACAACGGCTATCAGATGATGACCGCTTACTGGGTCGCCGCGAAGGTTTCTGCAGAGGTGACTGGCCCATGGATGAATGCGGCGAACGATAATTACAAAAATCTCGTCAGGCCGAGCCGCTCGTCAGATTCGACGCCGTTGTCTGCTGCTGGGGTTGAACACACCGCACGTGCTTACGCAGTCGGCGAGAAAGTTTTAGAAGGTGTGATCAAAGAGTTAGATCGCCCAGGCGCGAAGGAAACCTTGGGCGTGGATCAGGCCGCCTGGCGAGTACTGCGTAACGGCGCGCAAGATCTTAATATTGGTTTGTTCAAGTCCTCCGGAACTTATCTCTCGAATGGCCAGTTGCTTCCTGCCGATCGTGAGGCCATCTTGGGCTTCTTGGATGATGGCCAACAGCTGTTGGCCGACAAATTTCCACAAGCCGCAGCAGAGCTTAAGAAGCTGTACGACGAAACTGCGGCGAGTGAAACGCTTGCCGTCGGTGCCAAGAATGCAGGTCGGTCAAATACCAACGCTGGCGCTCAAGAGACCACGTCAACGCGCTATGGCACGGGTCTGGCCCATCAGCCTAAGCCTGCGGTCCCCGAGAGTTGGAAAGCCGGGGTGCATATTCCTTCAAAAGCTGGGCTCAATATTGATTTGCCAAGCGACTTTGAACGGTCAGTGCTAGAGCGTGGTCAAAATACCGTCAATGGTATTTCCGGTACCACAAACATGCTGACGTTTATGCTGCTACATATGCAACAAGTTGGCGCTTTTCAGTCTGCCGATGGTCAGCCCTTGGACATGAACGAAGCCTTTGCAGGGAATTTAACCTTTCTTCTCATGGATGGTGGGCATTCGATCCCTGAAGCGATGGCGACCTCTGCCTCAATTTTGGCGAACCCTAAATACTACGAAGGCGAAGAGTTCGCTCATGTCTCGACGGCAGAGCGCGCTGATGCACCAAAGCACGCCAGGGCGGCGGCGCAAGAGCTGGTTCGAGTTGAACGGCAGCGTGTGTTGGATAGCCACGTTACGAGCTACTCTACACTCGGCCAACAGTTCGGTCGCGGCGAGACCGCGAGTCGCATCGCTCAGGCTGTTGGAGCCGCGTTTGACGACACTAGGCAGTCGTTTGATGAACTGCATCAGGCTCGAACAGCTTGAGGCACGTTTAAGCACAGCAAGTGACTGAAAAGCTAAATTTGAGCGGACAGATCCCTAAAACTTGGTCCCTGTCCGCTCAAGTGGCGATCGCTACCTAACTGAAAGTCAGCTCAGACACTGACTCGTACTTCACCTGCTTTTGCAACCTCTTGCGAGGCCAGTTTAAAGAAGGGCGAATCTCGATACTCTTGAAGCAGAGACGCCGGTGGAGCTTGGTAGTTAAAGGTTTTATCGCCTGCTTCTTTGGCGCGTTCTTCAGCGGCATCTGCAATAGCCTCGTCTCTGAACGTTGCAAAGCGTAAACCGGGCACTACCGCATCAGATGCTGGAAGCTCATCTGGCTCGATACCTAGGTCTTGCACGGTCTTCTCAAGTTTCAGTAAAAAGTCAGTGTATTTTTTGACTTCTTCGGGCTTCCAGTCTTTACCTTTTTCGTGCTGCGTGTAAAGCGTGAATTGCGCATTACCGACTAGGCGACCCTTGCCTGCGATTGTTTCTTCGATACCACGCTTTTGTTGAGTGAGTCGATCGACGTTACCTTTTACTTCGAGTTCTAAATCTTTGAATTCAAGCTCAAATTTTTTGAAATCATCATCCGAAATATTGCCCTTAGTATGCATGTCTCGGCGAATTTCCAGTTGCCTTCTTTCGATATCTAATTTCGTAAGTTGATTCGGGATTGATTCGAAGGTCTTTGTCTTCTTGGTTCCCGGGTCTGTCTCTGTCCATCCGTCCTTCCATTTTTTTTCAATCCCTGGCAGAAGGGCGGCATCTTGTTGTTGAATACTTTTGTGATTAGAAATTTTCCACTGATTAAACGGATTTTCGTCAGAGGTCAACAGCTGGTGTAATGGCTCCCACGCCTTGTTATTGGCGAGTGTTTGTGAAGGTACGCTAAAGTGAAACTTTTGCGGCACATCGGCTAACTGGCCTTTAGCCGCTGCTGTGTTCGCCTTTTCTGGTGCGCCATTTTTTGCAGCGTGCAAGTCATAGAATTGTTGTTCGTCGTAGGGGATACCCTCGGTGTTCAACCGCTTAAAGAACACAAAAGACTGCGCGCCATCGTCTGGATAGCCTTGTAGTTGAAACGAGCCATCTTGCAGAAGTTTTTCATCTTCAAGACCCGGTGGATATTCGTCCAGAATGTCATTGAGAGATTTGTTTAAAGGTGGAGGTGCACCATCGAAGCTTGCTCGGGCAGCAGCCGAGTCGGCCACAGATGGCAAGCTTGATTGGGCCGCCCACGAACCGAGACCGTTAGCCGTAGCAAAAATTCGTCCCTCAAGTGCTGAACGAAATCGCTCTTTCTTTTCTGGTGTATCCAAATTGTATTTGGCGGCTAAGGCCTTGAATTTTGCCCCATCCGATGGAGCATCGATCTGGGATGTCTTACCATTCGACGCTGGCAGGTAGCTGAGTAATTCTCTCTTTGCCGACTTGTCCGCAATAGAAAGTACTTCTTCCAGATCTTCGAATTTCAGAATATCGCGGCTACGGTTAAGCGTGGCGATTCGACGATCGAGGCTGGTGGTGATCGTGTGCTGGAAACCCGCACCAACCGATTTGCTAGCCAAAGCTCTGACAAAGGATTCTTTGATGAGGGCGTTTTGTTTACCAACATAGGTGTCATACGAAAACGACAACCTTTTAGGGATTGATACGATAAAACGTTGAAGGCGCGACTGCACAAGCGAATTTTCTTTGCCGCCAAACTGCTTGACCACTGTTTTGCTTGTGAGCAAATTATCAAGTTGCTTGGTGGTTTCAGCTTGCACGGTATCGTCAGATGCCGTGGTTACCAAAACGTTATGGGGTGCACCACCGCCAATCTTGCCCGTTGCCATACTAAAGTCTCCTATCAAGAATGAATACCAAGCTTATTCAGTGAACCTTGGCAAACAAGGGCCGCTACGCCAGTCCTTTGTATCTTTAGAATATTAGTCTAAAGTCTAAATTGACGTCATTTTTTGATTAATAATGGCTTACAACCGATTAATACTGAGCGCCAGCCGAATGGCTTGCAGTCGACTTGCTAAGAATCCAAGCAATTCGCTGAGCGCGACTTGTGCCCAATGCCGTTGCGCTGAGCTGAGCGCGGGCTCGTGATTTGTGCCCAGGTCTTCAAACGTGTCCGAATCAGCGGGCTTGGTATCAGGTTCAGCTTGAGCAGCACGGGCGATCGCAAGATTGGCGTCTAACGCCGCTTGAACCTCACTCGCTCTCAGGGCTAGTAGGCTTTGCACATCGACCGCTGTGCTTGCAGGGCTGAGCTCTGTGCGTTGACCTTGTGCTCTTTGAACGGCAAATCGCTCTGCTTCGCGCTCGGCCGTGGTCAAGCCGCCAGCATATTGCAAGACGGCCAGCGTACGCAGTGTCGCCTTCAGTTGGTCGTCTGAGAGAACGCTTTCTGCCTGACCACTCGCGTCGCTGCGCGTTTGAATATCTGCCCATATCAAGTCAGTCAGATTACCGATACTCAAAGTGAGTTCATCTTGTAGCGTCGCAGGCGCTACTGCCTCACCAGGCTCTTGCCCATCGATGGTTCTGGCCAAACGTTCGGCATCGGCTATGACCTCTATGGCTGCAAACTTTCGAGCGTCAAGCTTATCGACTGGCCACATTTGCTCGGCTTGCGCTAGACCCTGTGCGTAAAACTGGGTCTTGCGTTGAGCGGCTTTGAGTCTAGCTTGTTCAGCTTCTTGCTCTGCGGTCTCGGCATAGCCTAGTGCGACTCTGCGCTCAATGAAGCTTGCTGTTTTTGCAGCATCTTTTGCGTATTGTCTGAGTGCCTGTTTATATTGATCAGGTGTGACAAGAGGCGCGACTTTCTGCAACACTTCTGCCAGCGTTGCGTCGGTAGTCTGTGCAAACGTTGCAATGGTATGTTCGACCGCTTTTCTGAGCTCGCCTTGATTGGTTAACCCGCTAAGCTCGATTTGATAAGACTGTAAGGCGATTCGATATTCAGTTTCTTCTTTAGCTTGTAGTGGTGTGCTCAGCTGGCGCTCGCGCGAACTCTTTATTTCGTTAGCGATCGACTCTAAAGTTTCGTGTGCTTCGTGGCGTGCAAGCGTGGGATCACGTTGCATTTGCTGAGTGAGCGAAGCCAGTACGTTTAAGTCGATCTGTGCGGCGGGGGGCAGGCTTGGAGAGCCTTGAATACTGGCTTGTCGGGTACCTTCCAAACCCGTACCCTCTGACAGTGCGTTTTCAGCGTCGAATGTCTGATTGACGTCTGGTTGTGCCTGCTCCTCAACGTCCGGCACCTTTGCGAGGCGCTCATGGCGATCCAGTGCAAGTTGCTCGTCGCGTTGAGCGACTTTTTCTAAAAATTTATGTCGATCGATTTTAGTTTGTATCTCTGTGGCAAACGCTTTTACGAGCAGGTGTGGGGTAGGGTTTTGCTCGCCTGTTGAAGCGGGCGTGCTTCGCTCTGCGAGGCTGCTTCGTGTATTGATTGACGCAGCAGGGTTTTGCGAAGATTCACTTTCTTGAGACTGGTCTGTATCACTCTCGATCGTCTCGGGTGTCAATGAGGGGCCTGTAGTAGCTGTCGCATTCTCTGGTCGCCCAAAAATCTCTTCTGGGTCTAGCTCGTACCAAGGCTTGTCTTGCGTTGCGACGGTTGGTTGCTCTGGTTGAGCCGAAAGTTGCCGAACAGAAGCTGACTGAGGTGACGATGACTGAGCTGACGATGACTGAGTTGACGATGACTGAGTTGACGATGACTGAGTTGACGATGACTGAGCCGAAGCTGACTGAGCTGAAGATGACTGAGCTGAAGATGACTGAGCAGAGGGCGACTCCGCGTTTTGGTTAGGCGCTGGCTGCCCAGGTGCAAATGGTCTAGAGGCCTCGTACTCGGTAACGCGAGTTTTAACGTATTCAAGTTCTTGCGGGCTGACCTCCCACGGCTCGACTGAACTTAGAAACGCATAGGCGAATTGCCGGACATTATTTTTGTCGCGCAAATAGCCCCAATCATCTTGATCGCCTGGCTGACGAGTAAAACTATCAACTCGCTCTAAGCACTGTTGGGTTAAAAAGCGTAGCTCAACGACCGCCTTGTGCAAGCTTAAGTGGCTGATATTGCTTGTGCTCTCAAGTGCAGCGGCAAGCTGAAAGAAACCGCTCGCCAAACTGTTTTCTCCTTGGTGTCTAAGCGCTTGGGCAATGGTACCTAGATCTTCAGCTAACAACGTTTCAAGGCGGTCAGGCGTTGCCTGGCCGATTGTCTCGAACACTGCGTTTGCAGTGTCGCGTAAAGGGCTCTTTTTAAGCGCTTGGTTGACCTCAGATTGAAGCGCCAAGAGTGTCTGTCGGTTCGTTTCAAAGTCTAGCGAGGTGCTGTCATGCTTCAGCAATTTTCCAACAGCGGCTTGCAGCTTTGTTGCTAATGGGTGGTTCCCAGGTGTTTTGCCGACCTCTGCCGCAATGATAGGTAGGGCCTTGTATATAAAACGCTTCAAGGCGAAGGGGTCGTTTGGATGATTCAAGATTGCCGCAGTCTGACTCTTGAGCTGCGGTAGCACCAAGATGGCTGCCTTTTTTCTTTCTAGCTGTGTCAGTTCGACATAGCGGCAAAAGTTGTCTAACTGAAAATGTCCTGGGGTGTCTTCATCGCCAGCTAGCGCGTTGAGCGTCGAAAGCTCAGTTTGCAAGGCACCTAACGCATAAGCGTTACGCTGCGCAAGTGGTAGTTTTTCGTCATTGAGCACTTGGCCGAGGTGGTGCAGCTTATGGCTTAAGAGCGGTGCACCTAAATGTCGAGTGATGCGTGCGACGGTTGGTAACACGCCAACAAGGGTGCGGTGTGCCTCAACTTCGCGGTCAAGTTGATCACGATGCGTTGGGTCATTACTACGAGGTACTTTCTTGATGTCGCGCGGGGTGCCAGATGTGCCTGATAGACTGCCGACCTCTTTGGCTCGTAACTCGGCTAGTTTGTTATGTAGCGACGCCAACTCGCTTTTAAAAACAGTGGCCAACGCGTCGGCCGACCGAAATTTATCTAAGAAATCACCCGAAGTTTTATCCAGTATCTCGACGGTCCAGTCCTGACTGCCCAGCCGAACGCGTAAGCCTTGGGCGTGAGCTTCGTGAATGAGCGTCTCTAATTCACTGGCGTTTTGAAAGCGTTCGATTCGCACCATAGCAAGTCCCCTAAATAGTCATTCGGAATTATACGAAAGACTAATTTTTTTGATAATTATTGTTAATTTTGATTAATATTTTGAGGATACTGCCCTTATGGCTCTCCCAAGGCCCCGGCTCCAAATAATTAACCATTTGACTTCCTGATTATTATTAGACTTTGGTCTATGTAAGGGGATAAAATTGCCAAAAGTGAGGAATCATCATGGCAATTGAATGGGCGCAGTGGAAAAATCAGGCCGAATCGGCCGTTAACGCACGTCAAATCCGTTCGGATGGCGAGTCGATTTCTCGCAAGCGCATATTTGGCTTCCATTCCGTTGAGCAGCTCGATCGCAAGCGACTCAACAACGCCAAAGACTTTAACGCTAATCTCGGCTCGTTAAGTGATATTCAAAAATCACTCGTTGCAGAGTTTGGACGGGCGGTCGGTCAGGCTGTTTTTAATCAGGTATTTCTGACCAAGATTCAGTACGCAAGGCCGATATCGGCCTCGGATATTCGCTTGGCGGATAGCTTAGGCAAAAACCTGACGCGTGGCCTTGAATGGCTTGCAAGCCTTGACGGTCGTGAGAATGCTGAAAAAGCGCTGAGCCAAGTCTTTCATGAGGTGTTGATTGAGGATGTGTCGAGGCTCTCGCCAGAAAAGTTGACCCAATTAGGCCAGCAAGTTTCAGAGCGTCTGCAGCTCGCGAAGACCTTGTTAGAGGACGATCGCAGAAGCGCTGCACAAGCTGAAATCGGCGCATACCTTCAAGATAAAGACGTGTTGACATCCTATCTGCGCGCGGCCCTATTGTTGCAGGGAGAAGATCGCACAGCTTTTCTTGTAGATGTGCGTAAGCGCTTTGGCGTGAACAACCTCCATCCGTTAACGGGCGCCGCCGCTACGAATCAATCAATCCACAAGCAACTCGAAGCTGTGATTAAACAGTACGAGGCGGCTACGGCACTTGCAGACGTCGAAGCGGGACTATTGGTGCGCCAGGCCAGCTTGGCGACAAGCGTACATAAACTCGAACAAGAAAAGGAAGAGGTTTCGCAGATCTTAGGCCTGGCGACAGAGCGTCAAGCCGAGAAGGTTGCCGCGCACGCACAAAGTCAGGAACAATTGCGACTGAAAGAAGCGGCGGTAAATGACCTTGAGATACAGATCAAGGCTTTTGATGTTGATGACAAGACACATAGTGAAGACTTTCAACGCCAATTGCAGCCGTCTTTTGCACGACTTGAGGCCTTGTCGAAAGACGTTGCAGCGAGTTCTGCAGAGGCAGAGGTGCTTCAACAGGAGCAAAGCGCGTTGCGCAAGCAGACGACGGTGGCGCTCACGCAATTTGAAGAACGCTTAGCAAAGCTTGATGCAACAGAGGGCGCCGAGAAGCCAAATATTAAAAAAATCAACAAGGCGAAGGCTAAGCTTGAGGCCGACTATCAAAAAATTGTCAAAGAGCTTAGTAAAAAAATCGAGGCGTTTGACAACACGCCTCAAAAGGGTTCGGCCTATTCAAGAGGTCAGCGCCTCAATATTCTTAACCAGCAGCTAGATAATGCAAATTTAGAAAAGCAACAAATCGAGTCTTTTATTCAAGAGCAGGTACAAAAGCGTACTAGCTCAGAGCAAGTAGGCAGTGAGTCAAGCAAGCTCACCGCCTTGCAGCAAAGCCTTTATGCGATGCAAAAAGAATGTCGAGACCTAGCCGAGCAAGTGCGTACTGATGCACAGGTTGTGCAATTTGCTTCGTCGCATGTTGACCACATGAGCCAACAATTGGTTGATGTGATCCAAAGGCTAAGCGTTCAAGCGGCAGATTTAGGTTTGATTGAGCGCGATCTCAGCCTTCTAAAAGCCCAAGAGGCCGAAGCGGCTAAAAAAATCCGTTTTGCTGTTGGTCAGGATGTAGGAACTCAGACGAACTTGGCTGACGTCGTGACCGATATGGTGTCTGACCACGCCAAGATCTCACTGATTTTTTCTGGCAGGCTGGATCCCGCAACCCTTGAGCAACCTGAGCTTGAGCGGTTATTGGTGGCGACGGATCAGGTCTTGCTTGATCATCCGGTATTTATGTCAATCAGCCACTCGCCGTTTTGGCGATTGTCTAGAAGTCGCCTTGAAGAGGCATTACTGCCGCAGTTAAGTCGCGAAAGACGCGCCTTGGTTGAGCTGGGCGACGCCGCGAGTCAAGAGCAAAAGCTTAGACTCGCACAGCTGAACAATTTGCTCAAGCGCACACCAGAGTTACCGATACCCTCTGGGCTTAAGCCGGATGAATTGACCAAACACCGTGCCACCGAATCCGAGGCGCGCGTCCATCTCGCGAGCGCTCTTTCCGATATCCGCGCTGGGATCAGCCCGGCTGAGGCCGCATTAGCAATCCCTTTTGATGCTGAGCTACGGCAATCGTTGCACCAGCTGTTGGCGATCAGACAGATGGGCGGTTTGTATCCGGGCAAGACAAATCTTGAGGCCGAACAGTCACTCGAAGATGCGTTAGAAGAGACAGCACTTTTGCCGCTGTTTCAAAATGACATCCGGCAAACGGGCAAGATTAATGTTCAGCGATACCAAGAGGTATTGACTAAGCGGCAAGGCGAAGCTGCCGAGATCTTAGCCTTACGCAACGAGGCAACCCTTGCCTTGACGAATTTGCGCGAGCTGTACGCTGCTGAAAATCAACAGTCGGCTACCGCGATCACAGAGCAAACGCGTCACGAGGCCGAGCATGCACTCATTTCAATTAGTGAAATCACTGACGAATTAAAAGCTAAGCATGAGCAAGCGCAAGAGACACAGCGGCTATTGCAGAAGCGCATTCAACTAGCGCAAAAGCTAGAGCATATTGACGAGACGTCGCCAGAGTATCTTAAGTTATACGCGCCGTATATAGAACAAGCTAAGCGAGATCATGCGGCAGCAGTTGTGGCGAACAAGCCTGAGCAAGTGACGGTTGATCCAATCGAAGAGGTTTCGAGTCAGCCGATTTTGAGCGCAGCCCTAAGGGCAAAAGCCCAAGCGGCTCTGTCTGGAGTGCTCAGCGACGGCGTCGGCGACAACGGGGAGGCGCTGGATTCGCGTAACGTTGCAGTGACCTTAAGCCGACTCGGGTTTAAGACGAATCGAACCTTAGCCGACGGAAATTGTTTTTACCATGCCGTTGCGGTGCAGTTGACAACCCCCCTGACTGTAGGACAGCTTAGGACGCAGGTGGCCGACGAAGCGCAGGCAATTGTTGATGCCGCGATTAAGGATCCCAAGAGTTTGCCGAAAGATATTCTGTATGAACTAACTCCTGCGCAGATCCAAGCGACGCGTTTTGAGGCGACTATGAATAGTACGTCTGAGGAACGGATCGCGGCGTGGGGCGAGGTTGATCACTGCACCTATGTTGCAAGGGTGACTAATCGCCCTGTGGTGATCTTTACGGCAGATCGAGGCTTGCTCGTCTTTGAAAAAAATCAGCCAATGCGTCAAATTGAGTTTGCCGTTCGCACTGATATTCCTCACAACGCGATCTTATTGGCGCACAATGGCTCAGATCATTGGGAGTCAGTTTCCCTTAATGACGATCAATTGGCAGCGTTTGCGCCGGGTACCGTTATTGCTGCTTCGTCAGCTGAAAAGGCCGACGCCTCTGCGGCCGATGCTAAACGTCAGTTAGACGAATCTCTCAAAAAACTCGAGCAGCTATCGGAAAGCCTAACGATTCGTGCACGATTCTTGAATCCACCAGCGCTTCAAGCGCCGATCGATAAAACGCCTGCGGGTGTATTAGCGTACCTATCCTCTGGGACTGCAGACATTAGTCAACTCAGTATTCAAGACTTACAAAGCTGTTTAAGCGCAATTGGTAACGTGAGCGATGAACTGAGCGTGCCGGCTGATCCTAAAAGGGCGCTTGAGTTGACTGCCTTTAAGTTGGCCAAAGATTCGTTGGTATTGAAGGTTCAAACTGATCTATCTCGCACCAATCGTGCGATCGCAGAAAATCAACAGACGCTCAACCAATCAGGCTGGAACTCTTCTGCCGCAGTCACAAATGCGCGACTCACTGCTTTTTTATTGCGAGATAAGAGCGCTCAAAACGATTTGGATGCTCTGGATGCGCATAAAAAACAACTGGCAGCACTAAAGTTTGAGCGTGAAGAATTGCTAAAAATATCCAACGACAGCTATGACGTTGGAAAGGAGAAGCGCTACGAGTATCTACTTGGCGCCTCGCTGTCATTGCTCCGTACAAAGAAAGATTACGATCCCTTTATCTCAGCGCGTCAGATTGTGTCGGAGGGATGCGCCCAGCGTGTCATTGATGAGTTGCGACAAAGACGGCTCTTGGTGACTAAGCAACTTGGCACCGCTGCGCTCTTTGACACTGCATCGCAAGCACTGCTAGAAGCATGCGAAGTTGCACAGTATGCACAAAGTGTACAAAAGCACTTGCTCGAAAATGGCGGTCAATATCCTGAGTATGCTCATTCTCTTCAGACTGCTCAAGCCGCTTTGAAAACATGGCAGGATCAATACAATCCAATTTATAAAGATCTGGTTAGAGATCGCGCATTAATTGAGCGCTATGAAAAGGCGAGTGCAGTCAAGAGGCTTGCGCTATCAAAAGGCGATTACGACCTAGCGGTTGAGAGAGCAAAGAGTGAGTTGGCGGATATCAATCGCTTGATGGCTCCTCTTGCCGCTGCCGAGTCCCTTGTTGATGAAATTAATCACAAAGCGAAGCTTTTGCAGCTATTAAACGAAAAGTATCCTGATGCGATTAAGGCCTATCAGCTCAATAATGCGCAGCGAGTCGGCGCACGAGCCTCCACAATATTTGCAAAGGTCTAGGACTCTGGATTCCACCGGGCGCGATACCCGAGTGTTTGATGAAATAACACGAGACGACGTAATAGGGACACAGCATGCCATTAAACCTTGATCAATTTTTAAATATCTCGCGGACCCACACCACAAGTGAGGTGTATTTAAACGATGTCGAGCATCAACCGGTCGCTCAGGTGCGCGGCTCGTTACGTTCGTGGTGGGTGAGCCTCTTTAAAGGCGACAGAACGCGCACTGAGCGTACCCAGACGACGTTGGCATTTATCGCAGCGCTGCAAGAAAAGGTCACTGCAAAAACCGCAGGCTTGCGGGATGCTCGACAAGAGCTCAAAGACCAATACAGTGAAGACACTGAACAGATTGTGGCGAGCTTGAAAAAAATCTTAGCGAATCAACTGACCGGTGAGCGGGCGCTGACAGCCAACGTGATCCGCTTGGCTGTCGATTTTGTCGACGATACGCTTCAGTCGGCGGATGTTGAAAAAGAAAATCTTTACGCTAGGCTCAGCCGTGACGAGCTTCTTAGTCAACTAGAAACTACGGCCCTAGACTTTTATCAGCGCGATAGCCTGGCGGATATTAGTTTGACTGATGCGGATGCTCAAGCCAAGCAAGCGGCTCAACAGGCCGCGGCTGAGGCCAACATGGCAAGTAGAGGTTTCCGTGTCGTTGATCGCCGCCCACCGCCACCTGCCCCCGAATCGCTTGCACATCTGCTTCGAGGTTATCTAGCAGGCAACCCACCACCAATGGATTATGAGAAGCTTAATGGGATCGTGACACACTTACGTCGTGATGTATTGGAAATGCGTGAAAGCTTAGGAATCGCGATCACCCACTTTGAAGATCTTTGTGCTGGCCGGCCGGTGAATGAAAATCGCTGGACGCGCGAAATTGAGCCACAATCTGAAGAGGCGCGTGCTTATCTTGATGTATTTAAAAAGGTGAACGATGAATATCTAGGCCCCATGCAAACCCTAGAATATTTCTTACGGGCTGACCTAGCCGAAATGTTAAGGGGCAGGCTGCTCGATGCTAAAGAGGTTAAGAAAAATAACGGCGAGACCGCAACGAGCGAAAGGGCGTTGCGTGAAATTCTTAATGACTTTGAAGGTGGAAAAGCGTTGAATGAGGCGGATACGGCCTTTGTTGGCGCGGTGCTAAACAGTAAAGAGCTGTTGCGTGCGGATCAAATCAGGCCTGGCTTTATGACATTCTCGGGAGGTGGCAATCCTGGTTCAGATATCTCAGGTTTGTTAGACAGCACAGTGCTGGTGCCCAATAAAATTTGGCAGGTGGTTGCTGGCCAGGCTAGACCCGATCGGTCGCAGCTTGTTTATAGCGACACTGAGCCCAACCCCTGGGCGCTTGCAGTGAATCAGTCTTTATTACAACGTGCCGAAACGGTGCAAGACCTCTCGGTCGCACAGAAGAATTTGAAAGGGTTGTTGGTACTTATTCACGATGCCAAGGGTGATCCGCAAGAGGCGCAACGCTTACAAGAGCAAGAGGCACCGCCGCGCCATTCCAGGACGGGTTGGGACAATAAAAGACGAGTTATTAATCAGGCAACAATGCGCAACGCAAACGAAATTAACGACCTCGAGCATCAAATCGATCTCGAGCCTGAGTCTGCCGGTCGCAGATTTGCGCGTGAATTAAATCGTGCCGTACGTATCGATCCCGATGCAAGTCCTAGGCGTCCTTCACTGAATTCCAAGAAAGACTATACACACGGCTACGATGATGATCCAGATTCAGGGCGCTACGAGGCCTCGCATCTCGCACCACGGCCTGCTGCGAGCGTAAGTGCTGCTGAGGTGGCGGCACCCGTTGCTGCTCCGATGCCAACACCTGCCGCCACAACCGCATCGACGCAACAGGCTGAGGATCAACGCATTGTGGGCTCTGACGCCCAAGACCTTTCAATCATTGATATTGATTTGGATCTGCAACGGACTCCTAGGCCAGTATTTACTGCTTGGTTATCATCGAAAATCCAGTCCACTCCCCTCGAAGCTTTATGGAATGTACTGCCCACCTTAACCAAACAAGGTCATGCAGGTCGTGTTGCCAGTATTGAAATGGCAGTGAAAGTACAACTCGCCAGTCGGGCGTTAGCTCCCGTGCGAGATTCACTTGGTATGACTCGAACCGAGTTCGAGGCTCTCGCGCAGCGGATTGCGGCCCGCGCCGATGCTCGCCGAGGCGTTGAATCGACCGATGCTTATGCAAATATTTCGTTCGATCGATTGCTTGTTCGTATCCAACGTGATGCGTCTTTGGTGGCAAGTGGCTACAAGATAGAAGACCTATAAGCCGATTTTTTTAAGCAACGCCTCTTTGCCTTGTAGTTGCTCTGCCCATTGCGCTTTAGGCAAAGAGCGCGGCTTTTTGAAGTCTGTGACGAGCAAATCGATATCTTGCTTGGTCATCTCTGGGGTGTTCTCCCAAAACTCGTCAAACAGTGAGTCAGTGAGGTGTGTGTCTGTGCTTTCCATAAACATCACATTTTCGTGACTGCGCTTAAACGACTGACCATCCAGATTATGGGTGCCGGTTAAGAGTAAAGACGGTTGCGATGGGTCTTGGCGCTTCAGTGCATACACCTTTGCATGGTCATTGACAGGCCGTCCGCCTGGATCAAACTCGTGTGCGTCTCGTAAGGTTTGTGAAGGGTTGAAGACATGCACCTCAAGTTTGCCGGCTGAACCATTTTGTGGAAGTACATCGACCTTATTTTTAAGCGCTTGAATGTCCTTAAATAACAGCGCGGCATCGTGCGCTTTGGTGCGTGTGGGTGCCAAGATCTTGACGTTCACCCCACGTTTAATCGCGTCTAGAGCCAGGGTTTGCGCTGTACCGTTAAAGGCGTTGTTGCGCAGCAAAAGCGTATCGCCTGGCTTGGCCTCTCTGAACAGATGCTCTAGCGCTTGCTTGATCGGTTTCGCTTCGCGAGGTTCGAGCGTACTGCCTGTGTTTTGAATCCAGGCTACCTTGGCTTGATGGCCGCTCAGCGCCTCATCGGGTTTTAGTAGTCCCGAGCTACGCAGCCCAGCGTCGAGTTTTTCGTTCAGCGCGTGATTGCCGCCTTCGAAGGGATCTTTAATGGCGATCTCACCAATAGTTGACTGCAGACTTTGACGAAGGGCCTTCGCTTCGTTTGTCTGCGTCGCCGAAGCCACGTCTGAGACGCCTTGATCAACTTTGAGTTGCCCGATATGCTTGCCTTGGGGCAACAGTGTATTGAGCAGAAAGTCGCGTTGTGAACTGGCAAGTTTTTGACTGAGGGTGATCGCGCCGCTGTCAAACCAGCTCGGCTTACTGGTGTTGCCGATGCTAGCGCCCAGTGTGGCTGCGAAGCCTGAATCATTGATTGCAAATTTATTATGATGCGAGCCGCCAATGCCTGGGTCGGCCGCAACGACGTACACCTTGGCCTTGAGATCGGTGATGGGTAAGCCCGACAAATGTCCGTCTTTCACCAGGCTTTTTAATTCGTCTGCAGAAACACGGGCAAAGTCTGCCGTGGTATTCAGTTTTTCGCCTTTGACGATACCTTGATCGATTGCTGCGTTGTACTCATCGACAGCTTGCTTGTTATAGGCGTCTAAGACTTCAGGCCACTGCTGCTGTTTGGTGCTTTCTGGATTGAGACTGACTTGTGTGCGTTTGCCGCCGGTGACGATGTTTTGTAAGCCGACACTTTTGTTATACAAAAAGACAAAGTTGAATTCTGGATCGTGCTGTCGTTGAGCAACCCCGGCAAGAACGCTGTGCATCGTGTTGGTGACTTTACCGTTTCTATCGATAGGTTTGATACCGTAGGTTGTCACAGCCGCGAATTTATCGGCTGATTCAATGGTTGCCCTCATCAAACGCATTTGCTCGGGCTCGCTGGCGACACCTTTGTTAAAGACAAAGGCGTTTTCATCAAAGGCATTGGCCTTGACGTCTTGAAAGCCTGGTTTTTGCAATAACCTCTCTACGCTACCAGGTGGCTGAGCGCTAAAAGCGGGAGAAATGACCTGCGCCTGGGTCCGGTTGGGGGTGCTGATACGACTAAACAGTGAACTGAGTTTTTCTAGATTTTCACAAAGGTGCGGGACTTGTTTGGCTAAACCCGCTACCCGCTCGAGTGCTGCGCCGCGATGCTCAGAACCCAACGCGACTTTGAATGATTCTTGTGCGATATGCAGCAGGATTTTTGCACTTTGCACCAGGCCTGGTCTTGAGGTGTCCGCATAGCGGGTATTCGTCAGCGATGGTTGCGCAGCTGCACCGTAGGCCGAGTCGTGACTAATCTGACTGGTTTGGTTCAGCGCGTCAGTTTGCGAGCGGTTGATCGGCGCGGGCGTAGAGGATATTGACATGGCAGAGAGAGTGAAAACTTGTTGGCGCTAAGGCATTAAAGATAATTTTCGTCAGTCGGTTAGACACGTAGAGCCGCCCATGACGCGTCTTGCAGGCCGCGATCGATTTCAGGTGGTTCGCCTGCCTCGATGATCGCCTCCCAAGCTGAGGCCTTTTTACCGAAGTCTTCAATGACTTGGCGTAACAGGTTGATATCAAGTTGCTGGCTGTGCGCATCAAACTCTTGTATGACCACGCCGTTGGGCTCACGCAGTGCCATTCTGATACCGCCGTGCAGCTCAGCTAACCCGTTATAGGTCAGCAAGGCTTCGTAGATACGATAACGGTCTTGCTCTTGCGGGCGCCCAAGTTCACACGACAGTGTGATGACGCCTGTATCAGCCGCTAGCCGTAACGCGATTGCCGACTCGTTGTCGTCTAGTGCAATCAGCCAAGTCTCGGGTGTAAGTTGTTCAATCAGCACGACTGAATCGGTGCTGGGCCCAAGTTCATCGATCAATAGTTGAAGTCGCTCGCTATGGTCTTGCATCGCTTATCTCAGTTGCAGTCGGATCTGATAAAAAAATATTAAAGGAATACTCAAAATTTGGTCGATATCAGATTATTTTTAGTCGTCTGATTATTCAAAAATGATTTGGCTTTATCCAAGGGTGGTTAGCGATTTTTGGCGCGCACAAACTTAGACCCTGCTAGATCGTCAAGCACTTTTGCGTCGGCTCGGCCTTGGGCAATTTTTTGCTCTTTTTTCATCTCATCAAGTAATTCACCTAGCGCATCAAGTTTGCGGAGTTCTTGATTGAGACGCTGACTGGCTTCTTCAACGACCGCTTGTTGCTTTTTGATGGCCTCCATCGCCTCTTTGACCTGCATTTTGTAGTCTTCGACCTTGGCGCGCAGCAGCGCTTCATCTTTGATCTTGTCTTGTAAAAACTCGCGACTCACCACGTAGCCGATGCAATCCGAGTACAAAGACTCGATCAGACCCGGCAATTCTTGAACGTATTTTTCTAAAGCCTCTTTTGCCTGGAGAAACTCGGCGTGACGCTGTTTTAAGAGGGCTTGTGCCTTGCGCAGATCATCCTCGGCCTTTTCGACTCGCCCTTTACGAATACCTTGGATTTCTTTGAGTGCGCGTGCGTCGTCCATGGCTGGCGACGATCAAGGCATGAAAATTTGGTATTGGCCCTGCGCGACGGTGTTGGCCTGCCCGCCGGTATTTGAGTTTGTCAGGCTATTGGTATGGCGTAAGACCTTTTGAAACGCCTGATACAGTTTGTCGAATTCAAGCAGCCCTTCGTACCACTCACTATCAAGGCGCTCGCCACGCGGCACAAACCAGGTCAGACGGTACAGGGCAGGGTTTTCAAAATCTTCGATGACACCGGCGTGTAAAACGCTCAAAGCAGAGCGATTTGCCTTCAAGACCGCACGCATAAAGTTTTGATGCTCGGTTGCATTTAAGGGCGCTGGCCAGGCCTCAGAGCGCACCAGACAGGTAAAGCTTGGATCAAGGTCATGGCAGGTCACCTCAACGAGCGCGCCCAAAGGCAGAGTAAAGCGGTACTGAACCACTCCACCCTCTATGGTCTTTCTGAAGCCACGCCGTTCGGCAAGACCTCGCATGTATTCGAAGAAATGCGCCATTTTGACTTGCAAATCCTATAAATCCCTTATTTTCGTATCTTATACTAACGTATAGTATTTAGACTAAAAAATAAACAAAACATCGAGTGATGAGTCGTGAAGGACTTAATCTGATTATTAACAGTGATTATTCTTTGCTGTTTTGAGCTGGGTTTGTTTAGATTGCGCCGTTGACTGATAGATCGTTCGAGAGATAAGACATGTCGGGAATTGATACAAGCAGAGGTATTAACTCAGTCGCCAGTGCGGTTGCGGCCTTTGAGGCAGAGGGTGCCCAGGTCGTCACCACCAATCTCGGCGTCCAAGTAAGCGGATTGGAAGCGGCAGCCTACGAGTTTGGTAGCCTTCTTGCAGCCTACCCTCCCAATGCCCCGACCTTAACGCTGAATGCAGAAGTGTTTCGTGTGACGGATGCCCAAGGCAATACCACGTCCGTTTCGTTAAACGATTTGGCGTCTGATATTCGTAGGCAAACCGGGTTTGATCCGATCGTTGAGTTTTGTGCTGGTAACGCGATCAGCGGCTTTAGTGTGTCGGACATCAATGCGATTCTCGGGCAAATAGAAAATCAATTTTCGAGCATGTCTTTTACGCGGTTAACCGTTGTAGAGATTGACAGCCCTTTGCAAGTCAGTGGTCAACTGACTCAGGCAGAGCAGGCCGCCTTGGGCCAGCTAGGCAACATCCTGAACACCAGCACCCCAAGTTTGACTCAAGTTGTCAACGCGACACCTGGCGGTTTAGACCCAAATTCGAATGTATTCATTACGCCGTCTGGATTGAATCAGGTTGCCAGCAGCCAAGCAAACGTATCGAATCTGAATAGCGATCTCAATACGAATTTATCGACGATTCAAAGTGGGATGGTCACCATCCAGGCGATTCAATCTGCCGTTGCGGGCGGCTCGACCGTAGGTGCTCCGGCGAATATTGTGACGGATGCAGAAAACCTTCGGGCAGCCCAAGCCGCGCTGAATGCATTGACAAACAATAGTGCTGCTGCGGCATTGAGTACCTTCGCAACAAACTTAACTTCAGGTGTTGCAAATGTATTTCAAAGAACTAGCTTTTATCAACAAGGCGGCGGGCAAACAATATTAGAGGCTCCTGGTTTGATGACAGGTGCTAGACGCACCACAGGTGCTCAGGGGACGGCTGACCTCAGCTTATGCGGTTACTTTTGCTATACGAGTGGCTTTAATGGTCTGCAAGACTTGCCCGAGCCAGACCAAATGGTGAGCGATTTAATTGCTTTATCAACGGGCTTAAAAAATGCGTTCGGCCCTGAGTTTCAAGCTGCGCTCGCGGCCTCGCCTAACGGCACGATTGATGCTTCAGCCCCAGTTTTTAGAGGGCCATCGGGTACCCTTAAAAGTTTTAGTGATGTTTTAAGCGATCTTCAGGCGGGCTTACCCCCTGATTTTTTAAGGCTTTACCAACAGCCTCAGGGTGACCCGCGATCCTGGGGGACTCTTGTCGCTAACTTTAATATCCAGAGGTACTTTGCGAGCGCCTTTGGCGGTGCGGTACCAACTAGCTTTAGCGCATCGTCTGCAAGCACCATTAGTCAAGCTGCTTCACAAGCGCAATACACTGACCCGACGAGTGTTTGGAATCTAGATGTCGGAACGCTTAAGGGATTTTATGGATCCTATTCCTTCACCAATGATAACGGCCAAGCTCAACCGTTTTCGGGGCTGATGTCGCTCTGCGGCTATAACGCGAATAGCGCATCTGACGTCACTGCCTTTAACGCTATGCTTGACCAGATCATGCCAGGCGCCAGCGGCAAGCAATATTGGTCAGCCTCCGATCTGAATACTCTACAGCTCGGTTGCGCGCGATACAGCGTGACAGCTGCTCAGAGTTTAGTGACACAGGCAACTAATAAATTAAACGCGGATGCAACGGCAGCGATTAACAGTGCTCAAGCAACGATCACTGCGGCACAAACTAAGGTTGGCCAAGACGCGACGGCTTTGACTACAGCGTTGTCAAATGCAATGGGAAGCACAGATCCAGCTTTAAGCAGTCTGCAAAGTCAAATCAATACGTTGCAAGGACAAATCAATGCCGATCAAGCGAGCTTGTCGGCTGCGCAAGCAAGCTTAAACGCGTTAACAAATGCGTATGCTAATAATCCCGGAGCCGTTTTAACGTCGGCACAGCAAGCTCAATTAGCCACTTATCAGCAGACGATCATTAGTGCGACGAGTGATATGCGACAGAAGCAAGCAAGCTTGGCCGGCTTGCAAAATCAATTAATCGCTGCTGCAGCGCCACATCAGAGTCTGAATGATATCTTGGGTCAATTGCAAAGCTCAACAGGCTTGGCTCTCAGTGAAGTGGTGCAAGATGTGGTTGGTAATGGCACCATCACACCTGAGGCATTGAACAAGTTATACAGCTACATCAATCAAAACCAACCGGCAGGACGAGCGGCTTTACCACTCATCCCAGATTCGCAGTTATCAAGAGCCGGAATGAATGCAGGCGCACCTGCCGTACCCACTACGGCCTCTGACAGTTTGTTGAATTACACGCTGCCTGTGCCTGTTCAAAATGCACTGGGTCCGGTAGTCGCGGCAATCAATCAATTGGTTCCTGGCGACTTTGATGCCAATGGTAATCTCTCGTTTGACAGCCCAGTCTTTAGTGTCCCGAGTATCTCAGCTAGCCCGGTCTCATTGAGTGATATCTTTACCGCCCAATTACAAAATACTGGCATTGACTTTGGTTCAATGCTGAGCGGTTTGGTGACTCCTGCTGCAGTTCAGGGCGGCACCGCAACCATCAATTCGACCAATCTATCGGCTTTCATTCAATTGTTAAATCAAGCGTTGCCGCAGGGATCGGTCAACGCGAACAGCATCGCCGGGATTTTAAGTAGCAATTTTACAAATGTTGTGACTCCAACGTTGACCGCGGTGAGCCAGACCGTGACTGCCATGGCCTCTTTGCCATC